>Ga0315293_10000302_pt1 | contig 44486 bp, 41 predicted proteins | sample YL17G13_20_MG_FD_203071 | JGI IMG/M metagenome (GOLD analysis project Ga0315293, IMG submission 203071) | Sediment microbial communities from Yellowstone Lake, YNP, Wyoming, USA - YL17G13_20 | ecosystem: Environmental > Aquatic > Freshwater > Lake > Sediment | place: USA: Wyoming | collected... | reverse complement strand
TTATTTATATCCTCTATCAGTTGGCCTAAAATATTCTTCGCGTCTCCCACTATCGGTATATCCACCCTCACATTTTTACCGATGGACGTAGGGTCTATATCAATGTGTATTACTTTGGCGTAAGGCGCGAATTTATCAAGCCTTCCCGTAACCCTGTCGTCAAAACGCGCGCCCACCGCAAGTATCAGATCCGCCTCCATAATGGCGTGGTTAGCATAGGCAGTCCCATGCATGCCAAGCATGCCTAAAGAAAGCTTGTGCGTAGCGGGAAAACATCCTATACCCATCAGGGTCCACGTAATAGGGGCATTGAGTTTTTCTGTCAGCTTTTTTAATTCAAAATGAGCGCCTGACGTGATAATTCCTCCGCCTGCGTAGATAAGAGGCTTCTTGGCAGAAGCCATCAGCTTGGCCGCCTTCTTAATCTGGCCCGGATGGCCAAAACAAGTCGGCTTATAGCTTCTGATTTCTATTTCCTCAGGCCATGTAAACTCTGTTTCCTGCTGCTGGATATCCGAAGGTATATCGATTAAAACCGGCCCCGGCCTTCCGCTTGAAGCAATGTAAAATGCCTCGTGGATAATCTGCGCAAGGTGTTTAACGTCTTTAACTAAATAATTATGTTTTGTTATCGACCGCGTAACACCGGTAATATCTGCTTCCTGAAACGCGTCGTTCCCGATAAGAAAAGATTTAACCTGTCCGGTAACCGCTATCATCGGTATAGAATCCATATATGCGTTGGCAATGCCTGTGGTAAGATTCGTGGCGCCCGGCCCGGAGGTCGCAAGACACACGCCGACTTTTCCTGTCGCGCGGCTGTATCCGTCTGCCGCATGAGCAGCGCCCTGTTCATGCCTGGTCAGTATAAATTTTATATCACCGTCATATAAGGCGTCAAATATGGGCAGGACCTGGCCGCCCGGATAGCCAAATATTACTTCAACGCCTTCTCTTTTTAAAGATTCTATTAATATTTTTGCGCCGTTGAGTTTCATAATATTTCAACCTTTCCGTTCGGCGATCGGAATTAAAATTCCGATCGCCGAACGGAAAGGTTATATCATTCTAATATCGCGCCTTTAGATGCAGACGACACCATCCGGCTGTATCTTGAAAGCCAGCCGCTCGTAACTCTTGGTTTCATGGCTTTCCATTTTTTAAGACGCTTCTCTATTTCAGGCCCGGATAAATCCGCATCCATGCGCCTATTTTTTATATCTATCGTAATGAGATCATTATCTTTAATTATAGCTATGGGGCCGCCTTTACTGGCTTCCGGAGAAATATGCCCTATGCACGGCCCTCTTGTCCCGCCTGAAAATCTTCCGTCCGTGATAAGCGCCACGTCATTTGATAAACCCATTCCTACTATTGCTGACGTGGGAGAAAGCATTTCTCTCATGCCCGGGCCTCCTGCAGGGCCTTCGTATCTAATTACAATCACATCCCCTTTTTTAATCTTTCCGTTTAAGATAGCCTTCATTGAATCTTCTTCAGAGTTAAATACCTTTGCAGCGCCTTTAAAAAACATTGCGTCTTCGCTTACCGCGCCCTGTTTTACAACGCAGCCTTCAGGGGCTATATTGCCTTTTAATACAGCGATACCGCCTTCTGCCTTATAGGGATTATCCAAAGGCCTTATAACTTCTTCGTCCGAAACTTTACTGAGCCTTGCGATTTCTTTTATGGATAATCCGCTCACAGTGGGATTATCATTTAGTTTTGCCTCCAGCCTTTTTAAAACACCGGGTATGCCCCCTGCGATTTCCAGATCTTCCAGAAAATATTCTCCCCCGGGCCTTAAATCGGATATTTTAGGAGTGACCCTGCTCATTTTGTCAAACACATCAAGCGGCAATGAAACTCCGGCTTCTCTGGCTATTGCCGTGAGATGCAAAACTGTATTAGTAGAACCTCCAAGCGCCATATCCACGGTTATTGCGTTCAAGAATGCCTTTTTATTCATAATAGAGCGCGGCTTCACATTTTTTGAAACAAGCTCGGTTATTCTTCTGCCGCTCTCGAAAGCTATCCTCATTTTTTTGCTGGATACAGCGAGAGACGTAGCGCACCCTATTAAAGACATGCCCATTGTCTCGGTAAGACAGCTCATTGTATTGGCTGTAAAAAGGCCCTGGCACGAACCCGGCCCGGGACAAGCATTCATCTCCAGTTCATCCATGTCTCCTTTTGAAATCTCGCCTTTTTTGAATTTCCCTACAGCTTCAAACGTATCCCTTACAAGATCCAGGCGCCTTCCTTTATAATGCCCTGTCAGCATCGGGCCTGCCGTAACAATAATAGTCGGGATGTTCATCCTTGCGCAGGCCATTAACATGCCCGGGGTGATTTTATCGCAATTGGTCAGAAGCACAAGGCCGTCGAGCGAATACGCGCCTGCTATGGTCTCTACCATATCCGCTATCAGTTCTCTTGACGCCAGAGAATATTTCATGCCTGAATGACCCATCGCAATGCCGTCGCATATGCCCGGTATACCGAAAACAAAAGGCTTGCTTCCGCCCGCGTAAACACCGTTTTCAATAGAACGCTCCAGCGTCCGCATGTGCATGTGCCCGGGTATAAAATCGGTAAAACTGGACGCCACGCCTATAAAAGGCTTTTTCAAATCGCTGTAGCACACGCCTGTGGCATATAAAAGAGCCCTGTTGCCTGCTTTAGAAACACCTTTCTTGATAATATCGCTTCGCATAATAACTCCGGCTTTAATTGTTTAATTTACCCCTCGCCAGAAAGCCCCGCCTGTGAAAGTGGGGATGAATGGGACTGGCTCGGGATTCGCTCAAGCGAACCCTGCAATAAAAGATGCCACGGCTGTAAAGCCGTGGAGCTTCACAATATCTCTATCTTGGCGTTTTTCCTTAACGACTCTGTGGTTTTATTTATCTCGTCCCTCTTATGCTTATTAAGTAAAAATTTCTCTATATCTTTGGAAACTTCCTCGTATGTTAAGGTGTGAGCGGCTTTTTTATCCGTCACCTTTATCACATGATAGCCAAACTGAGTCTCAACCACAGGACTTATCTGGTCTTTTTCAAGGCCGAAGGCGGCATCTTCGAAAGGCTTTACCATGTCGCCTTTTTTGAAATAACCGAGATCTCCGCCATTAGAAGCTGAGGCGTCTTCTGAGTTTTCTTTAGCGAGCTTGGCGAAATCTTCGCCCGACATAGCCCTGGCCCTTAATGCCTCTATCTTTTCCTTCGCTTTCTGTTTCTCTTCCGCAGTAGCCTTATCTCCAACCTTTATGAGCACATGGCTCGCCTTTACTTCATCAGGAATATTTAATTTATCCTTATTGCCCTCATATTCCTGCTTTTTTTCATCTTCTGTCACAGGGCCTAATTTAGAAAATACATCCTTTTCCAGGTACGCATTTATGTAGATACCTTTTTTGATGTCCTCCTTCAGGTCTTTTATCTCTATACCTCTTTCCTTCAGGACCTTCTGAAATTCCTGATCAGAACCGAATCCTTTTTTAATGTTTTCCAGCTGGCTGTCAACCTCTTTGCTCATGTTCCCAAGGCCTGCCTTCTGGCTTGCCTGATACAGCAATTCCGCAGATACAAGCTCATTCAGGATATCTTTTTTTAATTTATCTTTTTCTTCATCTTTTACAGTGACTCCGAACATTTTCTGGTTTTCTACATAATTATTGGCCGCTGCGTCTAATGTAGCTGTTTTGATCCCGGCTCCATTGACCTTTGCCGCGAAACTTTCTTTCTGGGAAGCTGGATTTGAAGAAACAACGCAAAACAATGTTAATACTGCAACCGCTGCCGCCGCAAACCAAGTGTTCCTGATACGCATAACGTCTCCCTTTCTTCGGCCGGTTTAAAATCTATAGCCATTAGTTTTTTATTATCTCATTTTAACAGATAAAATTCAATACAATTCTACTATCTGGATATATCGGTAATTTTATATCTCAAGGTTCCCGCGGGCACTCTTATATTAACAATATCGCCTATTTTACGGCCCAAAAGCGCCTTCCCCACCGGAGAAGAAATGGAAATCCTGCCTTGGCCGTAATCAGCCTCATCCTCAGTCACCAACATGTAATCTATTTCTTCTTTTGAATCTATGTCTACCAATTTTAATTTAGCGCCTATATATGCCTTATCCGAAGATATGCTTTCATTATCCAGGATCCTGGCGGTCAGAATCTTTTCTTCAAGTTCTCTGATCCTTTTTTCATTTATCGCCTGCGACTGTTTCGCGGAATCATATTCCGCGTTTTCGCTTAAATCTCCGAGCTGCCTCGCTTTTTCAAGAGCGTTCGCTATCTCCCTGCGTTTCACGGTCTTGAGTATTTTTAATTCTTCTTTAAGTTTATCGCATCCCTCTCTTGTCAAAAAAGTGCCTTCAGACATATCTCCTCCTAAATTCCGATCGCCGATCGGAACCATTTATTCCGATCGGCGATCGGAACAAAAAATATAGTTATTTGTATATCCTCGGAACGCGATGGCCTATGTTGCATAACACCTCGTAAGATATGGTATTTATAAGCCCAGCTAATTCTTCCGCCCTTATAATCTCGCCCGCCTGGCTGCCTATAAGGATAACGTCATCGCCTACTTTTACATTTTTTAAATGCCCCACATCCACCATGCACATGTCCATGCAAACCCTGCCTACTACCGGACAACGGCTGCCCTTTATTAAAACATGCGCTTTATTTGAAAAATGCCTTGAATATCCGTCGGCATAGCCGACAGGTATCGTGGCTATCTTTGTAGGTTTGCGGGTCACGTAAGTCATACCGTAACTTATACTGCGGCCTTTGGGCATTGATTTAAGATAGGTAATCTTTGTTCTCAAAGTAAGCGCGGGTTTTAAAAGTATATTTTTCATAAGGCTTTCTTTTGGGTATATGCCGTACATCATGAGCCCGGGCCTGACCATATTCATATGGCTGTCTTTAAAATCTATGAGGCCCATGCTGTTCGCGGTATGCTTTATAGGTATGTGTATGTTGTTATCCCATAAATCTTCCACAAGGCGCTTGAAATTCTTTATCTGGTTATGAGTGAAAACTCTGTCCGCCTCCGCGTTCGGGAAATGCGTAAAAATCCCGTCTATAATAATATTCTTCAACCTCGCTATTTTCTTTATAAAATCTATCGCCTCTTCGTGCCAGAACCCAAGGCGGCCCATGCCTGTATCTATCTTTAAGTGCACTTTTACTTTTTTATTTCTCGCGCCTGCGAGTTTAGAAAGCCTTCTGGGCACATCCATGTCTGAAACCGTCTGAATCACGTTAAATTTCAGAACGCCCTCTATTTCCTCCGGCAGGATAGCGCCCATCACAAGTATCGGTTTTTTTATCCCTATCCTGCGCAGGCCAGCCGCTTCATCAATAGACGCGACTCCGAAATAATCAACATAATCCACGATAGCCTTCGAGACTTCACTCATCCCATGGCCGTAGGCGTCTGCTTTTACAACCCCGAGTATCTTTGTATCGTCCCCGACAATATGGCTCACTATCTCAAGATTATGGCGGATAGCGTCCAGATCTATTTCTGCAAATGTAGGCCTGTAAAATCTCATGTTTTTCTCACCTGGCAATCTTCAGGGTACAGGTATAAAGGCGCAAGTTTATTCATATTGGTTTTTTTGGCTTTCTTGACTTTTAAAAAACCAAGTTTGATAAGATCCCCGGCTCCCGGATACCAGTATCTTTCTTCTAAAAATGAGGCTTTTTTATCTGCGCTTAATATATTATCTTTGTAAAGAGATAAACCATCGCCTAAAAAAACTGCTTCTGATTTTATGCTGCTTATCAATTTATCTATCGGCAGCACCAGATAATCTGATAATCTTACAACCAGGCCGCCTTTCCTTCGGTAAATAGCGGAATAAACCTGACCTCTTTTCGCGTCTATAATAGGAACGATGTCCCTGTCATTTTCTTTAGCATTGCAGGCAATAGCGTCTATGCTCGCCACGCCGACGCAAGGCTTTCCGGAAGCTACGCCAAAACCTTTTATCGCGCTGACACCTATTCTCAAGCCGGTAAACGAACCCGGCCCAAGGCCTATTATAAAAGCGTCTATCTTATTTATCGACACCCTGGATTTCCTTAGAAGCTCCTTTATCTTCGGCACAAGCCAGCTGGCATGCTTTCTATCCAATAGATAAGATTCTTCTTTTATTATATCTTTATCCTCGCTCAAGGCAATGTTCAAAAATTTTGAACTTGTATCAATCCCTAAAATCTTCAACCATAACCTCTCTTTTATTATTGCCTTTTACCTTAAATCTTACCGATATGCGCTTTTCAGGCAGAAGGCATTCTATTTTCTCCGCCCATTCTATTATAGTAACGCCGGTTCCGTAAATATATTCTTCCACGGCCAGATTTTCTATTTCTTTTAAAGCATCCAGCCTGTATAAGTCAAGGTGGTATAGCGGAATTTTTCCGCTGTATTCCTTTATTAAAACAAATGTCGGGCTGTTTATGCGCTTCGAATCTTTTACGCCAAGGCCTTTTCCGATGCCTTTTGTAAACGTGGTTTTACCGCTCCCCAGGTCTCCTGAAAGAGCAATCATATCCCCTGGATTAAGCGTCTTAGCCAGCTTTTCTGCAATCAGCATTGTCTCTTCAGCGCTATTTGTTATCATACAACCTTATCTCATTCCCGCATTGCAACTTAATTGCAATGCAAAAATGGGACTAATAAGTTGACAAAGTGACATTGTCAGTTTGTCAACTTATTAGAAATGAGTGAAGCCAGCGGGTTTAATTTTTTCTGATTTTCCGCTTTTCCTCACAAGAGTGAATCCTTTACGGCCGTTCAATATCCGGCCGATTTTAGAAAGCCTTGTTCTGAACGGCCATATACTTTTCAATTTTTCAGCATGCCTTTCAGGCAATGTAAAAATCAATTCAAAATCCTCGCCGTCCCTGACAGCTGAATCAAACCCCGCCGCATATTTAGAAGCAGGTATTGATTTCTCGCAGATTACCGCGCCTTTATAGCTTTCTTTTAATATATGGCCCAGATCAGCCAAAAGCCCGTCAGACGCGTCTATCATTGAATTGATCTTAAAATTCTTTACTAAAAATCTTGCCTCTTTAAGCCGTGGAGTAAAATTGAGATGCCTGAACTTTATTGAACCGCCTATATTGCCTGTAATAAATATGATGTCATTTTCCTTTGCCCCGCTTCTCAATGCTAGATTTTCTTTTTCTACTTCACCTATAAGAGCGATATTAATGACTATCTTTTCAGAACAAACAGTGTCCCCGCCTACCAGATCAACCCTGAACTTCTCTGCTATTTTTTTTATGCCTCTATATAATTCATCGGCATATTTTAAATCCAGAGAACCGGGCAGGCCTACTGAAATAACCGCGAATTTAGGCATTCCTCCCATTGCAGCAATGTCGCTTATATTACAAGATAGGGACTTCCTCCCTATCAGTCCGGCCTTGTCGCCTTTATTAAAATGTTTTCCCTCTATGAGCATGTCAGTAGTAAAAAGCAGGTATTTATTTTTTGTATACTTTAAAACAGCTGCGTCGTCGCCTATGCCTTTTATAACCCGGCTGGATAATTTTATAGTCTTGCTTATCCTGTTTATAAAATTAAATTCTCCTAAATCTTTTAATTTCATAAATGCCTTTTTCAGTTATTATAGCGGATATCAGGCTGTGAGGAGTGACGTCAAATGCGGGATTGTATACCTTTGAACCAAACGGCGCTGTCTGTTTTGAACCTGTATAAATAAGTTCTTTCCTGTTTCTTTCTTCTATAGGGATATCTCTGCCTGATTTTATATTTTTATCTATTGTAGAGCTCGGGGCAGCTATGTAAAAAGGGATGCCATGGTGCTTCGCGAGAACCGCAAGGCCGTACGTGCCTATCTTATTCGCGGCGTCACCGTTCCGCGCGATCCTGTCCGCCCCAACTATAATCTTTGTAACGCCTTTATTTTTTATGGCGCTCGCCGCCATGTCATCGCATATAAGAGTAGCGTCTACGCGGTTCTCAATTAGCTCCCACATGGTAAGGCGCGAACCCTGCATCAGAGGCCTGGTCTCGCCAGCGTAAACCTTAAATCTTTTACCCTGTTTTTTAGCTTCATAGATTATTGAAAGAGCTGTTCCCTGCCCGGCTGTAGCTAAAATACCGGCATTGCAATGTGTCAATATCACGTCTTTATTCTTTATCAGTCTGGCGCCGTTTTTTCCGATTGCAACACACATCTTTTTATCTTCTTCCAGAATTACCAACGCCTCCTTTAAAATAGCTTTTTTTACCTTGACCAACCGTCTCCGTTCGCCGAACGGATAGTTTCCGTTCGGCGAACGGAGATGATGGGATAAGGTTTCTTCCATGCGTTCCAATGCCCAGAATAGATTTACCGCGGTAGGCCTGGTAGCCCTTAATTTTTTAGATGCTTTATTCAAATCTTTTCTAAGGCCGCTGAATGTTTTTTCTTTTGAATTAACAGCGGCTAACGCATATCCCAGGGCAACAGCCACGCCTATGAGCGGCGCGCCCCGTATCCTCAGCTTCTTTATCGCCTCGCAGAGCGTGTCTATATCTCTACAGCGTATATATTTCAACCTCGCAGGCAATTCTGTCTGGTCAATAAATACAATGCTATTCTTTTCCCATCTTATAGGCGCTAATAACATATATATCTCTCCTATGGTGGATTTATTATACTACAACTACGGTAGGAAATTAAGGAATATTTACTGGTTTCTCTATAAACCAAAAACCTTTGCCAATATGTTCCTTTTTAACTCTATTGCCTTATGAGGGCATACCTCGTGACAGCACATGCACCTGATACATTTTTTAAAATCTATCACTGACTTCTTTGGATTTATGGTTATAGCTGATACAGGGCAGCTATCTTGGCATATCATGCATTTTTTACAGAGCTTTTCATCTATATTGGGCCCGAATTTTATAAATCCCGCCACAAATTTAGCGAAAGGCCCGAGAACGGTTATTAATCCCGGTTTTCCGGGAACCTTGAAATCGCTTATTAAATTCTCTTCTATGCTTTCTCCGGATATTTCAATATTTTCTAAATCAGCTTCTCCCGCTTTCCTTTTATACGCTTCCTTTGTGGTTAAAATATCAAGCGGCTTCATACCTATTAATTCCGCGAACACAGAATCAATAGCCACGCTGTCTTCCCCTGCTATAAGAAGTCCGGGATATCTCAATCTCCCCGAAGAAGGCCCCTGCTGGTCCATCGCGACAACACCGTCCATTAAAACTAAATCCGGTTTTACGATTTCAAACGTATCAACCAGAACTTTTGTAAATTCTTCAGGACTTGGAAATTTTTTATGAAGTTCGCTCTTGTGAAGCCCTGCCACAGCGCCATACATATTTTTAACAGCTCCCGTAAGCCCCATAAGGCTGTGCGTCTTCATCTTCGGAAGATTTATAATCTTATCGCATTCAAAAAAGTACGTTGCTATGGGGATGCCGTTAACTACCTTTATATCTTTTGCCTCTTTTAATTCAACTCTCTCCTCTTTGGCAAGTGACGTCAATCCTGAGCCTTCATATGCTTTTGCAGGGCTTATTGAACCGCCCGGATTATCACCTATACAGGGCACAGCCCCGCAATCCCTGACTGACTTAACAACAGCCCTTATTACTTCTAGATGCGTGCACACTCCGTCTTCAGGCAAACGGGCTGAAAGGATATTAGGCTTAATAAGTACTTTTTCGCCTTTATTAATAAAAACACCTATCCCGCCTAAAAGATCGAAAGCTTTCCCGACAGCCTGCTCAACTTCAATTATCTCGTAATTCTTGCATTTTACTATAGATACTTTTGTTTTCATATTTTCTAAGTTGACATTTTGACATTGTCAGAGTGTCAACTTTGGAATAATTATTTAAGCAGTTCTTTTATGAAAAATACGAAGCCCACGATAATCGAATTATGCAATATATGAACGGCTGCGGATGTGACAAGAGATCCTGTCGCTTCGTACAAAAACGCCATTAAAACGCCTAATATCATTATCGGGAGAAACCCCGCGATATTTACATGCAGCATGCTGAATAAGGCTCCGCTTAATAATACTCCGATAAGCACTCCGAAACGCTTTTTTACGGCGCTATATAAAAAACCCCTGAAAAATATCTCTTCTACTATAGGTCCCAGGATAGAAACAAATATCGCCAAAAATAAAATCACGCTGCTTCTTTTTTCTTCAAAAAACATATCAAATACAGGCTGCGGAGGAGCTTTATATCCTATCCTGTCCAGAAACAGCATGGATAAAATAAGGGTCATGATTAAAACAGGCAGTATGAATATATAAGCTGCAATGCCGGATAAAACATTTTTATAGAAACCCATGAAAGTAATTCCAAGGCTGGATAACTTATCTTTGTATTTCACCAGAATAAAATAAAATATCACTGCCCAGGCAGCCATATCTATAAAAAATGTGCCGAGCATCATGCGCAAATTAATATCCATATTAAAATGGGTCGATTTCAAAATAACGGCACTCGCCGTGCTCAACGCGTAACCCGAAAATATCACTATGATGATGACTCTTAATACGTCTGCAATATCCCACGACACAATTTTTTTCTCAAAAATTTTATTCGGAATTATTTCTTTCCTGTTAAAAAGAAAAATAAGGTTCATAATCATGCCTGCTATTAGCATAAAAAATCCGGCAAAAATGCCATATTTAAAAAATACCGCGCTTGGTTTCCCGGATTCAAAAAATAACTTTACCTTTTGTTCCGTGATTCCCATATCTTTAAATGTCTGGCCTGAAATATTCTTTTTATCAGCGCTATCCTGATTTTTCCTGTGCAAATAGCCCAGATTGAGCAAATTCACAACCACTATAAAGAAAACCATCCAGATATATATGCGTTCGCGTTTAATAAACTCTAACATTTTTTTAACCCAAAAAGCCTGATTGCGTTGTCTGTAGTCATCTCAGCCACATCATGAAAATCCAAACCCTTTATCCTGGCCACCTCTTCCGCCGCATATCTCACATGCATAGGTTCGTTACGTTTTCCCCTGAAATCCTGAGGCGCCAAAAACGGCGCATCTGTCTCAAGAAGAATCCTGTCCATGGGAACCAGCTTCACAATCTCCCTGAGCCTACCGGCATTTTTATAAGTAATATTGCAGGTAAAAGATATGAAAAAACCCATGTCCAGGCACGTTTTAAGAAACGCTTCATCCCCTGAAAAACAATGCATTACTCCCCTGACTGAATTACCAGCGATATTTTTTAAAATGTTTATCATGTCAGAATGAGCGTCGCGATTATGTATTATCAAAGGAAGGTTTGCGTCTTTCGCGGTTTTAAGAAGACTGATAAATAATTTTTTCTGATTTTCCCTGGACGAAATATTTTTATAATAATCAAGCCCGATTTCGCCTATTGCCACGACTTTTGGCTTATTAAGAAACTCCGCAAAAAACCTGATATCGTTCTCGCTTACGCTGTCCGCTTCATGAGGGTGAATACCTATAGCGGCGTAAATAAAATCATTATCTCCCGCTATCTGTATAGACCTGGCCGTCCCTTCCATGCTGGACCCGACATTTATAATAGACATTACGCCGTTATCCCAGGCGCGCTTCAAAACATCGTTCCTGTCATCATTAAAATCCTTAAAGTCAAGGTGGCAATGCGTATCTATCAGCATAGAGGAGACATTTTTCTGAGTTTTTCTACTATAGGCGGGATTTCTGCCAGGCAATAATCTACATCCTCTTCCGTGTTCTCGTAACCAAAAGAAAACCTCACAGACCCCTGCGCCATATCGGGAGGAACGCCCATTGCCGTCAATACATGCGACGGTTCAAGTGACCCTGAAGTACAGGCAGAACCTGTTGAAGCGTAAATTCCTTTCATGTCGAAATTCAACACCATTGACTCGCCTTCTATGTATCTGAAACTGATATTAAGAGTGCTTGAAAGCCGATTCTCAGGATGGCCGTTAAGATATATCTCCTTCAGTTCTTTGTTGAGCCCTTCCCACATCTTTTTTGTAAGCTTCTTTAAATGGGCGTCATTCTTTTTCATGTCCCTATCAGCTATTTCAACGGCCTTAGCAAAACCAACTATGCCGGGGACGTTTTCCGTGCCTGCCCTTTTATTTCTTTCGTGGTGCCCGCCGTGCTGAAAAGGAGTTATCTTCACGCCTTTCCTGAGATACATCGCGCCTATGCCTTTCGGGCCGTAAACCTTATGGCCGGAGAAAGAACAAAGGTCAATCCCCAGCTCTTCCACGTCTATCGGCAATTTCCCCAGAACCTGCACGCTGTCTGTATGAAAATATATCTTATTTCCGCGCGCTATCTTAGCGATTTCTTTTATGGACTGCAACGTGCCTGTTTCATTGTTGGCAAACATGATAGATATTAAAACCGTATCCTTTCTGATAGAATCTTTTAATTTATTAAGGTCCACCACGCCATACTTATCTACAGGCAGATACGTGACATCGAAACCCAATTCTTTTTCTATAAATCCGCAGGGTTCTAAAACCGCCGGATGCTCTATATTCGACGTTATCACATGCCTTCCTTTATTCAGGTTCGCCATCGCGACGCCTTTGATCGCAAAATTATTTGACTCTGTTCCTCCTGAAGTAAATATAATATCAGCGGCTTCTGTGCCTATCGAGTTCCCTATCGTTTCTCTTGCTTCATCTACCGCATGCCGCGCTTTTTGGCCCATTGAATATACGCTCGAGGCATTGCCGTATTCTTCGGAAAAATAAGGCATCATGGCGTCCAGTACTTCTTTACGCACAGGCGTTGTGGCGTTATGATCCAGGTATATCTGTCTCATGTCCTGACTCCTCATATCTAAGTTGACAAACTGACATTGTCACTTTGTCAACTTGTTTCTATTCTAGGAAACAAAGGCGCACCCTTCTTAATCTTTGCGCCCGGTTTCAATAAACCCCATTTTAAATCGTTGAAACTTCTTTTTTCTATATTTTCAAGCCCGAGCTGTTCCGCTATCTTAACTGACGTATCAGGCATGAACGGCATGAGCGCTATTGACACCATCCTCAGGACATCGCAAAGGTCATACATCATATCCTTCAATTCATCCTGTTTATTTTCTTTTGAAAGTTTCCACGGCGCTTTCTGCTCTACGAATTTGTTAGCGATTTTTATCACGTCCAATATACTGTCAAGGCAGTAACAGAAATCTGTATTATCCATGCCTTTCTTAATTTCAGAACCCAGCAGGCCGGATTTATCAATAAGCGCCTTCGTAATCTCGTCTGAATGTTTCAAATCCCTTCTTTCAGGCACAATACCCGCAAAATATTTTTCTACCATTGACAATGTCCTGTGTAAAAGATTGCCCAGGTCATTTGCGAGATCGCTGTTTATCCTGGCGATAAGGGCATCTTCTGAAAAAGAACCATCCATTCCAAAAGACACTTCCTTTAAAAGAAAATACCTGTACGCATCCACTCCGAATTTATCAACCATCTCAATGGGATTTACAACGTTGCCTTTTGACTTTGACATCTTATCTCCGCCTATCTTCCACCAGCCGTGAGCAAAGATTGTCTTTGGCAGTTCTAATCCTGCGGCGTGAAGCATGATAGGCCAATTAACCGCGTGCATCCTCAAGATATCCTTGCCGATTACATGCATGTCAGCCGGCCAATATTTATTGAACCTTGCCATGTCGCTGCCGTATCCGCATACGCTTATATAATTTAAAAGGGCATCGAACCACACGTACGTAACATGGCCTTTGCTGAAAGGTATTTCTATGCCCCACGCAAGCCTTGATTTTGGCCTGGATATACATAAATCATTCAAAGGGTTTTTTAAAAAACCCAGCATTTCGTTGCGCCGCATCGCGGGCAATATAAAATCATCGCGCGACTCTATGTAATTTATAAGCCAGTCCTGATATTTTGAAAGCCTGAAGAAAAAATTTTTTTCTTTTATATGTTCGACCTTTCTCCGGCAGTCCGGACAATTCCCGTCTATAAGCTGCGTCTCTATCCAAAAACTTTCGCAGGGCGTGCAATACCAGCCGCTATACTCGCCTTCATACAGGTCTCCATTTTTATAAAGCATTTCCAGTATTTCTTTTACTACCTTTTCATGCCGCGGCTCGGTTGTGCGGATAAAATCAGTATAATCTATGCCTAGTTTTTTCCATAACCCCATGAATACCGGCGCTATCGTGTCAACGAACTCCTTTGGCTCCATGCCTTTTGCCTGCGCCGCGTCTTTTATCTTCTGGCCGTGCTCGTCAGTGCCTGTCGCAAATAAAACTTCATAGCCCATCAGCCTCTTATACCTCGCCAGCGTATCGCAGGCTATATTCGTATAAGAATGCCCTATATGAGGGGCGCTGTCTACATAGTATAACGGCGTGGTAATGTAAAATTTGCTCATTTGTTATAATCCAATTCTATCTGTTTTCCTTCTTCTAATTCAACGCGCACTTTCCGCTTTAAGGCATTTACGCTGATGACCTTGCCCTTGCCTTCAGGGGTTGTAATTTTCTCGCCTTCCCTGGGCAGGCCTTTCAGGTATTTTTTATAATTTTCATATTCATAAGAGAGACAGCACATGAGCCTGCCGCACACGCCTGAAATCTTAGTCGGATTCAGGGATAAATTTTGTTCTTTTGCCATTCTTATCGTAACCGCGTCGAAACCTTTCAGAAAACTGGCGCAGCAGAGAGGCCTCCCGCAATGCCCGAACCCGCCGATCATCTTGGCCTCATCCCGCACGCCTATCTGCTTTAACTCTATGCGGACTTTGAAAATATGCGCCAGGTCCTTTACCAGCTCCCTGAAATCAACCCTGTCTTCGGAAGTAAAATAAAAAATAAGTTTCGTGCCGTCAAATGAATATTCCGCGTCAATAAGCTTCATGTCCAGTTTGCGCTCCTGTATCTTTTTTAGACATATTTGGGACGCATCCTTCGTGCGTTTCTTATTCTCATTTATTTGATTTATATCTTCCCTGGTAGCGACGCGTATTATCTTTTTTAAAGGGGTTTTCAACGCTTCTGCGGAAAGGTTCTCCGGTATGCTTATAACCTGGCCGTAATCCTGACCTCTCTCAGCGTCTATTATCACATAATCGCCTGCCTTGGCCGCAAGGCCGTTCGCGTCATACAGGACTACACTGCCCGACTCTCTTATCCTGACCTCTATGATCCCGTGCATATCTATCGCCTTTCTAATTCAAGCGCCATATTAAAAAGCGCCATCTTTGGATTTACGTTTCTCCTAAGGTAATTTATAGTTTTCATGACGCTGGAAATATTTTTTTCAAGTCTACCCGCGGAAAACCTGGCTGAATAAGAAAATATCTCGTCCATCCTGTCCACGTTCAGAAAAACACTTTTGTCTTCGGTAAATTTGGATACAAGCAGGTCCCTGTACCAGGATAAAAGCATCTTGAGAGATTCTTCCAGGTCAGCATATTTTTTCTCGTCGCACACCTCTTCCCTGAACAATGCCCTTTTCTTGAAGAAAAAATCATTAAGCATCCTATCCCTCTCCCGGATCTCATCGCCCTCTTTAAAAGCTATAGCCCTGCCCGGGCTGCCAAGCGCCATATGCGAGAATAAAATTGCCTCATCTTCGTTAAAACCGCACTTCTCGACAAGAAGCCTCCGGATCTGAACCCGGCTCAAAAGATTAAACTTCACGGCCTTGCACCTGGAAATAACGGTAGGCAGAAGCCCGGAAACGGCCGAAGTAGTCAATATGAATATCTGGTTCTCGCGGGGCTCTTCCAGAATCTTCAAAAGGGCATTCTGCGATTCTTCATTCATGTCCTCCGCGTTATTTATTATAAAAATCTTTTTCCCGGCCTCGTACGGTTTCAGGCTGGCCTGATAAATTATATCCCTTATCTTATCTATTTTAATAACACTGGCTTCTTTTTCCTTTTGTATAATAAATACGTCCGGATGGTTTGAAGAATTTATTTTGCCGCACGAAACGCATTCTTCGCACGCGTCCAGCCCTTTCTTTTCGCAATTAATGGCCTTGGCGAATTCTATGCTTACGGTGCGTTTTCCCACGCCCCCGGGCCCGATAAAAAGATACGAGCCGCTAAGCTGTTCTCCGCCTATCATCGCCTGCAGAAATCTAACTGCCGTGTCCTGGCCTATAATATCTTTTAATGACATATTTTTAAAACAGCTTTTCTGATTTTTTCCTGCGTCACTCCTATCGCGCCCGTGGAAGATAAAATCTTTATTCTTTTCGGTTCTTTTTTCGCGATGGAAAGATAACCGTTTCTTACCTTATTATGATAGAGGATCGATTTCCGCTCCATCCTGTCCCTGGACCTGCCTGTCCTTAAAAGCCCGGCCCCGGAGTCTATATCCAGTAAAAACGTAATGTCCGGCTTCAGGCCTTTTGTCGCTATGCCCGTTATATTATTTATAACCTTCAAATCCATCCCGCCGGCATATCCCTGGTAAGCAAGAGTGGCGTCGGTAAATCTGTCGCATATAACAATCTTTCCCTGTTCAAGCGCGGGTAAAATCTTTTCTTTTACTATCTGGGCTCTCGCTGCCATGTATAAAAACATTTCGCATGCCACATCCATGTCTTTATTCTTCGGGTCCAATAATATCCTGCGTATCTTTTCGCTGATCAATGTGCCGCCAGGCTCGCGCGTATGCAGAATCTTATAGCCATTCTTGCGTAAAAATCCGCACAATAGCTTAGAATGCGTTGTCTTGCCGCTACCTTCAGGCCCTTCGAATGTTATAAATATTCCGCGCTTTGACATGAATATCAAACTCTGCGCATGGGTCATTCGGCGCTGAAATAAGGTTACACTTTGACATTGTCAGAGTGTAACATTAGGCCTCAGACCCAGGCACAGAGTTTATTTTAACCTCCAAGTAGTTTTACCGTCCTTCGTATCCTCTAAAATAATCCCTTTTTCTTCTAATTCTTTTCTAATCTTATCGGCCTCTTTAAAATCCTTATTTTTCCTTGCCGCAATCCTTAAATTAATAAGATTTTCTATTTCTGCTTTCCCGGAAGACTCTATGCTATTGTCTGAAATCTTTCCGCTTTCAAATAATCCCAGCGTTTTACCCAATTCAACAAGAACATCTTGCGCATGATATGATTCAGAAAAATTCTTATTTATATAAGTAACAAGATCAAATAAGACCGCCAGCGCTTCCGCGGTATTAAAATCATCATCCATTGCTTTTTCAAACCGCGATTTGAAGGAATCAACTTCAACATTCTTCACCCTTAACCCATGCCCCGTATCCGAGCGAAGCTCGTGGTTCGGGGCTTTACCCTTAACCCTATCTAGTTTCTCAAATAGTATGCAAAACCTGTCCAGCGCCTTTTTCGCCTCGCTCATTTTCTCCCATGAAAAATCCACCGGATGGGAATAATGTGTCTGTAAAAATAATATTTTCAGGACATCGGCAGGATATTTGAATAATATATCCTCTATGGTAATAAAATTTCCCAGAGACTTGGCCATTTTTTCTTTATTAATGGTCAAAAGGCCGTTGTGTATCCAGCAGCGCGCGAATTTTTTCCCCGCTCCCTCTGATTGCGCGATTTCATTCTCGTGATGGGGAAATATAAGGTCTATCCCACCTCCGTGTATGTCAAACTCGTCTCCTAAGATATCGGAACTCATTACAGAGCATTCTATGTGCCAGCCAGGCCTGCCTTTTCCCCATGGGCTGTCCCATGACGGCTCCCCTTCTTTCGCTGACTTCCACAAAGCAAAGTCCAAAGGATCTTTTTTGTTTTCTCCCGGAACAATCCTCGCGCCTGATTCCAGCATCTCAAAACTCTGGTTGGATAATTTGCCGTATTTATTTGTCTTCCGCACGTCAAAATACACATCTCCTCCCGCCTGATAAGCCGCTCCATTCAGGATTAATACTTTTATAAAATCCACCATCTTATTTATATATTCCGTGGCTTTCGGTTCAGCGTCAGGCTGCATGATGCCAAGCTTTTCCATATAGTCGTGATAGACTTTAAGATATTTATCAGAAACATTTTTTACCGCGATATTTAAATCTTCTTCTTTAAATTCTTCTTTTGCCTTGTTGATTATTTTATCGTCAACATCCGTAATATTTCTGACAAATCTGACTTTATACCCTTTATATATAAAATAACGCCTTATGACATCAAAGACATACGCGCTCCTTGCGTGGCCGATATGAGGGGCATCGTAAACAGTCGGCCCGCACACGTACATCCCGATTTCGCCGTCTTTTATCGGCTTTAATCCTTCTTTTTCTCTTGTAAGCGTATTGTATATTTTGATACTCATATATTTTAAACTCTAAACATTAAACTAAACATGCAACAGCGTATGCCGCAAGCGCCTCGCCTCTCCCGATTGCCCCTATGCCTTCCTGCGTCGTTGCTTTTATACTAACGCTATCCATGGATATGCCCAGGCCGGCTGAGATTTCTCTTCTCATGCTGTCTTTAAAAGGCGCTATCTTCGGTTCCTCAAGTATGATCACGGAATCCACATATTCCACCCTGAAGCCTTTTTTATTTATCTTTACTGAAACCTCTTTCAAAAGTTCTATGCTGGATATATTCAAATACCTGCCGTCATTTACCGGAAACTGATGGCCTATATCGTCCAGGCCCGCGGCTCCTAAAATCGCATCGCATATAGCGTGGAGAAGCGCGTCCCCGTCAGAATGCCCCTCCAGCCCTTTTATATACGGGATCTCAATGCCTCCCAGCATGAGCGGCCTTGATTCTACAAACCTGTGTATATCATAACCTATACCGACTCGCATAAACACCTCTTGAATATTGTAGGGGACGGTTTTAAACCGTCCCCTACCTCATGTAATCTTTTTTACCAATATCTTCGCCAATTCTAAATCTTCTTTCGTCGTTATCTTTATATTACTATATGACCCCATTACAATCTTTGGTTTTACGCCGATTCTTTCCACAAGCATTGAGTCGTCTGTAGCCCGAATATTTTTTTTAATTGCGGATTTATACGCTTTTTCTATTAAACCTCTTTTAAAAACCTGGGGCGTCTGCGCTTCCCAAAAACATTTTCTGTCAGGCGTATTATTAATGAACCCGCGCTTTCCCACAATCTTTAAAGTAGGCTTCACAGGCACGGCCAGTATGGCTGCGCCGAATCTATAGGCTTCTTTTAATACAGCATCAATAAGCCTGCCTTTGATAAAAGGCCTTATCCCGTCGTGGATTAAAACGTAATCCACGCCTTTTGACACGGCCCTGAGCGCATTGTAAACAGAATCGCCGCGCTCTTTACCTCCGGGCACCAGCCTTGCTTTTTTTATTTTATATTTTTTTATTATTTCTCTTCGGGCTTTAACTAACTTGTCTTTCCCTACGGCCACCCATATCTCGGTTATATCTTTATTTTCCGAAAGCGCCATCAAGGTGCGCGCGAGTATAGGTTTACCGCCAAGCTTTATATAGGGTTTCTGTGTCTTTGATTTTAATCTAACGCCCGAGCCTGCGCTCGGAACAATGGCCGCGACTCTCATTTATTGCTTCTCTTATTGTCTTCCTGTAATTTGGCGAATATCATCCTGCCGGCCGCTGTCTGAAGAACGCTGCCGACAACCAGATTCACGTTCTGGCCTATCATTCTTCTGCCGTTATCAACTACCACCATTGTTCCGTCCTCAAGATAGCCTACCCCCTGGTTATATTCCTTGCCTTCTTTGATAAGCCGTATCTCAAGCATTTCTCCGGGAAGGACCACGGGCCTCAACGAATTGGCAAGCTCATTTACGTTCAGCACCCTTATGCCCTGTATTTCCGAAACCTTATTAAGATTATAATCATTGGTAAATATCTTCGCGCTCAATACCTTTGCCAGCTTTACAAGCTTCAGGTCCACCTCTTTTATGTCCGGAAAATCATCGTTGTGTATCTTGACATCTATGTTTGAATTTTTCTGAAGCTTTCCCACTATATCTAAACCTCTCCTCCCGCGTTCGCGCTTCAGGGAATCGGAAGAATCCGCTATCTGCTGCAATTCCTTCAATATAAAACGCGGCACTATAAATTTCCCGTCCAAGAAACCGGTTTTACATATATCCGCTATTCTGCCGTCTATGATAACGCTTGTATCAAGCAGTATAATATCGTCTTTCTGATCCTGCCTGGAAAATTTAACGTAGGGCACTATTATATTAAACTCATCCCTGCCGCGTATCGCCATTATCATCCCGAGATAACAAAATATAAGCGTGAGGATAACGCGCAGAGAATAAACCAGGTTCTTGTCCATGGAAATAAGGGCCATGGTGTCTGACACAAGCTTGGCCATTATAAGCCCGAATAATAAACCGAATACGGCGGATGAAAGCCCTCTCACGGAAACCTTTCTCATCGTAAACTCAAGAATGATTATAATTATAGCCGTTAAAAAACCCAGCAGCGCCCCTAATGCGCTGAAATCGGAACTGCCTGCCTGCACGAATGAACCTACCTGAAAACCTACTATCACGCTGAGCATGACGAAAAAAAACCTTATAAATATTAAAGTCATTTATATCCTCCTATTATTTCTTTTTCTTTTGCTCTCTCGGCTCAGGCGGCTTGAATAAAAGTTTCCATGGATGCTCTTTTATATCAAGTACCATCTCATCGATATGCTTGTACAATGTATCATCAGACATAAGCCGCCCAACCGTACCTTTACCCTGCCTGGCATAAGACACAAAATCTCTCAGGTCCCCGCTCAACGCCTCCATATTAGAAACCGTATTTTTTAAAGACGCCCTCAGCCCTTCGTCTCCGGCGATCTTATTCACGGAGTCTGTAAGAGTGCCTATTTTTTCTATAAGCTCTTTTGTGGACCTGGTTATTTCTTCTGTGGATACAGGGTCTTGCCCTCTTAACGTGTCTCCTTTTTGCAGAAGCCTCGTATCCCTGGTGCCCGGGGATATCTCCAGATATTTCTCGCCTAAAAGTCCGAGCGTATTGATGGCCGCTTTTGCGTTTTCGTTAATCCAAGTATTCTGGGATACCCAGACATTTAATTTAACGAGGGGTTTGTTTTCTTTCTCGTCAAAATAAACATTTATCTCCTGCACTTCGCCAACCTGGACCCCAGAATAACGCACAGGCGCGCCTATACCTATGCCGTTTGCGAAACTAAAAACCACATTAAGATTATACCCGCGCTTTACGCTGTAAAAATTGCCTATAGAGAATATTATTACGGAAAGTATCACCATCCCTATGAAAATAAATATACCCACCTTCAATTCAAAATTCATTCTTGTAAACATTTGGTGCCTCCGCTTTATATTATTCCAGGTTAGTTATCGGGCCTTTTGCCGCGCCTGTTATGAACTGTTTCACTATCGGATCTTTTGTATTTTTTATCTCTTCGGGAGCGCCGATTTCGATAATCTTACCTTTATACAGCATCGCGATTCTATCGGCTATTTTATAAGCGCTCACCATGTCATGAGTAACGACTATAGACGTAACGTTCAATTTACTATTCAAATCTATTATAAGGTCATTTATCGCGTCCGCCATTATCGGATCGAGCCCTGTGGTAGGCTCATCGTATAATATAATCTTAGGATTATTGCAGATGGCCCGCGCCAGTCCGACTCTTTTCTTCATGCCTCCGCTCAGTTCAGAGGGCATCAGATTCTCTATGCCTTTCAACCCCACGAGTTCAAGGGAATTTGCGACTTTTTTCCGGATCTCTTCCTCAGACATGTCAGTATGCTCTCTCAGCGTAAACCCTACATTTTCGCCTACTGTCATTGAATCAAATAAAGCGGATCCCTGAAAAAGCATGCCGAAGCTAAGCCTGAGCTTATCCAACTCATACTCTTCAAGCCTTGTCATGTCATTCCCGTCCACGATAACCTGGCCCATGTCAGGTTTTATGAGCCCTATGATATGCTTTAAAAGAACGCTTTTCCCGCAGCCTGAACGGCCTATGATGACAATGACCTCGCCTGAATTTATAATAAGGTTCAGGTTATCCAAAACTTCTGAACTCGTGAATGATTTCGAAAGATTAATGATTTCTATCATATTCTTTATTGGCCCCTGCTAAAATAATTCTTTCTGCGACTCCTTTTTATACGCTATCTTTAAATGATCGTACGCCAACTTCGTGACTTCCCTGCCTCTCGGCGTACGCTTCAAAAATCCAATTTTTAATAAAAACGGCTCCACCACGTCAACGATTGTATCGCTTTCTTCGTTTAGAGTGGCCGCAAGCGATTCTATGCCCACAGGCCCGCCGTCATAAAAATCAATTATCGCCTTGATAACTTTCCTGTCTATATCATCCAGACCGGCTGAGTCTATCCTGTGCGACGCAAGACCGCTGACAGCGATCTCTTTGTCTATTTTCTTATTACCTTTCACCTCGCTGTAATCCCTGACCCTTCTAAGGAGCCTGTTAGCTACGCGGGGCGTCCCGCGCGAACGGCCCGCAATCTCAACAGCCGCATCCTTGTTGAGAGGTATATTTAAAAGCTCTGCGGAACGCTCTATTATCTTAACAAGGTCGTCTCTCTCATAAAAATCCAGATGATAAAACATGCCGAATCTGCTTCTTAAAGGCGCGCTTAATAATCCGGCGCGGGTCGTAGCGCCTATAAGCGTAAATCTTTTTAAGTTGAATTTTATGGTCTTTGCGTAAGGCCCTTTGTCTATCAGAAAATCTATCTGGTAATTTTCCATTGCGGGGTATATGAATTCCTCCACTACCTTTGAGAGCCTGTGAATCTCGTCTATAAAAAGTATATCGCCTTCCCCCAAATTGGTAAGTATGCCGATCAAATCTCCCGCCCTTTCTATGGCCGGGCCTGATGTAGCGGTAATCTTGGAACCCATCTCATGGCTTATTATATGAGCAAGGGTTGTCTTGCCCAGCCCAGGAGGCCCTGAAAGCAGGACATGCTCAAGGCTTTCTTTTCTTTTCTTCGCGGCTTTCATAGCGATGTTTATATTTTCAATTACGTGCTTCTGGCCTACGAAATTTTTCAAACTCTCCGGCCTCAGAGAAATATTAAATACAGTCTCTTCCTCAGCCTCCTCGCCTATAATCAACCGCTCCCTATCATCTTTAGGTTTAATATCCATAAACACCCTGAGATTATTTCTTTATCTTCTGTTTATACACTTCGTTTAAAAGTTCTTCCGCTGTTTTTATTTCCGGGTTGCGTTTTAACGCCTCATCCAGCATGCTCTCGGCCTCGAATTTTTTATACTCGAGCTGCAATAAAACGCCCATCGCTTCGTCTTTTATACCGAGCTTGCCTGCGAAAGCCTCAGTCCCAGTTCCGGTATCCTGCAGAAGCCCGAATTTTCCAACCTTACCCTGAAGTTTCGCGATAATCTCTCTCGCCCTCTGTTCTCCTATGCCGGGCAAAGATTTTAAAAAAAGCACGTCTGACATATCAATAGCCCGGGCAATCATGGATATCGGCATCTTCAATGCCCTTACCGCGGCCTTGGGCCCGATACCTGAAACCGTTATAAACTTTTCAAAAAATTCTTTTTCTATCTCATTCAAAAAACCTATCAGAACCTGGAACCCCTTGGACGGTTCCAGCTGAAGATAGTGGTACGTAATAAGAGAAATAGACCCATCCGGTTGTATATTATTTTCAAGACACTGCATTACAGCGCCCGGGATAAGCACTTCGTAACATATGCCGTTTATATCCAGCACTACCGAGTATTCTTTTTTTTCCAATATTTTACCTGAAACCCTGCAAATCATTTCTATGCCCCCATATGTTGGCATGCGTAATCGCAAGAGCCAAAGCGTCCGTAATGTCAAACGGTTCAGGCGGGTTCTTCAGCCCCAATAAACTTGCAACAGTTCTCTGCATCTGTTCCTTTGAAGCCCTGCCGTGTCCGGTAATTGCCTTTTTTATCTTTGTAGTAGGGTAATTTACAAGCGCGACATTCCGATGTTCAACCGCGAGGCATATCGCGCCCCGGCCGTGGGCCATTAATATAGACGTCTTCGGATGTTTGTAATGCGAATATAATTCTTCCAGCACTACTGCATCCGGCAGTGTGTCTTCTATCAGATTGAATAACTTTTTATAAATATTGGCCAGCCTTTTCTCCATCTTGTCCTTAGGATTAGACCTTATAATACCCGCCTCTATTAATCTGACATTGTTCCCGTTGGCCTCTATGAGGCCGTAACCCGTAATCCCAAGACCAGGATCTATTCCTAATATTCTCATTTTTACATATTCTCTTTCTGCCCGTACCAGCGTGTTTCGAGGACGCGAAATTTTCCCAGCGTGAAAATTTCGCTCCGTTTTGACGCTCACTCGTCTTTCCGGCAGGCAGGCCCGAGAAAAGCATCGTTTTTTCGAGCCCCGTACGGACGTATTGTCGGATGTCCGTACGGGACGAGCGAGAAAAAACAATGAGTGAAGACTGCCACGCTGGGGCAGTCGAACGTCTTTTTGAAGGCCTGCCTGCCGGAAAGACACCTTGCCCGTTCGCGTCAAAAAGGCCTCTCTACCCGCTGGTACGGGCAGAAAAATAATGGCAATTTTTCAAATAGCATCCCACTTACGGGAATATGAAATAAAATAACGCGGTGAAAAGACAGTCAGCCGCGATTATTAAAATAAACGAAATAACAACGGACCTCGTAGTGGCCTTGCCCACGCCTTCGGCCCCGCCTTCCGTAATAAAACCTTCATAGCACGAAACTACGCATATAATCACAGCGAATATAAACGATTTGAAAAGCCCTGTGAATAAATCCTTGAACGCGAGCGTATCAAATGTCATTTTCCAGTATATGGTAGCCCCTATCAAAAGTTTATACACCCCTATGAGATAACCGCCTATTATGCCTATAAAATCAGCGTAAACCGTAAGTATGGGCAGCATGATACATAGCGCTAGAAACCTGGGCACGACAAGATATTTTACGGGATTTGCGGCAAGGGTTCTTAAAGCGTCTATCTGCTCGCTCACTTTCATTGTCCCGAGCTCCGCGGTGATGCTGGCCCCTACCCTGCCCGCAATAACAAGGGCTGTTAAGACCGGCCCGAGTTCCCGCAGCATAGAAAGCGCCACAAGGCTTGATATGTACATCTGAGCGTTCATTTTAGTCAATTGATACGCGCTCTGAAGCGCCAGCACCATTCCGGTAAATAACGCGACCATGGAAACTATAGGAAAACTCATGACGCCTATTTTGTGCATCTGAATAATCCATTCTTTTCTTCTAAAAGGCAGGACAAATACCTGGAATACCGTACCGACCATCAGATTAAAAGTGCCGCCTATGTAAATAAAAAAACGCAGCGCTTTTACCCCAATATCTTTTATCCACTCCCGCATAAATACCTCTTTATTTAAACACAAGCCTTCCGTTTTCCGCGACTACCTTTATAGGTTTCCCTTTTTGAAAGCGTTTTGAAATAATATCTTCTGCCAAGGGGTCTTCCAAAAACCTTTGTATGGTGCGTTTTAAAGGCCTTGCGCCGAAAACAGTGTCAAAACCTTTTTCTATCAAAAGGTCTTTCGCCGACTGATCAAGACTTATATCTATAGCCTGTTCCTTAAGCCTCTTTTTCACCTCTTCCATTTCTATTTCTACAATCTTATAGAGGTCTTCCTTTGTAAGAGGGTGAAATACTATCGTATCGTCAATCCTGTTTAAAAATTCAGGTTTAAACGTTTTCTTAACCTGCTCCAAAAGCCTTTCTTTCATATCCTTGTAAGTAACTTCCTGGCCTTCTGATTTGAAACCAAGAGAACCCTGTTTTCTGAATATATCCGTTCCGACATTGGACGTCATGATAAGCACGGTATTTCTGAAATCCACTTTTCTGCCGAAACTATCTGTAAGCCGGCCGTCTTCAAGAACCTGAAGCAGGATGTTAAACACATCGGGATGCGCCTTTTCTATTTCATCCAAGAGCACTACTGAATACGGCCTACGCCTTACTTTTTCCGTAAGCTGGCCGCCTTCTTCATAACCCACGTATCCCGGAGGAGCTCCTACAAGCCTCGATACATTAAATTTCTCCATGTATTCAGACATGTCAAGCTGTATGAGGGCGTTTTCATCGCCGAACATGAATTCCGCGAGAACCCTGCCCAGATGAGTTTTGCCTACGCCCGTGGGCCCGAGAAATACAAAAGAGCCTATCGGCCTCTTCGGATCCTTTATGCCTGCGCGCGAACGCCTTACCGCATGGGCAATAGCGTTTATCGCCTCATCCTGGCCTATGATCCTATTGTGCAGTTCGTCTTCCATTTTCATGAGCCTTTCGGATTCTTTTTCTTCAAGCCTGAAAATAGGGATGCCTGTCCATTTTGAGACTATATTAGCGATCATCTCCTCATCAACCTTTGGCCTTGACTCCATCCTGGTTTTTTTCCATTCCTCGCGTATCTTATCCAGCCCGGTGCGGGCCTTTTTTTCCTCGTCTCTGAGATTAGCGGCCTTTTCAAAATCCTGATTTTTTATCGCGGAATCTTTTTCCTTATGGATATTCTCTATTTCGCTCTCCATGTCCTTTATTTCCTGCGGCGCAGTCATGATAGAAAGCCTGGCCTTTGCGCCTGCCTCATCTATAAGGTCTATCGCTTTGTCAGGCAAAAATCTTCCCGCGATATATCTGTCTGAAAACTTGGCTGCCGCTTCTATGGCTGAATCCGTAATCTCCACTTTATGATGAGCTTCGTATCTATCTCTCAGGCCTTTCAATATTTCTATTGTTTCGTTGACGCTGGGCGGCTCTACCATGATTGTCTGGAAGCGCCTTTCGAGCGCAGCGTCTTTTTCTATGTGTTTCCTGTATTCGTCCAGGGTAGTGGCTCCTATGCATTGTATCTCGCCTCTTGAAAGCGCGGGCTTCAGTATGTTCGAAGCGTCTATCGCGCCCTCTGCGCCCCCGGCCCCCACCAGCGTATGCAGCTCATCAATAAAAATCATTACGTTTTCAGACCTCTTGATCTCATCCATGACCGCTTTTATTCTCTCTTCGAATTGGCCTCTGTATTTTGTGCCGGCCACCATAAGCGCAAGATCCAGGATTATTACCCTTTTGTCTTTCAATATCTCAGGCACATCTCCTTTTATTATCTTCTGCGCAAGGCCTTCCACTATCGCGGTTTTTCCGACCCCTGCCTCGCCTAAAAGCACGGGGTTATTTTTTGTGCGCCTCGAAAGTATCTGGATGACTCTTTCTATCTCGTTTTCTCTTCCTATCACCGGATCTAATTTATTGTCGCGCGCGAGCTGAGTCAGATTTCTGCCGAACGCGTCAAGCGCCGGAGTCTTGGAGCCGGGTTTCTGCTGCGAAGCATGGCCTGTTCCCTGGCCCTGGCCCGGCTGGGCATTTCCAAAACCAAGACCAGGCTGTATATTAGAACCTAAAAGTTCCGCTATCTCTTCTCTCACCTTATTCAGGTCAAGGCCCAGATTCACCAGCACTTGCGACGCAACGCCTTCGCCTTCTCTTATAAGGCCCAATAAAATATGTTCCGTGCCTATGTAATTATGGCCGAGAGACCTTGCCTCTTCGCTGGAAAGTTCCACCACTTTTTTAGCCGTAGGGGTAAAAGGTATGTCTCCGGATACAACCGTAGACGGGCCGGGTTTCACAATCTTTTCTATCTCCATCCGTATCTGCTGGAGATTCAGGCCCATTTTTTGAAGCACTACCGCAGCCACTCCTTCTCCCTCTCTTAAAAGGCCCAGCAATATATGCTCAGTGCCTATATAATCATGATTAAACCTTTTGGCCTCTTCTTTTGCCAGAATTATTACCTTTCTCGCGCGTTCCGTAAACCTGTTGAACATAACTCATACCTCCTTTTTAAACCAAAGTATAAACTCTAAACATTTATTACCCCAATTTTTGTCTTATTATCTCCGCCCTTTTAACATCCCTTTGATTAGGCCCGAGCTTCTTCTTCTCCATTTTCTGAAGATGCGCGGGCTGTGTTATCACAAAAAGTTCGTTTATGAGAGTCCTGTCAGACTGTTTTATCACGCCTAAATCAACGCCAAGCCTTACAAGCGAAAGAAGATCAATTGTCTCCGTGCTTGTTATTATATGCGCGCTCTTTAACGTGCCGTACGCCCTCCATATCCTGTCTTCAAGAGCTTCTCTATTCTGCGAAAGAAGCGTTTCCCTCGCGCTCTGTTCGTGATCAACTATCTGCTTTATGATCCTCTCTATATTATCTATGATATCCTCTTCTTTGTGCCCCAGAGAAACCTGGTTTGATATCTGAAAAAAATTACCGCTCGCCTCTGTCCCTTCTCCATAGAGGCCCCGCGCGGTTAAACTCAGCTTTGTAATAGCCTGCAGCACTTTTCCGATTTGTTTTGTCATCACAAGCGATGGCAGATGCAGCATCACAGACGCCCTCATGCCGGTTCCCGCATTAGTAGGGCACGCCGTGAGATACCCGAAATCCACGGAATACGCAAAATCCAGGAGATTGCCCAATTCAGTATCCATATCATCTATTATCTGCCACGCTTCTTTTAAATTAAACCCTGATTTCATTACCTGCATGCGCAGATGATCTTCTTCGTTTATCATTATGCTGATAACTTCATCCTGGCCTACGCACAAACCTTTATTCTCCGCGTCTATCATGTGTTCCTTGCTCATCAGATGCCTCTCCACAAGAAACTGTTTATCTATGGGATCTAACTTTCCTATTTCCACAAACATGGAATCTTTTAATTTTTTAATAGACAAGATGCTTTCTTTCGCGGCCGCAAGGATTGTTTCCTGTTCTTTCTTGCTGGCCCAATGCGCAAAAGGATAATTCGCAAGATTTCTTGCCAGCCTCACGCGCGAAGACATGACTATATCGCAGACAGGACCCGTGCACCTTATCCATTCGCCCGTATTGTTTAATAAATCGTCCAATGTCATAACCGCTCCTCTTATTTATTATTCTTTTTTTCTAGTTCCCGTATCTTGTCGCGCAATTTCGCCGCTTCTTCGAAATCCTCTTTCTGTATTGACTTCTGAAGTTTTTCCTTCAGAACCTCTAATTCATTCTTTGCCTTGACTATCCTGGCTATTTTTTTAGGTGACTTGCCGCAATGCTGCGTTGAACCGTGTATCCTTTTTAAAAGAGGGACCAGCGCTTCTTTAAAGGCAGTATAACATTCCCCGCAACCCAGCCTGCCTACCTTTTTAAAATCCTCATAGGTGAGGCCGCATTTCGGGCATTTAAGCTTAATGTCTGTTTTGGTTTTGTTGAATTGCGTTCCAAGATCGGCAAGACCTGCCAGAAGATCGGAAAGCCCGAAATGACTTTCCATCTGAGCTCCCTTTTTCTGAGCGCACTCCTCGCACAGATGCAGTTCTGTTATCTGGTCATCTATTATTTCCGTTAGATGCACGGTCGCCTGATTCTTACCGCATATATTGCAAACCATAATCCCCTCCCCATCAAATAAGTTGACACTCTGACAATGTCAGAGTGTCAACTTAGGCAATTCTAATACTTGATCCCGTCCGTCTTCGTAGCCTTCCTGAATTCTTTCATAAGATTCAAAGTGATTTTCCCGGGCTTGCCGTCTCCGATAATCCTTTTATCCACGCACACGACAGGTATGATCTCTGCAGCTGTGCCCGTAAGGAAACATTCGTCAGCCGTGAATATATTATGCCTGGTAATAACCTCTTCCTTCACCGCCATGTCTTTTTTCTTCGCGATATCCATAACGCAAGCCCTCGTGATGCCTTTAAGTATCCCAAGATAAGCGGGCGGAGTTATCAGGTTATTATTTTTTACAATAAAAATATTGTCGCCGGTGCACTCTGCCACGCATCCGTGGGCAGTAAACATCAGCGCCTCTTCATAACCGGAGTTTATCGCCTCTATCTTTGCCAGAATATTATTAAGATAGTTCAGGGATTTAATCTGAGGATTTAACGCCTCCGGTATATTTCTTGGCGTAGGCACGGTGATAATGCTTAATCCTTCTTTATATAACTTTTCAGGATAAAGCTTTATATTATCCGTGATGATTATAATAGAAGCGAACTTGCACTTTCTCGGATCCAGCCCCAGGTCCCCGATGCCTCTTGTAACCACCAGCCTGATATAGGCATTGTCCAGTTTATTGAATCTAAGCGTTTCCACGACCGCCTTTATCATGTCTTTTTTAGAAAGCGAGATATTGAGCATAATGCCCTGGCTGGATTCATAAAGCCTGTCCACATGCTCTTCCAATTTAAACACAAGCCTGTCATATGAACGAATGCCTTCAAATACGCCGTCTCCGTATAAAAGTCCGTGGTCAAAAACAGAAATCTTTGCTTCGTCTTTCTCAAAATATCCGCCGTTAATATAGACTTTCAATCCCATGACATCCTCCCGTCTTTCATTTCTATTATTTTGTGCGCCCTTTTGGCAATTTCTTTATCGTGAGTTACAATCACGATTGCTGTTTTATTCTTTTTATTCAGGTTAAATAGTATATTTAATATCTCCAGTCCCATTTCAGAATCCAGGTTACCTGTAGGTTCGTCGCACAATAGCACCTTTGGATTGTTTATCAAGGCCCTCGCTATCGCGACTCTCTGCTGTTCTCCTCCAGAAAGCTCGCTGGGCCTGTGACGCATCCTTTTCCCAAGCCCCATGTCTTCTAATAAGATTTCAGACCTGTTTTTTAAAGCTCTGCCTTTTGTCCCGCAGCCTTCGCCTCTTATCATGCCGGGCAGCATTACGTTTTCCAGCGCAGTAAAATCAGGAAGCAGATGATAGAACTGGAACACAAAACCTATTTTCTGATTTCTGAACCCGGCTCTTTTAACGTCATCCAGGCTATAAAAATCAGAGTTATCAAGAAACACTTTGCCTGAACTCGGTTTATCTATGCCGCCCAGTATATGCAAAAGCGTTGACTTGCCTGCTCCGGAAGGACCCACTACCGCAATCACTTCGTCCTTCCTTAATTCCAAGCTGACGCCTTTCAAAACATGTAATTCTCTTTTACCGTCTTTATATATCTTATGTATATTATCAGCTCTGAGCATTATATTGAACCTCTCCGTTCGCCGAACGGAACAGTTGTTCCGTTCGGCGAACGGAGAATGGTTTATTCGTATCTAAGCGCCTCGACAGGCTCCATTTTAGCCGCCTGCCATGACGGATAAAGCGTTGATAATAAACTTATCAGCATAGCGGCTGCTATTACAGTAATCGAATCCGATAGTTCCAAATTAACAGGAAGCCTGTCTATGTAATAAATGTCCCTCGGCAATTTTATGAATTGATATGTCTTCAATAAATAACATAGGCCGAAACCCCCTATGGCGCCGATAAATGTCCCAGCAAAACCTATCAAAAAACCGTCCAGCATGAAAACCTTTCTTATGCTGCGGTTATCGGCCCCTATTGATTTAAGGATGCCTATATCTTTTGTCTTTTCCATTACCATCATTATCAGAGCGCTGGCTATATTAAAACACGCCACTACCACGATAAGCGCGAGGATTATAAACATGGTTATCTTTTCAAGTTTCAAAGCGCTGAACAGATTTTTATTCAGCTCTGACCAGCTCCTCACCCAGTAATCAAACCCTATTTTTTTCTGGACTTCTTTTTTTATGCGGTCCGCCATATTCACATCATCCACTTTCACGCCTATGCCGCCTGCCGCATTGCCGGTGGCATAAAAATTCTGAGCGCTTTCAAGATTTGTAAATATGAGGCTCATGTCATACTCAAACATGCCTGAATTAAAGATGCCCGCTATCCTGAAGTCCTTTGGCTTGGGGTCAGCCGCGGATATCAGTGAAATCATATCCCCTATTTTCAAGTCCAGCCTGGAAGAAAGCTCTTTTCCTATCAGGACCGTATTCTTTTTGAGTTCGAGCGTCCCTGATTCCAGATACTTCTGGATATTAGTAACATCCTTTTCTCTCGCGGGATCTATGCCCCTTAATATAACGCCCAGGACCTGCTCGTTTTGTCTTATCAAAGCCTGGCCGCTCAGAAAAGGAGAGCTTGCCTTTACATGCGGTATTTTATTTATCTCATTTACAAGGCCGTTATAATCAGAGATACCGCCTTCTCTCTCGATTATTATATGCGAATTAGTGCCGACTATCTTCTCGCGAAGGTCATTATCGAAACCGCTCATCACAGCCAGCACCACAATAAGGGCTGTCACTCCCACGGCTACGCCCATTATAGAAATAAAACTTATAATGGAAATAAATTTTTCCTTGCGTCTCGAAACCAGATATCTAAAACTAATCCATAATTCGTATGACATATTACATTCAATTGGCACACTAAAGTGTGCTCTACAATTTTGTCACTTCGCGTGGTTCCGTGATCATTTTTATGCCTCTGGTTTTAATTGCGGGAACAGGATTACATCCCGTATAGACGGCTGGTTCGCGAAAAGCATCACCATCCTGTCTATCCCTATCCCAAGCCCGCCCGCAGGGGGCATCCCGTATTCCAGGGCCCTGACAAAATCCTCATCTATTTTCTTTATGCCTTCCTGGCCGACCAGCTGTTCTTCAAATCTTTTTTTCTGCTCTATGGGGTCATTGAGCTCTGAATATGCGTTCGCGATCTCCATGCCTCCCATGAAAAGCTCAAACCTGTCTGTTAGAAGCGGGCTATCTTTTTTTCTTTTCGCCAGAGGGCACAGTTCCGCAAATAAATCTACAACGAAAATCGGCCTGTCGCCTGTCTCTGGCTCAAGCATCTCTGTTATGATATTGGCTATCTGCGAGCGCGTGATGTCCTTGGCTTTAAAATCCACGCCTTTGGCTTTAAGCTTTTTAATCCATTCCAGGGAAGAATCATCGGGATTGATATTAAATTTCTTTTTAATTTCCTCCGCGAATGACCATCTCGGCCACGGCGGAGTCAGGTCTATGGTCTCTTCCCCGAATTTTATCTTATTGGCTCCCAGGACTTCAGTTGCCACATGATTGAAGATCTCTTCCGTAAGCTGCATCATGCCTGCGCAATCAGAATAAGCTTCGTATATCTCTATCATCGTAAATTCAGGATTGTGCCTTATCGAAATGCCTTCGTTCCTGAAATTCCTGTTAAGTTCGTAAACTTTATCAAATCCTCCGACCAGTAATCTTTTTAAGTATAATTCCGGCGCCAGGCGCAGGTATAAATCAATATCAAGGGCATTATGATGAGTCTTGAACGGGTCTCCTGCCGCGCCCCCTGCCACTCGCTGCATCATGGGAGTTTCAACTTCCAAAAACCCTTTTTTATCCAATAATTCCCGTATCTTGGATATAATGCGGCTGCGGGTTTGAAAAACCTTGCGCACGTCTTCGTTTACTATTAAATCCACATACCTCTGCCTGTATCTGGTATCCACGTCTTTCAGACCGTGCCATTTTTCAGGCAAAGGCCTCAGGCCTTTGCTGAGAATAGTAATTTCTTCGGCATTTATAGTAATTTCTCCTGTATGAGTTTTAAAAATCTTTCCTTTAACACCCAATATATCCCCTATATCTAATTTTTTAAATATATTAGCATATATATCCTTTCCAACAATATCTGCCTTTATATAAACCTGCACCCTTCCGCTTGAATCCCTCAGGTCAAAAAAGCTGCTTTTGCCGTGTTCTCTCAAAGCAGTAATGCGGCCTGCTGTCTGAACTGAATCGCCCTCTTTGGATTCCTTAAGCAATATTTCTATATTGACAGGCTTATCAAATCTCTTGCCATAGGGTTCGATACCTATCTCTTTGATAGCATTTAACTTATCAATACGCTGCTTTACTAATTCATTCATTTCTTCCATTGAGATCCTTCTTCGCGGAGTTTACCCTGAGCCCCTCGACTTCGCTCGGGATAAACTCCGTCGAAGGGCTCCTCAGGATGAGCAGTCAACATTATAAAAAACTCCCTAACTGCTCAATTATATATTACACGCTATATAGTGTCAATATAAATAGGTTGACTTCTGCGCCCAGGTCAGTGGTTTGAAGGGCCTTTTTGTCGCGAGCCCCGTCCCAAATCTAAGTATTGCCTTAAAAAGATTCACATAGATTTGGGACGGGGCTCGAATCGACGAGGCTTTTCTCAAAACCTGCCGGAGCTGGCGAAACGAGCGAGCGATAAAACGGAGCGAAATTTTCACGCTGGGAAAATTTCGCGTCCCAGAAAACCACTGACCTGGGCATAGAAACATAGCGCGATATTCATTTAATTTTTACTATTGAAGTTTTATAACCGGTAATAAATAGGTGGGTATTTTTTTCTTCTACGCTGTCATAGATTTTACCTTTTGAATCTATGAAACAGGAATAACCTGTATTGGCGCAGCGGACAATAGGTACGCGGTTCTCGATTGCGCGAAAAACCGAGCATGCCGCGTGCTGGTACGCTGCGCCGCTTTTGCCATACCAGGCGTCGTTTGTGATGACAATCAGGAATTTCGCCCCATTTTTAACAAACTTTCTGGAAATTTCCGGAAAAATATCTTCGAAGCAAATCAAAACAGAAAATCTGACAGCTTGGTTGAAAGCTTCCCTCGACTGCGCTCGGGACAGGGAAGGCTGAAAGCTGAAAGCTTTAAATTCTTTTCCTGGCGTGAATTCTCCCAGTTCTCCGAGAACCAGCCTGTGAAAAGCCGGAAATTTATCTGAAAACGGGACGTATTCGCCGAACGGAACAAGATGGATTTTATCGTATATGTCTACAATTTTACCTTTAGCAGAAACCAGCACAGCGCTGTTAAAGTAATCTACCTCCTTCACCGCGTAGGCAGGGTTTAAACCCTGCCTACGCGATTTTTGAAGAGGCTCTATTGTATTAGCTCCTATTAAAATCGGAACATTCATCTCTTTTGCAAGATTTAACACCTGTTCTGTCATTTCTTTATCTGTCTCAAAAAATCCGGGAAAAGAGGTCTCGGGCCAGACTATCAAATCAGGGTTATCGAGACCGGACATCTTTGTAAGAGCAGTGTATTTTTCTATTATCATACCTTGAGCTTCAAGATCCCACTTGAGTTCCTGAGGAATATTTCCCTGAATAACTGAAATCTTTACGCTATTTTTGGGTTCTATTGCTTTCTCTTTTATAACCCCATATCCAAAAACAACGGCCAAAACCAAACCCACAATTATTATCTCTCTGAAAGATTTTTTCAGGGTCCTGTAAATTGCCGCATTTACCATCATCACAACAAACGAAACTCCATATACACCTGAAAAGTCAGCTATTTGAATCAGCAGCAGATTTTTATACTGCGAATAGCCCAATAATGCCCAGCCAAAACCCATGATAGAAATATTCGCTTGAATGTATTCGAGAATTACCCAGACAATAGGCGCTGCTAAAATACCAAAACGATTTATAATTATTCCAAAAATCCCGAAATAAATTGCTAGATATAAACATGCAATAATGAGCCCTATTACAGTCACATGATACAGCCAGTATAAAGTCCCTAAATAAAAAATAAATCCTGCTGCGAAGAAGATTAGAAATGCCTTTTTTGGAGATTTGTTTTCAATCGCAGAAAAAAGCGGGATAAAACCGACAAAAGCAAGTAAACTAAGATTAAAATTCGGGAAAGAAAATACTAAAAGCAGAGCCGATAATATAATATATAACCATTTCCGTTCGCCGAACGGAATGGTTACTCCGTTCGGCGAACGGAAATTTAGCTTAGTTATTATTTTCCACAGCATTTTTTATATTTTTTTCCGCTGCCGCACGGGCATGGGTCATTGCGTCCGACTTTCGGCTCTGAGCGTTTATACTGTTCCACAGAAGGGGGTTCTTCGGAAGATTCTTCCTGAAACTCTTCTCCGCTTCGCGCTTGAGGCGCCGGAATTCTAGACATGGGCGCTGCTTCTGATTTTACAAATTCCTGCGGCAGAGACTGAAACACCCCTCTCAAAGGACTTTCTTCTCTTACTGCCTGGACTTTGAATAAAAACTCTATTGTTTCATCTTTCACACTGTCTATCATGGCCATGAACATGTCATAACCCTCGTGCTGATATTCTACGAGAGGGTCGCGTTGGCCGTACGCCCGAAGGCCTATGCCTTCTCTCAGATTATCCATTGCGTAAAGATGGTCTTTCCATTTCGTGTCAATAACCTGGAGCATGATCATCTTTTCAAGATGCGCCATTAATCCCTGAGGCATATTTTTTTCTTTGTCCAGGTACGCTGATTTTATTGTTTCGATTAAATAATCCAAAATACCCTCTGAGTCTTTCCCCTCAACCATCTCTTCTATATTCTGTATCTTTATGTTAAATTTTGCCCAGAGCCATTCATTGAATTCCGCGTATTCCCAATCAGCGCGGTGCACGTCAGGATTCATGTACATCATTATCGCTTCGTCTAATACCTCTTCTATAATCTCGTAAATATGCTCCCTGACTTTCTCGCCCAAGAGAATCTTTTTTCTTTCTTCATATATAACTTCTCTCTGTTTATTCATGACGTTGTCGTATTCGAGGACATGCTTACGGATGTCAAAATTATGCTGTTCCACTCTTTTCTGGGCGACCTCGATAGCCCTGCTTATAAGCGGATGCTGTATATCCTGCCCCTCTTCTATGCCAAGCCTGCCGTAAATTGAAGAGATCCTGTCCGAACCAAAAAGCCTCATCAGTTCATCTTCCAGAGATATATAAAATTTGGAAGATCCGGGATCGCCCTGCCTTCCTGAACGCCCCCTCAGCTGATTATCTACGCGGCGGGACTCGTGGCGCTCTGTTCCTATTATATGTAATCCGCCTAAAACCACTACCTTCTCGTGTTCTTCTTTAATCTTTTCTCTCGCTTCAGCCAGCCATTTCTGCCGCTCCTCCTGGCTCACATCTTTGGGCCCCATGCCCTTTGCCTTCAGCCAGTCATTGACCATGAATTCAGGATTGCCGCCAAGCAGAATGTCTGTGCCCCGGCCTGCCATATTCGTGGCAATCGTGATCCCGTTTAACCTGCCTGCCTGAGCCACTATAATAGCTTCCATCTCGTGATACTTCGCGTTCAAAACATTATGAGGGATACCGCGCCTCTTTAAAATCGAGCTCAGACGCTCTGATTTTTCTATTGAGATAGTGCCGACCAGGACAGGCCTGCCTTTTTTATATAACTCCTCTATTTCGTTACATACCGCATTAAATTTTTCTTTTTCTGTTTTATAAATTATATCCGGATAGTTAGCTCTTATTAAAGGCCTGTTAGTAGGTATTGAAACTGTGTCTAGTTTATAGATATGGCTGAATTCCTGGGCCTCTGTCATTGCAGTGCCTGTCATGCCTGCCAGTTTTTTATACATCCTGAAATAATTCTGGAAAGTGATCGTGGCAAGGGTCTGGTTTTCCCTTTCTATCTTAAGGCCTTCTTTTGCCTCAATTGCCTGATGCAGGCCATCCGACCATCTTCTTCCTGGCATCAAGCGGCCCGTAAATTCATCCACTATTATAACCTCTCCGTCTTTAACAACGTAATCCACATCTTTCTGGAAAAGGATGCTGCGGGCCTTTAACGCCTGAATCATATGATGCCTGTATTCCATCGTTGATATATCGTGCATATTTTCTATGCCCAGCATCTCCGCGGCCTTTATTTCGCCTTCTTCCGTAAGATGCGCGGTGTTTGCCTTTTCGTCTATTATGTAATCATAGCCTTTTGACAGGTCTATGCCTTTATGTTTCGCGTCTATCTCCTCTTTTTCCAGGATAACCCTGCCTTTAAGCCTCGGCACGATTTTGTCGCATATATAATATTTATCCGTAGACTCGTCTGACGGGCCTGAAATGATAAGCGGGGTACGCGCCTCGTCTATAAGGATGCTGTCCACCTCATCCACAATCGCGTAATTTAATTCGCGCTGGACCATGTCTTCTTTTCTGACAACCATGTTGTCCCTGAGATAATCGAAGCCGTACTCATTATTTGTTCCGTAAGTGATATCGCTCCCATAAGCTATCTGTCTTAATTGAGGGTCCATGTCGTGTTGTATGACCCCGACCGTAAGGCCCAAAAATTCATATATCGGCCCCATCCATTCCCTATCTCTCCGCGCAAGGTAATCGTTTACAGTTATAATATGCACGCCTTTAGCGCTCAAGGCATTCAGGTAAGCGGCTAGAGTCGCTACAAGCGTCTTTCCTTCGCCTGTCGCCATTTCGCTGATCTTGCCCTGATGGAGCACGATCCCGCCTATAAGCTGGACGTCAAAATGCCTCATGTTTACAGTGCGCTTGCCGGTCTCGCGCACTACGCTGAAGGCCTCAGACAAAATATCATCCAGCGTCTCACCAGCCGCAAGCCTCTCGCGAAACTGAGCTGTTTTCTCGCGAAGCTGGGCGTCAGAAAGTTTTTGAACCTCAGGCTCAAGAGAATTTATTTTCTCAACTAAAGGCCTCAGCCTTTTGATCTCCCTTTCATTCTGCGTCCCGATAATCTTACTCAATATCCAGCCAAACATCGGCTCTCCAGTCCTAATGTTACACTTTGACATTGTCAGAGTGTAACATTACGGGTTTTTAATATTCCACTTTAAGAATGCTTCCATGAATTCATTCAGTTCGCCACCCATGACCGCGTTCACGTTCGATGTTTCATGATCAGTCCTGTGATCCTTTACCATAGAATACGGGTGCATGACATACGAGCGGATCTGGCTGCCCCATTCTATCTTCTGCTTTTTGGCGTACTCTTTTTCCAATTCTTTTTTCTTCTCTTCCATCTCCAGTTCGTAGAGCTTTGCCTTTAATATTTTCATTGCTGTGGTTTTATTTTTAAACTGAGACCTTTCTTTCTGGCACTGCACAATTATTCCTGTAGGGACATGTGTTATCCTGACAGCTGTTTCCACCTTGTTGACATTCTGGCCGCCTGCGCCTCCGGCCCTGAACGTATCAACCTTTAAATCTGATTCATTTATATCTATTTTTATATCATCCGCGATTTCCGGTATAACATCTACAGACGCAAAAGACGTATGCCGCCTTTTATTCGAGTCAAAAGGAGAAATTCTTACCAGGCGATGCACGCCTTTTTCCGACTTTAGATAACCGTAAGCGTAAGGACCGGTTATTATAAGGTCTGCGCTTTTAAGGCCGGCCTCTTCTCCCTGAAGCATGTCAACCATTTCAACCTTATATCCTTTTTTTTCAGCCCACATTGAATACATCCTTAAAAGCATGCTTGCCCAGTCGCATGCCTCAGTACCGCCCGCGCCAGAATTGATGCTCAAGATAGCATTGTTCAAATCATTATCCCCGCCCAAAAGGCTCTTAAATTCCAAAGCATCAATATCTTTCCCTAGTTTCGTCAATAACTCCATCATTTCAGTCATAATCTCTTTATCCGGCTCCTTGGAAAGCAGTTCTACTAAAGCGCCCGCTTCTCCAAATTCTCCTATGCATTTAAAATAGTCGCCGATAGTTGTTTTAATAGACTTCAGTTTTTTAATGGTGCTCTGGGCTTCTTCTTGATTATTCCAGAATCCAGAACTAGCCATCTGCGCCTCAAGCTCTTTCAGCAAGGCTTCATTTTTATCTATATCCAGATAAACCTTGAGGCCTTTTAGTTTCCGCTCCAGTTCTTTAATTTTTTCCTGTATTTCGGGCAACATTTTGTGGCTTTCTCCGATGCTAATAATTTTTTTTTCAAATCCGGCCCGAACGCGTATTTTCCGGGATAACCGCTTGAATTCACTACCCTGTGGCACGGAACTATTATGGGGAAAGGATTTTTATTAAGCGCGTTTCCGACTGCTCTTGAAGCCTTGGGCGCCCCAATCTTTTCAGCGACCCATTTGTAAGTCCTGGTCTCGCCAAAAGGTATATTCTTCACCACAGTATATACCTTTTCTTCAAAACGTGTCAATTCTTTTGCCATTTGCCTGATATAACCAGCCACTAATAAGGTTACAAACTGACATTGTCAGAATGTAACATTACGGCGGAGGGCATGATGGTATTTTAACGCAAATCTATGGGCTTCGTCTCTTATACTCTGTATGAAATGCAGAATTTCCGAATCCCTGTTTATATCCAAAGGTTCGCAGGAACCAAGCGTGTAAATCTTTTCTTCCTGCTTGGCTATGCCGATAACGGGGATATGGCTTAGATTTAATCCCAGAAGCTCTTCGTATGCCGCCCCTAAATGGCCTTTTCCGCCGTCTATTATAATAAGATCCGGAAAGGCTTTATTTTCTTCCTTTAATCTTTTATACCTCCTGGCTACGATCTCCTTCATCATGGCATAATCATCAATGCCTTTCACATTCTTTATCCTGAATTTTCTGTAGTTCGACTTGTCAGGCAGACCGTTATTAAAATAAACCATTGAACCTGCGGCTTCTCTGCCGGATATATTTGACACGTCGAATGCCTCTATTTTTAAAGGCAGCCCCGGGAGTTTCAGAATTTTCTTTAATTTCAAAGCGACGTTCCCCCACGAACTGTAATCGGCCGTCTTTCTGTCAGACACCTCCAGAAGGGCTGATAATCTATTTCGGATAACCGCCGCCTGTTCAAAATTTTTTTCATCGGCAAAGTTCTTCATCTTATCGGTTAATTCCCGGATCAATCTTGTTTTTTTGCCTTCCAGGAATAAAATCAGCTGTTCGACTATTTCGTTATACGATTTTTTATCTATTCTTTTCACGCACGGCCCAAGGCACTGCCCTATATGGTAAGCCAGGCACGATTCGCCCGGGATTTTCTTGCAGGTCCTCAAAGGAAATATATTCTTTAATATGCTTACGGCATTTCTTAAAAGCTTTGCTTTTGTATAAGGCCCGAAATACACGGAACCGTCGTCTACTTTTTTCCTTGTTATGATAAGCCTTGGAAATTTCTCGTTCAGCGTAAGCTTAAGAAAAGGAAAACTTTTATCGTCTTTTAATTCAACATTATATTTCGGTTTCTTTTCCTTTACCAGGCTGGCTTCGTATATAAGGGCCTCTTCTTCCGAACCGGTAATCACATAATCCAGGTCTTTTACTTTTTCTAACAGCGCTATATGCCTGGCGGTTTTCGGCCTTGATTCCTGAAAATAACCGGATACCCTTTTTGAAAGGTCTTTAGCCTTGCCTATATAAAGCGTTTCGCCTGAGGCGTCCTTCATTATATAAACGCCGGGAAGGCGCGGTATATCTTTTAATTTCTCTTTAATGCCCACGACAGAAATTCCTTTGACTCTTTTACGCCAAAAATAAACGTGGCTGCGCCATAACTGACAATTGCTATAAATATCACAATAAAAAGATTCATGTTCATCTTAAACGCGCATATATAAATTACTAAGGCCATGGACAGGCCGGCCATCATTACTTTTAAAAATGAATTCAAAATCTTACGCCCGTCCAGGCGGCCCATTCTCTTCCTTAATACATAGAATAGAGCGAGGAAATTAAAAATCCCGGAGATCGAAGCGCTAAGCGCGAGACCGCCTATCTTCAACGGAAACATCAGGGCCAGGTTCAGAATTATATTCAATAGGAGAGATAACCCGGCAATCTTTACCGGCGTCAGCGTATCTTTCAAAGAATAAAAACAACTGACTAGAATTTTTATCCCGGAGTAGCTAAAAAGTCCCATGGAGTAAAACACGAGCGCGTTAGCGGTTATGAGAGTGGAATAGCGGTCGAATTTTCCTCTTTCAAACAAAGTCCTGGTTATGGGAATCGCCAGGACCATCAAACCGATCGAAGCAGGGACGATAATAAAATTTATAACTCTCAAAGAAAAAGACAGGGTCTTTTTTAATTTATCAGAATCCGCTTCAAGCGCTTCCCTGGACATCGTGGGTAAAACTGCCTGCGCTATCGCAATCCCGAATATCGCCAGAGGAAACTGAAAAATCCTATTTGCGTAATAAAGCGCCGCGACTCCTCCTAATCCTACTATTCCGGAAAGAGAAGCCAGGATGGTGTTTATAAACAAATTTACCTGATACACGCATGACCCGAGCATGCGGGGCAATAATAAAATCCCGATTTTATTTGCAGCGGGATGATTTAATTTTCTCGTAAACGAGAATTTGAACCCCTTTTTATATAATACAGGTATTTGTACCGCGAGCTGCAGAACACCGCCTATCAAAACACCGCTCGCAAGGCCCATCACGCTCTCGCCCCATATTATCGCGCATATTATTATAGCTATATTCAGGAGACACGGCCCGAACGCGGGCGTAGAAAAATGCTTCAGGGAATTCAATACGCCCATCGCGTAAGCAGCCAGTCCTATGAGAAGTATGTAAGGAAACATCAGGCGCGTCAGCCTGACTGTTATTGCAAACTTTTCAGGATCATCCAGAAAACCAGGGGCTATGAGCCTCACGATCAAAGGCGAGGCCAAGACACCCACAATAGTTATGGCGGAAAGCGTTATAAGCAAAAGATTCAATATGACATTTGCGAGCTCCCAGAATTCTTCTTTTTTCTTCACGGCGTATTCGCTCAGGACAGGCACGAACGCCGCGTTTGCAGCGCCCTCCCCTATCAGGTCTCTGAGCATATTCGGTATGCGAAACGCCACTACAAACGCCTCGGCATATTTGGCTGTTCCGAAGAATTTTGCGATTATGATATCTCTCACAAATCCCAAGACTCTGCTTATGACAGTGGCAAACCCTATAATACCCGCTGATTTGATTATGTGTTTTTTAGACATTTGTAATACTTTCAATGATAGGTAACGCTTTAGCTCTGCCCGGCCCAGCAGGGTAAGTTAGTTTAAATTATAACCTGACTATTCAAACAGTACAGTTTTTTAGACATTATCCTTTAAGATTCCGCAAAAGCCTCTGCGAAATCAAGCAAAAATACACGTCAGTCGGCATTTTTGCTTGACATAATTATTAGCCTATGTTATTTTATTTTCACACTATTAATCTGGAGCATCAAATTTGCTCCACAAATTTGAGGAGCATTTATGCCAATATTGCACGCATCCTATAAAGATATAAAGAAAAGCGCAAAAAAAGCTTTACGCAATCAATCTGTGAAATCCGGGCTGAAAACAGAGACAACTAAATTTTTAGACCTTCTTTCATCCAAAAAAATGGACGAGGCAAAAAAACAGCTCACTTTCCTCGTATCACAGCTTGATAAGGCAAAGTCAAAAGGCATTATTCACAAAAATACCGCCTCGCGCAAAATTTCCCGCTTGATGAAAAAGATAAAAACCGTCTAGTTTTTTTTCAAAAGCACATCTTAAGTATTAATTTTTCCAGCGCAAACCTGGGCAGGACCTCTCCTGTTTTAATATCGTTATCCGCCTTCAATATCTCTTCCAAAAGCTTTATTATCTCCTGCCTCTTGAACCTGGTTGCATAGCGGGCCATTTGATCAAACTTTGTATTATAGAGATTCAGCTCTTTCTGTATTTCGAATCTGTTTCTTATCCTAAGTAATCCTTTCACCCTCAATAGCATCCTGAACTGCCAGGACAGAAGACCCAACAAATATTCCGTTTCTCTCTTTTTATATTTCTGGATGCTTGTAAAAATATTCAGGGCCAGCTTTACGTCTTTTTTCTCTATGGCATCCAAAAGATCGAAACTTGTTTTAAGAGGCGCCACGTATATAACTTTCTCCACGTCTTGTTTTGTTATATCAGGCCTTTTACCCGCGTATAGAATAAGATTGCCTATGCAGGAATAAAGCACATGCAAATCATTGGGAAGATTTTCTTTCATCAGTTTCGCGGCATCTGCGCTTATCTTCTTTCCGGCCATCCGCGCTTGTTTCGAAATCCAGGTACTTATCTCGGCATCCGTGAGCCTGGCCACCCTGACAAGCTTTGCAAGCTTTGACGCTTCCAGAATAAACCCTTCTTTTATTTTGGCTGACTTAGAATCTATGACAAAAATAGAACTGTCCCTGGGATTTTTGAGATAAAAAAGCACTGATTCCTTACCGTCTTCCGGAAGGCTGTCGGAGTCTTTCAAGATCACAAATCTTTTAGGAGACATAAAAGGCGCTGTATTGAGGATATCCAGCATCTCTTTCAGTTTAAAATCTTTTTCTTTCGCGTAAAATACATTATAATTCAAATCCCTGACAGTATTTTCCAGGAATTTGGATTTTAACTTTGCTAGTTCCGCCTCTTTTAAAAAATCTTCTTCTCCTAAGAAAAGATACGAGGTAAGCTCTTTGGTAGGCATATTAAAAGGTATTACCAGTTTTCCACTATCCTGTTGATTATCCGCCTTGCAAGGTCTGACATTGCGTCATTTAAAGCGGACGTCTCGGTTTTCAGAAGAGCCCCTGTTGTAAAATATGTGGTATCCCCTGTAATATTCTCTTCTTCAAATAAAACCTTTGAGTCCTTCCGATTTATTAATTTGATATCGCATACAATGCTTATCCTGTATTCCTGCACAACTTCATTCTGATATCTCAACGGGTCCTTTCTGTATTGCATAATCTGTCCTTCAAGCACCGCGTCCGAAGAGCCCTTGTCCGCTACT
>Ga0315293_10000301_pt1 | contig 44511 bp, 34 predicted proteins | sample YL17G13_20_MG_FD_203071 | JGI IMG/M metagenome (GOLD analysis project Ga0315293, IMG submission 203071) | Sediment microbial communities from Yellowstone Lake, YNP, Wyoming, USA - YL17G13_20 | ecosystem: Environmental > Aquatic > Freshwater > Lake > Sediment | place: USA: Wyoming | collected... | reverse complement strand
CCAGGTGACAGCGATCATCGGCCCCAGCGGCTGCGGCAAAAGCACGCTGCTGCGCTCGATCAACCGTATGAACGACTTGATCCCCGGCACCAGGACCTCAGGCAAGCTGCTTTTTGACGGCCAGGAGATCTACAGTCCGCGCCTGGACGTGGTCACCCTGCGCCGGCGCATCGGCATGGTCTTTCAGAAGCCAAACCCTTTTCCGAAATCCATCTTCAACAATGTCGCTTACGGCCGGCGCCTGCACGATACCCAGAATCAGGATGAGTTGAGAGCGATCGTTGAAACCAGCTTGCGGCGCGCGGGCTTGTGGGAAGAGGTCAAAGACCGCCTGGGTGACAATGCCCTGAGCCTTTCCGGCGGGCAGCAGCAGCGTCTGTGCATTGCCCGCGCCCTGGCCGTCGATCCCGAAATATTGCTCATGGACGAACCGACCTCTGCATTGGATCCAAGAGCCACGGCACGCATCGAGGACCTGATCGCCGAGCTGCGCGGCCGCTACACTATTATCATCGTCACCCACAACATGCAGCAGGCGGCCCGCGTCTCCGATTTCACCGCTTTTCTCTACGAGGGCAACCTGATCGAATACGGACAAACGACCCAGATTTTCACCAAGCCGCGTGAAAAACAGACCGAGGATTACATGACCGGGCGCTTCGGTTGAGGCAGAGGAAAAATATGACACGCGAACGTTATCATCGCATCATGCATGACGTGGAACAGGAATTGCTGCAAATGGGCGAGATGGTGATTGTCGCCATCGATCGCTCGATCGCCGCGCTGAAGAATGGTGACAAGACCGAGGCCGAGCGCATCATCGCTGACGATGCCCGGATCAACCGGCGGCGCTGGGAAATTGAGAACCAGTGCATCCAGCTTTTCGCCACCCAGCAGCCCGTGGCCGGCGACCTGCGCGAGATCGTCTCGTTCATGGACCTGATCACCAACCTTGAACGCATGGCCGACCACGCCAAGGGTATCGCCAAGATCGTCATCATGCACGACCAGCAGCCGCTGCTCAAGCCGCTGATCGACATTCCGCGCATGGCGGAAAAAGCCAGTGAAATGATCCGGAAGAGCCTGATTGCCTTCATCACCCAGGACGTGGCCGCGGCCAGGTGCATCATCGAAATGGATAGCGAGGTGGACGCGTTCTTTCAGCAGATCTTCCGCGAGTTGTTGACCTTCATGATGGAGGATCCCAAGACCATTACCCGCGCCATCTACCTGATCTGGGTGAGCCACAACCTGGAGCGCATCGCCGACCGAACGACCAACATCTGCGAGCGCATCGTCTTCCTGGTCACCGGCGAGAACATCGGCGAGTAGCAATTTCTTTTCCCATGGGCCGCGAAAAAATATTTATTTTTCCCCGCATGGCTATTGACATGAACGAAATAATTCTTTATATTCAAGTTGCCATGGGAGGCAAAAATTGAAAAAAGCCAATCACGCGTTTGTTGTGAAGGAAGCTGAAAGTCCCAGCGAGGAGGCTGAGCCTCCAAGCAGTGCGCTGCTGGAGGATAGCAACAGTAGCGCCCTGGCGCTGTTGTTCCCCGAGTTAATCCAATTTCCCCCCCAAAAACTCGACAAGACATTCCACAAGATCGGAATCCGCTCGCTGCAGTTTCTGCGGAAATATTTTCCGCTGGTCAGCAAGGCCGATTGGAACAATTGGGAATGGCAGCTGCGCAACAGCATTACCAGCTGGGAGGCACTGCAGCAGGTGTTGCAGCTGTCGGACGAGGAAGTGCGGGCCATGACGGTCCAAAGCGGCAACCTGCCACTGCGCATCACCCCGTATTACGCCAGCCTGCTCGACCCGGCCAACCCCATGCAGCCTCTGCGCCGCAGCGTGGTCCCCGTCACTGCCGAGCACCTGATCTCTGCGGGCGAGGCCGCCGACCCTCTGGGTGAAGACACCCACAGCCGCGTGCCCGGCTTGGTCCACCGTTACCCCGACCGGGTCCTATTCCTGGTCACGGGTTTCTGCTCGAGCTATTGCCGCTACTGCACGCGTTCACGCCTGGTGGGCGACCACAACAAGCGTCATCTGAACCGCGACCAATGGGACCGGGCCCTGTCGTACATCGAATTGAATCCGAACGTCCGCGACGTGCTCCTCTCCGGCGGCGATCCCCTGACCCTGCCCGACGACAGCATGGAATATTTGTTGAGCCGCTTGAGTAAAATTCCCCATGTCGAGTTCGTCCGCATCGGCACCAAGGTACCGGTCGTGCTGCCGCAGCGGATCACCCATTCGCTGATCACGATCCTGAAGCGTTTCCGTCCCTTGTGGATGAGCATCCATTTCACCCACCCCGATGAAATCACTCCCGAAAGCGCCCAGGCCTGCGAACGCCTGGCCGACGCCGGCATCCCCCTGGGCAGCCAGACCGTTTTGCTCAAGGACATCAACGACTCGGTTCCGACCATGAAAAAACTGATGCACGAATTGCTCAAGATAAGGGTCAGGCCGTACTACCTGTACCAGTGCGATCCCATACTCGGTTCTTCCCATTTCCGCACTCCGGTGGAAAAGGGATTGGAAATTATCGAGGGGTTGCGCGGCCATACCAGCGGCTACGCGGTTCCCCACTACGTCATCGACGCTCCCAAAGGCGGCGGCAAGATTCCCCTGCTGCCCAATTACTACCAGGGGCGCCAGGACAGCAACGTGTTGCTGAGAAACTATCAAGGCAATATCTACCGCTATCCCGATGACGCGGGTAGTGCCGCGCCGGCCGTCGATTAGTCGCCAAAACCATAGCGGCGCCTAATTTTTCTTGCAATTTAATTTCAACTGTCATAGAATCATGACGAATCCATGAAAGCGAGGAATCCATGATCGTCGGCATGACTTACGATTTGCGCCAGGATTACCTGGACGACGGATTCAGCGAGGAACAGACCGCCGAATTTGACCGTCCCAGCACCATTGATGCCATCGAGCAGGCGCTGACGCGAATGGGGCACCGGACGCGGCGCATCGGCCACGTCCGCAGCCTGGTACGGAAGCTGGCCGCGGGTGAACGCTGGGACCTGGTCTTCAACATCTGCGAAGGCATGTTTGGCACGGGCCGCGAAGCCCAGGTTCCCGCCCTGCTCGACGCCTACCAGATCCCCTACACGTTTTCCGGCCCGCTGATTCTCGCACTCACCCTCGACAAGGCCATAACCAAAAGGGTGGTCCGGACCATGGGCGTGCCCACTCCCGATTTCGCGGTGGTGACTACGCCGGCGGACATCGCCGCCGTCGACCTGCCTTTTCCGGTCTTCGCCAAGCCGCTTGCCGAGGGCACGGGTCTGGGCATCGATCAAACATCCAAGATCGATACGCGCGAGGATCTCGCGGCCGTATGCCTTAAATTGCTGGAAAAGTTCAAGCAGCCGGTGCTGGTGGAGACCTTTCTCCCCGGCCGGGAGTTCACCGTCGGCGTGGTCGGCAGCGGCGCTGCGGCCGAGGCGATCGGCACCATGGAGGTGATCCTGAAACCCGAAGCGCAGGCCAACGCCTATTCCTATGTCAACAAGGAAAACAGCGAAGAGCTGATGTCATATATGGTCCCTCCCGCCGACCTGGACGCTTCCTGCCGCGAACTCGCCTTGAAGGCCTGGCGTGGCCTGGGCTGCCTGGATGCCGGACGCGTCGACCTCAAGATGGACGGCAGCGGCGCGGTCAATTTTCTTGAAGTCAATCCCCTGGCCGGCCTGCATCCCGAGCATTCGGATTTGCCGATCATTTGCGGTCTGGTGGGAATATCCTTCCAGACGCTGATGGAGCGCATCATGGCTTCCGCCTGCGCCAGGATCCGCTGATGAGAAAGAGAAAAGTCGTCATCCTGCACAACCAGGTCAGCGACGACTCTCCCAAGGATGAGTTGGACGTCCTAGTCCAGGCCGACGAGGTGTTCAAGTCGCTGTCCGAGCTGGGCTACCAACCCGTCACCGTCCCTTTTTCCCTGGCGTTTGAAAAGACCATCCGGGCCATAAAAAAACTGAACCCGCTTTTTGTCTTCAACCTGGTGGAATCGGTGGAAGGCAACGGCCAGCTCATTCATTTGGCTCCGGCCCTTCTCGACCACCTGAATGTGCCCTATACCGGCTGCAGCCAGGAAGCGATCTTCGTCACCTCCAATAAAATATTGAGCAAGAAACTGCTGCAGCTGGCCGGCATCGCCTCGCCGCCTTGGTTGTGGGCCGAGAACCCGCTCGAAGCTCAGGCGCTCGGCGCCGGGACCTACCTGCTAAAATCGGTATGGGAGCACGCCTCCAACTGGTTCGACGACAGCTCGATCGTCACGGTCAAGGACGCGGTGGAGCTGCGCTCCTTCCTGGAGAAGAAAAACCAGAACGGCCACGGCCATTTTTTCGCCGAGAAATATATCGAAGGCCGGGAGTTGAACGTGGCCATACTCGCCGGCACCTTCCTGCCGGCCTCAGAGATACGCTTCGTGGAGTTCCCGGCCGACAAGCTGAAGATCGTCGATTTCCGGGCCAAGTGGGAAGCGGATTCCTTCGAATACATCCACACACCGCGCTGCTTCGATTTCTCGCAAGCGGATCAGCCGCTGCTGACCGAACTGCAGGTCATCGCCCGCCGCTGCTGGGAATTTTTCAACCTGCGCGGCTACGCCCGGGTCGATTTCCGCGTTGACGGCCAGGGCCGCCCTTGGGTGCTCGAGATCAATTCCAATCCCTGCCTCTCCCCGGACAGCGGTTTTAACGCCGCCGCCGAAAGGATGGGCCTTTCTTTCACCAACATGGTCGAACGGATCATCGCCGACTGCGTTGGCATATAAGTCGGAAAGCTGGAGATGCCATGAGTAAACAAGCGCCATTGTCGTATCGCGATAACGTTCTGGCTGATGACGCCGCGACGGTCCGCGCCATCATCGCTTCAAGCGGGTATTTTCATGACCATGAAATCGCGGTGGCAGTGGAACTGGTCGAAGAGCGCCTGCAAAAGGGGTTGAAGAGCGGCTATTATTTTATTTTTGCCGAGCAAGCCGGGCGGGCGGTGGGCTACTGCTGCTACGGCCCCATCGCCTGCGCCGAGGGCAGTTTCGATCTTTACTGGATCGCCGTCGACAATGATTGCCGCAGCCGGGGCATCGGCAAGATCCTGCTGCAAAAAAGCGAGGAGCGGATCGCCGCCCAGGGTGGAAGGGCCGTTTGGGTGGAAACCTCGGGGCAGGAAAAATATCGGCCGACGCGTGATTTTTATCTTCACAACCAATATCGTGTGGAAGCGGTGCTCAAGGATTTTTACGCTCCCGGCGACGACAAGTACGTCTTCGTCAAGCGCTTCTCCGGGCATGGCCGAAAAGATTAAACGGAGATCGGTCAAGGCCGGCCTGCCGCCGGGCACGCTGGTCCATATCGGGACGAAAAAGTCCGGCAGGAGCCTCATTCGCATCCTCGATTACGACGAGCAGGGGGTGCGCGAAAAAAGCCAGGCGTTGCTGGACGAGTGCATTCCTTTCCGCGATACCGAGACTATTACCTGGATCGATATCGATGGGCTGCAGGAGATCGGGCTGCTGGAGAGCCTGGGAAAAAGTTACGGGCTGCACCCGCTGATTCTGGAAGACATCCTCAACACCGACCAGAGGCCAAAGCTCGATGACATGGAAAACTACATTTATGTCGTCCTCAAGATGCTCGATTACGATGCCTCCAGCCTGGAGATCGTTTCCGAGCAGGTCAGCATCATCCTGGGGAAAAATTTCGTGATCTCCCTGCAGGAAGGGCGCGAAGGCGATTCGCTGGAACCGCTGCGCGAGCGCATCCGCGGCGGCAAGGGCCGGATCAGGAAAATGGGCTCCGATTATTTGGCCTATTCGATTCTCGACAACATCATCGACCGCTATTTCCTGATCCTGGAAAAGCTGGGAGAAAAAATAGAGGTGCTGGAGGAAAATCTGGTCAGCGATCCGCGACCGGAGACCCTGCGCCAAATCCACCAATTGAAGCGGGAAATGATTTTCTTACGCAAGTCTGTCTGGCCGCTGCGCGAGGTGATCTACGGCCTGGAAAAAAGCGAGTCCGGCCTGATCCAGCAGTCGACGCGGATATTTCTCCGCGATGTGTACGACCATACCATCCAGATCATCGACAGCATCGAAACCTACCGCGACATGCTCTCGGGCATGCTCGACATCTACCTCTCTTCGGTCAGCAACCGCATGAACCAGATCATGAAGGTACTGACCATCTTCTCTACCATATTCATGCCCCTGACCTTCCTGGCCGGCGTCTACGGCATGAATTTCAAGTACATGCCCGAGATCGGCTGGCGCTGGGGCTATCCGCTGGTGCTGCTGGTCATGCTCGGGGTGGCAGCGGCCATGCTCAAGTATTTCAGAAAAAAGAAATGGTTCTGACCGTTCCCGGCACGCTCAGCGGGCGCTCGCTTTAATCCATGTCCCTTTTCGACGTCATCCTGGTGCTGCCGTATCCGTTCAGCGACCACCCTTCCTTCCCCGAAGGGATTTTGAAGCGGGCGCTGGAGGCGGCTGGCTTCACTGTCGGCGTCAGCGAGACCCCTTTCTGGCAGGAAAATAAGGCATTCACCGAGCTGGGGCGGCCGCGGCTTTTTTTCGCGGTGGTTTCGGGCCCGATCGATTCGGTGGTGCTGAATTATACCGCCAGCCGTCGCCGCCGCCGGGAGGACCTCTACCAGTTTTCCGGACAAGCCTTCTTCCCCGGCCGTCCGTTGGCCATCAAATACAAGATACGTCCGGACCGTACCCTGACCGTCTTCGCCAGCCGGCTGCGTGAGGTTTACCGCGACACGCCGGTGGTGATCGGCGGGGTGGAAGCCGGCTTGCGCTGTTTTGCCCATTACGATTTCCAGGAGGAGAAGGTCCGCCGTTCCATCCTGCTCGACTCCCGCGCCGACATCCTGGTACATGGCAGCGGGGAAAAACAGATCGTGGCCATTGCCCGGCGGGCGCGGGCGGGGGAACGGATCGCCGACATCGATATCCCCGGTACGGCCAGGGTGTGGAGCCGATTGCCGTCTGAAAAAAATTGCCTGGAGCTTCCCTCTGGCGAGGAGATCCAGGCCGACCCGACGCGATTGCTGCGCAGCCAGCTGCTGGCAGACCGCGCCGTCAGCGAAGGCCGGGCCCTGGCCCAGAAAGCCGCCACGCGCTGGGTGGTACAGAACCCGGCCCAGAATTATGACCGCCATGACCTGGATTTCATCTATGGCCTCCCGTACCGGCGCCGGCACTTGCGGGCGGAAGAATATACCCCAGCGCTGCAAATGAACCTCTTTTCCGTGACAGCGCACCGGGGTTGCGCCGGGGGCTGCGCGTTCTGTTCGATCCATTTCAGCGAGGGCAAGCGCATCGTATCGCGATCGCCCGAATCCATCTTACGCGAGATCGATTCCCTAGCCGCCCATCCGCGCTGGCAAGGAGTGCTCAGCGATATCGGCGGAGCGACGGCCGAGATGTACGGGGCCGATTGCGCGCTGGAAAGCTGTTCCCGGATTTCCTGCCTGCAGCCGCGCCCCTGTCGGAATTTCGCCCCCGGAGAGCCCTACCGGCAGCTGCTGAAGCGCTGCCGGGAGCTGAAAGGGGTAAAAAAAATATTCCTGGGTTCGGGCGTCCGCTTCGACCTGCTTTTAAACAACCCGGGGTTGCTGGAAGAGATCATGCGCCATCATTGCGGCCGTTTTTTGCGCATCGCCCCCGAGCACACCGAGGACGAGGTCCTGGATTTGCTGGGCAAGCCGCGCTTCGCGGTTCTGGAGGAATTCGTGGCCCTTTTCCGCCGCTTGAATCGCCGGCTGCCGCGTCCGATCGAATTGGCTCCCTACTGGCTGATCGGCCATCCCGGAGAAACCAAGGCCCATGTGGCCGCCTTGAAACAGAAAGCGCGCGCCCTGGGCTTGTCCACCGTCGACACGCAGATTTTTACCCCTGCGCCGGGCACCTTGTCCACCGCCATGTACGCCGCGGGCCTCTCTCCCGAAGGGAAGCCGCTGGTCGTTGAAAGGGACGTGAAGTCCCTGCAGCTGCGCAAGCTCATGCTGACCGGAGATTGACGCTCGGAAAAAAACACAACCAATCGGGTTTGCTTTTAAAAAACAAATGCGCTACAATCCCCCCTTACGTCACCACTTAAGGAGATCCGCGATGAGCCGTGGCCCCGTTATTCAACATGATCGCCAGGTGTTGGCCGAGCGGATACTGGAGCAAACAGGCGTCGACGTCGCCCGCTGCTATCAGTGCGGCAAGTGCTCCGCTGGTTGCCCCCTGGCCGCGGACATGGATTTTCCTCCCAGCCAGATCATGCACCTGCTGCAGCTGGGAGATTTTCCCGAGTTTGCCGAGCTGGCCCTGCGCTCGCATACCATCTGGCTCTGCCTGACCTGTGAGATATGCTATTGCCGCTGCCCCATGGAACTCGACATCCCCAAGCTCATGGATGTCCTGCGCTACGAGTCGCTGGCGCAAAAGAAAATCAACCCCAAGGCCAAGGATATTATCTCCTTTCATCGCGCCTTTCTCGACTCGGTGCGCACCACCGGCCGCCTGTTCGAAATGGGGCAGGTGATCGACTACAAGCTGCGCAGCGGCCATTTCCTGCAGGACTTGCTGCAGGCGCCGTGGATGTTTTTCGTCGGCAAGCTGCACCTGATTCCCGAGCGCATACGCGACCGCCGGCTGTTGAAGCGAATGTTTGCCAGGACCCTGAAGGCCAGGGAGGGCCGCCCATGAAAACCGGATTTTATCCAGGCTGCTCCATGAAGGGCTCGGCGCGCGAGTACAGCGAATCGCTCATGGCCGTGGCCAAGGTCCTGGGCCGGGAACTGCCTGAAATCCCCGACTGGAACTGCTGCGGCGCCACCGCCGCCCACAACCTCGATCGCGACCTGGCGCTGGCACTGCCGGCGCGCATCCTCGCCGCCGCTGAAAAAGCGGGCATGGACGAGGTGCTGGTCCCCTGCGCCGCCTGCTACAGCCGCCTGAGCGTCACCCGCCACGAGCTGCTCGACGCCAAGGGCAGTGAGGCGCTGCGGGCGCGGATATCGGGCCTGATCGAAGCCGAATACCGCGGTTCGGCCAAGGTGGTCAATATCCTGGAATGGCTGGCCGGCATCGGCGGCCTGGAGGGGCTGATCCAGGCCCCCTTCGCCCGCAAGGTGGCCTGCTACTACGGTTGTCTGCTGGTGCGGCCGGCCGGGATCGTCAAGTTCGACCGCCCCGAGGAGCCGCAGTCGATGGACCGGCTGATGAAAAAAATCGGCGCCGAGCCCTTGGACTGGGCTTTTAAAACCGAATGCTGCGGGGCCGGTTTCTCCATCTCGCGTAACGATCTGGTGGCCAGACTGAGCGGCCTCATCCTCGACGACGCCGTCGCTCGCGGCGCCGAGGCGGTCATCGTCGCCTGTCCCATGTGCCACCTCAATCTCGACATGCGGCGTCCGAATATCGAAAAGCGCGCGGATAAAAAATTCAGGATCCCGGTCCTTTACGTCACCCAAGCCATCGGCCTGGCGCTGGGCATCGCGCCGAAAAAGCTCGGACTGCAGCGCCATAAGGTGACGGTGAGGTTTTCCCCGGCAGTGGACAAATCCCCTGCGGAAACTTTGCCCCCTTCTGGGACTAGGCCCGGGGAGGCATGACATGGCGCGCATCGGCGTGTTCATCTGTCATTGCGGCGAGAACATCAGCGCCACGGTCGATGTCGCCAAGGTTGCCGCCGCTGCGGCCAAGATCCCCGGCGTGGTCCACAGCGTCGACTACAAGTACATGTGCTCCGATCCCGGCCAACAGATGGTCAGCAGCGCCATCAAGGAGAAGAACCTGACCGGGGTGGTGGTGGCCGCCTGTTCGCCGCGCATGCACGAGCCCACCTTTCGCCGCGCTTGCGCCGAGGCCGGGCTCAATCCCTTCCTCTGCGAGATGGCCAACATCCGCGAGCATTGCTCCTGGGTGCACGAAAAAGGTGAGGCCACCACCAACAAGGCCATCGACATTGTGCGTACCATGGTGGCCAAGGTGAAGAAGAACAAGGCCCTGCTGCCCATCAAGGTGCCGGTGACCAAGACGGCGCTTGTCCTGGGCGGCGGCATCGCCGGTATCCAGGCCAGCCTGGATATCGCCAACTCCGGCCACAAGGTGATCCTGGTCGAGAAGGAGCCCTCGATCGGCGGCCATATGTCGCAGCTGTCGGAAACATTTCCCACCCTGGATTGCTCCCAGTGCATCCTCACCCCGCGCATGGTCGAGGTGGCCCAGAACCCCAACATCACCCTGTACTCGTATGCGGAACTGGAAAGCCTGGAGGGATTCATCGGCAACTTCAAGGCACGCATACGCAAGAAGGCGCGCAGCCTCGACGAAAAACTCTGCACCGGCTGCGGCCTCTGCTGCCAGAAATGCCCGACCAAAAAGATCGCCAGCGATTTCGACGCCGGCCTGGGCATGCGTCCCGCCATCTACGTCCCCTTCCCGCAGGCGGTCCCCAACAAGCCGGTCATCGACCGCGAACATTGCACCTATTACCTGAAAGGCAAATGCCGACTCTGCGAAAAGGTCTGTCCCACCCAGGCCATCCGCTTTGACCAGGCCGACGAGATCGTGGAAGTCGAGGTCGGCGCCGTCGTGATGGCCACCGGCTTCGACATCAAGCACGGTGATTTTTTCCCGGAATACGGCTACGGCAAGTATCGGGACGTCATCGATGGCCTGCAGTTCGAGCGCATGGCTTCGGCATCAGGCCCGACCCTGGGAGAAATGCGCCGCCCCTCCGACGGCAAGGTGCCGGAGACCGTGGTCTTTATCGCCTGCGCCGGTTCGCGCGACCCGGCCAAGGGCATCGAGTACTGTTCGAAGATCTGTTGCATGTACACGGCCAAGCACGCCATGCTCTACCGGCACAAGGTGCACCACGGCAAGCCCTATGTTTTTTACATGGACATCCGGGCCGGCGGCAAGATGTACGAGGAGTTCGTGCGCCGGGCCATTGAAGAAGACGGCGTGCAGTATATCCGCGGCCGCGTCTCGCGCATCTACGAACGCGGCGGTAAATTGATCGTCAAGGGCGCCGACACCCTGCTCGGGGCCAGGCCCATGGAGATCGAGGCCGACATGGTGGTGCTGGCCACGGCGGGAGTGGCCAACCCCGGGGCCGAGGCCTTGGCCCAGAAGGTTCACATCAGTTATGACTCCCACCATTTCTATTCCGAAGCCCATCCCAAGCTCAGGCCGGTAGAGACCAACACCGCCGGTATTTTCCTGGCCGGGGCCTGTCAGGCGCCCAAGGATATCCCGGAATCGGTCGCCCAGGCTTCGGGGGCCGCCGCCAAGGTAGCCGCCTTGTTCTCCCAGGATGAATTGATCCGCGAACCGCTGATCGCCGTGGTCGATCGCCAGGCGCCGCCGCTCTATTCGACCTGCGTCGGCTGCTTCCTCTGCCAGACTTCATGCCCCTACCAGGCCATCGAAAAGGAGGAGATCCGCGGTCGTGACGGCCAGCTGATCAAGACCGTGGCCAAAGTCAACCCCGGGCTCTGCCAGGGCTGCGGCACCTGCGTGGCCCTGTGCCGCTCCAAGTCGATCGATATCCAGGGCTTCTCCCACGAGCAGGTCTACGCCGAAGTCCTGGCCCTGCTGAACCGAGGTGAAAGCGATGTCTGATTTCGAACCCAAGATCGTGGCTTTCGTCTGCAACTGGTGCACCTACGCCGGCGCCGACCTGACCGGGACCAGCCGCATGAAATATTCGCCCCGGGTCTCCATCATCCGCTTCCCCTGCACCGGGCGCATCGATTTCATGCTGCTGCTCAAAGCCTTCGCCAACGGCGCCGACGGCATCATCGTCTCGGGCTGCCATCCCAATGACTGCCATTACAGCAGCGGCAATTTCCATGCCCGCCGGCGCTGGATCGTCTTCCGCGGCCTGCTGGATTTCCTGGGCATCGACGTGCGCCGCGTGCAGTTCTCGTGGGTTTCGGCCGCCGAAGGCGCCAAGTGGGCGCAACTGGTCGACGCCACCGCCGAACAGATCCGGCAGCTGGGGCCGTTCAGCGGCTATCACAAACTGCGCGGCGCGGGCGTCGAGTAGGGGCCCAGGCATGGAAACATTGCGAAACAAAGCGCGTGAATTGCTGGCCTCCAAGACAGTGCAGATGGTCATCGGCTACGGCCGCGGCAGCGGTGAAGCGGCACCGGCGCGGGCGGTTTTCATCCGTGCGGCTGCCGAAGCTGAATCATTGATCTTTGACGCTTCCTGCCAGCAGAATTTAGCGGTCTATCTCATGAAGCCCGAGGTGCGCCAGCTGGGCAAGGCGGCGCTGGTCGCCACTCCGTCCGCCCTGCGCACCATTTTGCAGCTGGCAGCCGAAAACCAGGTCAAGGACCACGACCTCCTGGCGCTGGCCGTGGATGCGCAAGGAGAAGTGACTCCATTGGCGACGCTGCAAGCCATCGAAGCCCACGTGGCCGCCTTGGACTGCAATCTCAGCGCCGGCGAAAAAACCGAGCTGCAGAAATACGCGGCGCTGGATCCGGAGCAACGCCGGCAATTCTGGCAGGAGGAATTTGCCCGCTGTCTCAAATGCTACGCCTGCCGTGGCGCCTGCCCGCTGTGCTATTGCAGCCGCTGCACGGTCGAGTGCAACCAGCCGCAATGGATACCGGTGCCGGCCCACGACCTGGGCAACCTGGAGTGGAACATCATGCGCGCCATGCACCTGGCCGGCCGCTGCGTCAATTGCGGCGACTGCAGCCGCGCCTGCCCGGTGGGCATTCCCCTGTATCTGCTGAATCAGCGGCTGCTCAGCGAAGTCCTGGCGAATTTCAATTTCCGCAGCGGCATGGCCGCCAAAGCCGACAACGCCATGTCGACCTTCAAGCCCGACGACCCCGAAGATTTCATCAGGTGAGAGCCATGGAAACCGAAAAAAAACTGATCGGCCGCGGAGAGCTGGAAAAATTGTTTTCCCATTGGCGATCCAAGGGCAAGCGCATCCTGGCGCCAAAAAAAATCGGCGCCAAGATCGATTTTGCCGCGGTCACGACCCTGGAAGAAGTCTGCCTCGGCCAGGTGCAGACCGTCCAGTCAGCTAAAACGGCGGTTTTCCCGAGGGTCGAAGAGCTGTTCTCGTTCAAGAATAAGGACGGTCGGGTCGAAATCTGGGAACGCGACCAAGGCGCCTTGCTGGAGACCGTGATCTTCGGCTTGCGCCCCTGCGACGCCGCCGCTTTCGCCGTACTGAAAGCCATCTTCAATTGGGATTCCCAGGATCCCCTGTTCTCGGCCCGGATGGAGAAAGTGGCCGTGATCGGCGTCTCCTGCCCCCGTGCCGATGAATACTGCTTTTGCACTTTAGCGGGCGGTGGCCCTGGTGGGACAACCGGCAGCGACATCCTGCTAACCGAGATAGCTCCGGGCGAATATCTGGCGGAAATCATTTCCGAAAAAGGACGCGTGCTTGCCGGTGAGGCCGCGGGGCTGAAGCCGTGCCCCGCCAGCGTGAGCAAGGAAGCCCATCTGGCCAAGGTAGAGCCGGCCTTCGCCCTGGAAAGGGTCGCTCCCGCCCTGGCGCGGCTGTTCGATGACAACGCCTTCTGGGTTGAGCAGTCATTGCGCTGCCTGGGCTGCGGCGCCTGCGCCTACGTCTGCCCGGCCTGCGCCTGCTTCGACATCCAGGACGAAGGCGGCGGCTCGGGCCAGCGGCTGCGCTGCTGGGATTCCTGCGGCTTCGGGCTTTTCACCCTGCATACGTCCGGCCACAATCCGCGGCCCGTCCAAAGCCAGCGCTGGCGCCAGCGGCTGATGCACAAGTTCTCCTACATGCCGGAGCGCCAGCAGGTGCTAGGCTGCGTTGGCTGCGGCCGCTGTTCGCGCGCCTGCCCGGTGGACATGAACATTCTCGAGCATTTGCGATCCGTGGCGGAGGCGAAACCATGAGCATGGCCGACATCTTCAAGCCCTATCTGATGAAAATCGAACAGGTCAGCGACGAAACGCCCGACGTCAAGACCATGCGCCTGGTCTTCAGCGACGAGCGGGAAGGTAAAAATTTCAGCTTCCGCACCGGTCAGTTTGGCGAATACTCGGTATTCGGCGAGGGGGAGTGCACCTTCTGCATCGCCTCGCCGCCCACGCGTCAGGGATATATCGAATGCACCTTCCGCAAGGCCGGACGAGTGACATCGGCGCTGTCCGGCCTCGAGCCGGGGGAAATCATCGGTTTCCGCGGGCCCTACGGGAATATTTTCCCCATCAGCGATTGGGAAGGCAAAAACCTGCTGTTTATCGCCGGCGGCATCGCCCTGCCGCCCATGCGCAGCGTGATCTGGAACGTCCTGGATTTGCGAGAGCGCTACGGGAATATTACGATCGTCTACGGCGCCCGCACCGTAGCCGACCTAGTGTACAAGCGCGAACTGGCCGAGTGGGCCGGGCGTTCCGACGTCAAATTGATCAGCACCGTTGATCCCGGCGGCGAAACTCCCGATTGGAAAGGGGAGATCGGCTTCGTGCCGACGGTGCTCGACAGGGCCGCCCCCGCTATCGCGAGCCGCGATACCGTGGCCGTGGTCTGCGGCCCGCCGGTGATGATCAAGTTTACTTTTCCGGTATTGACCAAGCTGGGATTCAAGCCGGAAAATATCTTCACTACCCTGGAGAACCGCATGAAGTGCGGGGTGGGCAAGTGCGGCCGCTGCAACGTCGGCAAGTACTTCGTCTGCAAGGACGGGCCGGTGTTCACCTTCGCGCAGCTGAAGGATATGCCCCAGGAGTATTAGTTTGTGACGTGTAACGCGTAACGCGTGACGAGTCAAGAAATAAAATCCAAATCACAAATTCCAAACACCAAATAAATTTCAAGTTCCAAATTCCAATGTCATAAATAAATCCTCTATCAAGCTTCTTCTTTTTGTTTAGGTAATTGGATCATTGATGCTTGATGCTTGTTTGGGATTTAGTGCTTGGGATTTGGAATTTATTTTCAACAATGAACATCGAACCTTGCTTTTGATTCTTCCTTGTTACGCGTTACGCGTCTCGCGTCACGTGAGTTTACAGGTCGAGTCTTATGGGCAATGTTACCGAGGTGATCTCGTCCCAATGCAGCTGGCGCTGGATGGCGAAGGCTGTTTCGTTGTGCAGCATCTTGTGGTAGAACTTCTCGCGGCGGAAGGTCAGTTTGCCGGTGAACACGGTCGAGCGGTGGAATTCTTTCTTGATGTCCTTGCACAACTGGGTGGCCGTTTCCACCACGTCGATGCCCACGGCGCAGCGCCAATCGGCGGCGAAACCGAGGTGGCGGGCTAGGTCGACGTATTTTTGCAACGTCGCCTTGACTGACTTCTCCAGGTTCTTCATCTCTTCGACCCCTTTGAAACTGCCGGAATCAACCACGGCCACCGAGGCGAAGATGAAATTCTTGTAAAGGTTGGGGAAGTTGCGGATCACCGAAAGGACGGTATGTACGCCGAAGCCGTTGTAGTCGCTGACCAGTTGGATGGCGGTCATCTCCTTGGTGTCCGGTTTATCCATGTTCGGCTTGCGGCTGGTGGTGATATCCAGCAAGAGATCGTCCAGCTTGCGCACGGCTTTTTTGACCTGGTTGTAATGGCGGCGGATCAGGTAGCAGAGCACGACGAAGGTGGTGGTAATCAGCAAGGTCATCCAGCCGCCCACCTTGAATTTTTCCATGATGGTGATAACCAGGATGGTGAAACAGAGCAGAAAGCCGATGATGAACACGGGGAGTTGTTTTTTCCAGCGTATTTCTTTTTTGCGGTTTTTTACGAAATAAACGATCATGCCGATCTGCGAAATGGAAAAAGTCAAAAAGACGTTGATCGCGTACATGACCACCAGGTTGGAAATCGAACCATGGGTGTATAGCAGCAGCAACATGGAGGCGCCGCCCATGAGAAAAATGCCGTTGTGCATGGTCAGGCGCTCCGACAGCGAGGCGAAGCGGTGGGGCAGCCACGAATCGATGGCCATGTTGGCCATGATGCGCGGACCGTCGATAAAACCGGTCTGGGCGCCGACCAGGAGCAGGGCGCCCTCGGACAAAATAGTAACCAGGGCCAATATGTAGCCGATCGACCAGTTGCCGTACAGGGCGTTGGCCAGGATGGCGTTGAGGGTCTTGCCGCTGCCCGGGGTGACCTTTAAGAGCAGGTAGCAAAGGAACAAGCCGCTGGCGGTAAAGGCCAGGGAGGTGGACATGTAGAACATGGTTTTTTTGCCGGTCTGCACCTTGGGTTCGCGCATGATCTGCATGCCGTTGGCGACGGCCTCGATGCCGGTATAGGTGCCGCCGCCAAAGGAATAGGCGCGTAAAAACAGGGCCAGCATGCCCAATCCGCCCAGGCTGGAAAGTCCGGCGCTGAAGTCGGAGCGGATGCCGTGGACCACCGGCCCGATCTGGGGCAGGTGCGAGAGGATGCCGTAGCCGATCAGGAAAAGGTGGGTGGCAAGGAAGACGATGAATATGGGGGCCAGGAATGTCACTGACTCCTTGACCCCGCGCAGGTTGAGGACAATCAGGAGCAGGATGAGGAAAAGTTCGAAAAATATCTTGTACTCGTGAGTCCCTAAGGGCAGGAAGCTGAACAGGGCATCGCCGCAGGCGGCGATGGAAACGGTGATGGTCAGCATGTAGTCGACCAGCAGGGCGCTGCCGGACAGGAGACCGGCCTTGGGCCCCAGGGTGTGAGTGGCCACGATGTAGCCGCCGCCGCCATGGGGAAAGCGCTCGATGATGTGTGAATAGGAATAGGAGATGATAAAAACGGTAAGTGACGTGGCCAGGGCCAGGAAAATGGCCAGGTAGGTATGTTGGCCCAGGGCGCGGAAGGCCTCTTCCGGGCCATAGGAGGATGACGAGAGCCCGTCGGCGCCCAGGCCGATCCAGGCCAGCAGCGGCACCAGGGAGATTTTGTGGAAAATAGAAGGGTCCTTGATGTTGCGCGGCGCACCGACTACCGTCTGGCGCACTTTCTCCAATAGCGATTCGTGCTCGTCTGAACCGTTGGGGGTCATTTATTTCCTTTTTTGTGCCGTGGTTGAATCCAACTTGGGGCTTTAATGGCAATAATCAATTTTACTATTTTGGAGACCGCTTGTCAATTTGCATCCCTGGCAAACCGTGCATGTGCTAGATATGAATGTGACGAATTTTAATTTGTTTTATACTGATCAGGAAAAAAATCACAGGTCCAAGCGGATGGGCATGGTCATTGAAGTAATTTCGTCCCAATGCAAATGGCGCTGGATGGCAAAGGCTGTTTCATTGTGCAGTATCTTATGGTAGAACTTTTCGTGGCGGAAAGTCAGCTTGCCAGTGAAAACTGTTGAGCGGTGAAATTCGCTTTTAATTGACTTGCACAACTCGGTGGCCGTCTCGACCATGTCGGTACCCACGGCATAGCGGTATTCGGCTGCGAAACCGAGTTTCCGGGTCAGGTCGACGTATTTTTGCAAAGTCGCCTTGACTGAATTCTCCAGGTTCTTCATCTCTTCGATCCCTTTGAAACTGCCGGAGTCGACCACGGCCACTGAGGCAAAGATGAAATTTTTATAGAGATTGGGAAAATTGCGGATCACCGAGAGGACGGTGTGCACACCGAAACCGTTGTATTCGCTGACCAGCTGAATGGCTGTCATGTCCTGAGGATTAGGCTTTTCCATGTTCGCCTTGCGGCTGGTGGGGAAGTCCATCAGCAGGTCGTCCAGCTTGCGCACCGCTTTTTTTACCTTGTTGTAGTGGCCGCGGATCAGGTAACATAGAGAGACGAAAGCCAGTGTGATCAGCAGCGTCATCCAGCCGCCCTCGCGGAATTTTTCATAGCTGGTGATGATTAGGATGGTGAAGCAGAGGACGAAGCCGGTCATGTGCACTGGCAAATGCTTTTTCCAGTAAACTTCCCTTTTGCGGTTTTTTATGAAATAGGTGGACATGCCGATTTCCGATATGGAAAAGGTCATGAAAACGTTGATCGCATACATGACCACCAGGTTGGATATCTTGCCCCCGGTGTAGAGCAGCAGGAAAATGGAGGCCCCGCCCATGAGCAGGACGCCGTTCTGCATGGTCAGCCGTTCCGACAGCGCGGCGAAGCGGTGCGGGAACCAGGAGTCGATGGCCATGTTGGCCATGACCCGCGGCCCGTCGATGAAGCCGGTCTGGGCCCCGACGAACAGCAGGGCGCCTTCGGACAAAATAGTGACCAGGGCCAATATGTAGCCGATCGACCAGTTGCCGTACAGGGCGTTGGCCAGGATGGTATTCAAGGTTTTGCCTGTGCCGGGAGTGACCTTCAAGAGCAGGTAGCACAGGAACAGGCCGCTGGCGGTGAAGGCCAGCGAGGTGGACATGTAAAGCATGGTCCGCTTGCCGGTTTGCACCTTGGGCTCGCGCATGATCTGTAAGCCGTTGGAGACGGCTTCGATGCCGGTATAGGTGCCGCCGCCCAGCGAGTAGGCGCGCAGGAAGAGGGCCAGCATGCCCAGGCCGCCCAGGCTCGACAAACCGATGTTGAAATTGCCCTTGATGCTTTGCACGACCGGCACGATTTGGGGCAGATGCGAAAGGATGCCGTAGCCGATCATGAAAACGTGGGTCAGGACGAAAACGATGAATATCGGGGCCAGCATGGTCACCGATTCCTTCACGCCACGGATGTTCATGATGATCAAAACGGCAATCAAAAACAATTCGAAGAAAATTTTATAGTCATGGAAACCCAGGGGCAGGAAACTGAACAGGGCATCGCCGCAGGCGGCGATGGAGACGGTGATGGTCAGCATGTAGTCGACCAGCAGGGCGCTGCCCGAAACGACTCCGGCTTTGCTCCCCAGGGTGTGGGTGGCCACGATGTAACCGCCGCCGCCGTGCGGGAAATGCTCGATGATGCGCGAATAGGCGTACGAGATGATAAAAACGGTCAGCGAGGTGGCCAGGGCCAGGAAGACGGCCAGGTAGGTGTGGGGACCCAGGGCGCGGAAGGCTTCCTCGGGGCCGTAGGAAGAAGAGGACAGTCCGTCGGCGCCGAGGCCGATCCAGGCTAGCAGGGGCACCAGCGAGATTTTATGAAAAATGGACGGGTCCTTGATGTTGCGCGGCGCGCCGATCACCGTCTGGCGCAGTTTCTCGATCAGTGACGCTTGTTCATCCGAACCGTTGGGTATCATTTATTTCCTTTTTTGACTTCGGTTGAGTCCGAACTGGGGTCCTGCCAATATATAATTTTACTCTTCCTGGCAGTCCCTGTCAACTTGAGCGGCCTCCGGCCCGAGTTGACGCAAGCCGGGGATCGGGGTAAACTGAGGGGCATGAAGTTTCAAGGCGAAATTTTTTTAAGCGAGCTGACGGGCAAGAGCGTCCTGGCCCCCGACGGCATCAGCATCGGCAGAATCCGTGATTTTACGGTGATCAAGGGGGACGTCTTCCCGCAAATCGCTGCCTTCGTCATCCGCACCCGCATCGGCGGCCGTTTGGTCAAACTGGCCTATGAAGATATCGAGCTCGGCAACCGCCGCTTCGTGCTCTGCCGCCTGCAGCCGGACCAGGTGCGCCTGCAGGATGTCAAGGAGAAGGAAATCCTGGCGGTGAAGGACATCTGGGACAAGCAGATCGTGGATATCAACGGCGCCAAGATCGTCCGCGTCAACGACATCAAGGTGCGCGAGATAGACGGCAAGCTTTCCCTGATCGCCGTCGACGTCGGGATCCGCGGGCTGCTGCGCCGGCTGGGATTGAAGAAGGATGACTGGCCGCTTTGGAAAAAAATGGTGCAGCGCATCCCTTACGACCTGATCTCCTGGCGCTTCATCCAGCCATTGGAGGACGACATCACCCACCTCTCCCTGACCGTTTCCACCCGGGACATGCAAGCCCTCCACCCTTATGAAATCGCCGACATCCTGACCCAGATCCCCCCCGACAATCAGGCCGCACTGATCGACACGCTGGGGATCGACACCATCGCCGAGGCCATTCCCGAGATGGATGAAAAGCACCAGAAGGACCTGATGGAAAGGATGGACATGGGAAAAGCCGCCGATATCATGGAAGCCATGTCGCCCGACGATGCCGCCGACATCCTCGGGGACATGCCCGAGGATAAAGCCGATGCCATCATCGGCGAGATGCACGGCGAAGAAGCCGAGGACGTTAAGGAGCTTCTCCGCCATGAGGAAGACACGGCCGGGGGATTGATGACCACCGATTTTCTGGCCGTGAATCCCGAGTTGTCCGTGGCCGAAGCGCTGGATTTCATCCGCCTGGTCTGCTCGGAGATAGAAAACATTTACGTCCTCTACGTCCTGGACAAGCAGGAGCGCCTCCTGGGTTCCCTGCCGATCAACGATCTGTTCAGCCACCCCCTGGACGCCAAGCTGGCGACGATCATGAGCACCAGGGTCAAAAGCATCCGTTCCAACTCCGACGACATGGAAGCGGCGGAGATCATGGCCAAGTACAACCTGCTCTCCCTCCCGGTGGTTGACAAGAAGAACAGGCTTGTCGGCATCATCACCGTGGACGATACCCTGGAAGTGCTCCTGCCTTCGATCAAGAAGCGGAGCCGCTACAGACAAAAATGATCCCCGGCAAGGTGAAACAAGGACTGAAAAGACCCTTTTTCGCCAACCTGGTCATTTTTTTGAGCATCCTGGGTCCGGGCATCATCACCGGCAGCGTGGACAATGACGCTGGCGGCATCACCACCTATGCCGTCGCCGGTTCCCATTACGGCTACCGGCTGCTCTGGACCCTGATACCGGCATTCGTTGTTCTGCTGGTGGTGCAGGAAATGAACGCCCGCATGGGCATCGTCACCGGTAAAGGCCTGGCCGACTTGATCCGCGAGAGTTTCGGGGTCAAGATCACGTTCTATGTTTTCCTGGGTTTGCTCGTCGCCGATATCGGGAACACGGCCACGGAATTCGCCGGGATTGCCGGCAGCATGCAGATTTTCGGGGTCAGCAAGTACGTTTCCGTGCCGTTGGCCGCGATCGCCGTCTGGATCCTGGTGGTCAAAGGCACCTACAAGCTCGCCGAGCGGATTTTTCTTGTTTTTTCGGTTTTTCTTCTTTCCTACGTGATCTCCGCCTTGATGGCCAAGCCCCATTGGCTGAAGATCGGCGCGGCCTTGATCCGGCCGCAAATCCAGTTTGACCGTCCGTACCTGGGCATGGTCATCGGCATCATCGGCACCACCATTGCCCCCTGGATGCAGTTTTACATGCAGTCAGCGGTCATCGAAAAGCGCATCCAGCTCAAGGATTACCGTTACGCGCTCTGGGACGTGATCATCGGCTGCCTGGCCACGGTCACGGTCGCCTTTTTCATCATTGTCGCCTGCGCCGCGACCTTGCATGAAGAGGGGATCGTCATCCATGAAGCCAAGGACGCCGCCATGGCGCTGAAACCCCTGGCCGGCGTCTTTGCCGGTGAAATCTTCGCCTTCGGCCTCTTCGTGGCTTCGATTTTTTCGGCCACCATCCTGCCGTTGGCTACGGCATTTTATGTCTGCGAAGCATTTGGTTTTGAGGCCGGCATCGACAAGAAATTGAAGGAGGCGCCGAAATTCTACGCCCTGTTCACGGCCATTATCGTCATCGGGGTGGCCATCATCCTCATCCCCGGCGCGCCCTTGATCGCCATCACCATCTGGACCCAGGTGCTCAACGGCATGTTGCTGCCGGTGGTGCTGATTTGCATGATGATCATGGTCAACAAAAGGGAGATCATGGGCGCTCACGTCAACAACAAATTCCAGAATTTCGTCGGCTGGTCCACAAGTCTGCTGCTGATCATCCTGACCTTTTTCCTGATCGCCTGGCCCTTACTGGCGCGCATGGCCTAGGCCGCAGCGGTAAAAATTGATTTCCATTTGACACTGCTTTTTCTTTATGATAGGTAATAGCCGGTGACCGTAAAAGCCCGGGCGCGTGACGCGCGACTGCCGGACGGTGCGAGTCGGGAGGGTGAGCAAATGATGCGCAGCCTTTTCTGGCCTTGCCAGGGAGAAACCAATGGAAGATGAGTATCAAAGAACGTTGAAGGGAAAGGTCAAGATCCTTTATCAGCTGGAAAAATGGCAGGACGTGATCAGGCTGTGCGAACAATACAATGAAAAATTCGGCAAGGACGTGGAAATCGACATGCTGCGCTTCAAATGCGAGCGGCATTTAAACAAGATTTCCCCGGCGGAGGAAGCCAAAGCCAAAGCCAAAGCGGTTCCCGCGCCGGTTCAGCAACGGGAAACTCCGGGACAGGCATCTAACATGGAATTCAATGCCGTGGAAGAACTGCCCCTGCTGCTGACCGAGGAGCACCAGACGGTGCAGAACCAGGGAGTGATCGTGATGAACGAGATACCCGCCCCCGCCCAGCCGGAGCGGATTGAAGAGATAGGGGCGGATGAACCGTTTTCGCCCCCCAACGAGCTGATCATCAGCGATCCTTTCGCCGAGCCAAAGCCCGAGCTCGACCATACGCCCTATGAACCTTACTTCGACGCGGATGAATTGATCATCACCGACCCGGCGGCAGAAGATCAACCCGTTTTCAGCCTGGCCGACAACGAACCGCCGGTGATCGCGAACGAGAGCAGCAGCGCGGAAGAAGTCCAAACTCCGCCGGCACCGCCAGCCGAGGAGATAGCAATCCTGGATGAAAGCCCCGGCGAAGCGGCGGAGACCAAGATCGCCTTTGATTTTGACAGCAATACTGCCGCGGCTTTTGACGTTGAACCGATACTGACCCAGGCGCCGCAAGCGGAAGCCCCGTTCATGCCGGTTCCTGAAACGGGAAGTGCGGCAGCGGCTGAACCTGCGACTCCCAAATCGGTCATCATTGAAAAACCCGCCGAGGTTTGGCACGAGGCGGAGACCTTCCAACCAGAGGAAAGCGCCGCGGAAAAACCGCGCCCGGTCTACGAACCAGACCAGAAGCCATTCACCCTCCCCGGGGTGCGCAAAAGGTTCGCTTTCAATTTCAAATATATGCTGGTGCTCATTTTGCCGCTGGCCGCAGCCGTTATTTTATGGCTGGCCCTTTCCGGGAAACTCAACCTGGCAGGTGGAGAGGATGAAAAGGCCAGTCCCGCTCCCGTCGTTGCGACCCGACCCGAGGCGCAAGGGCCGGCAACTAAGGTCAACCCTGTCGCCGGCGCAGAGGCTCAGCCGCAGGCGGAGCAAAAGCCCGCTCCGAAGGTTGTTCCCGCCATCCCGGTTCCACAGGTTGATGAAAGTGAAAATTTGGTCAACGAAAAGATCAAGCAGGCCAATGATTTGATCAAGAAGGGCGATGTCATCCGCGCCTTGGCCGTGGTTTTTGAAGCCAAAAAGATCAAGATGACCGAGCCGCTGCGCCAGCTGGAGGAGTTGATCACCAATAAAATTCGCGAGGATGAAAGCAAAGCCATGGAGCAAAAACAGGCCGAACTACGAATGGGGCAGTCGGAAGATCAGGCCTATGACAAGGCGAATGCAGAGAATACCGTGACGGCCTGGCAGAATTTTCTCCAGCAGTACCCCCAGGGCGAACTGGTTCCGCGGGCAAGAAAAAAGATCATCGCTCTGGAAAAGAAAGCCGCGCAAATGATCGAGCAGGAATTCCAGCAGAAGATCCGGCAGGAGCAAAAACTGAAGCTTCGTTCCGATTACCTGAGTTTGAACCAGGCGGATGTGAATGGCATCATGCGCCAGCTTGGAACACCGGCGGTCCGATTCGAGCTGGTGGAGCATGGCGGCGAAAAAGTGATTGTTGATTTTTCCTGCGGCTTGATGTGGACCTTATGGAACAAGCCCATGGTTTTTGACAAGGCCAAGTGGTGGGCCAACCGCATCTACGCCGGGTACTCCGGCTGGCGGCTGCCCACGATCGAGGAGTCGCTGACGCTGTTGCAGATGGAAAGGACGCTTTATGTCAACCTGGCCGATTTTGTTGTCTGGACCGGCGACAACGTCAGTGACCGGGTGCGTTCGATCTGGATCCTCCGGCTGCCGCAAGGGCAACTGCTTGCCCAGGAATACGGACAAATGGGCTATGTCTGGGCCGTGCGCAAGGCCGGCAGGTGAAGGCCGCAGTTTGCCGGCGCATGTTCTCCCGGGGTGAAGCATGAAATATGTCGGGGCTCACGTCAGCGCCGCCGGCGGCGTGGAAAATGCTCCGCTCAATGCCGTGAAAATCGGCGCCAAGGCGTTTGCCCTGTTCACAAAGAATCAGAAGCAATGGCAGGCCAAACCGCTGAGCGCGGAAAGTATCGTTGCCTTTAAAAAAAACCTGGCCGCTGCAAGCATCGCGCCCCGTCATGTACTGCCCCACGACAGCTACCTGATCAACCTCGGTCATCCCGACCCTGAAAAGCGGGAAAAATCGATCCTGGCCCTGCTGGACGAAGCGCTGCGGGCCGAGCAGCTTGGATTGCTTTACCTGAATTTTCATCCCGGCAGCCACCTTGGGGCCTTGAATGAAAAAGAATGCCTCGGGGTGATCGCCGCGGGTATGAAGCGCATCCTGGACGGAACGGAACAGGTCTCCCTGCTGCTGGAAGCGACCTCGGGCCAGGGCAACCATGTCGGCTACACCTTCGAGCACCTGGCCGCCATCCTCGAACTTGTCGGACTGGAAGAACGAACCGGGGTCTGCCTGGATACCTGCCATATCTTTGCCGCCGGCTACGACCTGCGCACAGCCGAGGCTTACGAAAAGACCATGAAAAAGTTCGACGCCATCATCGGCCGGAAATTCCTGCGCGCGGCCCACATCAATGATTCCAAGGTGGAGCTGGGCAGCCGCAAGGACCGCCACGACAGCATCGGCCGCGGCAAGCTCGGCATGGAAGCGTTCCGGCTGCTGATGAACGATCCGCGCTTCGACGAGCTGCCCTTGATCCTGGAAACCATCGACGATACGCTGTGGCCGGCCGAGATCAAACTGCTCTATTCTTTGATCGCCTAAAGTGTTCCCCAAAATCAGAAATTGAAACCTGCGGTCAATTGATCCGGGTTAAGCCTGGCCTTTTTCGGACGCTCCCTTTTTCTTGCGCCAGGCCAGCCAGACCATGAGCACGGTGAGCAGGATCAGGCCGACGAACATGGCCCGCGCTCCCCACAAATAGGGGTGGCGACTTTTCTCTTCGCCCTTCATCAAGAACTTGGCGATGGCTTCCTGGTAGGTCCAGGCGCCCAGTACGACCAGCATGTAGACCGGGGTGACGTACTTCAGGATGAACTTGAATATCTTCGGCACTTTCAGATCGGCGCCCAGATGCATGTCCTCCCAGCCCTTCTTGACGCCGAAGATCCAGGAGAAGATGACGATCTCGATGGTGGCGAAAACGACCAGGCCGAAAGTACCGGCCCAGAAATCGAGTTCATCAAGGAAACCGAACTTGAAAAAGGCGACCACCAGCACGGTGCAAGCTACCATGACGGCGAACACCGTGTTCACGGCCCTGGTGCGCTTCCACTTGAATTCGTCCTCCAAGAAGGCGACGGCCGGCGAGGTCATGGCCACGGAAGAAGTGATGCCGGCGATGAAGAGCAGGAAGAACCACATGGCACCTAAAATCTGGCCCAGGGGGAGTTTCTGGAAGATGACCGGCAGCGCCTGGAAGCCGAGGTTGAAGGCTCCTTCGCTGGCGATGAGCTTGGTCTCGACCACGCCGAAGAAGGCTACGGCCACCGGGATGGCGATGGTGCCGCCCAGGATGACCTCGGCGAATTCGTTGGTCATGGAGGTGGTCAGGCCGTTGAGGGTGACGTCGTCCTTTTCGCGCAAATAGGAGGCATAGGTGTTGATGATGCCCTGCCCAAGGCTTAAAGTGAAAAAGATCTGCCCGGCCGCCACCAGCCAGACCGTGGCCCGGCTGAGCTGGCTGAAATCGGGGTTCCACATGAAGCCCATGCCCGCGCCGACTGAAGAAACGCCCGAAGAAGGAGTTCCCATGGTCAGGACGCGGATGGCCAACACAATGCCGAAGATGAACAGCACCGGCATGCCGATCTTGGCCAGGACTTCGATGCCCTTGGAAATGCCCTTGCGCAGGAAATAATAATTCAAGGAAATGGTAATGCCGATGAAAATGATGACCGGCAGCCAGGAAGCGAAGAACTGGTTGTGCTCGACCCCCTGGAAGCCGCGCAGGAACTGGCCCATGGCCTCACGCGTGGTCAGGCCGAAATACTTGCCGGTGCCGGAGAACCAGGCAAAGCCCAGGGTCCAGGACTCGATGAAATTGTAATAGACCACGATGACAAACGGCAGCGAGATGCCCAGGGCGCCGAGGTACTTGGCCGCCGGGTGCTTCCACATCAGGGAGAACATGCCGGGGGTGGTGCCGTGGCCGTGGACGCCGCCGTGGCGGCCCATCGACCATTCGACCCACATCAGGGGCACGCCCAGGAAGAGCAGGGCGCAAAAATAGGGGATCATGAAGGCGCCGCCGCCGTTGGCCGCCGCTTTAACCGGGAAGCGCAGGAAATTGCCAAGGCCGATGGCGTTGCCGGCCATGGCCAGGATCAGGCCGATGCGCGAACCCCATTGCATGCGGCCGCCCGCATCACCCAATCCAGATTCTTTTTTCTTCTTGGCCAGCAGCACGCGGGTAAAGCAGTAAACCGTCAATACCAGGATCACTCCCCAGGCCGCGGCCAGTGAGAGCCAGCCCCACAGCGTAAGTCCTCCGTTCATGTTTGCGCCTCCTCGGTTGAAGTGAAAATAGTAGTCAATCAAAAAAAATTTGTCAAGGGAGAAGAGCCGGCCGAAAACGCCTGTTTTTTATGAGCTGGTCCTGTTCTTGCGCCGCTTCCAGAACAGGTAGCCGGGGATGCCGGCGGCCACCAGCAGCAGCCCGAACAGTGAGTTGATCAGCGGCGCCCGGCCGTTGACATAGTTGCTGATGTCGGAATACAGGGTGAAAACGACATAGATCATGGCGAAGATGATGAACAACACCGGCACATACGGATAGCCCCAGACCTTATAGGGGCGTTCGTGATCGGGCATTTTGCGGCGCAAAACGATCACCCCCAGGGCGGCGGCGGCGTAAAATATCCAGGAAACGAAGATCAGCATGTCGGTCAGCTGGTCGAACGTGCCGCTCAGGATCAGCACCGACGTCCAGATGCCCTGGACGATCAGCGACGGCCCGGGGGTGCGGAAGCGCGGATGGACGTTCTGCAGCTTCCGGAAAAACAATTTCTCCCTGGCCATGGCGTAATAGACCCGCGCCGACATCATCAGTGTGCCGTTGGTCGTGCCGAAAGTCGAGATCATGATGGCGATGGCGATCAAGCTGCCGCCCCAGTTCCCCAGGAAGGAGGAAGCAACGTCGGTGGCCACCAGGTAGGACTGGCCGCTGGCCTCGGCGGCCAAGTACTTGGCGCCCATGACCTTGGCCGGGATGATGTAGAAGTAGGCCAGATTGATCAGCAGGTAGATCGTGATGAAGGTCGCGGTGGCGATGATCATGGCCCGGGGCAAGTTCTTCTGCGGGTTCTTGATCTCTCCGGCCAAATAGGTGAGGTTGATCCAGCCGTCGTAGGCCCAGAAGGCGCCGGCCATGGCGATGATAAAGGCCAAAAACACGGGGGTGTAACCGTGGCTGAAGGTCACGCCCGACTGGGTGAAGTTGGCCAGGCTGCCGTGGCCGATGGTGAAGGCCAGCACCACGATGGCCAGGATGGCCGCAATCTTTAAGGCGGTGAAGAATACCTGCACGGCGCTGCCCAGGCGCACGCCCAGGTAATTGATCACGGTCAGGAACAGGATCAGCAGGATGGTGCAGCCCTTCAGGCCGATGAATCTGAACGGCGTGATCGAGCCAAGGCCGGGGATGCGCAGGGCGAACGCTTCCCAGGCCGGTCCCAGGCGCGGAAATTTAAAAAAATAACCCAGGGAATCGGAAAAGACGTAGGCGATGGAGGCGATGGAGCCCGTCTGGATGACGATGAATACCGCCCAGCCGTACAGGTAGCCGGCGAAATCGCCGTAGCTTTTGTTGAAATAGATGTACTGGCCGCCGGCCTCGGGAAACATGCCCGAGATCTCGGCGATGCTTAAGACTCCGAACAGGGTCATCAGCCCGGCGACCACCCAGACCAGGAGCAGCAGCAGCGGCGATTCGAGCTGCGAGGCCATCAGTCCCGGCTTCTTGAAAATGCCCGAGCCGATGACCGAACCGATGGCGAAGGCCACGGCGGCGACCAGACCGATCTCCCTGAGCAGTTCCGCCGGTTTTTTTGCTGCCATTCCGTCCATGAGTCTCCCCTTTTGCCGCAGAGTTGCCAACGCCGTCCGGCAAAGAAAAGTCATTATAGAAAGTAAAAACAATGAAAGCAATAGCGGATGATTTGTCTATTGACAGCCGGAGAGCAATCGGCTAAAATTGGCCGGAAGTAGAGGCCAACCATGGGCGGTGATCAGAATTTTATTTGTAATCCCGACGCAGAACTGCAGACAAAAGAAGAGACCGAAATCCGCGAGCCGAAGATGTACCGGGTCATCCTGCACAACGACCACTACACGACCATGGAATTCGTGGTAGAAATTCTGGTAAAAATTTTCGCCAAACCCTCCCAGGAAGCCACCCGGATCATGCTCGACGTCCACCGCCGCGGCAGCGGCGAATGCGGGGTCTTTTCACGTGACATCGCCCGCACCAAGGTGTCGCAGGTGCATGCCCTGGCCCGGCAGCATGAGTTTCCGCTGCGCTGCAGTTACGAGGAAGCCTGAACGGGTTCCCGGCAAAAAAAATGGAAATCAACAAAGAACTGAACCGCATCATGGCCGTGGCCTTCGCCGATGCCCGCAGCCGCGCCAGCGAATACCTGACCCCCGAGCATCTCTTCTATGTGTCGCTTTTTTTTGAAAACCCGGCGGCCATCATCAGCCAGTGCGGCGCCAATGTCGAACTGCTGAAGAAGGAGTTGGAAACCTACCTGAACGAGAAGGTGCCGAAGGCGGCCGGCGCCGACCCGGTGGCCTCGCTGGGTTTTCAGGAATTGATGGAACAGGCGATCGTCCATACGGTCGCGTCCGAAAAGAAGGAATTGGAAATCAGCGACATTTATGCCGCACTGATGGAAGAAAAGGAATCGTTCGCTACCTACATGCTGCAGCGCCAGGGCGTCAGCCGTTACAACCTGCTCAACATCATCGCCCACGGGTCTGAGGCCGACGCTCCAGACGCAGCGGTAGTAAACGGCTCCGCTGCAGGGAGCGAACGGGCGCGCGGCCGCAAAAAGGAAGCCCCAAGTGCCAAGGACGGGGAGTTCCTGAGCCTGTACACGCTCGAGTTGACCGCCAAGGCGCGCAGCGGCGAGTGCGAGCCGCTGATCGGCCGCGAGGATATCCTGACCCGGACGCTGCAGGTCCTTTGCCGGCGCAGCAAGAACAATCCCGTCCATGTTGGCGATCCGGGCGTCGGCAAGACCGCCATCACCGAGGGCCTGGCGCAGCGGGTGGTGCAGGGGCAGGTGCCGCCGGCCTTGCGCCACATCAAAATCTACGCCCTGGACATGGGGGCTTTGCTGGCGGGAACCCGCTACCGCGGCGATTTCGAGGAACGGCTGAAAAAAGTATTGACCGTGCTGCAGCATGAAAAGAACGCCGTGTTGTTCATCGACGAAATCCACACGGTCATCGGCGCCGGGGCGGTTTCGGGAGGTTCGCTGGACGCCGCCAACATTCTCAAGCCGGTGCTGGCCCTGGGCAAGCTGCGCTGCATCGGCACGACCACCCACGAGGAGTATAAGAAGTACTTCGAGAAGGACCGCGCCCTGGCGCGCCGCTTTCAGAAAATCGAAATCCCCGAGCCGTCGGTCGAGGAGACCTATGAAATTCTCCTGGGCTTGCGTTCGCGTTACCAGGACTACCATCATGTCGTCTACACTGACGAAACCTTGCGTGCGGCCGCCGAATTGTCGGGCAAGTACATCAACGACCGCTTCCTGCCCGACAAGGCCATCGATGTCATCGACGAGGCCGGGGCCTACGCGCGCATGAACGCCCCGGAGAAGGGCGGTCCGATCACCATCGGCCTGGAGGCCGTCGAACAGGTGGTGGCCAAGATCGCCAAGATCCCCCGTCGCAGCGTGTCGGTGTCCGAGGTCAGGAACCTGCAGGTGCTGGAGGAAGAACTGAAAACCAGGATATTCGGCCAGGATCCGGCCGTGAAGAAAGTGGCCTGGGCCATCAAGCGTTCCCGCTCCGGTTTGCGCGAGGCGGATAAGCCGGTGGCCAAATTTCTCTTCGTCGGACCCACCGGCGTCGGCAAAACCGAACTGGCACGGCAGTTGGCCGAGGTGCTGGGCATCCCCCTGCTGCGCTTCGACATGAGCGAATACCAGGAAAAGCACACGGTTTCGCGCCTGGTGGGCGCCCCTCCCGGCTATGTCGGCTACGAGGAAGGCGGGCTGCTGACCGACGCCGTGCGCAAATCGCCGTACTGCGTCCTGCTCCTCGATGAGATCGAGAAAGCCCACGCCGACATTTTCAACACCCTGCTGCAGGTGATGGACTACGCCACGCTGACCGACAACAGCGGCCGCAAGGCCGATTTCCGCAACGTGGTGCTGATCATGACCTCCAACGCCGGCGCCAAGGAGATCGGCCGGACCATGGTCGGTTTTTCCGACGCGGTTGTTTCCGGAGCGGTGACCGTTGCCGTGGAGAAACTGTTTTCGCCCGAATTCCGCAATCGCCTCGACGCCATCGTCACCTTCAGCCACCTCGACGAGGCGGTGGTCACGCGTATCGTTAAAAAAATGATCGACGAATTCGCCGTTCAGCTCGCGGCAAAAAAAGTGACCCTGAAGGTCAGTCCGGCCTGCTACCACTGGCTGGCCAAGCGCGGTTTTTCCCCGGTTTTCGGCGCCCGTGAAGTGGGACGCCTGGTCCAGGAAAAAATCAAGAATCATTTTGTCGACGAGGTCCTTTTCGGACGCCTGAAAAAGGGCGGCACAGCCAGGATCGCGATCCGGAACGATGAGCTGGTGATCAAGGTCGAGGCGCTGGAAGGCTGACGGCCTTGCAATTTTATTTTATCTGCCTATAATGACCGGGTGAGGTGAAAAATGAAAAAAACACTTATTCTGGCGCTTTGCGCCTTGTTGATCGGTGCCGCGGTGACCTGGGCCGTGATCAAGGTCGTCATTCCGCAATGGAACCGCTCGGCCGAGGACAATACCTACTGGCAGGTGACGGCCAAGCTGGACCAGGGCGGCGAAGCTTTCGCCTATCTGCATACCGAAAAAATAACGGCGGCTTTTACGCGTTTGCTGGCCAACCTTGAAAAAAAGCTGATTCCGGCCGCGACCGGACCTCAGGATAAAACGGCCCAGGCTTTTTATGTGTTGAACATGCTGCTCAAGGGCTACGGACTCGAGGAGATCGGCGGCCTGGGATTCAGTTCCATCACCCTCCAGCCGGGCTTGCACCGCAACCGCGTCGTCATCTTCCATCGCCCCGGACGCAACCAGGGGCTGATCTGGAATATCTCCGGTCCGACTCCCCGCTACCTGGATGAATTGGATCTGCTCAGCGATGACACCGCCCTGGCTTTCGTCTCGGATTACAATATCGAAAAACTGGCCGAATGGGTAGGCAAGCAAGGGAAGAACATGCCGGGCCAGGGGATGGGGCAGGGGCTGGATATGATGAAAATGGGTCTGGCCAGCGCCGGCATTGACGGTGACCGCCTGCTCAAATCATACGGCGGACGCCTGGGCTTCCTGCTTACCCTCGACCCGGAAAAACGCGTGACCGTGCCGCTGGGAAGCTCATCGGTTTCGATTCCCGAACCGGGATTCGCCTTACTTATAAAAGTCAAAGACTCCTACCTATTCGACCTGCTCAAGGGAAAGCTGGCCGGAACGGGCAAGGCCCAGATCCGCGATGAAGGCGGAATAAAAAAGATCAGCTTCCCCAGGTTGCCCACCCCATTTCCGCTGGAACCGACCATCGCCCAGAAGGGTGACTGGCTGATCGCGGCCACGCTGGGTTCACTGGTCCAGGGCGTTTTCAATTCAGACAGCGGGCGGCTGAGCGACAGCGCGGAGTTCAAGACCATGGCCTATAAGATGCCCCGGCGCGGTAACGGTTTCGGCTACGCCAGCCCCATCCTGCCGCGCTTGATCGCCCAGATCCTGCGTGAAAATAAGACCCTGATCCCGGCCCCGCCGGCCGCCTTGGAGAAGATCGCCGCCATCATGGCCCGCGGCAAGGGCTTCTGCCATGTCTGGGAAAATTCCGCCACCGGGCTTGTCTATACCATCAACCACAGTTTCGATGTCTCCACCCTGGCCGAGTTCGTCGAGGTTCTCATCGAGATCGCCGGGGAAAAGGCTTTGCTGCCAACGGCAACCGAAGCGGCCGCCGTGGCGCCTCCAGTCGGTAACGAGGCGGGCAAGTAAAGCTTGCGGCAAAAAAGCGAAATCCGAACTGCCTGGCTCCCCGTTCAGCAAACCCGGGGAAGTTCCTGTCCATGAAGATTCAATGCGTGCTTCCTATTTTGCTGTTGCTGGCGCTGGTCGGCCGGGCCCAGGAAGCGGAGGGCGAAAAGGAGCCCATGGTCGAGGGGGGCTCGCTGTTCTTAGAGGTGACCACCCAGTATCTGTCTTTCAGCCATCGCGACCTTAACGGCAGCATGGTCCTGGGCAATGCCGAGCAGGTTTTTTATGTCCCCCGCGTCAAGGACAGCCTCGGTTTCGGCGTCGGCTTCGGCCGCCGTTTCCGCTCCGGCTTGTGGTCGATTTCCTACCTGGTCTCCGGACACGACGTGACCTTCCAGGGCCGGAACGGCACGGCTGTCTCGCGCTTGGTCCAGATCAACTCGCGAACATTCCTGCTGAAAAGCCCCGTGGCGAAAGTCTTCATCCATTTCGGCCTCAATTTTCCCTGGCTGACGGTGGACGACAACGCGGCGGACAAGAACGGCAACATGGTCAACGCCACCTACCTTGGAGTGGGCGCCAACATTGGGGCGGGCCTGCTGCTGCCGGTTTCTTCCCGGATGTTTTTCAGCGGCAGCCTCATCTACCGCTTCATCGGCTTCCTGTACGCCAAGGGGCCGGGGAAGGGCATTGATGTTACCGATCTCTTTGACGACCGCAGCGGGCCGCGCCATCATTCCTATCTGCGCTCTCCCGTCTGGGCGTTGGAATTAAGCCTGGGATACACCATTTGAGGGGACCGGCCGGGAAGGGGGATGGCCCTGTTTCCTGGACTTTGACAGCCGTTCCGGGTTCGTCTAAAATAAGGGCATGAAAAAAATTATCCTCTCCATCCTGATTTTTTGGTTATGCATTTTAACGATTCCGGCCGCTGCGGCCGCCGCTGAAGATGACGGCTGCACCATCATTGCCGTGGGGAAAAAAGCCTCGGCCGACGGTTCGGTGATCCTGTCGCATACTGATGGCGGGCCTAACTCGCGCGTCTATATTGTGCCGGCCGCCAGGCACAAAGCGGGGGAAGCAGCACCGGTTTACTGGGGCATTGTTGACCTCGGCCGCCCGTTGCGTGACGATGGCGAAGTACTCGGCACCATCCCGCAAGTGAGTGAAACCTATGCCTATATCCACTCGGCCTACTCGCATATCAACGAGTACCAGCTGGCCATCGCTGAGAGTACAAACAGCCAGCGCCAGGAACTGGTTAGCAGCCGTGAAACCGGAAAGCAGATCATGACCGTGGAGCAGGCGCAGGTTTTCGCCCTGCAGCGCTGTAAAAAAGCGCGCGCCGCCGTCCAACTCATCGGCACGCTCATGGAGACCTACGGCTTTCTGCCCTCGAGCGGGGACGGAGGTGAGGACCTGGTGGTCGGCGATCCTGACGAAGCCTGGGTCATGGAAATTTTCGGCGTCGGTCCGGGCTGGACTAGGGAAAGCGGCAAATCCGGCGCCATCTGGGCGGCGCAGCGTATTGGCGACGACCAGGCCTTGATGATCCCCAACTGGAGCATCATCAAGGAAATCGATCCGGAAGACAAAGATAATTTCATGGTTTCGGCAAACTACCTGCAGGAAGCTGTCGACCGCGGCTGGTACAAACCTGCTTCGGGGAAGCCCTTCATCTGGCAGGAGGCCTACGCTCCGCTGCCGGTCGAATTCGCAACCAGCCGTTTCTGGCTTTTTTACACCACTTTCATGCCCCATTTGGCAGGATGGCCCGATAGAAAATTGGACAAAAATCCTTATGAAACCATCAATCCTTATTATCAATGCGTAGAACCACTCTCCCTGTACCCTTTTTCAGCCGCCCCGGAGAAAAAGATCTCTGTGCACGATGTGATCGCCTTCCAGCGCTCGGTTTTTGCGGGGACAATCTACGATTTTACCGCCCAGCCTCAATGGCTGGTGTCCGACGGTAAGGGCGGCTTCAAGGTCAGTCCACTGGCTACTCCGTTTCCGATGAGCGACTTGCGGGCGCTGCTCAAGCTCAGCTACCGCCGCATGGTTGCCCGCCACCGCGGCCATTACGGCATGGTCTGCCAGTTGCGCGGCTGGCTGCCGGCGGCCATCGGCGGCCTCTACTGGGTTTATCAGGACAATCCCTACATCAGCCCTTATGTGCCGATCTATGCCGGCTGCAGCGACACGGGGCCAAGCTACCAGACGTATGACCCGGAAAAGTACAGCGACGCTTCGGCGCGCTGGACCATCGATTTCGTTGACAACTTGTGCAACCTTCGTTTCCAGGACGCGATCAAGGAAGTCCTGGCCTGGCGCCAGCCTTTCGAAGATAAAATCTTTGCCGATCAGGAAAAAGTGGAAAAGGAAGCCCTGCGCCTTTATGCGGTCAATCCAAAAAAAGCCAAAGCCTATCTAACCGCTTACTGCCGGCAGCTGATGGAAAAAGTGCCGCCGCTTTACATTGAGATCCGCAACCGCTTGATCACCGCTTTCACCAACAACCGCGAATAATGGCCGAATAAAATTCTGATCCTTTTTACCCATGAAATAAAAGGCTCCAGGAGGAACACATGAGAAAAGTATTTGCTATGGCAATGATAATTTTATTGGTTTTGGTCCTGTCATCATGCGCGCCCGGACCGAACCGGCTTGTCCGCACGCCCAATGCCGACGGAAGAGTCGCCGGCTTCTGGCTGGGCGTGTGGCATGGATTGATCGCACCGGTCACCTTTATCGTTTCCATTTTTAGCGGCAAGGTCGGCATCTATGACGTTCATAACAGCGGCGGCTGGTACAATTTCGGCTTTGTGCTGGGAGCCGGCTTGTTCTTGAGCGGTGGTATCCTGGGCCGGAAGAAAAAGAAATAAAAAAGAATCAGAAAATTTCAACTGACCTAATGTCAGAGCTTCCCATTTCTCTAACCACTTGATCCCCCCGGCTGGCGCCACCCCCCTTAGTAAAGGGGGTAAAGAAATGAGCATTGCATCAAATAATTGCCTTTCCCCCCCCTTACTCAAGGGGGGAGATAGGGGGGATTAAAAATTCGCTCGAATTCTTATTCCGTGACAGTGGCGAGAGACCCCGCCCCTACGATTCTCGGCGCAGGAGGATTTTGACCAGGCGGAAAATTTCCTTTTTCTCGACCACGCCCAGAGCCAGGAGCGCCGCGACGAAGGCGAGCAAAAGTCCCCCCTTGTAGGCGAGCGTCAGCATGGCGTGATAGTATCCGTAATAGTATAGGACCAGGGCGGCGAGGACCGCGCCCAGTATTTTCAGCAGCTTGCCGTACTCGTACTCGATCTTATAGAACCTTTGCGCGCAAACGAATATGGCGACGGCCATCACCAGGTAGCTGGCCAGGGTGGCCAGCGCCGCGCCGACGATGCCCAGGATGGGGATCAGCAGCAGGTTGACCGCCACGTTGACCAGGGCGCCGGCGCCGGTGATGTAGGGAAAATATTTTGTCTTTTCTTTGATGTACAATCCGGCTTGGAGGTTGACGTAGATGCCGTTGAACAAGTAGGCCAGCAGGATGATCGGCACCACGACCAGCCCGGGCAGGAAATGTTCTTCGATGAGCGTGCGGCCGGGCCCGATCCGGAGCCGGGCCAGGTTTTCGATAAAAAGGGATATGACGATCCACAACAGGCTCGCCGTCAGCACGAACAAGCTCATCACCTTGGCGAAAATTTCCCTGGCGTTTTTCTCCCTGGCGTTATTGAGAAAAAAAGGCTGCCAGGCGTACTGGAACATCGATACGACCAGCATCATGAAAATGCCGAGCTTGTAGCCTGTTTGATAAAGGCCGAGCGTGTCGGCGTCGGTCATGGCCAATACCACCGGCCGGTCGATGACCTGGACCATGGTCGCGGCCAAGCTGGCCGGCAGGTAGGGGAACCCGAAGTGCAGCATCTTTTTCAACTCAATGCCGTCGATGCGGATCCGCAGCCGTTTGAGGATTTCCGGCGCGAGCAGGAGCAGGGTAACGGCGGAAGCAGCCAGGTTGGCGGCAAAAATGGCCTCGATGCCCCAATGGAACTTCAGGAAGAACAGCAGGTTGAGCCCGAGGTTGATCAGGATGTTGGCCAGTTTCAAAGCGGCGAATTTCCCGGCTTTCCGCTCCAGGCGGAGGTTGGCGAAGGGAACGAGGGCCAGGGTATCGAAGAGCAGGATCAGGATGACGTAATAGATCAAACGCGAGTAACGGGCCGGGACGGCCATCAGCTGGCCGAAGGGAAGGCGCAGCAGCAGGAGCAGGGCGGTCAGAACCAGGGTCGACAAGCAGACGAAAACATAGGCCGTGGAAAATACTTTTTTCTTCTCCACCGGTCCGGCCAGCGAACTGTACTTCATGAAGGCCGCGTCCATGCCGTATATATAGAAGATGTTCAGGAAGGCCAGGTAGGCGTAGATGTTGGTGTAGATGCCCATGTCGGCGCGGGAGATGAAATGGGTGTAGAAGGGGACGAGCAGGAAATTGAGGAAGCGGCCGACGATGGTCGAGATGCCGTATATCGCCGTATCCTTGCCCAGCTCTTTGATTTTTTTAATCATTTGTATTTGAATTCTTTTTCATCTTTTGCAGCAATCGGCTTTCCATGCCCCATTTTACCGGAAACGCGGATAAATTCAACTATATTATTGAGGGATAATCCTGATGAAGAAATTTTGATTTTAATTTATTGTATTGCTATAATAGAACCAATTTTATGAAAGGAGGAGGGGATTGTCTAACAAGATCAGGGTATACAAGACATGTCGCAGACTAGTTAGTGTTAGTGAGAAGTTAGCAGCCAATATATGACAGACAGCAGCAATGTGCAAGACGAAAATATTTTTGATGACTTTAAAGAAATTTGTTTCTCCGAACTAAGTAATCTCGATTTGACAACTTTAGATGAGAATATTGCCTATCATATAGTTGAGGAGAATTTTCCGGAGTGCTTTATTGCTCGGTTTGGTAATAAATTGTTGATTAGAATTGAAGAACATATTTACACAAAATATTGGTTTCATAAATATCACGCTTCTGTATTTGCGAATGCAATGATTAAAGCAATAAAAAGGCTTAGAATGGAAGGTGCCCCGTTCTCTAACGAAGAATTAGTAGATGATGAAGATGGAGTCCATATTTTTATTAAGTGGACACTCACTGAACCATCAAATATTGATAGTAAAACTTTTGGCGAAAATATAAGCCTTGCTTTTGACTGTGTTTTTGAACGGGCAAACTCGATGCTTGAAAATTCAGATAGTGTTCTAATTCTTGGTAAAGATACGGGTAAAGGACTTGAATTATTAAAACGAATTCAATTGCATCTTGACAATTTAGGTTTTTATACCTATATCATCAAAGAGCAGCCAGACATTATCGGAGAAAGTGTTATGCAAAAAGTTTTGCGTTACGGACTTTCATCAAGATTTGTAATTATTGAAAATAGTGAGCCGACAGGGCATTTATATGAATTGCCACACATTACAAAATTTGCTGAATTGACATCTATAGTATTGCAAAGACAAGGAGAAGGTTCGACTTGGATGCTTGAAGATCTTTATTACAGACTGCCAAACATCAAGAAATTTGAATATACAAATAACAATTTAGAGGAACAAATAAATGGTGGAATAGACTGGGCAAGAGGTTATTTAAAATCATTTGGGGATTTTCAAAAGCATAAATTACCTTGGCTACAGAAGAAATAAAGGTTGCTATTAGCATATTTTAAATGGATTTAGTTAGAAAGAAACTTGAAAGAATTACTGATTTTTGGAATGGTTTTGTTTGGAACTATAAAATTATACAAAATCAAATAGTTTGGGACGAAGAAGTAAAAACGAATTATTATGGTGATATTTTAAGTTATTTTTATGATACATTCGATTTATTCAAAAGGAAACCAGAAAAAAATAGTTTCCAAGACAGTATATTTTATGCAACTGGACTATTGCAAATAATATATGTACACCAGGATTTAACCGATGAATTATTAAAGATTTTTAAAATAACAAGTGGTAGTCGAAAAGACAAAAACCCTAATAGAGAAATACGTAATGAGCTAATCGGACACCCTATTAGTAAAGAAAAAGCAGGAAAATCAAATAAATTCAAATCTTCAGTTTTATGGGGAAGAAATTTAACAACAGAGAATTTGCATTATATTAAATATGCTAGGGATAAGAACTTTCAAGGCGAAGAGAAATCTTATGCAATAAAAGACATTATTGAGTCCCATCGTGTTTATTTAGATAAATATTTTAATAAAATAATTGAGAAAGTAATAAACATGCTTAAGAACTATACTAAACGGTTAAAAGAATTTGAATCTGTATTAGAAAAGGAAAAGGATTTTAATAAGATAGTAGACTTAACATCTCAAAGATATGAACATATGTTTAAGCAAAATTATCTTTATAATGTGAAGTACCTAAAAGAATGCTACAAGAGGAAAGATGAGCATGTTAGGTATCAGTATGTAGTTAACTATTTTAAAAAGGAACTCGCAGAATGTTTAATTGACACACAAGCTTATATTCAAAGACTCTTATCTGATGTGGTGCTTGAAAATGTAACGACAGAAATTATTGAAATACCTCAGATAGAAATTAGATTTGTCGATTCTTCTATACAGCCAAATGTGAAAAATAAAGTTCAAGACTATCATTATGAAATAAGTAAGCTATATGAAAAGCATATAGCTTTTGGTGTTTCCAATTTTAAAAACCTTTTCAAGGGCAATTCTGAAATAATAGAAGAACTTGATAATATGGAAATTAACATAAATAACAATTTGGAATATTATAGTTCATTTGAATATTTAAATTATTTGATTAAAAATATTGAACAATGAATAAAGCCCAATTACCAACATGCGCTATAAATAATTGCCGAGACAACTCGTTTTTCAAGGGTAGTAATCCAAATGAGGTTCTGTGTCACTTGAAAGCAGGTTTGGCAGGTTTTTTAAAATGGGAAATAAATTTTATTTATTAATAAGAGAAATATGATATTTTCTTCTCAATTGTATGAAATCGATTTATTTAAATTCAGGATTTTATAGATAAATTTATTATAATGCGAAAAACCGAAATAGTAATCAAAGATATAAAAAAATTGATAGCCTCAAAGGGTTATATTTATGCTTTCTGTATGATTGTTTTTGAAGATTTTCATGTCGACCCAGAAACAATTCATGAAGTAGATTATAGAAAAAGGCTTAGTTCAAAAGAAGCCGCTTTATTGCTTGGATTTTTAATCCAAGATAATTTTGATTTCATTACACCTGAAACTCCACAAGATTTAATTCAATTGAAGCAAAAAACTTATAAACTAATGGGAGAGTTACAACAATCTTTTATGATTACATTTTTCGATAAATTAAAAAAGAGTCTTGCAGTGGAACATAAAAAAGAAGATTTGAGAAAACATCAGAAAGATTTTTTTGGAAAGGGAGACATGCTTACAGAACCTATTTTTTATTCGGGAACCGGAGTTTATGATTTTCAATATTTGGAATTTTTAGAAAGAAAGTATAAATATGATGCAAAATGGCTTTCTGAAAAAAAGGGATTTGATTTTTCCAAAACTCAAAATATTATTTCTCAAATTGAAAATATTCTTCAAGAAAAATCAAAAAAGGTTCGACTGTATTATTTGAAAGAAAGATTACCCGGGATAATTGAAGATATGAAGAAGAAAAATCCCAATGAAGATTGGGAAAAATATGCAAAAGATATACTCCCACTGATGGAATTGCATCAATATGTAGAATTGTTTTTTGAACAAGCAGAAGGAGAAAATGACTTAAGTATTGATGAAATCAGAGAAAATGGTTGGGTTTCTTTTTATAAAAGTTTAATAGAATTATTTGTTATCAAAAAGTCAGATTTTGATAGCGATGTCAATATTGAGACATTTTTGAATAACTTTTCCATTATCCCTAAAAAAGGATTGAATTATCAATTGGAAACCATTGGAAACTACAATCTAATTAATTCTCATCCAATTATTAAACTTGATGATGAAAAATATTTTGTGCCAATACCCTTTTTGTTATTTGAAGCAGTGTATGAAAGTCCATTTTATTGGATGATTGATGATAAAGAGTATGAAGATCAAGCTGGAATGAATAGAGGCAAAGTTGGAGAGGAAATAGCATATGAATTTTTGTCAAATGTATTTGGAAAAAGCAAAACATATAAATCAGTAAAGATTACTTCAAAAAAGGGACTGGATGATACCGACATTGATGTTCTTTGTATTCTTGGAAGCAAAGCTTTGTGTGTTCAAGTAAAATCGAAAAAATTAACTAAACTCTCAAGAAAAGGTGATGATAAGGCATTAAACAATGATTTTCAAAAAGCTGTTCAAGATGCCTATGCTCAAGGCCTCTTATCTCGAAAAAAAATATTACTAAAGGAAGCAAAATTTATAAATGAAAATCAAAATGAAATAAAGCTTTCAGAAGAAATTGATGAGGTTTACATAATGGGGGTCACAACAGAGAATTATCCATCATTAACCCATCAATCTCATGTAATGTTAAATAAACAAGATGATGATCCATTTCCAATAATTCTGACTATTTTTGATCTGGAATTACTTGTTTATTATTTGAGTGATCCATTCGATTTTCTTTATTACATAAAACAAAGAACATCATTGATGGATTATTTCGTAGCAGATGAAGAAATTGCATTTCTTGGTTATCATTTAGTACAAAAACTATGGAAAATACCAAATGTTGACAGGGTAACGATTGATTCATATTTTGGTCAATTAATCGACAGAAATTATTATCCAATTAAAGCAGGTTTGAAAGTTTCAGATGAAGGAGATGCTATTAAAAAAAGATGGCAAAACAAAGACTTTGATCAACTTTGTAATGCTCTAAAAACTCTGAATGAAGCAAAAATCACAGATATTCTATTTTGTCTTTTTGATTGGTCAGGAGAGGCAAGAACAAATCTTGTAGATTTTATAAAAATCACAAAACAAAAAACTTTAGATGATAAGAATTTTCATGATTTTTCTGTACAACCAATTGAGAATACATCTCCTCGCATTGGTATTACTTATTTCTCACTAAATTCTAATAACTGTGAAGAATTAAGAAATAATCTATTAACTTTTTGCCAATTAAGAAAATATAAAAGCAAAGGTGATGTTTGGATTGGGTTTGGGAGCCTAATAAATAGCCCCAATATGATAGATTTTGTTGCCCTCATCGATCAAAAGTGGAAATATAATGAAGAGCTTGAAAAAGTATCAAAAAATTTACTCGAAGGAAAGGGACAAGGGTAATTATTCGACTTGGTAGAAAAATTGGTGAAAATGAAAACTATCATTACTGAAATAAGAGAAACTCTTACTCGGTGCTTGACTTTTTGACTTTAACAGCGAGACCTGTGATCAAGCCGTACTTTTCACAATAGACCTTTATCTCTTCGAAGGATTGCTTAAGATTGATCTCAATGCCGCACTCTTGGGCAAGTTTTCGGAATGGCGTGCCCCAATTGGCAGGAGGGAGAGGCAAGGGGGGTGGAAATGGGTGCGTTCCACGCAGGGCAAAGGTTTTTACTGCCGCTTCCTTGATTTTTATGGGATCCAAGCCGCGCATGCGGATAAGCAGCAGCAGGTCAACCAGATCTTTGACCCTCGAGTTTGGTGTTTGTCGCAGACGTGTATAAGCGTGTAGTTTTTCAGCAAACTGTTGCTCACGGGAAATGACCGGTATCCGCGGCGCCTCGATACCTGCAAACCCGAACCAATCGATCGCTTGAACCAATTTATGGGGCTCCAGCCAAGCATCACCGACAGCGATGTCAATGGCGAAACGGATGAACACATAGCCGGCCAGACGTGCTTCGACCGGGAATCTCCAGCCGCCATGGGGGGCGTTTTCAAGATCCAGTACAGCTTTGCCGATGACAAATTCAAAGAAGTCTTTGTTATCCACGGACACGATTTTTTGCAGAAATTCCTGAAGGGTGTCCGGGGTTGATATTTCTTTGCTACTCCGCAATTCGTTCATATCGACATTGAATGATAAATCAATGTCTTTCGTGGTTCGGGCGTGATCCAGCCAAAGCTCTAAAGCGTATCCGCCTTTAAGGATAAATTGGATCGCGTGCCTGGGGAAAAAGCGCGCCAGAAAACGATCGAAGGCGACGTGCCGGCGCAGACGCAGAACATCCAGTCCTTTGTCCCTGGCCATGCGGTTCAGGCGCTCCTCGATAGCCATGCGCAAGCCCGCCGCGGTTTTGTAGCGCGGCTCGGTTTTCAAAGTGCCTCTCCCATCAATTCCCTGAATCTGCGTCCAACGCGCGGCATTTCTTTGAGCGTGCGGTATTGTGAACGGGTCAGAATCCCTCGTTCAAGCGCCTGCCGCACGGCTTGTCTGAAAAATTCAGGAGACACCGTTTGCGCCCGGACCAGGTCAACGAATGTCCGGAATGGGCGGATGACCCGATACCCGTTTCTCTCCTCGCACTCCACTGCCTTTACATTGGCATGATGCAGGCAGAGTATTTCCGGGATGTTCCCGTGCCGCCTGTAGCCTCTGGGCACCGTAATATGAAGCTTCGTGGGCTGAAGATCGCTCAAACCGAACAGCGACAATGCGGTTTCATGCGAGTAGGCGCCACGCCGTTCACCCCGGCGGTCGCTTGCCCAAATTCCCCAAAGCGCAAATTGGGCATCATCTTGAAGCGGATAGCGAGCCAGTCGATAGATGCCCCGCCACTCCCTGACCCAGTTTCCGGCGCGAAGGTGAAAGCTGTGGTTGTTGTCGCTGAATCCGGCTTGTTTGGCTTGTCGAGCCGTGAAATATCCGCCTTGCGACGCCGCGATCCGGAAAAGTTTTTCTTCAGAATCAATTTTTGTCATGTAGTATAAAACCTCTAATTAATATGGGTAATATACTACCATTCACGGTATTTGTCCATAGCCGTCCTGGTCAGGACCATCTGGAAGGCATAAGTATCCCCAGGGGGGATTGTCTCACTAGATGATTTCAACAGTTCACCGCACTGGTTGAAATCATAGTGAGACGAGTTTCCCCTTTGACATTAAAGCGGTAATCGGTTATAAAACAATTTCGCTTTGCTAAAATCCCTGATGGTTATTTTGGGGAAAGTTGCAGTGATTCAATTGCAAAATGGGGAGGGTAGATGAAAAACAAATTTGCCAGCCACGTGTTCGACCTGGGAAAAATGAAGCAGGCCCTGCCGCCGCAGATTTTCAAGAAATTCTTGCGCACGGTGGACCAGAAAAAGTCGCTCGATTCCGAAGTGGCCGATTCACTGGCCCGCGCGATCAAGCATTGGGCCGAGGCCATGGGCGTCACCCATTTCACCCACTGGTTCATGCCCCTGACCGGGCTGACCGCCGGCAAACAGAACACCTTCCTGGAATGGGGAAACAGCGGCAAGATCATATCCCGCTTTTCCGGGCGTGACCTGATCAAGGGCGAGCCCGACGCTTCGTCGTTTCCCCACGGGGGCATGCGTTCCACTTTCGAGGCCCGCGGTTACACGGCCTGGGATCCCTGTTCCCCGGTCTTTGTGGTCAAAAACCGCAAAAATTGCGTCCTCTTCATCCCCTCGGTCTTTTACGGCTACAATGGATGCGTCCTGGACAAAAAAACGCCGCTGCTGCGTTCGTTGCGGCTGATCAACGATGCCTCGCTCAAAATCCTGGCCAAGTTCAACCAGCGTTCCAGTTGGGTGAAAAATATGGTCGGAGCCGAGCAGGAGTTTTTCCTGGTCCATGAAAAGGACTTTCAGAAGCGGCCCGACTTGAAAACAGTCGGCCGGCTGATCTTCGGCGCCCGTCCCCCCCGCGGCCAGCAGATGGGCGACCACTATTTCGGCGCCATTCCCGAAGCGGTACTGCACTTTCTCGCCGATGTGGAGGAGGAAGCGTTCAAACTGGGCATTCCCATAAAAACCCGCCACAACGAGGTGGCTCCCAACCAGTTCGAAATCGCTCCTCTTTACGAAGAAGCCAACATCGCCGCCGATCATAACCAGCTGCTGATGGACCTGCTGACCCGTATGGCCCGTAACCACGGCATGGTTTGCCTGCTCCAT
>Ga0315293_10000299_pt1 | contig 44590 bp, 49 predicted proteins | sample YL17G13_20_MG_FD_203071 | JGI IMG/M metagenome (GOLD analysis project Ga0315293, IMG submission 203071) | Sediment microbial communities from Yellowstone Lake, YNP, Wyoming, USA - YL17G13_20 | ecosystem: Environmental > Aquatic > Freshwater > Lake > Sediment | place: USA: Wyoming | collected... | reverse complement strand
CTCCGGGATTGATCGGAATCCGGTCCGAGGATCTCATATAATAATACGAAAATGCCGCCCGAAAGGTTTCACGGGCCGCTCGGTGCTGACAATGGAATCGAACTGAATGAAGCAATGAACTTCATTCACGCCCCGAACTCAGGACATTTCGGTAGCTCTTAGTCTGTTCGGCGGTTACTTCTCTCTCTGCGACTTTTCGATCTTGGCCCAGGAGTCGCGCAGGGTGACGGAGCGGTTGAAGACTAGCGCCTCGCTGGACGAATCGCTGTCCAGGCAGAAATAGCCCTGGCGCAGGAACTGGAAGTATTGGCCCGGCTTGGCTTCGGACAGCCCCGGCTCGACCTTGCAGCCCTTGAGTATTTCCAGAGAGTTGGGGTTCAAATATTCCTTGAAATCTTTTTCTTCCTTCTCATTGGCCGGATCGGGCACCGAGAGCAGCTTGTCGTAGAGGCGCACCTCAACGTCGACGGCGTGGGCGGCCGACACCCAGTGCGAGGTGCCCAGCACCTTGCGGCCGTCCTTCGTCCAGCCGCCGCGCGACTCGGGATCGTAGGTGCAGCGCAGCTCGATGATGCAGCCTTTCGCGTCCTTGACCACCTCGTCGCAGCGGATGTAATAGGCGTGCTTGAGGCGGATCTCCTTCCCCGGCGACAGGCGGAAGAACTTCTTGGGCGGGTCCTCGCGGAAGTCGTCCTGTTCGATATAGATCTCGCGCGCAAAGGGCAGCTTGCGCGTGCCCGCCCCCGGGTCCTCGGGATTGTTCTCGGCCTCCAGTTCCTCGACCTGGTGCTCGGGATAATTGCTGATAACGACCTTCAGCGGCCGCAGCACGGCCATCACCCGCCGGGCCCTCTTGTTCAGGTCCTGGCGCAGGCAGTGCTCCAGCAGCGCCATGTCAACCATGCTCTCGCGTTTGGCCACGCCGACCGACTCGGCGAAGGCGCGGATGGACTCGGGCGTGTAGCCGCGGCGGCGCAACCCGGCGATGGTCGGCAGGCGCGGATCGTCCCAGCCGCGCACGAGGGCCTTGTCGACCAGCTCGAGCAGCTTGCGCTTGCTCATCACCGTGTAGTTCAGGTTCAGGCGGGCGAACTCGATTTGCTGCGGGTGGCAGGGGACGGGGAGGTTGTCGAGGACCCAATCGTAGAACGGCCGGTGGTCCTCGAATTCCAGGGTGCAGAGGGAATGGGTGATCCCCTCCAGGGCGTCGGAGATGGGGTGGGTATAGTCGTACATCGGGTAGATCAGCCAGCGGTCGCCGGTGCGGTGGTGGCTTTCGCGGCGGATGCGGTACAGGACCGGATCGCGCATGTTCAGGTTGGGCGAGGCCATGTCGATCCTGGCGCGCAAGACGTAGGAACCGTCGGGAAACTCACCGGCGCGCATGCGCTGGAAGAGGTCGAGGCTCTCTGCGACGGGCTGCTCGCGGCAGGGGCTGTCCTGGCCGGGTTCGGTCAGCGTCCCGCGGTACTCGCGGATCTGGTCGGCGCTCAAGGCGCAGACGTAGGCCTTGCCGGTGCGGATCAGGTGCAGGGCGTATTCGTAAAGTTTTTCAAAATAATCGGAGGCGTAATAGAGGCGGTCACCCCAGTCAAACCCCAGCCAGCGCACGTCGGCCATGATGGAATCGACGTACTCCACGTCCTCCTTGCCGGGATTGGTGTCGTCAAAGCGCAGGTTGCAGAGGCCCTTGTACTCAGCCGCCAAACCGAAATTCAGGCAGATCGACTTGGCGTGGCCGATATGCAGGTAGCCGTTGGGCTCGGGAGGGAAACGGGTGTGGACACGGCCGTCATTCTTTTTGGCTTTGATGTCATTTTCGATGATGTTGCGGATGAAATTCAAACCTGGGGTAAAATCTTCAGCTCCCATGTTGACCTCGTGCAGCAATGGTTTCCCGGGCGCGGATGAGCCGGCGCAGAACAGTCTCACGGCCAAGCAGCTCCAGCATTTCGAAAAGGCCGGGGCCGAAGCTGACGCCGCTTACCGCCAGCCGCGTCGGGTGGATCAGCTTGCCGGCCGATAGGCCCTGCTTTTCGGCGAGCCTGCGGTACAGCCCTTCCAGCGCGTCATGATTGAACGGCTCCAGCGCCGCCAAGTCGGTCTGCAGCTCGTCAAGGAGCGGCAGGGTTTCGGCTTTGAAATATTTTTTAAATGCCTGAGGATCGTAGCTGTCCGGGTCGCGGAAAAAATAGAGCGAATTCGCCGCGATCTCGGGGAGTTTCTTGCTGCGCTCCTTGAACAGGTCGATCACTTTTTTCAAATAGGCTTCGTCGGCGAGGGCTCCCTCGGGCAACGCCATCTTTTCCCAGCTGGCGCGCAGGTCGGGCAGCAGCGACTCCGCGCTCCGCCCCTGCAAATAGACTCCGTTCATCCACTCCAGCTTGGTCTCATCGAACACCGCCGCCTTGGCCTGCACGCGTTCCAGGGTGAAGGCGTCGATCATCTCCTCCAGGCTCATGACCTCGCGGTCGTCGCCCGGCGCCCAGCCCAGCAGGGCGAGAAAATTCCGCAGCGCCTCGGGCAGGAATCCGGCGCGCTGGTAGTCGAGGACCGAAGCGGCGCCGCGGCGCTTGGAGAGTTTGCCGCCGTCGGGCGCCAGGATCACCGGCATGTGGGCGAAGACGGGCGGCTCCCAGTCGAAGGCCTCGTAGATCAGGATGTGCTTAGGAGTGGAGGCGATCCACTCGTCGCCGCGTAAGACGTGGCTGATGCCCATCAGGTGGTCGTCGACCACATTGGCCAGGTGATAGGTCGGGAAGCCGTCCGACTTGAGCAGCACCAGGTCGTCGAGCTGGGCGCTGTCATAGGTGATTTCGCCGCGGATCAGGTCGAGGAAGGCCACGGAGCGGTTGTCGGGGATTTTCAGCCGCACCACGTGCGGAACTCCCGCGGCCAACAGCTTTTGGACCTCGACCTCGCTCAAGGCGCGGCAATGGCGGTCATAGCCCGAGCCATGGGCCATCTTGGCCTTTTCCTGCTCCGCGCGCAGCTGCCCCAGCCGCTCTTCCGTGCAAAAGCAGCGGTAGGCGCGGCCGGCGGCCAGCAGCCGTTCGCCATGGCCGCGATAGAGCTCGGTGCGCTGCGATTGAAAATAGGGGCCCGCGTTGCCGCCGGCCTCGGGGCCATCGTCCCAATTCAATCCCAGCCACTTCAAGCTGGCGAAGATTTCGGCCAGGGCTTCGGGCTGGTAGCGCTTCTGGTCGGTGTCCTCGATGCGCAGGATGAAGGTGCCGTGGTGATGGCGGGCGAAGAGAAAATTGAACAGGGCAGTGCGGGCGCCGCCAACGTGCAGGTAGCCGGTGGGCGAAGGGGCGAAGCGGACAACCGGGGCAGGCAGCTTCTCGGAGTTGGCCATAATCGTTATTTTTACACGAGTTCGCCCCTCCTGTCAATGAGGATGTTGACCATCGCTACTTGAAAATTACCCAGTCTTGTATTAAAATCAATGCGTGGATAACATGATCGAAGTCGAATGCCCTGTCTGCCACGCCAAACTTTGGGTGGACGCGGAAAAGAAAAACGTGGTGCAGCACAAACGGAGCGAGAAGAAGCAACTTTCTTCCTTCGAAGAGCTGCTGAACAAGGAAAAGCAAAAGAAAGAGGCGGTCGACGAGCGCTTCTCCCAGGCTCGATCGCTGGAGCAGGCCAAGAAGAAAAAAGCCGCGGAATTCTTCGACCAGACCATCAAGGAAAAATAAACTGAACGCAGGAGATCAAAATGGATTTCAGCGAATTGAAAAACGCGATCCGCAAGGAAGTGCCCATCCAGGAGCCCGATTTCATCAAGGACGACGAGGAATCGCTAAACCTGGGCTACATGGAGATGAAAGCCACCGAGAAGCTCATCTTCTCGATATCCACATTCAAGAACAAGAAATATTTCAGCATCCGCAACTGGTACCAGGCCGAATCGGGGGAGTGGGCCCGGACGAAAAAAGGCATCAATCTCTCCTTCGATAAGTTCGAGGAATTCGAGAATTTTATCAAGCTCTTCGCCCAGTCCATCCAATTGGACAAATAAGCGGTCGCGTAGGCCGGCAGCCTTCCGGAAAGACCAAGCATGCCCAGACAAACGGGCTTTGACAACGAAAAATACCTGCGCGAACAGACCGCGGCCATTTTGGAACGGGTCAATTCCTTCCACAACAAGCTCTACCTGGAGTTCGGCGGCAAGCTGCTCTACGATTATCACGCCGCCAGGGTGTTACCCGGCTTCGATCCCAACGTGAAGATGCGCCTGCTGCAGCAGCTCGGCGACCAGACCGACGTAATCCTCTGCATCTACGCCGGCGACATTGAACGGAAAAAGATCCGCGCCGATTTCGGCATCACCTATGACGCCGACGCCCTGAAGCTGATCGACGACCTGGCCGCCTGGGGCATCAGCCTGCGCGCCGTGGTCATCACCCGCTTCGCCAACCAGTTCGCCGCCAAGGCCTTCAAGAACAAGCTGGAGCGCCGCGGCGTTCGGGTCTACACCCACAGCTTCACCAAGGGATACCCGACCGAGATCGACACCATTGTCAGCGACGAAGGTTATGGGGCCAACGAGTACATCGAAACGGCCAAGCCCATCGTGGTGGTCACCGGCCCCGGCCCGGGCAGCGGCAAGCTGGCCACCTGCCTGTCGCAACTGTACCACGATCACCGGCGCGGCGTGCACTCCGGCTACGCCAAGTTCGAAACGTTCCCGATCTGGAACCTGCCCCTCAACCACCCGGTCAATATCGCCTACGAGGCGGCCACGGCCGACCTGAAGGACATCAACCTCATCGACCATTACCACCTTGAGGCGTATAACGTCAAGGCGGTCAATTACAACCGCGACATCGAGGCCTTTCCCCTGGTCCGGCGCATCCTGGAGAAGATCACCGAGAACCCCCTGGTCTACCACTCGCCCACCGACATGGGGGTCAACCGCGCCGGCTTCGGCATCAGCGACGATGCCGTGGTCCGGGCCGCGGCCATCCAGGAGATCATCCGCCGCTATTTTCGCTACCAATGCGAATACGCCATGGGCGTGGTCGATCACGACACGGTGGAACGACTGCGCCTGTTCATGGAGGACCTGGGCGTCGGCGAGGAGAGCCGCAAGGTGGTCGAGCCGGCGCGCCAGGCCGCCCGGGGGGCCCAGGCTTGCGGCAAGGGCCACGCCGGGATATTCTGCGGCGCGGCTATCGAGCTCCAGGACGGCACGATCATCACCGGCAAGAATTCGCCACTGTTGCATGCCGCCTCCAGCCTGGTCTTGAACGCCGCCAAACACCTGGCCGGCATCCCCGACGGCATGCACCTGATGCCGCCCAGCATCACCGAATCGCTGGGGCACCTGAAAAAGGACGTGTTGAAAGGGCGGGAAGTGAGCTTGAACCTGGACGAGACCCTGATCGCCCTGGGCATTTCCGCCTCCGCCAACCCGGCCGCCCAGATGGCGATCGAAAAGCTCCCCGAGCTACGCGGCTGCGAGGTGCACATCACCCACATGCCCACCCCGGGCGACGAGGCGGGCTTGCGCAAGCTGGGGATCAACCTGACCTCGGACCCGGGCTATTCCAGCAGCGATTTGTTTATCAATTAAAAATAGGGCCCTATTCCTTGATCACCTGGGCGTTCTTGATTTCACCCTTGACGGTCGAATCCTTGCTCAGGTATACCTTGACTTCGACATCGGGGTCATTGACCAAGATCCCCCCTTCCACCACCGACCCTTCGCTGATGCGGATATCGATGTGCGAATGATCGAACAGATGGCCGTGGCTGCCCTTGATGACGATATCGCCGCGGACCAGGCTCTTGGCCAGCAGCAGGACATCGCCGTTGACCGTGCTCACCTCATCATCCACTTCGCTGTTCTTCAATTCGATGCGGCCGTTGACCGTGGTTACCTTGCCGTGAACCTTGCTGCCGGCGCCGCAGGCGATCGAGCCGTTGACTGTTGAGGCATTGCCGTCCACCTCGACATTGGCGGCGAGACTGATGCGGCCATTGACCGTATCCAGGTCGCCGACCTGCGAAGCTTCTCCCACCTGGATGCTGCCGTTGACGGTCTGGCAATCGCCCTCGATCCGGCAGCGCGCCCCGATATGGATGCTGCCGTTGACCGAAGTCTGGCCGCCGCCGCGTTCACCGTCGCGGACATGGATGCTGCGGTTGACGCTGACGTCGCAGCCGTAAAAAAGGATGAAAGACAGCGCCAGGAAAAGCAGAATAACGTTTTTTTTGCGCATGGTGCTCCTCACTCTACTATATAAAACGTACCGGGCACAAAAAAGTTCTGCTTGCAGTAAAATCTACCTGGTTGTATGTCCGAACCGAGAGATCCCCCCTGTATCCCCCCTTCATCAAGGGGGGTGGCGAAGCCGGGGCAGCACAAACCATCCGCCGACTTTGGCGGATAGAGTTTGTCTGCCCCGTCGGGGAAGGGGGATCCGTTCCCCCCGATCAGAGTTCGTAGGTGACCCAGGTGATGGTCAGGTCGTCGGGTTTGGCGTCGATCCTGAATTTGCAATAGCGGCCCTGGTTGGTGATGCCGGCGACTACCGTCCCCACCGGGAGCGAGCTTTCCCAGATGACGTTGCTGGAATAGGTGTAGCCGGTCAGCGCGTCATATTCCACCGAATCGAGATTGACAGTTCCGACTATGAAAAATTTCGTGCCATTGGCCGGCTCGAGATAATGGGGAGGACTATTCGACCACTCAAAGTCCACGGTTGCATAGTCGGTGGCCTCGATGCCCTGGTCCAGGTCGCAGGCCCAGGTGCTGCGGATGGTGACCTGGCCGGACGAATAGATGCCTTTTTCCTCATCTTTGCTGCAGGCGTTGGCAGCGATCAGAATGAACAGCAGCATCAATGTCAAAACAAATTTCTTCATTATCCCTCCTGGTTTGAAAAAATTGTACGGGAAAATCCTGCAGATTGCAATGCGATTGCGTCTAGAACATCTTGCCCGGATTGAGCAGATTGTCGGGGTCAAAGACTTTTTTAATAGCGCGGAACAGCTCCAGCTCGACCGGGCTGAACTGGTAATGCATGAACGGCTTCTTGCTCAGGCCGATGCCGTGCTCGCCCGAGATCGTCCCGCCCAGCTCGACCACGCGCCGGAATATCTTGTCCAGGACGATTTCGGCCCTTTTCATTTCATCGTTGTCGGCGGGATCGACCATCAAATTGGTGTGGATGTTGCCGTCGCCGAAATGACCGAACAGCACGATGCACAATTCGTGTTCCGCGGCCAGGGCTTCGATGAAGGAGACCATCTCCGGGATCAGGGCCGCGGGCACGACGATATCCTCGTTTATTTTTCTGGGTTTCAGCAGGGCGATGGCCGGCGAAATATTGCGCCGCGTCTGCCAAAGGGCCTCCTGCTCGGTCGGCGTTTGCGCCAGGGTCCATCCGACAGGCCCGGAACTCTCGATGATCTTGCCTAAGACCATTTCCCTCTCCGCGACCTCGGCCGGGCTGCCGTCGATCTCGACCAGAACCGCCGCGCCGGTCTTTTCGGACAGGGGCATCCGCTGATAGGCGTAGACGGCCTGCAGCGACCGCCGGTCCATGAATTCCAGCACCGCGGGCTGGATATGGCCGTGAATGACCTTTTGCACGAATTGCGCCCCTGAGGCGAGAGTGGCAAAATCGACCCAAAAGAGCCGGCGCAGCGGCGGCAGCGGGAGCAGGCGCAGGAAGACTTTGCTGATCACGGCCAGGGTGCCCTCGGATCCGATCAGCAGCGATTTCAGGTCGTAGCCGGCCACGTTCTTGATCGTTCGCGCCCCCAGGCGGATCTTTTCACCGCTGAACAGATAGGCCTCCAGCCCCAGGACGTAGTTACCGGTGACGCCGTACTTGAAGCAGCGCGGTCCGCCGGCATTCTCGGCCACATTGCCGCCGATGGTCGAGGTTTTCAGGCTGGCCGGGTCGGGCGGATAAAAGAGTCCCCGCTTTTCAGCCGCGGCCTGGAGATCGGCCGTGATTACCCCCGGCTCGACCTCGGCCAGGAAATTCGCGCCGTCCAGTCGCAGAATGCGGTTCATGCGAGTAAAGACCAGCACGACTCCCCCCTGGACCGCCAGGGCGCCTCCCGTATAGCCGACGCCGGCCCCGCGCGGGATCAAGGGGACGCGCCGCTCGCTGCAGATGCGCAAAACCGCGGCGATATCCTCTTCCCGGGTCGGGAACACGACCGCGTCGGGCCAGTATTCCATGGCCGTGGCGTCGTAGGAATAGGCCAGCAGGTATTCCCGGTCGCTGAAAACCTTTTCCTTGCCGAGGCGGGAATACAATTCCCGCAAGACTTTTTTTTCGATCATTCTGTCCTTTTTGTCTTCATGGATAATTATAGTTGATGCGGCTCCACGTCGTCAAATGCCGCAGCAGCGAACACATCGTTCTTGATTTTTTTAGTGCCCTATAGTAATATTTCTTTAATGAAAGATTACTACGAAATCCTGGGGGTAAGCAAGAATGCCAGCATTGCCGACATAAAAAAGGCCTATCGCAAGCTGGCCCGCAAGTACCACCCCGACCTGAATCCCGGTGACAAGGTTTCCGAGCAGAAATTCAAGGAGATCAACGAAGCCCACGAAACCCTCAAGGACCCGGAAAAGAAGAAGCAGTACGACCTGTACGGTTCCCTGGGCGCCCGCGGCGCCCCTGGCGGCGAAGGCGGCCCCGGCAGAGGCAATTTCGAAGGCTTCGATTTCAGCAACACGGGCAACAGCTCTTTCGGCGACATCTTCGAGACTATTTTCGGCAATGCCGGCGGCCCACGCTCCTCGGCCGGCAGAAAGGGGCGGAGGGCCGAGCCTGGGGAAGACCTGCTATACTCCATCAACCTGAATTTCATGGATGCGGCCAACGGCATCGAAACCCCCATCCAGATCAGCCACAGGCAGACCTGCCCGACCTGCCGCGGCCAGGGGGTGGACGCCGCCTCCGGCCAGACCACCTGTCCGGTCTGCCAGGGCCAGGGACGGGTCCAGAAACAGACCGGCTTCATGAAATTCGGCACGGTTTGTCCGAATTGCGGCGGCAACGGGGTCCTGCTCGGCGCTCCTTGTCCGGCCTGTGGCGGCGAAGGCCGGAGCGAGAAAGTCGCCCGCTTGCGGGTCAAGATCCCGGCCGGCGTGGACAATGACTCCAAGGTGCGCATTGCCGGCAAGGGCAACGCCGGGCGCAACGGCGGCCCGGATGGTGACCTGATCATCACCATCCATGTCACGCCGCACAAGATATTCCGGCGCAACGGCCAGGACCTGGAGATGACGCTGCCGGTCACCTACGCCGAAGCCGCCCTGGGCGCGAAGATCGAGATCCCCACACTGGATGGTAGCTCATTGTTCAAAATCCCGCCGGGGACGCTCTCCGGGCAGAAGCTGCGCCTGAAGGGCAAGGGCATCGTCAACCCCAAGACCCGGAGCGAAGGCGACTTTTACGTGGAGATCAAGATCGTCCCTCCGCCCACCAAGGACCTCAAGGTTCGCGAGCTGCTCAAGGAGATAGAAAAGATAGCGCCGTACGACCCGCGCGAGGATTGGCTGCGATGAAAGAAAAGACCTATTTCATTTCGGCGGTAGCCAGCAAGTACAACATCCACCCACAGACCCTGCGTCTGTATGAACGCGAGGGATTGCTCATCCCCTCGCGCAGCAAGGGCAATACCCGCATGTTCAGCGATGCGGATTTGAAAAAACTGGAATTCATCCTGAACCTGACCCGCGAGATGGGCGTCAACCTGGCGGGGATCGAGATCATCACCAACATGAAGAACAAGATGGAGAAAATGCAGGAGGAATTCGCGCTGTTCCTGGAAGAGCTGAAAAAGGAGTTCTTTGTCGGCAAGGAAGATCTGTTCGAGCAGAAAAAAATATCCCTGGTCAAATTTTCATCGCCCTCCATGGCCGTATTCAAGGATGATCAAAAGGAAAAATAGCGAATCGCTGGATTCGCTCAACCTCTACTTTCAGCGGCTGAAAAAAATAAAACCCCTGACCGCGGCCGAGGAAAGAGAGCTGATCGCCAAGGCCAAAAACAACGACGAGGAGGCCTTCCGCACCATCATCGTCGCCAGCCAGCGCCTGGTGGTCAAGGAGGCCCTGAAGTACTATTTCAAGGGCGACAATCTTCTGGACCTGATCAACGAAGGGAACAAGGGGCTGATCGAAGCCTTGAAAAAATTCGATTTGACCCGTGAAAACCGCTTTTTTACCTATGCCATGTGGTGGGTGCGCAGCGAGATCAGGCGCTATCTTTCGAAAAACCAGAACCTGATCTCCCTGCCCGATATCTTTTACAACGATTACCTGAATTTCAAGAAAGCCTTTTTCAAGCTGAACAAGAAGTTCAAGCGCAACCCCAGCGAAAAAGAGCTGGCCGAGTACCTGCAAATCCCGGAAAAGAAGGTCAAGGTCATGCTCGCCGTCCCCGACGAGATCATCTCGCTGGACAAGGGTATCAACGATGAAAGCACGGCCAACCTTTCCGCTTTCCTGCCCGACAATTCCATCGAGGATCCCCTGGACATCCTGATCGACAACTCCATCAAGGACCTGCTGCACGAAGACATCCAGCAGCTTACCCCCAAGGAGTCGGAGATCATCCACCTGCGCTTCGGCTTCCAGGGAGCGGAGCCCATGAAGCTGCGCGAAATCGCCAAGAAGATGCGCATGAGCCCGGAGGGAATCCGTCGCATCGAAATGAAAGCCCTGGCCAAGCTGAAGAACCACTTGTCCAAGCAGGGCGTCTATGGAGCACTGAATTGAAAGAAGCAAACTGCAAACTATGCGGGGACAGCGGCTGGGTGCTGGTCAAGGTCAAGGAGCGGGAAATCGCGCGTCCCTGCCAATGCCGCCAGAATGACGTCCGGATGCTCAAGGTCGATCACGCCAACATCCCGCTGCGCTTCGTCGGCACCGAGCTGAAGAGCTATTTCCCAGACAAGGAGAACCCTTCCCAGGCCCGAGCCAAAAAAGCGAGCGCCAAGTTCGTCGCCGATTACCCGGCGGTCAGCGTCGGCCTGCTTTTTCACGGCAGCACGGGGGTGGGCAAGACCCGGCTACTGTGCTGCATCGGCAACCAGTTGATCAAGGAAAAAGGCTGCGAGGTCATCTACATCGACTGGAACGACCTGGCCCGGGAGATGAAATCGGGCGAGGATGCCGCCAGCCGCGACTTCGCGACCATCTCGCAGCTGATCCAGCGCCTGGCGCGGGTGGAGCTGCTGCTGTTCGACGAACTGGGCGCCTCCCGCCCCAGCCCCTGGGTCGAGGACAACATCTACTACCTGATCAACCGCCGCTACAATGACAACCGGGTCACCCTCTTTGCTAGCAACTTTTTCGACAGCAAGATCGGCAGCGAGGAGACCCTGAGCGAGCGCATCGGGGCCCGCATCCGCAGCCGCCTCTTTGAAATGGCCAGCAGCGTTGAAATCAAGGGGGCGGATTACCGCCACAAGTATTATCACACGGAGGAGTCATGACCCATGACCTGACCTTTATCAACGAGAAGATCAAGGAAGATAGCCTGGCGATCGAGCAGACCATGGCCGAGATGGCCAAGGTCATCGTCGGCCAGAAGGAATTGCTGGAGCGGATGATGATCGCCCTGCTGGTATCCGGGCACATCCTGCTCGAGGGGGTGCCGGGCCTCGCCAAGACCCTGGCCGTCAAGACCCTGGCCCGGGTCACCGACCTCTCCTTCAAGCGCATCCAGTTCACCCCCGACCTGCTGCCCGCCGACCTTACCGGCACCATGGTTTTCAACCCCAAGAGCGCCGATTTCTATACCCGCAAAGGGCCGATCTTCACCAACCTGCTGCTGGCCGACGAGATCAACCGCGCTCCGGCCAAGGTGCAGAGCGCACTGCTGGAAGCGATGCAGGAACAGCAGGTGACCATCGGCGAGGAGAGCCACGCCATCGAAAAACCGTTCATGGTCATGGCCACCCAGAACCCCATTGAACAGGAAGGGACATATCCCCTGCCGGAAGCGCAGATCGACCGCTTTCTGCTCAAGGTGAAGATCACCTACCCTCAGAAAAACGAGGAAAAGGAGATCGTCAAGCGCATGGCCGGCAACAGCGAAATCCCGCTCACGTCCGTGCTCAATAAAAAAACGCTGGCCAAGCTCCAGCAGTCCTACCAGATGGTCTACATCGATGAGCGCATCAAGGACTACATCATCAACCTGGTTTTCGCCAGCCGCTTCCCCAAGGAGGCCGGGATCGCCAAGCTGAAGAACCTGATCCAATTCGGCGCCTCGCCCCGGGCTTCCATCTACCTGACCGAGACGGCCAAGGCCCTGGCCTTTATCCGCCGTCGCGGCTACGTCACCCCCGAGGACGTCAAATCGGTCGGCCGCGACGTGTTGCGCCACCGCATCATCCTGACCTACGAGGCCGAGGCCGAAGCCATGAGCAGCGATGACATCATCAGCGATATCTTCAACAACGTGGTTGTTCCCTAAGCCCGGGATGAAGCCGAAATGAAAAGGATCATCCCGACCGGCCTGGCTTGTTCCGAATTGGAGGGTGAACCGCGGCCATGATCAGGACAAAAATAAAGAGGATCAATCCCGGCCGATCAAACCGTATGATCTACGCCGTGGCCGGCGGACTACTAGTCGTGGTCGCCGTCTTTTTCATCCTGACCATCCGCGGCAGCAAGAGCGGCGGCTTGCCGGCCGATGCCCTGGCCTACCTGAAGCGCACCGAGGGGCTGATCAAGCTCCAAATTCTCGACACCGAAAAAAAAGTGCTGATCGTCTTTAACAGCGATTCCAAGAACGCCGGCAATTTCGAAAAGATCGCCTATTACGCCGCCGTCCGCTTGTCCCGCTACTGGCCCGACTGCCGCGTGCTGCTGGCCCGCAACCTCGATACGCAGGTCGTCTACGCGGTCCAGGTCAAAAACAGCGCGATCGCCGGCGAAGGCCCGGCCGTCAGCCCTTGATGACCACCAGCGGCCGCAAGCGGGCCACTTTGCGCGAAATGCCGCTGGCCACGGTCGCCTTCACCACCTCGTCGACATCCTTGTAGGCCTCGGGGATCTCTTCCTGCAGGGCGCGGTTGGAAAAAGAAAACACCAAGATCCCATCGCCTTTCAGCTTTTCCCGGACATCGCTGCCAGCGGCGAGCTTGACGGCCTGGTGGCGGCTGAGCCGGCGCCCGGCGCCGTGGGCCGATGAGGAAAAGGTCATGGCCGCGCCTCCCGCGGTGCCGGCCAGGACATAGGAACGGCTGCCCATGCTGCCCGGGATGAGCACCGGCTGGCCTACGGCCCGGTACGCCGCCGGGATTTCAGCATGTCCCGGCGGCAGAGCCCGGGTCGCCCCCTTGCGGTGGACCAGCAAGCGGGTCATTTTCCCGGCCAGGAGATGCTCTTCGAACTTGGCGATGTTGTGGGCCTGGTCATAAACCAGAGCCAATCCCAGCCCTGCCCGGCCGGCTCCAAAAATCCTTTCAAAAATCGCGACCACGTCTTCCATCAGCAGCTGGCGGTTGGCCCAGGCGAAATTGGCGGCCGCGTTCAGAGCCTGCAAATAATTCTTTCCTTCCCTGGAATCAATGGCGGCATGGACCAGCTGCGGGTCTTGAAGTTTGAGCCGGCCAAGGTTCCTTTTGCGGAACAATTCGATATAATCGCTGGCGATCTGGTGGCCGAAGCCGCGCGAGCCGCTGTGGATCATGATGGCGATTTTGTCTTTTTCAAGGCCGAAGGCACTGGCAGCCGCTTCATCGTAAATTTCTTCCACGGCCTGAATTTCAATGAAATGATTGCCGGAACCCAATGATCCCACCTGGGAATCGCCCCGTTCATAGGCTTTGTTGCTGACGACGCCCGGATTATCAAATGGCAGGCAGCCCTGCGACTCAATGCATTCCAAATCGCCGGCAACGCCTGAAAAATTGCGGACAATTTCCCCGGCGCCGTTGCTGATGATTTTCAGGAAATCTTTTTTGTCAAAGCGGTGATTGCTGCGCGGAGTCAGACCGGTGGGCACGCGCTGCAGGATGGCGTGGCCGACGTTTTCCGCTTGCGGCTGGAACTCGCCGAGCGGGATGGAGCTGCTCAATAGGCGCACCCCGCAATTGATGTCGTAGCCTACTCCTCCCGGCAGCACCAGGCCGCTGTCGGCCGGGAAAGCCGCAACGCCGCCGATGCAAAAACCGTAGCCGTAATGGATATCGGGCATGGCCAGTGAATTTCCGGCCAGGCCGGGCAGGCAGGCCACATTGATGACCTGCTCGATGGAGGCGTCCGCCAATGCCTGGCGCAAGATGTCTTCTGATGCGAAGATTTCGGCGTCGGCCTTCATGGCCCGGTGCATCTTGCGGCTGAGCCGCCAGTGGAACGGGGAGAGCTTTTCGAATTTTTCAGCCATGGGATTAAATGTCAAAAATTATGGCGGCTTTTTTTATGCCGTCCTTTTCGACCACACGCAGGTTGTGATAGGTGACCGCCTTGATATCGAGTTCCGGTTCGCCCTTGAATTCGGCCAAGTGCAGATCCATATCCAAAAAATGGCCGTCGGCATGGTGGCAGACCATGGCCAACACCCGTTGTTTTTTTTGATAAGCCAGAGACAGAACTTCGGCCAGCAAATTCACCAGCAAATTCTCGACGCTGTCGCCATGACGCATGAAATGGAAAGATTCACCATTTGAGGGAATTTTCCGATTTTTTCCAAAAAGCAGGACATTCAGTCCAGACACGGCATTTTCATAAAATTCGGCAAAATTACGGCCGCAAAAACGGATGCCAACGTCGGCCGTGGTGGCGAACGTCTCATATTTTTTCATCGGCAGCCAGCTGGCGCAGGAGGCGGAGGGTGAAAGCCCGCGTGTCCGGACGCTGCAGGGCGACATGGATCAAGGTCTCGATATAGCCCAAGGTGGTACCGGCGTCAAAGCGCTGGCCGCTGAAAAAGTAGCCCAGCACGCGCCGTTTTTTCATCAAGGCGACAATGGCGTCGGTCAACTGGATCTCCGCCCCGGCGCCGTGGGTCGTGTTCTTCAGCAGCGGGAAGATATCGGGCGTCAGGATGTAGCGGCCGATGACGGCGAAATTGCTGGGAGCGTCGGCGGCGGCCGGCTTTTCCACCAGCTGTTCGATTTCAAAAACCTTGTCGGCGATGAACTTGCCCGCGCCGATGCCGTAGCGGGGGATGTCGTGGCGGGGAACCTCCATGAAGGCGACGACCGGGCAGCGGTATTTTTCATAAACCGCGCGCAGCTGAGCCATGACCGGCTTCTCGGCCAGGATCAGGTCATCGGGCAGGGAGATGGCGAATGCCTCGTTGCCGACGGCCCCTTGTGCCAGCGAGATGGCATGGCCGAAGCCGAGCGCCTGCTCCTGGCGGATATAGGTAAAATTCTTTTGGTAAAATTCGTGCAACCCGTCCAGCAAATGGGACTTGCGGTGGCGCTTCAGGAAATTGTCCAGCTCGGGATTGGGGGCGAAATGGCGCTCCAGAGCCTCCTTGCCGGGTGCGGTGATGAAGATGAAATCCGCGAAGCCGCTTTGCGCGGCCTCCTCGACGGCGTACTGGATCAGGGGCTTGTCGATGATCGGCAGGATCTCCTTGGGGACCTCCTTGGTGGCGGGCAAAAAGCGCGTGCCCACGCCGGCGACCGGGAAAACAATTTTTTTCAGCATGGGTTCATTTTACCCCGATATGGCCTCCGTTTCAACACAAAGAAGCACATTCAGTTTTGCAACAAAATAACTGTGTAGTGACAGGTCGCGTCCCACAAGGGGACAAGCCCTGTCACTACAAAGCTGTTTGATAACCTTTCTTTTGGAAAGAGGGTTTGGAACGAGCTTTTCTTGACAGTTTAAGAAAAATGGGGTATAAAATAGCCTTACCGGTCATTATTTTCAAAAAAAAAGGAGTGTGATCGCAATTGGCTTTCGTGGAAATCCAGCAGGGAGAGTCGTTTGAAAGCGCCCTGCGCCGTTTCAAAAGAAAAGTGCAGATGGAAGCTATCATCAAGGAAATCAAGAAGCACTCGGCCTATTTGAAACCAGGCGAACGCAAGCGTTTGAAGGCCGCCCAGGCCAGAAAACGGATGCGCAAGCGGATGCGCAGAGACATTTCCGAACTTTAGCAATCACCGAAGCGGGGCGTAGCGCAGCTTGGTTAGCGCGCCTGCCTTGGGAGCAGGAGGTCGGTAGTTCGAATCTACTCGCCCCGATAAGCAGGCAGGCACCCGTAGCTCAAAGGATAGAGCAGCTGACTTCTAATCAGCAGGCTGCAGGTTCGAGTCCTGCCGGGTGCGCTCGTCAGCAAAGCGGCGTGATGTTTCCGGTTTATTCATTCGGACCCAAAGCTGAAAATTTTACCGGAATATTCGAGAATACCGATCTGTTCAGCAAGATGCTTAGTGCTTACGGTTTTGGCAACTAACCCCGCGCCACCAACCGTACTGCACAAGTAAAATTAAATGGGCAGGCGCCTGGATATCTGGAACAGCAGTTTTTAGATTCTGGCGATCCGTACCCGGAAGCCACTTTTTTAACGGCCGAAGCGATAGCCCAGGAGCAACGCAATTATGCGGTTGCGCATTTCTGGATAATAAGGGGCAGATTTATTGATGTTGGCCAGGCCCTCCTGAAAACGCAAATTGAGGACCAATTCCCCTTTCCCCATTTTTTTAGCTAGCTCCAGCCCCAGGACCGCGCCGAGGTCTAATTTGCTGATGCCGTTGCGGATCGAACCGCCGTGGTCGCCATCGGGTCCGCTCAACGTCTGCCGCGCCGCCAAGTTGTACGCGCCGTAGCCGCCGGCCTCGATGCCCATGCTCAGGCCTCGCTTGAAAAAAAACGTGTAGGCAACCATGAGCGGCACTTCGATATAGAGGTATTTTTCACTGACCGCAAACGTTTCTCCAAAGAGATCAATCAGGTCCCGGGTCCCGGTCTGTGACAAAAAGATCTCCGGCCGCAGCGAAAACTTCTCTGAAAGCTTCAGCATGTAAACCCCGCCTAGGCGCCAGGCGGTAAGCGGGCCGCTATCGCCCGTGCCAGCATTTGCCATCCTGTTAAAATTCAAGCCAGCCTTCACACCGAAGCTGCCCAAGACAAAGCCGGGGAGAAGCAACAAGGATGACAGGCAAAACAGTATTTTTTTCATGTTCATTTTTCCCTCTTTTTCACTTGCCAATGAAATTGACGGCCGCTTCCAGCACTTCGTCGCACCCCTGGAGGATGCCCGCCACGGTTGGCCGTACTTCAATGTCAGGCACGATACCGATCCTCTGGGTGGGGCTCCCATCCGGATAGAAAATCCCGGTACCGGTAAAGTAAACTTTAATATTTCCCGGCAGGTAGACATAGGAGACACTGCCGTCGGCGCCGGCCGTCTGGCTGCCGATAAGCGTGGCCCGCGGCGCGGTTTTCAGGCTCATACAGGTGAATTCGCCATGGCTCTGGGTACGTTCGTCCAACAAAACGATCACTTGCCCCGGGTAAAAATTAGGATTGGCAGTAAAAGGGCCGACGGAAAATGTCCTAGTAGAAAGGAAACTACCCGGATTCCACAGGTCGGGTTTGGTAGATTTGACGAAGGGAATTCTGGCGGGATTCAATTTATTCTGGATCCAGTAGTACGTCCCGTTGGGATAGTTGCGAACATCGAAAATAATGGCTTTGGTCCCCCACAGTGCTTCCATCACGCTGTCCACATCCTGGACCTGAAGGACGCCCATGTGAATATAACCTATGTTGTTCGGGAGGATGGTCCATTTTTCCGGTTGTCTTTTGTTCTGCTCACTCTGGATCGTTTCATAAGGAAAGCGTTCCAGGGTCACGGCCAACTCTTGTCCATCGCGGTTGAGCGTTATTACAAACGGCTTGTCCTCCCCCTTAAAAAGAATGCTATGGATATTCCTTTCCGCCGTCACCTCATTGGAAGCCGGTACATAGGGGCGCAATTCCCGGCGCCGCTGCTTGATGTCCACGCCGTTAAGCTTGGTTATGACGTCACCAACCATGACCGACCCGGCAACACCAGGTAAATCATTAAAAACCACAGTGACCACGGTTTGGTCTTCAATGCAACGGACCTCGAAAGGAGGATAATAGATGCCGAAAAATTCTCATAAAATGGGACTAGAGCTGCTAGAATGGCTGTCATTTATCCGGTTTATCAACTCTTTGATCAAGAGCCCATATTCCAGCTCGTAATTCACGGCGATCAGGCGCGGAATGAACTCGGCGAGTACCTCTTGCCAATCACTGCCGATAAGGTCCTTGTAGGGATAAAAATAATGAATGATGTTCCAATAGCGGAACAGGGCCAGCAGCCGGTGCCCCTCATCGGGAAAGGCCGGGCTGTCGTACTTCAATTCATTCCTGTATGAAATGATGCCTATATTGGGATCTTCTTGGACCCAGTAGTGGTTTCCATGTGGAAATCCCGGGCGTTTCAACATTTTCAAGCGCTGGATGTTGTACCAATCAAAGAGGCTTTCGTTCTCCAGCCAGTGGAAATTGGCATCCAACTCCTGCCCTGAGATATCCGCGAGATCAGACTTAAAGAACCGCACCCCTCCAGCCCGGTCGATGAGACGGTCGATGGCGGCGTTATATCCATAAAAACTATCGGCCGCCTTGATATCGGGAATGATGGCCAGGAGTTCTGCGTCCCAATCGATATCGCCTTTGTTCACCTCGGGATGGTGATACTTGAGGAAACCCCAAACCTTGGCCAGCCCCGCCAGTCGTGAATTAAGATCCGGTTCACTGCCGCTTAGAAAAAACGAGAAGAGGGAAATCGAAATAATCAGAAATTTGAATTTTTTCATGGTAGTCCTATCCTCCTCAGTTAAGAGGGAAGCAATAAATATGCCAAAAAAACTCAAGTAAACTGTCCTGATTTTAAGACGTTCTTTGTTATTCTGTCACTTTTTCACCCTCTTGCACCGATTGGCATGGGCTTTGCGCCGACAGACAGGAAAATCATTTTCCCCCGCAAGCAATTTTAATGGGGGATGGAGTGCAGGCTTGCTATTCTTGAACGTCGAGCGTGAACCTCGCAAAGCTTTTCCCTTGCCGCTCGTTACCATGACTTTATAAAATGATCTTCGCGAACAAATAGGTCAGGATATCCTCGATCGAGCTGCGGGCCGGCCTTCGCATAAGGACGGACTGCTCATCCTACCCCCGCTACCAAATTTCCTTCAAATATTCCCATAAATGTAATGATTTTTCAGCCCATAAACTTTTTGCATCACTGGGAGAGGCGGATGACGACCGGAATGGAGACATGCCACCTACCAATTTTATAGATATTAGTTTTGTCTCAAGGTCAATAGATGATCCCCATAGCTCCCCGGGAAGAAGATCGGGTGACTATTTACGCTCCAGGACCGCTTTTTTCAGCTTCTCGTTCACCGTCACGCCGCTGGCCTCGGCCTGTTCCACGTATTTCAAGGCGTGGACCATGTCGCCTTGGGAAAAGAGGATGCTGATCAAGTTGTTGTAGGCGTTGGCATGGTTCGGGTCGGCCTGGACAGCGGCCTCGTAGAATCCTATCGCTTCGGCATAGCGCTTCATCTTGAACAGGATGTTGCCGTGGATGTAGTGGTAATCGGCCGGGATATCGATGGTTTTGGGGATCCACTCACGGAGCCGATTGTCGATGGTAGCCATTATCGCCTTGAGTTCGTTGATCTGGTCTTGCAGCTGCTGCTTGAGCGCAGGGGTTTGAGCACTCGCCAGCGCCTGGGTCAAATCTTGGATCTGGACATCTTTCTTATCGCGTTCTTCGCGCAAAGTATCGATATAATTCTGATAGGAATCAAAGTAAAACTCTTTGATGGCGCTGAAACCGGATTTGGCATTTTCGATCTCTTGGAGGGCGCTTTCATATTGTCCCTGCTGGTACTGGAGCTGCGCCAACAGAAAGTGGGCGTCGGAGTAACCGGGGAATATCTCCAAGCTGGCATCAACCTCTTTTTGGACTTTCTCCAGCTTGCCTTTGCTCAAGTATTCGACCCCTTTGAGAAAATGCAGCTTGGCGCGCTTATATTTCTCCATGGTCTGCTTTTCTTCCTGGTTGAAATTCTTTTGCGCGGCTAAAGGCGACGCCAACAGCAGCGCGCCGACGATCAAGGCCAGGCCGATCTTCCGAACGGGCTTCGCGGTAATGATTGCCATTTTTTATCCCCTCCTTCAATTTTTCTCGTGCTCCGCCAGCCAGGACCGGGCCAGGGCGAAAAGGGCTAGCGCTAAGGATTTCGTGCCGACTCTGTCTCGGGTCATCCGGGAGTAATTGATGGGAAAATCAATTTCCTTCATGCTTGCATAGTAAGGATCATTATTTGAAATGTCAATGCGGTTCTCAACAATACATAATAAGACACATATCCCTCACCTTGCTTATCCTTCCTTAATAAACCCTTCGCCCTCTCGTTTACAATTCAATTTATTTGGTGCCAATCAGCAAATGGATTATGCAACCGGAGAGATGGTGATTGATAACGTTTACGCCGAGTACAAAAATAAAACCAAAATTTAGCCAAGAATGTGTAGGGAAAACTCAAAAAATTACCCAGAAGATATCAGCCGATCGAGACGATGGATCCGGCCGCCATCAGTAAGTAGGCAATCACGACTATCCAGCCCCAATGCGGGGAAGAGAGGAAAGGGCCCAGGATGGCTGTTCCTTCCCGGGAGCGGCGATATTTTTTATACATTGGAACCGCAAGCACGGCGACAAAGACGGCGGTACCCCCTCCCGCCCTGCGCATGAATTCCATAAAGCCGCCGGCCCCGGCGAGCGCGATGGCCAGCGTGGGCAATGTGGCGATGAGCCAGGATGCGAACCGGCTTATGCCCAGCCGCTCGCGGATGATGTCGGCGAACGCAAAGGAGAGCGACCAGTAGCTCGTGAGCATGGCCAGGATAACAAAGAGCGTGCCCGCGACCTCCGCGGCGGGACCCAGCGCCTTGGACCAGCCGATCGTGGCGATGGCGGTAGGCTCGGGGCACAGCAAAAGCGAAAGACTCGTGACGACAAGCATGACCGCGAAGTTGATGCCGAGCCCCGTCGCAACCGCAGTGGGTATGAGCCTGGGCCTGTCGGCCAGGCCTCGCACCGCCTGGGGCACCGAGAAGTACGCCGCGAAGCAGAACATGCCCATGCCGTAGAGCGCCAGGAGCCGGGAAAAGCCGGGAGAGGGAGGCTTGGCGGGAGTCGCCGGGCCGGCAGAAGCGAGCGAGATCACGGATACGATAACGAGTCCCGCAAACAGGATGCCCATGCCGATGACCACCCATTTTTCGGCGCTGCCGAGCGCCTTGAGCCCGAAGATCGTTACGGACGCGGCGGCCGCGTAAAACAGGAGCGAGCCCCAGGGAGCGCTCACGCCGGACGATGCAAGGACCTCCCCGCCGCCCGCGACATAGGCCGCGAGGTTGGCAATGAATACGATTCCCATGACCCCGAAAAAAGACCAGGTGAACGCCGCCCCGCCTCGCCCCGTGAAGAGATACTTGCGGAAAAGCTCCACGATCTGCTTGCCGCTTTCCTCTCCCGCCGAAACTTCGGCGATCATGAGGTGGAGAAGGAGACTGAGCAAGTAAGCGGCCGAAAGAACAACGATCGACGGCAGAACCCCATTGAGCGAGACAAGCCATGGCAAAGCCAGGACTCCTCCACCTATGCCGCAGCCCGCGATGATGCTCGCTGCCTCGAAGAATCCAAGCCGGCCATCGATCCGGGTTCCCGATTTCCCACTCATATTCTCCCCTGCTTGTATTTTGGGGATAATTTTTTAAAATGTCAATGCGATCCTCAACAGTTGGCTGCGCATTCGATTCCTGCCGGGCGCGTTTTTTGCGGGAATTCAAAATCGGTTATCATCCCCCTGACCAACGAAGCCGCTGACCGATTTGTATAAAAAACATCGCCATGCTACAAATGGGCGCAGGAGGGAAAAATGAAAACAAAATTCAAGCTGAATTGGCCGAGCCTTTTTCTGGGAGCAGCGTTATGCCTGGCTGTAGCGATTCTGGTGGGCAGCAAGTCGCCGGCGCCCCAGACCATAAGCGGTGTGCCGACCAACCAGGCCGAAGCCAAGGTACTCGGCCCGAAAACTCAGGTAACCCTGAACGCAATCATGGAAAAGTTAGAACTGATGGATCAGAGGATCCTTATCGTGGCAAATCAAATAGAATTCATGCGCAAGGGTACTTGGGAAGGCTTCGCGCGGGTCGAAGGGCAGCTGGGTCGGATAGAAAAAAAGTAAAACCAGTCACAAGTTAAAAAATCAAATCGGGCCCGCCGTTCACTCGCCCTTGTAGACCTTGAACGCCTCGTCCGCCGACTTGCCGTAAACGGTGATGGCGGTGACGGCGTTGGTCAGGCGGATGGCTTCGGCGAGCGGCTTCTGGTGGATGTTGCGGCCGGTGGCGTTGCCGGAAGCGCCGGAAATGAAGATCTGGTCGTGCAGCTGCTGCAGGAAAGCCTGGGGTTCCATGCTCGAACCGCCGGCGCAGACCACCTTGGTGCGCCCGGCCGCCTGGATGGCCTGCTTGAATATCTCGGCCGACTTCTTGCCCTCCTGCTTGGGATAATTCACCTTGACGAAATCGCTGCCCATGCAAGCGGCGAAGCCGGTGGCGCCGGCGATCAACTCGGGTGATTTTTCGTCCTTGACCGCCTTGCCGCGGGGGTAGACCCACAATACCGTGACCAGGCCGTGGCGGTGGGCCCAATGGACGGCTTGGGACGCCTCGCGGATCATAGCGTTCTCGTACTCGCTGCCCAGGTAGACGGTGTAGCCGACGGCCAGGATGTTCAGGCCGGTGTTCTTCTTAAACTCGACCACCTGGCGCACGTCGATCATCTGGGTGGAAAGCGGGTCTTTCTGCGCCGCCTTGACCAGGTTGGTCTTGGAATTCAGCTTGACCAGGTAGGGGATGTCGGGATAATCGTTGGCGTACATGGAGATCAGCCCGAGCTGGCTGGCGAAGACCCCGATCTCCGCCTGGCTGGCGATCTTGAACAGGTGCTCGGGATCGGCGTCGTCGGCGGCGATCCCCGGACCGTAAAAATCATCGTTTAAATGCTCGATCTTCTGATCGCCGGCAAAAAGCATCAGGCGATCCGAACCCAGGGTTATTTCTTCGTAGTTGCTCAGATATTCGTTGAGAACATCGTTGGGTACGTCGGCCGGTATATAATTTTTATCTTCCATGTTTGCCTCCTGCCTGAATGGTATGTGATTGCAAATTATTTTTCAACTGCTGCCGGTCGGCGCCAAGCTATCCCTCTATTCACCGCTGAAAATTTTCAGCCATTGTTCCACTTCGTTCTGGGAGACACGAGTATTCACCCTCTTCAGGGTTTCTTCCTTTTTGCCCTGGCAGAGGAGGTTTTTTTTCAAGGTGAAATAAAATTCGATGGAATTGATGGTGCGTGCCCCCTTCTCCCGGGCATATTTTTTCAGCTCGCGGTCGGTGGTGACCAGGACGATCTCCTTGAGCTGCTGGTAATTGTCCAGGATGCGCTTGATCTCATCGTCGGCCGTCAGCCCGTAGCGGGGATAGACTACGGTCAGTTTGGCGTTGATGGGGCTGCGCAGCTCGCTGCCCCGCGGCTCGCCGTCAAAGACCAGGGTGACCTTGGCATTCTTGCTTTCCTGGAATTTTCTCACCAAAGAGACTATCTTTACCCGCGCCTCGGGGTCGGCCAGCGAAAAATCGGGGGCACTGCCGATCAGGTTATTGCCGTCGATGATGTAGGCCATTTACAATTCGATGGCTCCGCCGGGTGACAGCACGGTCACGGCGCTCGAAGTCCCGACAAGCTTTTTGAACTCGGTCGGGGATGACTGGATAGCGGGAAAAGTGCCATAATGGATGGGAACGACCCGGGGCACGGCCAGCAGTTCGACGGCCTTGGCGGCCAGGCGCGGGGTCATGTTGAAGCGGCCGTCGATGGGCAGGAAGGCGATGTCGGGGCGATACATTTCGCCGATCAGCCGCATCTCCACGCTCAACCCGGTGTCGCCGGCATGATAGACTGTTTTACCGTCCATGGCGACGATGATGCCGGTCGCGGTCCCGCCGAGCCCGGCGCTGTGAAAAGCCGGGACAAGCGAAATTTCCACCCCGGCGACGTTCACGGTGCCGCCGATGCCCATGCCTTCGGCCTTGACCTGGTTCGCTTCGGCGTCGAGGGCGATCTCGAACAAGGCGACGAAGGTGGCCCCGGTTTTGCGGCAGATGGCATAGCTGTCGCCCAAATGGTCGCTATGGTCATGGCTGACCGCCACCACGTCGGCCCGGGTGATGTCCTGGACCCGCAGCGACGCTTTCGGGTTGCCCGTCAAAAACGGATCGATGAAAACGGTTCTGCTGCCCTCGATCTTGAGGGCCGCGTGTCCAAGCCAGGTGATCTTCATGGGTGCTCCTCAGCCCGGGGGCCAGCCCAACTTGCGGCCGCCCAGCACGTGCAGGTGCAGATGAAAAACGGCCTGCCCGGAGTCCCGTCCGGTGTTGATCACCAGACGGTACTGCTCCAGCCCGATCTTTTCGGCCGTTTGGCGGGCAAAGTCAAGCAAATGGCCCAGCAGAGCCGGATCGCGCGCTTCGTTCAGGGAAGCGACATGGCGGCGCGGGATGACCAGGAAGTGGACCGGAGCCCGGGGTTCGATATCCTTGAAGCTGACGGCCAGCTCATCCTCGAGGATGAAAGCGGTCGGGATCTCGTTGCCGGCGATCTGGCAAAAGATACAAGACTCCATTTTTTCTCCTAGATAATTTTAATATCTGCGCCCAGATTTTGCAATTTCTGCGGCATGGACTCATAACCGCGAAACAACTGGTAGGAGTTTTCAATGACGGTTTCGCCCGCAGCCTGCAGGCCGCCGAGAACCAGCGCGGCCGACGCGCGCAGATCGGTGGTTTTGATCACCGCCCCCCGCAGCCGGGCCGGGCCCCGGATCACCGCCGTATCATGCTCGACTTCAATGGCGGCCCCCAGGCGGTTCAATTCGCCCACATGGCGGAAACGGTCGTTGAATATTCTTTCCCTGACCCGGGAGACCCCCTGCGCCTGGGTCAGCAGGGTGGTCAGCTGGGCCTGCAGATCGGTGGGAAACCCGGGGTACGGTTCGGTCGTCACTTCAACGGGAGCCAGGGCGGCCTGGCCCTTGACCCGGATGGATTGCCCGGACACGGTCATGGCCGCGCCCATACTATCAAGGATCGCCAGCAGGCTGCGCAGATGCCCGGGCATCACTCCCTGGATGTCGATCTCATTGCCGGCGAAACAGCCGGCGATCAGGTAGGTCCCGGCCTCGATGCGGTCGGGGATGATCCGATGCGCGGCACCGTGCAGCGTGGGCTGGCCGCGGATGATGATGGTATCCGTGTCCTGGCCGCTGATGTCGGCCCCCATTTTCCGCAACAGCCCCACCAGGTCGGTCACTTCGGGTTCAAGGGCGCAGTTGCGCAAGACCGTCGTGCCCTGGGCCAGGCTGGCGGCCATGATCAGGTTTTCCGTCCCGGTGACCGTCTTGGCCGGGAAAAGATACTCGATGCCCCGCAGGCGTTTGCACTTGGCGATGATATATTCGCCCTGCGCAACGATCTCCGCACCCATGGCCTCGAGGCCCTGCAAATGGAAATTGATCTTGCGCTCGCCGATCGGACAGCCGCCGGGGAAGGAGACCTTGGCAAAGCCGTGACGGGCCAGCAGGGGGCCGAGAAGCAGGACCGAAGCCCGGGTGGTCTTGGCGATTTCATGGGAAACCAGCGCTTCCTTCACGGCCGGCAAGGCGGCACTGATGGAATTCCCCCGGATCTCCCCCCGGGCGCCGATCTCGCCCAGGGCGGCGAACATGACCTTGATGTCTTCCACCAGGGGGACGTTCCGGAATTCCACCAAATCGGCGCTCAGACAAACGGCGGCCAGCTCGGGCAGAGCGGCGTTCTTGGCCCCCGAAATGGAAACAGTGCCGCTCAACGGCCTGCCGCCGCGAATGGAGATCCTTGCTTGTTGCATGATTCGTAAAATCGAGTCCTGCGCTGGTTTTTAAAGCCAACCAGCGCTTCACTATACATGGGCGGCAATGGAAAGTCAAGGAGAATGCCGATCCGCCCCGGCTTGTTAAAAAAAGGGCGATCCGGTAAAATAAAAAGATGCTGTCGTTGTCATCCATGCTGAAAGGGCGGCCCGGTCGCGTCAAGGTGCTGGCCTTGCCGGCCATGGCCCTCGCCTTGTCCGCCTGCTTCAGCTTCCCGGTCGAGATCCCCCTCGAACCCGAATGCGTCATCGATACGCTGGCGATCGTCAAGACCATCCCGGAAAAAGCGGCCCTGGAAAATAAAATCGTCAGCGAAGCGGTGGCCGCCAGCGATGCGAATCTCTACGCGCTGATCAAGGTGCTGCAGGTGAGCAAGCCGCTGAAGCTGCAATGGCATTGGTATGCGCCGGACAACAAGCTGGCCAGGGAGTCCAAAAGCATCGAGATCAACGCCAAGAGTAAATACCTGAGCTATTTCGTGGCCTGGGACGCGTTGCCCCAATCCTACTATGTGGAGAAGAAAGGGCGCTGGACCGTGCTGATCACCGCCGACGGCTCTTTCCTGGCCAAAAGCGAATTCGACGTCAATTAGGCGGTTTCTCATCCGCGACCAGGCGGGCCCGGCGCAGCTTTTTTTCAGAAACGGAAAACAGCAGTTTCCTGGCTTCCAGTTCCGCCTGCATGGCCGCGAGCGGCGCGAACTTTCCCACGGCGACGGCTTCGACCACGGCGCCGGCGCCGTCGATTTGCAATTCCAGGGCCAGCCCCGCTTGCAGCCAGGACCAGGCGGATAAAAGTTCGGGGTTGCGCAGGTCGCTTATGCTTGCCTCACCTTCGATGCGGACCGGGAAAGCACTTTTCACCGCGCTGGCGTCGCGCTTTTCCCTGGCCGCGGTTTCCAGCGTTGCTCCCGCGGCGGCGCCGGGGGCCAAAGCGGTCCGGGCCAGCTTTTTCTGCGGCCCGCTTTCATTCGCGCCGGCCGCCTGCTCCTCCACGCACGGCTGCAGTTTGTCTTCCGGCTCGGAAATCGACGCCGCTTCGACCCCGCCCTTCGGCAAGTCCTTGTTCGCGGCGAAGGATTCGCTTTTTTTCAAAACGGATCGATCGGCGAGAACTTTTTCGTCAACGGTTTCACCCAGCCCGCCTTTCATTTTCCCGGCGCCGGCCGGCTCACGCTTTTGCGCCGGCAGCGGCGCGCCTTCCTGGTCGCGAACGGCCGCGGCCGCAGGTTCCACCCGGCGAACATCTTTCTCCATCACCGTGGCCGGCTTCCCAGGTTCGGGAGTTTGCCAAAAGCGATTGCCGCTGATAAATAAATATCCGATGAAAACCACGACCACCAGAGCGGCGGCCGTTTCAAAGATCAGGCGCAGGGGTAAGATGGATCGGCGGCTCTTGTTTTTCTCTCCCAGGACCGGTTCCAAAAAACGAGCTGGTATTTTTTCCTGGCGGCCGTTCATAAGGGCAGTGACATCGGCCAATTCATCCAGGCATTCCGGGCAGCCTGCAATATGGCTTTCCAGGGCGCTTCTGCCAGCCGCGCTCAGCAATCCGTCCACATATGCCGCTAACTCTTCGCTGCGGATATGGTCAGTCATGAATTTCCTCCCTCAGGGCGGCCGAGACATCGGACCGGGAAAATTGCGCTTGGCTCTCCATCTGGATTTTGATCTTCTCCAAGGCCCGGGCAATGAACTTGTAGATGGAAGGCACCTTGAGCAGGCTTCCCGCCTCCTTGATTTTCAGCCCCTTGAAATAGACCAATTGGATGGCCAGGCGTTCCTGGGCCGACAAGCCTTGCAGCGCAAGTCGCAGCGCCTGCGTCAGCTTGTCCCGTGCCCGTCTCTGTTCGGCGCCGGCCATTTCCTGTTCCGGATTGCCACTGTCGACCAGGTGTTTCAAGAAGGCGGGCACGGCATCGTAGGAAATTACCCTGATCTTTTTCAAGCGAAAATCACGGCCGTATTTGGCCCGTAAAAAATCGAGGGCCAGGCGGCGGGAAACGACCGTCAGCCAGGTGGAGAGCTTCGCTTTGCCTTCAAAGCGGCTCAAGCGCGAAAAGCGTTCCTCACGCAATTTTTCGAGGATATGCAGGAATACCGCCATTTTTTCGTCGTAATCTTCGCAGTATTTGCCGGTCGCCCGGTAAATGAAATTGGCATATTTTAAGACAAATTTCTGCCAGTTCGCCACATCGCCGGCGATCACCGATCGCAGCAGGTCAAGATCGTCCGTGAATACTCGCTCCATCACCTGCCGTATTACCAGCAAAGCGCTGAAATTGTCAAGTTCCAGGGCTGTCGCCGCGGAATTCCAGCGTTGGATAAGGATATTTTCCATTAATACAGACATTTCAGTCCTCAATGATTCACAATGGATTAGACGGATTTTCAAAATGAATTGCCAGGCCGCGGCCGAACTTTATTGACTTTGAAAGGTTTTTCTTTAATAATCATCCTGGCACAACGGCACAAGGAGAAGCCATGGAATACGCGGAAATCGGCATTATCGGCGGCAGCGGCTTTTACGACCTGGAAGGCATGGAAGACGTTCATGCCGTCAAGCTGAGGACCCCCTTCGGTTCACCCACGGAAAAACTCATGCTCGGCCGGCTGCGCGACCGCTCGGTGGCATTTTTGTCCCGGCACGGCCACGGCCACTTCCTGAACCCTTCCGAGGTCAATTACCGGGCCAACTTATACGCCATGAAAATGCTTAAGGTGGAGTATTTATTTTCTATCACCGCCGTTGGTTCGCTGAAAGAGGAGTTGCAGCCCGGCGAACTGGTGATCCCCGACCAGTATTTCGACATGACTTTTAAAAGGGAGAAAACATTTTTTGAAAACGGCATCGTGGCCCACGTGCCGATGGCCGACCCCACCTGCCGTTCACTAGGAGAAAAGGCGTACAACCTGGCCAGGGAATCGGGACTGGCCGCCCACCTGGGAGGAACGTACTGCAACATGGAAGGGCCGCAGTTTTCCAGCCGCGCTGAATCCCTGGCCTACCGGCAACTGGGATTTTCCCTGATCGGCATGACCCAGGCCGTCGAGGCCAAGCTGGCCCGGGAGCTTGAAATGTGCTTTCTGCCGCTGGCCCTGGTCACCGACTACGACTGCTGGCACCAATGCGAGGAATCGGTCAGCGTGGAAATGGTCGTGGCCAACCTGAACAAGGCCGTGGCCGGCGTCAAAAAGCTGCTGCCGCTGATCATCGGCGCCATCCCCGAAAAGCGGGAAGCGTGCGCTTGCGCCAGCGCCCTGGCCACGTCGATCATCACGGCGCCGGCCATGATCCCGGAAAAGACCTATAAAAAACTGGAGCTCATCGTCGGCAAATACATCAAATCCCGTCTGTGAGGAGCAAAATGGCAAAGAAAGCCAAACTGATCCTGGTCATCAATCCCGGCAACACCTCCACCAAGGTCGCCGTTTACGACGGAGCCGCCCCCCGCTGGGTCGAATCGATCAAGCACACGGACGAAGAACTCGCCCGCTTCAACGACATCAATGCCCAGAAGGATTTCCGCGAAAAACTGATTTACGAGTTTTTGGGGGAAAAGGGAATCGCTCTGTCCGATATCCAGGCCGTGGCCGCCCGCGGCGGGCTGCTCAAGCCCTTGGCCAGCGGCACTTACGTCGTCAACCCGGCGATGATCGCCGACCTGATCGAAGCCCGCCAGGGTTCCCACGCTTCCAACCTGGCGGCCCAGATCGGCTACTCCATCGCCCAGAAACTGAGGATCGCCTGCTATATCGTCGACCCCGTCTCCGTAGATGAGGCCGAACCCCTGGCCCGCTATTCCGGCCACCGCCTTTTCAGCCGGGTGATGCTGACCCACGCCCTGAACATGAAGGCCGTGGCCAAGCGCTTCTGCCGCGAAAAAAAACTGAATTACCGGAAAGTCACCTTGCTGGTCATCCACCTGGGAACCGGGAATTCGCTCTCCATCCACAAGGACGGGCGCATGATCGACGCCGTCAACCCCGCCGAAGAAGGCGCCTTCTCCGCCGACCGCAGCGGCGGCCTGCCCACCCTGCAAGTGGCGCGCTACATCTGCGAGAACAACCTGCCCTACAAGACCTTTGAAAAGACCGTTTTCGGATCGGGCGGTCTGTTCTCCTACCTGGGCAGCAAGGACTTTCTCAAGATCAAGGACAAATACCTGGCCGGGGACCGCGAAACCGTGGAGGTCGTGCAGGCCATGGCCTACCAGGTGGCCAAGGAGGCGGGCGGCCTGAGCACCGTGGTCGACGGCCGGGTCGACGCGATCCTCATTACCGGCGGCATCGCTTTCAACGAGTTTTTCGTCGAGCTGATCCGCCAGCGCATCCAGTTCATCGCTTCGCTGCATGTCTATCCCGGCGAGGATGAGATGCAGGCCCTGGCCGAAGGAGTGGAGCGTGTCCTGGCCGGCGAAGAAACAGCCAGAACATATTAAAGGGTAAACCATGATCGAGGATGACCGCCTGAACCCAGGCTCGACCGCTTCGGAAAACGAAGTCGCCGCCCTGGAGCGGAAGATCGACGAACTGAAGTCGAAGTACATCCTCTTTTTTGCCAGCGAATCCAAGCAGCCACCCGAACAGGAGAGGGAAGAGTGCGAAAAGGCCATTAGGAAGCTGATCTACGGTGGAGCCAAAACGGCCAAGATGAGCATGATCATCCAGAACCTGGCCGCCAGGTTCAGCCTTTACAACAACCTGTGGCTGAAACAGCTGAACGAATCGGAATCGGGGATCTCCAAGCTGCAGAAAAAAAAGGAGACCGTGCTTCCGCCGCTAGCCAAGGTCAAGCCGCAATCACAGGCGCAGCCCCATCAAAGCAAATCCCAGAAGGATATCCATCTGAGTCTGAACGATGAAAACAGTTTTGAAAAAATGTTCGCGGCCTACGTGCAGATGCTGCCCAAAAACAGCAAGACAGCCCAGGACAAGGACAAGGTCATCAACAGCATGAAAGCCAAGATGCTGACCCATAACCTGGTGGAGGCCGAAGTCAGCATCAGCCTGCAAAATAGCAAGCTGAGCATTGTCATAAAAAATTAAATCCGCTTCAGCGCCCGCGTGTGCGCCAGCACCTGCGTTCGCGTGCGCGACAGCGCCTCAATGGGTGTACAGATAGCGCTTGATCTTGTGGGTGGCGGTCTTTTCGAACGGTTCCTTGTGCTCGACAAAACGGGATATCTGCGAGAAAGCGGCCAACTGGGGGTTGATGACCACCTTTAATTTTTCCAGCAATTCGTCGATGTATGCCAGTTTTTGTTTCTCGCTCTTGCCCTTGGTCTCCTCATCGATCAGGTCGTAATCGAGGTAAACCCAGGCTTCCAGCAGCCCCTTGTTTTCCATCACCAGGGATTCGGAAACATGCATGCAGGCATTGACCTTGTCTTCGATGGCTTCGGGATAGATGTTCTCGCCGTTGGACATCAGGATGATGTTCTTGCAGCGGCCGCGGATGCTTAGGTTGCCGAACTTGTCAAAACCCCCCAGGTCGCCGGTGCGCAGCCAGCCCTGGTCATCGATCACTTCCCGGGTCATGGCCGGGTTCTTGTAATACCCCTTCATGATGTTTCCGCCCCGGGCGTATATTTCCCCAATCCCGCTCCGGGGATCGGGATCGACGATCTTGATCTCCACTCCGGGGATCGGCTTTCCGGTCGATCCCACCGGGATGGTCTCATCGCCCCAGGGTCCGCCGGCCAGCAGCGGGGCGGACTCGGTCAGCCCGTAGCCGATCAGATAAGGGAAGCCCGACTTTCTTAAAAACTTTTCCGCTTCGAGGTTGATGGCCGCTCCGCCGATGGCCATGATCTGGAGCTCGCCGCCGAAGAAATCGATCAACTTGTTCTTGATCTTCCGGTATATTTTCATTTTAAAACCAGGGACCTTGGCAATAACTTTCACGATCAAGCTCTTTTCAAAGGCGGCCAGGACCTTTTTCTTGTATATTTTCTCCATGATCAGGGGCACGGCGGCGATGATGGTGGGTTTTTCCTGGCGGCAAATCTTCTCCAGCACGCTGGGCGTCGGGGTTTTGCCGGTGTAAACGATCCTCGCCCCCCGGAGCAGCGGGAACAGGAAACCCAGGGTGAATTCATAGGTGTGCGACAGGGGCAAGACGGAAAGAAAGGTCCAATCGGGGCGGACAGCGATCAGCGTGTCGGCGGCGAGCACGTTGACGATAAAATTTTTATGGGTCAGCATGACCGCCTTAGAGTGGCCGGAGGTTCCCGAGGTATAAATGATCGAGGCGACGTCGTCTTCCCCGATATCGCCTGATTTCAAGCCGATCTTGTCGGGGATCTGGCGCAGAAAATTCAGCGCTTTCTCGATGAACTTGGAAAAGGGCTCCACCGGCAGCCAGTCGTTCTCGGCGGTGAAATCGTCGAGGGTGATCACCGACTGCAATTTGTGCTCGCGCAGGCCCAGAACCTTCTCAATCTGTTTCTGGGTCGTGAACAGGATTTTTGCCTCCGAGTCGGTCAGGACATGGTGGATGTCGGCCTCGGAAAAGTCGGGCAGGATCGGCACGACGATGGCCCCGCTCAGAACGGCGGCGAAATAGGCAATCCCCCAATTGGGAGAGTTCTCGCCCAGAATGGCGATCCGGTCTCCCTTCGACACCCCCTGTTTCTTTAAAATACGGGCCATGCCGATCACCGAATTGTAGAAATCGCCATAGGTTATCGGTTTTTCAAAGGCCATGCCCAGGGCGGGGCGATGGCGGAAACGGCTGACGCTGGTTTCCAGCATGCAGATCAGGGTAAATTCGGATAAAAGGGACTCGTCTTGCATGAACTTACTATAGCAAAAAAAATTGTTTTTTCAAATTTCCCGCGTTAGGAGGTGAAGTCAAGGGGCGGAAAAATATTTTTTCGCAATGGGCTTGACTTTATTTTTTTTATCTGCTAAATTATCACTTTCATCGAGGAGGTCCGTCATGAGCGTTGATATAGGTGCCAGCAAATCAAAATCAGAACCAAACGTAGTCCCTTTATGCGATATTTTGCTAGTTCTGCTCATCATTTTCATGGTTATCACCCCTGTCCTGCAGAAGGGAATCGACATCAAGCTGCCGGAAACCGGTGGTACTGGACCCACAGATGGCGGCCCGACAAACGCCGTTGTTCTTACTATGGAAAGCGATAAAGCCATAAAAATAAATCAGGACCCCATCGAGCTAAACCTGCTGGAAAACAGGCTGCGGGATATGTATCAGATCCGCCAGGATAAGACCATCTTCATCAGGGCCGACGAAACCCTGCCTTACCAAGAAGTACTGCGCATCATCGATATCGCCAAAGGAGCGGGATGCGAGGTGCTCGGCGTGATCCCCGAGCGTTACGCGACCGGCAAGTAGTTTTTAAGTCCATTCTTTCAATCCGTCCTTTCCGCCCGTATGCTGTTGAAAAAGGTCCGCAAAAGAGGTAAAATGAATCTCTGGAGGTTGGCAAGATGAAGCTCAAGGAAGAAAAGGAACTGCAGACGATCACCGGAGAATACGAAAAAGCGCTGCAGCTGTTCCATAAGAAAAGCTACCACAAGGCGGACGCGGCCTTTAAACAAATAATTGAAACCTACAAAGATTCGGAATTCTACAGCGTGCTGGAGATTCAAACCCGGGTAAAAGTGCACTACGCCATCACCCAGGCGCAGTTGCATCCGGCGACGATCAAGCTGGAATCCAATGAGGATTACGTCTGGGAAGGCGTCTACCAGCTGAATGCCGGAAACATGGATAAGGCTCTCGAGCTGTTCAACCGCGCCGAAAAAGAAAACTATAAGGACGCCTATCTTTATTTCCTCATCGCTACCGCCTATCTGAAAAAGGAAGACACGGCCAGCTCCTTGCGCTACGTGGAGAAATGCGTCAAAAAGGACGCTACCTATAAGGTCATCGTCTACAATGAGCCCGATTTCGAACCGCTGCTGCAAAACCAGGATTTTCTGAACCTCGTGGAATGATCGCCGCGGTAGTTGATTGTTCTCGCCCCGCGCTTGAGAAATTCATCTTCCGCGACCGAAGCTTGCGTTTCTGGCTGGAGCGGTTTTATCCATTCTGCACGTTTTTCCCCTTGCCGCATGCCGGGGGCAACTTTGATTTCCTGTTCATCTTTACTTTGGCCGAATTTCCCGTTGCCAACGCAGCCGCCCTCCGGGAACTCCGGCGCTGGTTAAAAAACCAGGACCGCGCGAGACCATGGCTCTATGCCCCGGCAAACAGTCCCTTTTTCATCGTTTCCAAATCTTTTTTGGCAGAGAAAAAAATCGCCCTGAAGCCCGGCCTCTTCAAGAAGTTGAAGGCCGGCAAAGAAGCCCGACCCTTGCCTTTGGCTCACGTGCTTCCGGTTCTTCACCTCGAGACAGAGCCGCGCCGGGTCGAAAGCGCGGTGATCGACCTGCAGGTCCGCTACTTGCAAAAAAAAGGGGTCCGGGTTGAGGATTTTGGCAATTTTTTCATGGACGGCCTCGTCCCGGTCGGCAAGAACACCACGATCGGACCGGGAGTGGCCATTAAGGGCAAATCTCGGATCGGTAAAAATGTCCGGATATATTCCAATTGTTTCATTGAAAATTCGCTTGTCGGCGACCAATGCTTGATCCTGCCCGGGTCGGTCATACGCGATTCGCGCATCGACAAGAACGTCCAGCTCGGCCCCTATTGCCACTTGCGCAACGGTTCTTTGATCAGGCAAGGGGCGAAAATCGGCAATTTCGTGGAGATGAAAAAAAGCGTCCTGGGTCAGAACTCGAAAGCCATGCATCTGACCTATATCGGCGACGCCCGCGTGGGCAGAAAGGTCAATATCGGCGCCGGCACCATCACCTGCAATTACGACGGCGCAAAAAAGAATCCCACTGTCATCGAAGACAATGTCTTCATTGGCTCCGGCACCGAATTGGTGGCCCCGGTCATCGTTCACCGCGATAGTTATATCGGCGCCGGCTCCACCATCACCGAAGACGTCCCCCGCAACGCCCTGGCCATCGCCCGCCAGCGCCAAAAAAACATTCCCGGTTGGGTATTGCGCAAAAAGAAAAAAAAGAATTAATCAGACCCTGAGTCCCTTTTTCACAAAGGATTCTTTGCCGAAGATTCCATATTGGCCTCCGAAATAGCGGTGGCTTTTTCCTTCACGCGCAAGATCTCCTCGACGCTGAACCCCGACTTCCGGTACAGAAAATAGGTCTTGTTCGTCTCCAGCGGATCAAGCGGCGCGGACAGGACTCCTCGTCGTTGCAGCGTCAGAAAATCAGCCGTACCCGGCACCGGAGAAAAAACCGCCAGGTGCGGCACCAGCCCCAGGTCCCTGATGAAGGCCAGGGAAATCTCCATGTCCGCCAAGGCCTGGCCCGGATAGCCGAAGAGAAGGTAGGCTCCAATCTGGCCGCGCCGATACCCGGCCAGCTCCAGGTTGCGAACGGCGTTTTCCATCTGCTCCCTCCTGACCTTGCCGTCGCTGCGCCGTAAAATCCCCGTTGCCAGTGATTCGAAAGCCAGGCGAATGGTGACAAAACCAGCAGCATGCAAAACCACCGCGGTTTCTTGGTCGATTTCCCTGGTGTGCAGCCCGTTGGGTGTGTGAAAACACAATCCGTTCTTTTTTCCCCCGGCCAACTTGGAAAAAACCGGCAGGAAACGTTTTTTTTTGTTGACCAGCAGGGCGTCATCGAAAATGATGAAATGGCGGGTGTGGAAAGTTTCCCGCCGCTGTTCGATCTCAGCCAGAATGTCATCGGGGCTTCGCTCCAGAAAAACTGGATTCAGCAGCCTGGAAGCGCAGTAGCTGCAGTGGAAAGGACAGCCGCGCGCCGTCAGAAGGGGAACATATGCTTGAGTCCCGGCCAGATCCAGGGCGGGCAGGGGAAATTCGCTAGGATCGCCAGAGCCGGCAGCGATTGATACCCTGGCCCCCAAATTTTCCAGCAGGCGCAGCACCGCGGTTTCGCCGCAGCCTTGCACGTAGTAATCGGCCGGCAGAAGCGCGCGCGCCTCAACCGGCGCCAGGCTTGGCAAAATCCCCCCCATGACCACTTTGGCCCGGGGAAACCGTTGGCTGACCATTTTCAGCGTGAACTGCAGACCCTCCAGCCAATAGGTCATCAGCGAAGTGACCAGGACCACATCCATTTCCGGCAATGCGGCAAGTTTGCGCTGAAAAAGCTCCAACGGCACGCCGTAACGGGAATAATTGCGCGGCACGTCCTGATAGATCCTGGGCTTTTGGACAAACTCGCGCGGATACTTGCCGCGGCCGTCGGCGCGGCCGCTGATTTCCATACCCTCCTGGAAACGGTCCAGCGCATCAAGCCAGTAGATTTCGGCATCGCTGTAGCGGCGGACGGTCGCGGCGAGGTAGTACAGCCCCAGCGGCCGCAGCCACATGTCGTAGGCGGTGAAATCGTGGATGTAGGGGTTTACGAAAAGGACCTTCATCGGCGGGTTGAAATCACCCTGGGAATTCCCCCGTAATCGCGGCACCACTCCGGTTTTTTGAACCCGGCGGACTTCAAGAAGGCGCACACGGCCCGCAGTTGCCCATGCCCGATCTCAAGCAGCAGGTGTCCGTCGGGCGACAAATAATCGCCGGCTCCGGCAATGATCTTTTCCAGGGCTTCGGTCCCGGCCGGGCCGGCCACCAGTGCGGTCCTGGGTTCAAAAAGCTTGATGGCCGGCGGCGAATCTTGCCAGTCTCTTTGGGAAAGGTAGGGGGGATTGGCGATGATCATGTCAAAATTTTGCGCTTTTCTCGGAAAAAATTCGCTGTGGAGAGGCCTGACCCTGTTTTGCAGTCCGAAGGAGGCGATGTTTTTTCGCAGCACCTTCAGGGCCGGCCGGCTGGCATCCAAAGCCGTGACCGTAGCCTGCGATTTCAAGGCCAGGATGATGGCAATGTTGCCGCTGCCGCTGCCGATGTCCAGCACCCGCATTTTCCCCCTGCCCAGGAGCTCCAGGGCCTTCTCGACCAGCAGCTCGGTCTCCGGGCGCGGAATCAATACGGCGGGGCTGACCGCAAACTTTTCCCCGAAAAATTCCTTTTCTTTCAGGATGTAAGCCAGCGGCTCGTCGGCGATCAGGCGCGCGAAGTAGCGTTTGAACTTTCTCATCCCGCTGGCGTCGCGGACGGGCTGATTCTTTTTTATCCAGAACTGGGTGCGGCTGATGGCAAAGGACTTTTCGATCAACGCCTCGACCGCGGAGGACAGCTCGCCTTTTTTTAGTCGACCCAGGTGGGCGGCAAAAAGTTCGCGATAGAGCACTAGGCGATCATGCCGCTGATTTTTTTCTCGATCAACGCGCGGACATGGCTTTCGCTCAACTCGGCCACCAGGTCGTCCAGGTCGCCGTCGATGATGGAACCGATGTTGAAATTGCGCCCGTTGACGCGGTGGTCGGTAACGCGGCTCTGGGGAAAATTGTAGGTTCGTATCTTTTCCGAGCGCTCCCCCGACCCCACCTGGGATTTCCGGTTCAAGGCGATGCTTTCTTCCTGCTTGTGTTTTTCGTGTTCGAACAGCCGGGCTTTCAGGACCTTGAGGGCCTTTTCCTTGTTCTTGTGCTGGGATTTTTCATCCTGGCAGGTGACCACGATGCCGGTTGGGAAATGGGTGACGCGGATAGCCGATTCGGTCTTGTTCACGTGCTGCCCGCCGGGCCCCGAAGCCGCGTAGGTATCGATGCGGATGTCCTTGGGGTTGAATTCCACTTCCACGTCCTCGGCCTCTGGCAGCACGGCCACGGTCACCGTCGACGTGTGGATGCGGCCGCTGGCCTCGGTCGAAGGCACGCGCTGTACGCGGTGCACGCCGCTTTCGAATTTCAGGAACTTGTTCACTTCGCTGCCCTTGACGTAGAGGATGGCTTCCTTGATGCCGCCGATCCCGGAGAGCGTAGTGGAAATGATCTCGGCCTGCCATTTTTTTCTTTCCGCCACCCGCGTGTACATGCGCAGCAGGTCGGAGGCAAAGAGCGAAGCCTCGTCGCCCCCGGCGCCGGCCCGGATCTCCAAAAAGGCATTGCGGCTGTCCTCGCCGCGGTTGGAAACCATGAGGATCTCGATTTCCCCGATCAGGGTCTCCCTTTCCCCGTTCAGAAGGCTCAATTCTTCTCGGATCAGTTCTTTCATTTCCCCGTCTTCGGCCGCGGCCGCCATGCTCTCGGCGTCGTTCAGGCGCTGGCGTACCTTCTTCAGCTTGTGGTATTTCCCCTCCAGGGGTTTTAGCGCGAACAATTCCCTGGAAAGTTCGCGGAATTTCTTCTGCTGGCGGGTGGTTTCGTTAAGGCTCAGCTCAGCGCTGATCTGCTCAAAGCGGGCATGGATTTTTTCAAGATAGGAGAATATCTTTTCACTGTTCCTTATATCCATACTTTTTCTTGAATTTCTCGATTCTGCCTTCGGTATCGATGTATTTCTGCTTGCCGGTAAAAAACGGATGGCAGGATGAACAGATTTCCACTTCAATCTTGGGCATGGTGGAACGGGTCTTGAAGGTGTTGCCGCAGGCGCAGACTACGGTGCATTCCATATATTTAGGATGAATATTCTTTTTCATGCTTCCTCCGAAGTCAGATTGTAGCATTTTTCGTTTGCGCTTGTCAACTGAGCCGCGCCCGCCAAGGGCCCGGAAAAGTTGCTTTTGCGCCCGCAATCGTATAAAATTTGTTCTTTAACAAAAGGAGAGCGAAATGAATTTCCTGGAAAAATTGAACGCCCTGATCGATCAAAAAGAGAACGCCTGCATCAATCCCAGGCGTCGCGACCTGATCAAGGCCGCCGTGAAAAACAGGGAAGTCTTGGTCAGCCAGAACGGCGCCCTGGCCACCTGGACGCGCATCGAGTCGACCGGCCGCAGCCCCAAGGACACCCTGACCGTCCGCCGGCCCGAGATCGAGGGCGAGATCGACTGGGATTCGCCGAATAACCTGCCTCTGGCCCCCGAAACCTTCGCCATGATTCTGGAAGACGCGCTGGAGCTGGCCGGCAAAAAAGATAAGAAGCTGTACGTCACCGACCGGGTGGTCGGCGCCGACAGCCGCTACGCGCTGCCCGTGCGCACCGTCAGCGACCATGCCAAGACGGCCCTCTTCACCGTCACCATGTTCCGGCCGGTCCCCCGCGACATCGGCCGCAGCATCTACCACGACCAGCCCTTCACCCTCCTCGCCCTGCCCGCCGACAAGCTGGACAAGCAGAAATACGCCGGCAAGCTGCGCAAGCTCCCCGACGGCAGCACATCGGACATGGTGGTGGCCATGGACTTCGTCAACCGCATCGGCGTGGTGGTCGGTTCGGCCTACATGGGTAGCGTGAAAAAACTCATATTTACCGTCATGAACTACCTGCTGCCCAAGGCGGGCATTCTGCCGCTGCACGCCTCGGCCAACGAAGGCAGGGATGGAGGCATCGCCCTTTTCCTGGGCCTTTCCGGCACGGGGAAAACCACCCTGTCGGCCGACCCCGACCGGGCCCTGCTGGGCGACGACGAGCACGGCTGGGACCGGCATGGCATCGCCAACTTCGAGTTCGGTTGCTACGCCAAGCTGATCAACCTGAACCCGGCCAAGGAGCCGCAGATTTACCATGCCATCACCCACGAGGCCCCCTACCTCGACCACGGCGCCATCGTGGAAAACGCCATGATGTACCCCGACGGGACCTTCGACTTCAACGACTCGCGGCTCATCGAGAACTCCCGCGGCTCCTATCCCCTCTCCTTCCTGCCCAACATCAAAAAGTCCTCGCGCGGCAAGCACCCCAAGACCATCATTTTCCTGACCGCCGACGCGAACGGCGTTCTGCCGCCGGTGGCCAAGCTGGACCAGGACCAGGCCATGTTCTGGTTTTTGATGGGTTACACCTCCAAGCTGGCCGGGACTGAGACCGGCATCGTCGAACCGCTGTCGACCTTCTCCCGTTTCTTCGGCCAGCCCTTTATGCCGCGCAACCCCAACGATTATGCGTCGTTGCTGGGAGAAAAAATCAAAAAACACCGCACCCAGGTCTACCTGGTCAACACCGGCTGGAGCGGTGGCCCCTACGGCGAGGGCCGGCGCATGGACATCAACGTCACCCGCGCCATCGTCAAGGCCGTCCTGAACGGCGAGCTGGACAAGGCCGCCTATGCAGAGGACACGACCTTCCACATCAACATCCCGGCCTCCTGTCCCGGCGTCCCCGACGCCATCCTGCAGCCCCGCAACACCTGGAAGGACCCCGAGGCCTTCGTCAAGCGGGCGCAGAGACTGGCCGGGGAATTCAACGCCCATTTCGACCGCGTCTACGGCAGCAAAGGCCTGCCCGAGGCGGTGCGCCGACAGTGCCCGGGAAAATGAAGCCTAGCGGTGCCGGCGTCTTTCCCGGAAAGAGGCGCGCGAATAAGAATTGAGGTACAAGTCGTAATAGTTCAGGTTCGGATAGGCCAGGTATTTTTCATAGCCCAACCAGGCGATCATGGCGGCGTTGTCCGTGCAATAAGCCGGTTCAGGCAGAAAAAGGTTGATCCCCAAGGCGCCGCATTCCTGCGTGAAACGGCTGCGCAGCAGCGAGTTGCGGCTGACCCCGCCGGAGACGATGAGCGAGCGGGCCGGGAATTTTTCCAGCGCCGCCATGGTTTTATTCAGCAAATAATCGACCAGGGAACGCAAAAAAGAGGCCAGGAGATCGAAAAAATCCCGGCTGCCGGGTTCCACCTTCAGGCTCTTCGCCTGGCGCAGCAGCGCCGATTTGTAGCCGGAAAATGAAAAATCATCGCCACCGTCGCTCATGCGCGGCATGGTGAAGGCGAAACGGCCGGGATCGCCTTTGGCATACAAAGCATCCAGCAGCGGCCCGCCGGGGTAGCCGAGGTCGAAATGCTTGGCGACCTTATCCATGATCTCGCCGGCGGCGTCGTCACGGGTCTTGGCGACCATTTGGCCGGAAAACTTTTCTTTCTGGTAAAAAAGCGACGTATGCCCGCCGGAGACGACCAAGGCCAGCAGCGGGTAGGCGATCTGCGCCTGGGTGATGAAGGGCGCTTCGATATGGGCGGCGATATGATCGATCGCCACCAGGGGGAGCCGCTGGGCCAGGGCCAGCCCTTTGGCGAAAGCCAGGCCGATGAGCAGCGAACCGATCAAGCCGGGCCCAACCGTCAGGGCCAGCAGGTTGATCCGTTCGATGCCGATTCCGGCTTGGGTCAAAGCCTGGCGGGTCAGCAGGTCGATCACTTCATAATGGGTCCTGGCCGCTATTTCAGGGACGATGCCGCCGTAGGGCGAGTGCAGGGAGATCTGCGATTTGATTTTTTCGGCCAAGACCGCGTTCTTTTCACCCCGTTCCACGACGGCGACGGCCGTTTCATCGCAGGAGGATTCAATCCCTAAAATAAGCAAAGCGACTTACCTCCTAGCCCATCATAGCAAATGCAAGCCCGATTCTCAACCACTGCAACGGCTAAGCTTTCTGAGCCGGTGGGTGCTGGCGCGCCGCGCCGTCTACCAGTCGCGGTAATAGGTGCCGTCCAGCGCCTTTTTGCCGGAGTCGCAATATACGTCCCATACGTTCTGCCCGCCCCAGGTCTTGGCATCGAACTTGTCCTGGTAGGAGCGCAGCCCCCAATCAGAGGAAGCGCTCATCGGATCCAAGGGAATCCGCCGCAGGAATTTGACTAGCCGGGTCTTGTTTTTTTTGTCCTTGTATTCGACGCCCTTGACCAGGTCATCCAGCTTTTCCGGATACCCGTACGTGTCCTCATCAAAGGCGATCTTGTTTTCTTCGCAAAACTTTTTGAAGTCATCGATGGCCGTGCGCAGCATGCGCAACGCCCGGCGCAATTCGATCTCCTTTTCGCGCTGGAAGGTGTTGTGCGCCAGTGGAATGGCGACGGCGGCCAGCACGGCGATAATCACCGTGACGGTAATGATTTCGATCAGCGTGAAGCCGCGCTGGTGGTGGAGCGTCCGCGGCGGCAATGCCGAAATGTCTTGAATATCCTGCTTATCTTTTCGGCCGGCCATGTTTCACCCCCGCCCGCCCCATGTGGAGCGAATCAATGATTCAATGATCCTCTGGATTCGGATTGCTTTCCAGGGCCTTGTGGCTCAGCTTCATCTTGTTGTCGCGGTCCAAGGCCAGCAGCTTCACGTCAATCATCTGCCCCAGCTTGAATTCCTGATGGACGTCGCGGACCCGGCGGTGGGAGATTTCCGAGACGTGCAGCAGCCCGGTCACGCCGGGCATGATCTCCACGAACAAGCCGTAATCTTCGATGCGATTGATCTTGCCGCTGTAGACCTTATTGACCTCGGGCGAACTGGTCATGGCCTCGATGCGGGCGATCACCTTTTCTCCGACTTCCTTGTTGGCCGCGGCGACAGACACTTTTCCGTCATCCTCGGCATTGATCTTGACATTGAAGGTGGCGACAAGCTCCTTGATGTTTTTCCCGCCCGGGCCGATCAAGTCCCGGATCTTGTCGACCGGGATGTACATGGTCAGGATGACCGGGGCGTACTCGGAAAGTTTTTCCGAGGGGGCGGCGATCACCGACTTCATCTTGGCGAGGATGAAGCGATAGGCTTTGCGGGCGTCGTCGATGGTGCGGCGGATAATTTCGTCGGTCAGGCCGCCGATCTTGATATCCAACTGTATGGCGGTGATCCCTTTTTCGGTACCGGCCACTTTGAAATCCATGTCCCCGAAATGGTCTTCATATCCGGCAATATCGGTCAAAACCGCGAATTCGTCCCCTTCCTTGACCAGGCCCATGGCGATACCGGCCACCGGTGCCTTAATGGGGACCCCGGCGTTCATCAGGGCCAGCGTACCGCCGCAGACCGTGGCCATCGAGGAGGAACCATTGGATTCCAGGATATCGGAGACCACCCGGATCGTATAGGGGAATTCCTCGTTGCCCGGCATGACCTTGCCGATGGCTTTTTCAGCCAGGTTGCCGTGGCCGATCTCGCGCCGCCCGGCGCCGCGGAGGAAGCTGACTTCGCCCACGGAAAAGGGGGGGAAATTATAATGCAGCATGAATTTCTTGGTCGCTTCATCGCCGTTGAGAGTGTCCAGTCTTTGCGCGTCGTCCTCCGAACCTAGGGTTACGGTCGACAGGGATTGGGTTTCACCCCGGGTGAAGACCGCCGACCCGTGCACCCGCGGCAGCACTCCCAACTCGATGCTGATGGGGCGGATCTCGTCGAAAGCCCTGAGGTCGGTCCGCTTTTTCCCCTGCAGCAGGGTGCTGCGGAAAATTTTCGCTTCGACTTTTTCAAAGGCGCCCTTGATCTTGGCGATTTCCGCCTCATCCTCTTTGCCCTGAAGGATCTCTTCCTTGATGGCCTTGAGCTTCAAATGGCGCAGCACCCGTTCCTGGGTGAAAATGGCGTCCTTGAGCGGGGTGGAAAACTTGCTGCGGATATCCTCGACCAGTACGTCGGACTCCGGATTGGCGGGCACCGCCATCTTGGCGGGATTGATCAGCTCCTTCTGGGCCTGGCAGATCGTGGCGATCACCTCTTTGCCACGGCGCAGGCCTTCCATGAACACGTCCTCGGAAAATTCGTTGCCGCTGGCCTCGAGCATGACCACCTCGTGCTCTGTTCCGGCCACGAGCAGTACCATGTCCAGTTCCTTCAGCATATTCTGGCCAGGATTGATCGAATAGCGGCCGTCCTTCCAGCCGATTTTCACCGCTCCCAGCGGCGTATGAAAAGGGATCGTCGAAGCGAGCAGAGAGGCGGAAGCCCCGATGATACCCAGGGCGTCATAGTCAATGCTGAAATCGGCGGAGAGCAAGAGCGCGATCACCTGGGTGTCATGATGGTAGTTTTCAGCGAACAGCGGCCGGATGGGCCGATCGATCAGCCGGGAAAGCAAAACCTCTTTTTCGGAGGGCCGTCCCTCACGCTTGAAAAAGCCGCCGGGAATTTTGCCGGCGGCATACGTGTTTTCGCGGAAATCGACCATGAGCGGCAGGAAGTCCTGCTGGGGCTTCGCTTCCTCACGCATGTTGGCGGTGACCAGGAGGACATTGTCCTTGTAGGTGATCAGCGCCGAGCCGTTTGACTGCAGTGCCCAACGGTGAATGTCTATTTTTAGTGCAGAGCCATCGATTCCAATTTCAATAGTTTGTCGCATCTATCTCTCCTGAATATATTTACTTTCTCAGCTCAAGTTCCTGGATTACTTTTAAATATTTGTCATAGTTGGTTCTGCGCAAATAATTCAACAATTTCTTCCGGGTCGAAACCATCGTCAACAATCCTTTGCGGGAATGGTTGTCTTTTTTGTGGGTTTTGAAATGCTCGGTCAAATGCCGGATCCTTTCGGTCAGAACCGCCACCTGGACTTCCGATGAACCCGTATCCTTGTCGTTTATCTGAAAGCGACCGATTAGTTTCTGCTTGGTTTCCTTGCTAACGCTCAAAATATCCTCCTTTGCTTCAAACGAATTTAGAACCTATTTTAGCAGAAAAGAATTCCCTTGTAAACCATCCCCCCAAAATAAGCTGGCTGCAATTATTTTTTCGGTAAAAAATCAGTGAACTCGATATGATGTTT
>Ga0315293_10000298_pt1 | contig 44614 bp, 49 predicted proteins | sample YL17G13_20_MG_FD_203071 | JGI IMG/M metagenome (GOLD analysis project Ga0315293, IMG submission 203071) | Sediment microbial communities from Yellowstone Lake, YNP, Wyoming, USA - YL17G13_20 | ecosystem: Environmental > Aquatic > Freshwater > Lake > Sediment | place: USA: Wyoming | collected... | reverse complement strand
TCGGCCGCCAATAGGGCGGTGAACTCGGGGCCGGCACGGAGCGCAGCCCCGAACGTGCCGGCCGCCGTGAGCGCCTCCGCCTCGGCGGCGCGCATCCCGGCCGCGAGACCGGCCGGGTCCTGGGTCGCTGGATAGAGCATCGTGGTCGGGCCTCCGTTCAGGCGACGAGCGAGGTGGGGGCGAGGGTCCTGTCAAGCAGCTCGCCGAGCCGGGCGAGGCCGACGACCTCGCCGTCGAGGAGCGGGATCTCGAGGACCGGGGCATCGAATCGTGCTTCAATGTCGGCGAGGTATGCCTGCTGCATCTGCCAGCGGGCCCGGGCGTAGGGCGTCCGCGAGGCCTCGTCGGGCAGGACCATGTTGGCGACGACGAGCCCGAGTGGGATGCCGAGCGACTGCAGCTCGGCGATGGCCCGCGTGGCCTCGACGATCGGCGTCGACTCCGGGTACATGACGAAGGCGAACGTGCTCTGCGCGGGGTCGCGCATCATCTCGATGACCCGGCTGAACTGGGCCTTCGCGACGTCGTCGGCGGCCGCCGTGTCGACCGAGGCGAACACCTTGACGTCGATCTGGCGGCTCCAGTCGATCGGGAGCTCGAGCAGCCGCAGGGTGTGGCCGGTCGGCGCCGTGTCGAAGACCGTGACGTCGAACGAGTCGCGGCTGGCGAGCTCGATGAACTGGTCGAAGGCGGCCATCTCCTCGGTGCACGGCGAGTCGAGCTCCTCGCGCATCGCCGCGACGGACGCCGGGCTCCGTCCGCGGGCCACCGCGTCGGCAATGATCCGGTCCGTGTACGCGATGGCCGCTGCCTTGGCGTCCACGCGGGCGGCCCACAGTCCCTCGACCCCGTCCACCGGGGCGGGCTCGGTTCCGACGGCCGCGCCGAGGACCTGCCCGATGTGCGCCGCGGGATCGGTCGTCACGAGCAGCGTGCGATGGCCCTGCTGCGCCGACCAGAGGGCGGTGGCGCACGAGGCAACCGTCTTGCCGACGCCGCCCTTGCCGGCGAAGAAGATGGTCCGGGGACTCCCGTTGGGAAGGAGGGCCTCCCTCACGGCCGCGTCGTGGTCCACGGGCCTGCGCGTCGACTGCCCCTCGGCGTGGCCGAAGGCCGGCCGCGCCGCACGCTCGTCGGCGAGCAGCGGGACGAGGGCCCGCAGCCGCGCGACCCCGCGCACCTCGCCGTCGAGGAGCGGGACGCGCCGGGTGGGCATCGGCAGCTGCCGGGCGATCTCGGCGAGGTACCGCTCCTGCATCGCGATCCGGGCGGCGAAGAAGGGTGTCGACGACTCCTCGGCCGGCAGGATGCCGTTCACGATGAGCTCGGTCGTGACGATCCCCAGGCGGGCCAGCTCGGCGCCGGCACGTCGCGTCTCGGCGATCGCCGTTGCCTCGGGATGGAGCACGAAGGCGAACCGAGTCAGCGACTGGTCGCGCAGCGCGGCGAGTGCCCGCTCGTACTTGACCTTCGCGTCGGCGATCGCCGCCGCAGGGCCGATGCACGTCTGGCCCGCGCCCGCTTCGGCCTCCGAGATGCTCTTCGACCATGCCTCGGGCAGCTCCAGGAGGCGCACGGTGTGGCCGGTGGGAGCCGTGTCGAAGATGACGAGGTCGAAGCCGGCCCCGCCGGTGGGCGGCGACGCGGGCGCCGTCGGATCGAGGAAGTCGGCGAAGCGATCGAAGGCCGCGACCTCGGCGGTGCACGGCCCGGCGAGCTGCTCCTCCATGACCCGCACGATCTCGGGCGGGAAGATCTCGCGGATCGGGGCCAGGGTCCGGTCGGTGTATTCGGCAGTCGCGCGGTCGGGGTCGATCTCCATCGCCCACAGGTTCGGAACGCCGGCGATCGGGGTGATCGCGTGGCCGATCGGCTGCTCGAAAACGTCGGCCAGGTTCGATGCCGGGTCCGTCGTCACGATCAGGACGCGCGTGCCCGCGTCGGCCTCGGCGACCGCGGTCGTGCAGGCCATCGTGGTCTTGCCGACGCCGCCCTTGCCGGAGAAGAAGAGGAACTGGGTCACGTGGGGGGTCCTTTCGCGGGGATGCGTGCGGGCGCGCCCGGATTCAGGCGTGGCGCGCGAGCTCGCCCCGGAGCTCATCGAGCGTGGGATAGGCGTCCGTCTTCACGATCCGTCCGCCCATCACGGTGATCGGCAGGACCTCGAGCTGGCGCTGCTTGATCAGCTCGTAGACCTCGCGGTTGCGCATGAAGGCCTGGGGGTCCGCGGTCATCATGTGGCGGACGACCTTCCGGCCCTCGGCCTCGAGCGTGAAGATCGCCTCGCTGAGGTCAACGAGCGTCGTGTCGAGCACCGGGCCGCACAGCCCGGTCGGGCAGCAGAGCGGTGGGTCGAAGATCTCGACGTCCGGAGCTGCGAGGGCGGGAAGCTGATCAGTCATGGGGCGCATCCTTGTGTGGGTGAGGCGGAGCCGCAGCGACGGCCGGCGCGTTCCTGCCGCGGACCAGGTCCCGCAGACGGTTGAAAGCGAGCTCGAGGAGCGGCGTCTCGAAGATCGGACCGCACGTCCCGCCGGGGCAGCACGCCGGCTCGGCGACGAGCTCGATGTCGGACGTCGGCAGGTCGCGCGTCGCGTCACGCATGCGGAGCCGCCTCCTGGGCCGACAGAGAGGCTGTCTCGGCTCCAGACGTAGTCGCGGACTCCGGATATAGCGCCTCGGCGACTGCGCGCTCGATGGCCGAGATGTTGAGCTTCCCGCCGGCGAAACGACGGGTCCCATCGATGATCACGATCGGCGGGACGGCCTCGCCGGCCGCGATCGCCGTCTCGACGTCGGGGTGGCGGGTCATGTCCGGGCCGAACAGCTCGGCATACTCGAACGCCACGGCCGGCCCGAAGCGCTCGGCCAGACGCTGCTGCACCAACGAGGCCGCTGCCTTCCAGGTCTTCGTCGAGGCGCAGCCTGCCGGCGAGGGCATCCCCACGATGAGCACGGAGCAGGTCACGGCCCCACCTCCGCCAGGATGGGCACCCGGCCCAGGGGCCCCTGCTGCGGGATGGAGGTCCTGCTCGGGCCGCAGTCCGAGCACAGGCACGCGGTCGTCGCGGCATCGGTGGGCGTGAGGAGGTCGGCGATGGCGGCTCGAAGCGTCGCCAGGCGTTCGAGGTCGAGCGAGTAGTAGACCCAGCGGCCGCTCTTGCGCTCGCGAAGGAGCCCGCTGGCACGCAGGGTCCGCAGGTGGTGCGAGACGAGGGCGGGGCTCAGCCCCAGCATCTCTCCGGCGTCGCAGACGCAGTGCTCCCCGTGGCCCAGCAGGGCCACGATCCGCGCTCGGTTCGGTTCCGCCACGGCCTGGAGGGCGACGAGGTCGTCCCGGGACAGCGAGGGGGCAGTCAAATGGGATCGATGTGCGACCATGGTTTTCATTCTAACCGATGTTAGTGCAACGTGTGTTTGAAAGATGGCTCCTCGCCCCGGTCATCCAGCTCTCCGTCGGATTCGCGAGCCCAGGGGCCGGAGGCGTCGGCGCGAGGAGTCGGGCTTCCGCCGGGGTCTCGCTGGGAAGGTGGCGTCCTCGCAGCGGGGGGCCCGGGCCTCCGACCGTTCCGGCGTCGGGGCGACGTCGGTCATCGGCCGGATCGCACGTCCTCAGCCGCAGCACCCCGACCTGGCATTGGGACCGCAGGCGGGCATGGAAGACAACGTGCCGGTGTGCAACATCGACGCGAAGGTCAGCCTCTGACGCGCCTCACGGCTGCCGCATTTCGGGCATGCCAGAACCAATCCAGCTTCCCGCTCCTTGATGGTCGCGCGCACCTCGAAGACGACTCCGCAATCCTTGCATTGATAGTCGTAGAGAGGCACGGCCAATCTCCTGCTCAACAAGTGCCCTGGGGCCACGGTGGGGCGACCTGCCGATCCCGTGCGCATCCATGCCGGTCATTCTAACCGCGGTTGGTGCAACGGCTATTTGAGCGACATGGCCCTGATGCACGGGGCCGAACGACCCCTTCGCGCCCTCAGCGCCGCCAGGCCGCACCGGAGCGAACGGCACGTAGCGTGCTCACCGAGACGACCACCCAGGCGACGACGAGGGCCAGGAACAGGACCGCCGCCAGGCCCTCGATCGCGCCGGCCTGCCATCCACGGCCCAGCGCGAGGGTGCTCGCCGTGAACGCGCCGAGGGGGAACGTGAACGCCCACCAGCCCAGGCCATAGGGCAGCGGGCCCCGGCGCCGGTACGCGACGAGAAGCACGGCCGCGGCTGCGAGCCACCAGAGGCCGAACCCCCACAGGGCGGTCGCCGCGATGGACGACAGGATGCCCACGACGGCCGCAGCGTCGCCCCACAGCGGAGCTCCCACCTTGGCGATCCCGAGCAGGGCCAGCCCGCCGACGCCCAGCGGCCCGAGGCCGATCCACACAGACGGCGCCAGCGGGACCGGCGGCAGCGGATGAAAGACGAGACGGTCGAAGAGCAGCGACGCCACGAGCACGAACAGGAAGAAGCCCATGCCCCACAGCGCATAACCGGCGAACACGAGCAGCGGGAGGTCTGCCGGCGCGACGTACGGCGCCAGGGGCCCGAGGACCATCGGCGCGATGATCGTCACGACCGGCGGGATGAACCAGGCCCCGTTCGCGACCTGGGGCTCGACGCGAGGACTCAGGAACAGCTGCGCCGCAAAGACCACGCTCGCGACGACGGCCAGCCCGATCCCGACCACCGCCAGGATGGCGACCAGGGCCGCGGCGGTCTGCTGTTCCATGACCGACGGGCCCACGGTCGCGATCCCGACCGCGAGCACGAGGATCCCGGCGGGGAACGTGCCGTAGAGGGCGCCCAGCGCGGGATTCGCCAGGTCTGCCCGGGCCGCGTCCGGGTACCGCAGCCAGCGCGCGACGTACGGGATCCCGAGGCCCACCGCGAGCAGAGCCGATAGCCCGACCATGAGGACCCCGAACGCCTGTGCCGCCTGCGCCAGGCCCCCCAGCTGGCCCGGGTTCTGGTAGCCGATGATCCCGACGATCGCGGTTCCCATGACCACGCCGTACCAGCCCGGGTGGAACCCGCGCAGGCGGCCGGGCTGCGCGCCGGCGGGCTGGTCCGCGGGGTTGACGGTGCTCATGGGGACGACGTCCTCCTTCACGTGATCAGGTCGAGAGCCATCTTCGCGGCGATCACCCAGAGCAGGACCCCAATGACCCTCTTGAGCTGGGCGCTGCTGAGCCGCGTCTGCATGACGTGCGAGCCGGCCAACGAGCCGGCCCCGGCGAGGACGGCCATGGTGAGCAGGAACGCGGGATCCAGGCCGCCGAGCGCGGCGTGGCCCAGGAACCCCGACAGCGACGAGAAGACGACCGCGAGCGCGGTCGTTCCCGCGGCCACCTTGGCGTCGAGCCCGAGCCATGTCAGGCCGGGGAGGATGATGTTGCCCCCGCCGACGCCGAGGAGCCCGCCGAGGAACCCGGCCACGCCGCCCACCGCCCCTCCCGCCCCCGCCTCGGCCGCGGGAGTGAGGTCGCGCCGGCCCTTGCGCGGCCGGTAGAAGAGCATCATCGCGCCGGCGAACACGAGGAAACCCACGAAGAGCCCCAACAGCACCTGCTGATCGACGTGGATCGTGAGGCTCGCGCCGACCGGGGCCAGGATCACTGCCGTGATGAGCACGGGGATCCCCGCCCGCCAGTCGACGAGGCCGCCGCGGGCATAGGCGATCGTGGCCGCGGACAGGCTCACTGCGTTCAGCAGGAGCGCCGTGGACGTTGCCTCGCCCAGGGGCACCCCCATGTAGTAGAAGAGCGGAACGAACAGGAACGCGGCGCCCAGGCCCGCCATCGCCATGATGCCCGAGCCGACGAAGACCGCGGCCCCGCCGACGAGGTAGAGCAGCATGGCCAGAGCGCCGTCAGGGCCGGGTCAGCGCGGGTAGCCGGAGCACGCGGCGCAGACGACCTTGCCCTCCGCCACGCGGGCATACGGCTCCGCGACCAGCTCGCCGCACCCCGGGCAGACGAGGAAGCGGACCACTTCCTCCGGCTCGCTCCACCCGCGCGCCACGACCGGGCCGACCGTCATGATCTCGGCGGCGGGCGCATCCCACACGAGGTGGACCACCTCCATCTGCTCGGCCTCGGGGATCTCCGTCGGGGGCACGCCGGCGGCCCGCTTCTGCATGAACGGCGAGGCCTTGATCCGGGGCTGGAGGGTCGGCTTGTACGCCACCCGCACGGCCTTCTTCGCGGCCTTGTCGATGAGGGTGACAGCGAACTTGCCCTCGCCGGTCTTCTCGATGTTCCCCTTGCCGAACGTGCAGCCGGTCGTGAACTGGATGCCGTCGCCGAAGCACATGCCGCCGTGGTAGTCGCCGGTCTCGATGATCGCGTGGAGCTGCTTCGCGCCGGCGCGGGAGACACCGAGCGCCTCCATCGCGGCCAGCCCGAGCCGAACACCCGCGGTGCTGGCCCAGCACTTGTGGCCGTGGAACGCGAGGGCGTCGGTGAGGATCGCGGTGTCGTCCATGAGTGTCACTCCTTGGCTGTCTCGCTTGGGTTGGTGATCGGTCCCCGACCTTCGAGCGCAGTCGGGCGCCCCTGCCCGCAGGACGCGCCCTCGGGCTGGAGCGTGACGTGTTCGAAGCCCCGGGCGTTGAGCGCGGCCGTCGCCGCGTCCAGGACCGGGGCAGGGTCGACGTCAGCTAGGAGCTCGACGTGCGCGGTGACCAGGGGAAGGTCGTCTGCGAGGGCCCAGACGTGGAGATCGTGCACGGCACGCACGCCGGCCGTGCCTCCCAGCGCCTCGGCCGCGTCGCCTATGGAGATGCCGGGCGGGACACCCTCCACGAGGAGGTGGGCGATCTGCGCGAGCAGGCGCAACCCGGCGAGCCCGAGCAGCACCCCGATCACAAGGCTGGCGACGGCGTCCGCGGCGGCCGGCCCTCCGGCGAGGATGACGAGGGACGACACGATGATCGCGACGGCGCCCGCCGCGTCGCCGGCGAGGTGCAGGACGAGGACGCGCGAGGCCACTGTCTGGCGTTCCACTCCGTGCACGAGGAGCGCCGAGGCGCTGGTCGTGACCAGCGCGATCAAGGCGATCGGGAGCACGGCAAGGGCATCGACCGGCGATGGCGTGACGAGCCGGTCGAGGCTCTCGGAGAGGACGATGGCGCTCGCTGCGACCAGGAGGACCGCGTTGACGAGGGCGCCGAGCGCCTCCATCCGGTGGAACCCGTAGGTATGCGAGGAATCGGGGGGGCGGATGGCCAGGCGGGCGGCCCCGAGCCCGACGAGGAGCGCGACAACATCCACCGCGACGTGCACCGCGTCGCTCAGGAGGGCCAGGCTACCCGTGATCAGGCCGCCGCCGACCTCGAGTGCGAGGACGGCCAGCGAGAGCGCCAGGGCCCCGACGAGCCGGCGCGATGGGGCGGCGCGGGCCACCACGTCGGCGTGGGTCGCCATCAGCGTACGACCATGACGGGGCAGTCGGCGTGCCGCGTGACCCGCTCCACGGTGCTCCCCAGGAGCAGCGCCTCCAGACTCCGCTTGCCACCGGCATCGTGCGCGTGGGGGGATAATTCGGTTGCCCAGAGGATCGTCTTCATCGCTGCATCACCCCTTCGGGATGCCGGTACTTGCGGCCGCCGCTGCGGTCGCCGGGACGGGCTCGTCCCCGACCGCCGGGGTCGGGCGCCCGAACCAGGCCCGCAGCCGCGGAGCGGCGCGCAGGTACAGGACCATCAGCAGGATCTGGAAGATCGGCATCGTCGCCGCGGGGATGGCCACGAGCGGCGAGAACGCGGTGGTGGCGATCGCGATGGCGGTCCCGTTGTTCTTGCCGGTGCTGGTGAAGGCGACGGCCATGTGCTCCTCGTAACCCATCGCCAGCCGCCGATCGAGCCAGGTCACTACGAGCAGGGTCAGGCCCATGAAGATCGCGTTGGGGACCAGCAGGATGGCCACCGTCTGCCAGCGCTCGATGATGAGGGTCGCCTTGCCGAAGAAGATGAGGAAGACGATCGCGTACATCCCCAGCAGGGAGAGCGCCGGGAAGAGCGGCGCGATGGTCGCGAAGCGCGCCTTCCCGAGCCAGCGCAGGAGCCCGCGCCGGGTCGCATAGCCGAGGACCATCGGCGCCACCAGGACCGTGAGGATGGAGCTGATCAGGTCGCCGATCGGCACCGGGACCGCGTAGCGGCTGGCGAAGAGGGACATCCAGAGGGGGACCGCTACGATGGCCAGCACGAAGCTGAGGGCGACGACGACGGTCGCCAGCTCGAGGTCTCCCTTGGCCAGCCCGGTGTACCCGATCGCCATGCTCGAGCAGGGGACGACCATGACGAGCAGGAAGCCGAGCGCGAGCAGCGGGTCGGACAGGAAGACCGTCGCGAGGACCCAGCCGACGAGCGGCGCCCAGACGAAGTTGAAGGCGAGCGCGATCCCGATGCCCCGCAGATTACGGCCCGCCTGGAGGAGAGCCTCGAAGCGGACGTTGACCATCATCGGGTAGATGATCATGAAGACCGCGGCCGTCGTGAGGCTGCCCAGGAGGCCGGCCTGGCTCTTCGCGAACCCGGCGAGCCCGTTGCCGGCGACGAGACCGACCAGGATGGCCAGGCTCACGTAGGCCAGCATCCAGCGGTTCAGGTGGTCCTGGAGGGAGCGGATCCGGGTCATCGGGCCTCGTCGTCGTAGCAGAAGACGGCGCGACCACAGCTCGTCACGCACAGACCGCAGCCGTTGCACAGCTCCGGCTCGATCGTGGGGCTCCAGCTGATCTGTTCGCGGGGCACGCCGTGCCACGGCTGGGTGAAGCGGGGATCGGACATCGTGCGCCTTCTTCTCGACGTGCCGGCTGCGGTCCGGGCCGACGCCACAACCCGGATATCTCAACATGGAGTGTGTCATTATGTGCTACGAGATCCCTCTGCCGTCGGTCACATCCTCGGGTGCTGATCGGCCCGCCGGAGAAGCCAGTCCAGACGGGAAGCCGGGCAATGGAACGGGGAACCGCGAGGAGACGACGATGCGTGAACAGTCGCCGGCGAATTCGGCGGGGGGGTATGGTGACGCGCATGTCGACAGGGTCATGAGAACGGATCTCGGCGCGACCGGCGACGCGATGGACTCGGACGCCGTTCCCACGGATGTCACCGAGGATCGACGCACGCGCTGGGACGCGCGTCATGCCACGCACGAGCCCATCGAGTTGACCGAGGTCGACCCATCCCTCGACGAGGAGGTCGCAGGTCTCACGCCCGGGCGCGCCCTCGACCTGGGGGCGGGTGATGGCGGGAACGCGGTGTGGTTGGCGCTGCGCGGGTGGCGAGTGATCGGGGTCGACTTCTCGTCAGTCGGGCTCGAACGCGCCCGAGCCCGGGCCCGGGTCGAGGGAGTCACGGTCGACTGGGAGCTCGCGGACCTGCTCGAGTGGCGCCCGCCGGCAAGGGCGTTCGACCTCGTCGTGCTCTTCTTCATCCACCTGCCACTCGACGAACGACGTGCGGTCTATCGAGGAGCGGCCGAGGCGGTCGCGCCCGGGGGGACGTTGCTCATCGTGGGTCACGATCGCTCGAACCTCGTGGCGGGCACCGGTGGGCCACAGGATCCCGCGGTGCTCTTCACCGCCGCCGAGGTCGCGGCGGAGATCCCGGGGCTCACGATCGGACGGGCCGAGGCCGTCCGCCGGCCGGTTGGTGGCGACCAATGGAGGATCGACGCCGTCGTACGCGCGGTGCGGTCGGTCAGCTGAACAGCGCGAGGCGGGCTTCGCCGAACGCAGGCGGACCAGGCGTGCGTCAGAGCGTCACGCGCCCCGATGCCCGGCGTGCCGCTCCGACACGATCTCGGCCAGGATCCCGAGCGCGATGTCGGCCGGCGTGTGGCCCCCGAGGTCGAGCCCGACCGGGGCGTGGATCCGGGCCAGGTCGGCCTCGCTCGTGCCCGCCTCGCGGAGGCGCTCGCAGCGCTTGGCATGCGTCCGCCGGCTGCCGAGCGCACCGACGTATCGCGCCCCGCGGCGGAGCGCTGTCGAGATTGCCGGGTCGTCGAACTTCGGGTCGTGGGTCAGGGCGACGACGTGCGCGCCCTCGTCGATGCCGGCCCGGTCGGCGAGCTCGTCGGCCCAGCCGACGAGCAGCTCGTCGGCGTCGGGGAACCGCTCGCGGGTCAGGAAGGCGGTCCGCGCGTCGACGACCACGGTGTGGAACCCGATGGCGTGGGCGAGGCGGACCAGGTACACGGCGATCTCGCCGGCCCCGACGATGACAAGGCGGGCGGCGGCGACCACGTCGACGTAGACGTCGCGGGTGCCGACGCGGATCGTGCGGGAGACGCCAGCGCGCAGGACGTCCCGGGCGAGGTCGGCGAGATCGGCGTCGGCCGCCGCGTCGCCGAGCGAGCCCGAGCGGATCCCGTTCTCGTCGAGGAGGACACGACCGACCTCCGGCGCCTCGCGACCGACCGGGAGCGGGGTTGCGACCGCCAGGGCCCGGTCGTTCGCGACGGTGCTGATCTCCTCGGCCGGCACGTCCGGCTCAACGAGGACGTCGATCTCCCCACCGCAGGTGAGCCCGACCGCGGCTGCCCGCTCGTCGCTGACGCCGAAGTGGACCAGCTCGCGGTAGCGACCTTGCCGGGCGGCGTGGACGGCCTCCGCGGCGGCTCCCTCGACGCAGCCGGCCGAGACGCTGCCGGCCAGCCGGCCGTCGTCGGCGACGAGCAGCGTGCTCCCCACCTGGAACGGGGCGGACCCGACGGACCGGACGAGCGTCGCCCGGCCGAATCCGACCCCCTCCGCGCGCCAGCGGGCGCCGACCGCCAGGACGTCCCTCATGGCCTCACCACCTGCGGGCGTCGGCGCCCCTGGTGGGGAACCGCCTACGCGGACTGCTCCTCGAGCCGGCGGACCAACGCGGCGATCCGCTCCGCTCGCTCGGCAGCCGGGATGGACGCCAGGGCGAGCCCGGCAAGGTAGGTCGACAGCGGCGCGGCGATCCGTTCGCTCGTGTGGGCCGCCACGCGCGCCAGGTCCAGGAGGGCCGCCCGCTCGGCCGCGTCGAGCGGCAGCGTCCCGGCGTCGCCGGACAACAGCTGCCGCACCATCTCCAGCCACGCCTCGGCGGCGACTGCCGGTGCCGGTCGGTCGGTGTTCATCGCGCGTCCTCCTCGGCGTCGAGTACCTCGAGCGCCCAGCCGTAGGCGGCCACGCTGGCCGGGAAGCCAGCTGTCGGAACCGCCAGCACGATGGCGTGCAGCAGCTCCTCCCGCGACAGGCCGTCCGCGAGCCCGCGCCGCACGTGCGAGCGCACGGCGCCCTCCGACTCCAGGCCGATCGCGATGCCCAGCTTCACCAGGCGCTGCTCGCGCGGGCCGAGCGGCCCGGCCGCGCGAACCTGGACGCCGAGCGCCTCGTACGCGTCGACCACACCCGGCAGGTCACGGCGCACCCGTTGGTAGATCTGGGGCGTGTACCCCGGTCGCCTCGCGCCGTCGTCCACCATGGTCTCTCCCTGGGATCAAGCTTCTCAACGCCACGGCAGCGCGGCACCGGCGTCGCCGCCGATGGTACCGCGCAGGCCGACCCGGTCGCGCCTCTGCCGGTAAGCGCGAGCGACCGGGCCCGGTCGGTTCGTCAGACCTTGATGAGCTTCACCCGCGTGTCGTAGAAGACCGCGCTGCCGCCCACCGGGTCGACGAGCGTCGTGTTCCCGAGGTACGGGTCGACACGCATGGCGGCGTTGGCATGGATCCCCTTGATCCGGCGGGCGTCGCCGGGAACCGTGGTTCCGTCGACGGTGAAGTCGACGCCGCCGTAGGACCAGTGACCGAAGCCCAGGCTGAACGCGACCACGCCGGGGCGGATGCCCTCGGTCGCCTTCACGGTGCCCTCCATCGGTACCTGGCGCCCGTTCAGAAGGTCCCACACGCCGTCGGCGTTCGAGGCTGACGTGATCCGCACTCGATCACCGTCCGCGATCCCGCGCGCCTTCGCGTCGGCCGCATTCACGAGCACGAAGTTCTCGGGGCGCAGGGCCAGGAGCCAGTAGTTCGACGAGGTCCGGCTCTTCGTCTGCATGATCTCGCGGTAGGTGATCATCGTCAGGTCGTAGCCGTTGGCCTCGTCCGGCAGCGGCTCTCCCAGCACGTTGAGGCCGGCCGGGATGTACCTCGCGTGCCCGGCGAGATGCTCCCCGGTCATCGCGTTCCTGGTGTCGTACGTCTTCTCCCCGTAGATCGAGAGGAGCGTCCCGTACGGGTGCGAGATCTGGGTCAGGTTGGCCCCGAAGTAGCTCGAGGCCGCCTCCGGGAAGACGCCTTCCTTGTAGCCCTTCCCGTAAGCCTCGAAACGACCTCCCCGGTTGAGGACGTACACGACCTTCTTCCAGAGCGGCCCGGCGAGCTGCTGCCAGCGTGCGGCGTCGAAGACGCTCGGCCGCTGGTTGGCCCGCGCCGCGGTGAAGATGCGCACCTCTTCGTCGTCGGCGTCGGGGACCGCGTCGCTGGCGTCCTCCTTCTCGCCGAAGGCGAGGTTGGCGACCATGCGCAGGTACAGGTCGTCCGGGTGGACGAAATCCCCGTACTCGCCGAAGCCGCCCGGACCGAAGCCCGGCAAGGCGAGCTTCTCGGCGATGCCGAGGAGGACGGCCTCCATCGACATCGGCACGTCGCGACCAAAGACCTTCACGTCCGGGACGAGCGGATCGATGGCCGGGTTGCGGACGGGCTGGATCTTCTGGGCGACGCTCGGGTGGCTGCCCCCGAACTCCCAGCGCTCCAGGTACATCTGGTCCGGGAAGATGTAGTCCGCGTACATGCTGGTCTCCCCGATGAACGGGTCGATCGCGATGAACAGCGGCAGCTTCTTCGGGTCCGCCAGGATCGGGATGTTCGTGTGGCCCGCCGGCAGCGAGTAGACCGGCGACCCCATGTACAGCATGAGCGCCTTGACCGGGTACGGGTAGGCGTCCCCGATCGAGGGCACGATCTCCTGGTAGATGTCGGACGACAGCGGGTACCAGTTGCGCTTCGCGGGGTAGCCGTCGCGCAGGAAGAGCGTGCTCTTCTCGTACTTCTCGCCGTGGCGGATGATGCTGGTCCCGAAGGGCGCCATCGTCCCGTTCGACTTCTTGATGTCGAACGGCTGGCCCTTCTTGCTGCCGTCCGCCTTGTAGGTGCTCGCCTTCACGAGGCCGCCCTCGTGGTCGAAGTTGCCGAGCAGGGCGTTGAGGGTGTACCAGGCGAGGACGCTATAGAAGCCGTTGGTGTGCTGGGAGACGCCGCGGTGGATGTCGGCGACGGCTTGCCGCCCATGGGCGGTGAACTCCTGCGCGACCTCGGCGATGTCCGCCGGGTCGAGCCCGCAGATCTCGGCCCAACCCTCGAGCGTCTGCTCGTGGGCCGCGTCCGAGATGACCTGGAGGGCAGATTTCACGCGGATGCCGTTGAGCATGGCGTTGTCGACGAACAGGGTTCCGCGCACGGCCTTCGCCGGGTCCTGCTCGTACGGATCGATCGGGGTGGGCCTGCCGTCGACGAACGCGACGAAGTAGTCGAACTCGTAGGTCTTCTCCGGATCGGCCACCTGGGGCCGGATCTCCTTCTCGGCCAGGCCAATCTCGCTCGCGCGCAGGAACTTGCCCGGCGTGCCGTCGTCGTCGAGCTTGACGAGCCAGGTGGCCTCGGTCCAGGTGGACTCACCCGCGGCCCGGGCGGCCGCCTCGTTGGCCGCCCCCAGGTAGGGCTTGTTGATGCGGTCGTTTTCGATCGCCCAGGCGATCATCGCCAGGGCGAGGGCGCCTTCGCTGCCCGGCTTGGCCGGGAGCCACTTCCAGGCGCGGGCCGCCGTCTTCGAGAAGCGGGGGTCGACGACGACGAACTTCATCGCGCCGTCGACGCTGTTCTGATTGATGCGGGGCGCCCGCAGGGGCGGCCCGTAGTTGCCCTCGAACGGCGAGGCGCCGACGAAGACCGCGAACTCCGTGTTCCCGACGTCGCCCTGCCAGTAGAACTTCTGGCCGCCCTGCCACTTGCCGTCCAGGTACTGCTCGGACATCGCCTTGCCGGTGAAGTAGAGGCTGCCCTGGCAGACGGTCGTGTGGCCGTGGGCGTTGTTGGTGCCGTAGGCGCCGAGGAAGCGTGCGATGAAGTCCTTGCGGGCGTCCTTGAGGCGTCCCCACGCGAAGACGAAGTGGTTGTTGCGGGGTCCGAGATCCGGGTGATTGGGGTCGATGAGGGCGTCCAGGTGCGCGGCGAACGTCACCTTGAAGGCGTCGACGAGCGCCCGCTTGGCGTTGGGCTCCTTCTCGTCGGCGATCTTCTTGAGGGCGTCCTGCATCGCCTTCGCGACGGACGGGTCGGTCTGCGCGTAGGACTCGCGGAGCCCGGGGACCGGACCCTCGCCGAAGAGATCGCCACCTTCGACAACCTCCTGGATGGCCGTGTCGAAGTTGACGGTGACCCACTGGTTGGCGCCGCGCTTCGTGCCCGGCTTGCGCTTGAGGACCTTGACGAGTCGGTACGGGTCGTAGACGGACTGCAGGCCCGCCTGGCCCTTGGGGCAGATGGCGCCGTCAATCGTGCCCGCGTCCCCGATCGGTGTCTCGTACGGGATGTGCGGGTACATCGTCATCGGGTGGTACGGGTTGCCGTCGATCTTGACGGCCACCCCGTCGAGGAGCTTGACCTTGATGCCGCACCCGGTGTTGCACTGGAGGCACACTGAGTACAGCTGGTTGGCCGCATCGGACAGCGTGTACGCGTCGCCGGTCTCACCGGACGTGGCCTGCACCTGGGCGATCCTGGAGAACCCCGGGATGCCGCCGAGGAACGCCGCGCCGGCGCCCGCGCCGGCGAGGGCACCGAGCTTGACGAAGCCGCGACGCGAGATCCGAGTGTCGCTCGTGGCGGGAGCGGCCTCGGAGGCCTGCTTGCGGCTCATCGCGCCACCTCCGGGGACTTCGAGAAGAGCGGGAGCCGGTCCGTACCGACCAGGTAGGCAAGGGTGCTGAGCCCCAGGACGCCGATCGTCACCGACCATTCCATGAGGCTCGGCGTGTAGTCGAGGCCGAGATGGGGCCCCGTGAACGCGTCGGTCAGCCCGTCGAACTCGGGGAACGCGAGAGCCGGGAAGATGATCGAGGTTCGCCCGACCGCGAGGCCCACGAGAACGAAGACGCCCATCAGGCCCGCGAGCGGTGCCCGACGGCTCGTGCTCGGCACCAGCAGCACCATTGCCGGCATGACGACTCCGAGGCCGAGCTGGACGATCCAGAAGGCCCACGCATACGGGCCGAAGAGGACCTGCCCCGCGACCGCGACCGCTTCCTGGGTCTGGCCGTACAGGGCCTGCGAGTAGTCGACCCACAGGAAGTAGGCCTTCACCCCGAGGAGGACGACGAGCGTGAGCGAGAGCAGGCGCACGAGCCTCGTCCGCCGCTCGGCATCCGCGAGGACCCCGAAGAAGCCGACCATGACGAGGAGGAGCGCGATGCCCGAGGCGAGGTTGAGCACCGGGAACTGGGCCGGGAGCATCGCATTCTGGAAGCTCACCCGCGCAGCATTGACGCCCAGCAGCGCCCCCACCCCGCCGCTGACGAAGATCGCGATCGCCAGGCCCACGGCCATCACCGGCTTGAGCGCGGTTCGCCGGCCCCGGATCGCGAGAATGAGCGCGACGGTGGAGACGACGAGGAACGTGGAGTAGCTCCACACGAGCTGGGCCAGGAGCGAGGTGAAGTTCGGCTGCAGGTAGACCTTCCAGATCCGCTCCATGTGGCCGAGATCGAAGCCGATCAGGATGAGGGCGCCGGGAAGGGTCACTGCGCTCGCCCACAGGGCGTATTTGCCCGTGTTGCGGAAGAGGGCGACGTCGAACAGGTAGTCGAGGCTCGCGACCATGAACGAGCCGGCCGCCATCCCGGCGAAGAAGAGGTACATCGCCACCCACAGCCCCCAGTTGACGTAGGAGCCGTAGTTGACGTCCCGTTCGCCGAAGAGGAGGCGGCTGCCGAAGCCGTAGATCCCCAGGACGACGGCGATGACGGCGAGCATGTAGAGCGCGCGCTTGATCGTGATCATCGTTCTGCTCCCCGCCTCACGCCAGGTAGTAGACGCGCGGCTCGGTGCCCAGCTCTTCCTTGAGCCGGGTCACGTTCGGCTGCGCGATGAGCCTGGTGACGAGGCTGGTCGGGTCGTTGGCGTCCCCGAACAGCGTCGCCCGCCCGATGCAGGTCGTCACGCACGCCGGGAGCTCGCCGGCCTTGACGCGATGCAGACAGAAGTGGCACTTGCGGGCGTTGCCGATCGGCGACTCGTGGCCCTCGCGCGGCCTGGCCGTGCCGTACTCGAAGTTGGCCGCCTTCTCGTAGGCGGCCACCGTGTCGCGGCCGGCGATGAGGCCGGCGGCCACGGGCGTCCCCTGCGTGTAGGTGAGCCCGAAGTCGGCGGTGCGGGCACTGTAAGGGCACGCGGTCAGGCAGGCCCGGCATCCGATGCACTGGGGATAGTCGACGACGACGACCCCCTCCTCGTTCTTGAAGGTCGCGTTGACCGGACAGACCGGGACGCAGGGCGGCTTGTCGCACTGCATGCACGGTCGCGGGATGAACCGGCGGCCGACGTTCGGGTAGGTCCCCCACTCCTCTTCGATGACCGGGCGGTAGACGACGCCCGGCGGGAGCTTGTTCTCGGCGACGCAGGCGATCGTGCAGGCATGGCAGCCGACGCATTTGCGCAGGTCGATCACCATGACCCAACGGCGCTCGGCGGCTGGCTTGCCGAGGGCCCGCAGGAGCTCCGCCCGCATCCGCTCGAGCACGTCGACCTGGTCGCCGCCGCTGCTCAGTGCCGTCGCCGGTCCGGAGGCGGGGGCAGCCTGGGGCGGTGCAGTTGGGTCGGCCTCGACGGCGAACACCTCGTAGGAGGCGATCGACGCGGCAGCCGCACCGCCGATGAGGCCGTGCAGGAATCCGCGCCGCGAGACAGCCGCGCTCCCCAGGGGCTCCTGTTCAGCCATGCGGTGCCCTCCTCCAGGAGCCGGTCCGATCGCTCGCATCGATATTCTCGCTTGCGCGGGTGCGTCCATGCGCACATCTGAAGGGAGTTTGTCAAGGCACTACCGGATACTCACGGGCCAAACGGCGCGCTCCGCGGGCCGAATGTCACAGGTGCGGTCCCCGGCCGGCATCGCCGCACGAGCACCCGACCCTGCCCGCGCGGACAGGTGTCATCGGTGGCGCAGGAGCTCGACACGGACCATGTCGCCGGGGCAGCAGTGGCCGCACGGCCGCCCGGAGGACGGCCACCGCGATGTCTGGGTCGACCAGCGGCGGAGGCGTCGCCGCCGAGCTCAGCGGGTCACTCGGAGAGCCAAACCGCGACGTTCCCGGCGGACGGGATCCGCCCCGTGCTCACCACCTTGCCGTCGATCACGAGTCCCGGGGTCGACAGCACGCCGTAGGCGGCAATCTGGGCGTAGTCGGTGACCTTGACGATCTCGGCCTCGACGCCCGCCATCTGGACAGCCTCGCGGGCCACGGCCTCGAGCCTCTTGCAGTTGGCGCAGCCGGGCCCGAGGACCTCGATGGTCTTCACGCGCGCGCTTCCTCGGCGGTCAGCCACTCGGCGATGTCGCCGGCGGAGGGGATTCGGCCGGAGCTGACGACCTTGCCGTCGATCACGAGTCCGGGCGTGCGCAGGATCCCGTAGCGCGCGATGGTGGGGTAGTCCGTGACCTTGATCACCTCGGCCTCGACGCCGGCCATCATCACGGCCTGCTTCGCGGCCTCTTCGAGGAGATGGCAGTTGTAGCAGCCGGGCCCCAGGACTTCGATCCTCTTCATAGGGTGGACTCCTTCTCAGATTCCGAGCGCGTTGAACAGGAAGCCGACGGTGAGGATGCCGGCGACGACGACGCTGGCGAAGACGGCGATCAGGCGGAGCTTCATGACCCGCCGGAGGATCACGAACTCGGGCAGGCTGATCGCGACGATCGCCATCATGAACGCGAGGGTGGTCCCCAGCGGCATGCCCTTGCCCAAGAGCGCCTCGACGATCGGGATCGTCCCCGCGGCGTTCGAGTAGAGCGGGATCGCAATGGCCACGACGATCGGGACCGCGAACGGGTTCTCGCGCCCGCCGATCTGGGCGACGAGCTCGGTCGGGACGAAGCCGTGGATGAACGCCCCGATCCCGATCCCGATGATCACGTAGAGCAGGACCTTGCGGACGAGGTCCTTCGTGGACGTCCAGGCGTCGCGCATGCGCTGCTCGACCGAGACCCGGAGGTCGAGCGACGTGGCGCCGCCCCCGGCCCGGACCGCGAGGACCCAGGGCTCGATCCACTTCTCCAGCGGCAGGCGCCCGAGGATGAGCCCGCCGACGATCGCGACCGCCAGCCCGGCGCCCATGTAGAGGAGCGCGACGCCCGGGCCGAACAGCCCCCACAGGAGGACGAGCGCCACCTCGTTGACCATCGGGCTGCTGATCAGGAATGCGAAGGTGACGCCCAGCGGGATCCCGGCCTCCACGAAGCCGATGAACAGGGGCACCGCCGAGCACGAGCAAAACGGGGTCACGATCCCGAACGCGGCCGCCCCGACGGTCGCGGGGACCGTGCCGCGACCGGCCAGCGCAGCCCGCATCCGCTCGGGCGGGAAGTAGCTGCGCAGGAAGGAGACCGCGGTCATGATCCCGAGGAGCAGGAGCAGGACCTTCGGAACGTCGAGGAAGAAGAACGCGACCGCGTCGCCGAGGTGGGACCCCCGCTCGAGCCCCAGGAGATCGTAGGCCGCCCAGTTCGCCAGCGGCAGGTTCGCGAACCAGGCGACGAGCCAGGCCAGCGCCGCCGCGGCGGCCGTCGGCCGGAACGGGAGGTGCAGGCGGCGGGTCGCGACCGTCGTCATCCGAGCACTTCGCCGAGGGCGTCGTGGGCGCGCCGGCAGGCGGCGTCGTCGCGCTCGTAGTAGACGCGCCGGGTGTCGGCCCCGTGGCGGCTCGCCCGCACGAGGCCCGCATCGCGGAGCCGGGCGAGGTGGTTGCTGACGTTGTTCTCGCGCGCACCGAGGGCGGCGGCCATCTCGCAGACGCAGACGGGTCCGTCGCGGAGCATCCGCACGATGCTGGCCCGGATCGGGTCGGCCAGGAGCGCGGCGGCCGCCGCCGCCTCGGCGACGTCCGGGGGCACGAGGTTCATCCGCAGGTCGTCGAGGACCGGCAGTTCACGCAACATGGTGGGCCTCCACAGGGCTGTCGTTGATCGTCAGGAGCACGGTGAGATCCAGGCCCCGGGCGAGGCTTCGGGTGATGGTGGCGTCGCGCAGGGCCAGCTCGACCAGCCGCCGGGCCCGGTCCACGGGCACCTCGGTGGTGATCGCCAGGTCCAGGCGGAGCGCGGTGATCGCGGGCGGGTCGTCGGATCGCTCCGCGGCCACCCGCATCGCGAGGCGGTCGAAGCGCACGTGGGCCGAGTCCGTGACTGAGCGGAGGTTCCGGGCGACGCACCCGACGAGGGCCGCCATGAGCGCCTCGATGGGGCTCGGGCCGTCGGTGTCGTCGTCGGGCGTCGCGTTGAGCACGCCGTCCCACAACGCACCTCTGATCCGCGTCCGCGTTCCCGGGGCGGCCTCCGCCTCGAGCAGGTAGACCGGGGCGGCGGCGTGCTTCTGGTGAACAGTATTCATGACAGGAGGATCCAGGCGCGCTGGGCGGCAAGGGCGATCAGCGCGATCGCGAAGATGCGCGAGAGCGTGGCGCTCTTGACGCGACCCGCCGTGAACCGGGCCCCGAGCCACGCCCCGATGACCGACGCGATCGAGGTGGCGATCACAGTCGGCCAGTCGAACGAGGCCGTCCCGAGGTGGCTGGCGAAGGCGGAGAACGATGGCAGCGTCACGGCCACGGAGTTCGTGGCAGCTGCCAGCCTGGCGCTGTAGCCCACGAGGGTCAGGGTCGGCATGAGGAGGAAGCCCGGGCCAACGCCCAGGAAGCCGGCGAAGACAGAGATCGGGACCGCGGCGCCGGCGGCCTTCGCCCGCGCGGCGTCGGTGATCTCGGCGACGATCTCGGTCGACGCGCCCTTCGGAAGCGCCATGCGGATCGCGAGGAAGACCAGGACACCGACGTAGAGCCACCACACGAGGTCCGTCGAGGCGAACTGGAGGAGCCAGACGCCGAGCGGAGCCCCGATGGTCGTGATGATCACCAGGATGAGCGCGCCCCGCTTGTCGACCATCCCGGCCCGCCAGAAGGCAATCGCGCCGCTGATCGCGGTAAGCCCGTTGAGCAGCAGCGCCCAGGGCTGGATGACGTCCTTGAGGTCGTAGCCGAAGAGGCCCAGGACGGGGATGGCGATGAAGGCGACCCCGAGGCCCAGCATCCCGGACAGGAACGACAGCCCGAAGAGGAGCGGGGTCAGCAGGAGGAGCATCTCCACGGGGGCTTACCGGCCTTCCGGGTGGGCGGAGGCCCGGGCTCGATCGGCTCGAGCCCGGGCCGGAGGGTTCAGCGGGAATGACCGGTGTCGTTCGCCGCCCTTCGATGGCCCGGCGAGCTGCAGCGCATTCATCACATCTGACAGTGTCACATCGCGTGCTGCGACGACATAGGGCCGATCGGCACGGTCGGGCATGCCGAAAGCGGTGCAGTGGCCGCCGCCCGCCTGATCCGTGTGACGCGCGGGCTGGGAAGTCCCCTTACCCGACCTCGACCGTGGCGACCACGCCCAGGTGGTCCGACGGGTAGAGCGTCGGGTCGTCGGCGGCCGGGCGGTCCGCCCACAGCCGGGCGTGGACGGCACGGGCGCTGCCGCGGAGCCAGACGTAATCGAGGCACGACGGATCGCCGTCCGTGTCCATCGCCGGGGCCTGGAGGCCGGACGGCCAGGTCACGTCCGGCTCGGATCCGTTCGCCTCCGCATACGCGGAGCGGAAGGCGGCCCCGACCATGCGACCGTACGCCGGCTCCCCCGGGTCGGCGTTGAAGTCGCCCATGACGATCTGCGCGTCGGACGCCGGCGCGGCGTCGAGCCAGGCGACGAGGGCTGCCGTCTGCTCGTCGCGGAGCGCGGCGTCCGGAACCCGGTGGTGCAGGTGGGTCACGGCCACGAGGAGCCGCGCGCCGTCCGGCAGCGTCACGGTCACGCGGTGGGCCGCGCGCCGGTGGCCGAGGTCCAGCCGCTCCATCCCGTCGGCCGCGAGCGGCAGCCGGACGAGGAGGCTGTTGCCGTACTCCGGGCGCCCCGCCCAGCCCCGGTGGATGGCGTACTCGTCCGGCGTTCCCGCCGCGAGCAGGCGGTCCTGCTGCATCGGGTAGACGACCTCCTGCAGGCCCAGCAGGTCGGGACGCAGGGCGGCGGTGTCGGCCAGCAGGAGCGGGAGCCGCTCTTCCCAGCGGTCCGCCAGGTTCAGGATGTTGAGGGTCGCAACTCGCAGGCGCGTCATCCGCGGCCTCCCGTAGGCGCCAGGACCCCGGTCTCGAGCACGGGCAGCCGCCGGGCCTTCGCCGCAGCGCCGCCGAGCGCCGAGGCCGGGCGCGCCGGCCCCGTGGCATCGAGCTCGCCGGCAATCGCCGCCAGCCGGTCCGCGACCGCCCGATCGAGATAGTAGTAGATCCATGTCCCCTGCCGCTCCCCGTGGACCAGGCCCGCCTCACGGAGGACGCGGAGATGGTGGGAGACGGTCGGCTGGGAGAGGCCTGTGCACGCCGAGAAGTCGCAGGCGCAGACCGAGCCGTCGGAGGCGAGCTGGCGCACGATCGCCAGGCGGGCCGGATCGGCGAGCGCCGCGAGGAGGCGCACGTCGGGGTCGGTGGACTTCGACATGGCCGCAATCTATCGAAGATCTTCTATATTGACAAGTCTCGATATATACGCCAGGATACGCTCGTCGCCCCCCCCGTCCACCGCCCGAGGCACCACGATGTTCAACCAGGCCGCGACCTGCAGCGCCGCGGGATAGCCTTGACCCCGCACGAGCACCCCACGCCGCTGACTTCCCTGGAGCCACCCATGACCGACATCCTTCGCGACGAGGTCCGTCGCCACTACGCCCGCGCCGCGCTCGCGGTCCTGGAGCCCGGGGGCTGCTGCGGCCCAGGGTCGGCGGCGGGCCCCGGCGACCCGGTCTTTGGGCCGGGCCTCTACGACCCCGAGCAGCTGGACCCGCTCCCCGCCGACGCGGTCGCCGCCAGCCTCGGCTGCGGCAACCCCACCGCCATGGCCGAGCTGCGGCCGGGCGAGGTCGTGCTGGACCTCGGGTCCGGGGGCGGCATCGATGTCCTCCTCTCGGCGCAGCGCGTCGGTCCGTCAGGGATCGCCTACGGGCTCGACATGACCGACGAGATGCTGGAGCTGGCGCGCCGCAACGCGCGCTCGGCCGGAGCTTCGAACGCGCGCTTCCTGAAGGGCGAGATCGAGGCAATCCCGCTCCCCGACGCGTCGGTCGACGTGGTCATCAGCAACTGCGTCATCAACCTCTCGACCGACAAGCCGCGCGTCTTCGCCGAGATCGCCCGGGTCCTCCGGCCGGGCGGACGGGTGAGCGTCAGCGACGTGGTGGCCGACGACGCGCTCTCGCCGGCCGACCGGGCCGCCCGCGGCGACTACGCCGGCTGCATCGCGGGGGCGCTGTCGTTCTCCGAGTACGCCGTCGGCCTCGCCGCGGCCGGGCTGGCCGGGATCGAGCTGCGGCCGACCCACGCGGTCGTCCCCGGGATGTACAACGCGGTCGTCCGGGCCGTTCGCCCGTCGGCGGCCCATGACGCGGACGCGGACGGGCCGGCCGCCGATGCCTCGGCGGCTCGGGCGGCGGCCCAGGGAGTGGCCGCGGCGCGGGCCCTCCCGACCGACGGGAGAGTCGCCCTCGGCGACCCGTGCTGCGCGACGGACGCGGGGCCGGGCTGCTGCGGATGAGCGACGCGGCCGTGCCGCCGATGCCGCCCCTGGTATCGGCGACTGTCGCGGATCTCGCGGATGTCGAGGCGCTGGTGGCTGCCGCCGGGCTGACGCTCGACGGCCTCGCCGCCTGCGTGGCCGGCGGGACCGCCGTCGTCTGCCGCGAGCACGACGGCTGCCTGCTCGGGGCGGCCGCGACGGAGCGCTATGAGGGTGTCGCCTTCCTGCGCTCGGTCGCCGTGCACGCGCCGGTTCGCGGGCACGGGCTCGGCCGGGCGCTCGTGGAGCGCGCGCTCGACGACGCGCGCACCGCCGGGGCACGCGAGGCCTGGCTGCTCACCGTGACCGCGGAGCCCTTCTTCGCCGGCCTCGGCTGGACCCACGCCGATCGCGCCGACGCGCCAGCGGCCGTCGCCGCGTCGGTGGAGTTCGCCTCCGCCTGCCCGACCACCGCGATCGCGATGCGCCGCCCGCTCTGAGGACGACACGGCCGCTCGTCGTCCCCGTCATCGGTGACGCGGCTCTTCCGCCCGCGGAAGAACGGCGCGGTATTCGCTCATCCGTGATCGAACCTTGACGGTTTCTTCCACCAATGGAAGGTTTCAGCGGGTCACCGGACGCACGGCGCCGACGACGAGCCGCGATCTCGGCGCCGCTGTCAGCCTGGGCTACCTGATCGCGGAGGGTGTCAGCCGCGATCGGTGGTACCGCCTCGGCCCGCGGCTGCTTGAAACGGCGGCCGGCGGCGAACCCGCCGACCCGCGGGAGTCGACGCCGCGCGTGTAGAGGCGGACGTCCGAACCCGGCTCCCCTACTCCGGCAGCGCGGCGTCCTCCACACACGCGGCGACAACCCCGAGGGCGGCCAGGCGATCGCGTACGACGGCGTCCCGGACCGTCCACGCCGCCAGCTCGAGGCCGGCCGCACGCACCCGGTCTACCCGGCGCGCATCGATCCGGTGCCAGTCGGCGGCGATGCCCGTACAACCCAGCGCGGTCGCCGCGCGGATCGCCCGGTCGCTCAGCCAGGCGGTGTTCAGCCAGCACGGCCAGGCCGGCGCCAGGCGGCGGACCGTCGCCAGCGCAGCGTGGTCGAACGAGCTGATCACGACGCCGGCCACGCTCCCGTCGGGGCGCCCACGGGCCACCCGAAGCGGGGCGAGCGCGACCTCGCCGAGGTCCTCCTTCAGCTCGACGTCCAGGAACGCACCGCGGGGGCACGCCGCCAGGACCTCGGCCAGCGTCGGCACGCCGAGGCCGTCGAGCTCCGCCTCGGTCAGCCGCGACGCACGAAGCCGGCGACCCTGGACGCGCGCCAGCGACGCGTCGTGGAGGACGACCGCGACGCCATCGGCGGAGGCCCGGACGTCAAGCTCCAGGCCGTCGATCCCGGGGATCGCGAGCGCCGCCGCGAAGGCCGCGAGCGTGTTCTCGGGCACTCGGCGGTGATCGCCCCGGTGTGCCAGCAGGAGCACCGTCAGCCGCCGGGCGTCGCCGCGAGGTCCGGCCCGGTGATGGGGATGGCGAACGAGAATGTCGATCCGACCCCGTCCTCCGACTCGGCCCAGATCCGGCCGCCGTGGGCCTCCACGATGTGGCGGGCGATCGACAGCCCCAGCCCGGTCCCGCCAGCGCCGCGCGTGCGGGCCCGGTCGACCTTGTAGAAGCGCTCGAAGATGCGCGGCAGGGCGCTGCGCGGGATTCCCTGGCCGCGGTCCTGGACCGCGACTACGACCTCGCTCTCGTTCGGAGTGACACGGACGGACACCACGGAGCCGGCCGGGCTGAACTTGACGGCGTTGTGGAGCAGGTTCAGGAGTGCCTGCCCGATTCGGTCTCGGTCGCCGCGGACCGCAGGCACGGTCTCAGGGGCGTGGACGTCGAGGGTCACCCCCTGCCGCTCGGCGAACAGGCGGATCCGCTCAGCGGTGGCGATCGCGAGGCGCCCGAGGTCGACGTCGTCGACGGCCACGGTGGCGATGCCCGACTCGATCCGGGAGAGGTCAAGGAGCTCGTTGACCATCTGGACCAGGTGCCCGGTCTCCACCTCGATCTTCGCGACCCGCTCGGCGGCCTTGGGCGGCAGCGAGTCGGCGTCGGCGGCCAGCGTCTCCGCGAGGAGGCTGACGTTCGTAAGCGGCGTGCGAAGCTCGTGACTGAGGTTGTCGATGAACTCCGTGCGGATCCGCTGCAGGCGGCGGAGCTCCGAGACGTCCTCCAGCACCAGCCACGCGTCTCCCGACGGCGTCCGCCGGGCGCGGGCCAGGAGTGACGGCCCGTCCTCCGTACGGACGACCACCTCGCCCACCGCCGAGCCGGCCTCGAGGGCCGTCCGGGCGATCGCCTCCACGTGGTGGTCGGTGAAGGCCTCCAGCACGCCGCGGCCGACCATCGTGCCGGGACGGCGGGCCATGAGCCGGTGGGCCGTGTCGTTCGCGGCGGTCACCGTCAGGTCGGAGTTGACGCGGACCGCGCCGACCCCGGCGAGGTCCACGAGGACCGCCGCGTCGCGGTCCGCCGCGGCCGCCCGCTCGTCGGCTGCGGCGAGGCGCGCCTCGAGCGCGGGGTCGCCACCCGCCCGCCCGGGCGCCCCCTGCCGGACGCCGCGCCGCTGGAGCGTGGCCGCGAGCGCGAGCAGCGCCGCCGCGACGAGCGCGAGGAGGGCGCCGTACTCCAGGAGGGCGCCCATCGGAGCTCCGGCGGCCGGCGCCTGGCGCCCGCCTACCCGGCCTGGGCCAGGAGGCGCGCTTCGACCGCCTCGAGCGTCTCGATCGTCCGCTCGCCGGTCGCACGGACGGTCACCTCGACGCCGCCCGCCGCCAGCGAGCGCGGGCTGATCGTGACGATGAGGGGCATCCCCAGCAGTTCGGCGTCGGTGAACTTGACGCCGGGCGACTCGTCGCGGTCGTCCCAAAGGACCTCGCGGCCGGCGTCGCGGGCCCGGTCGTGGAGGCGCTCGGCGATCTCGGTGACGCGCGGGTCCTTCGCCGCCGAGAGCGTGACGAGGTGCGCGGCGTAGGGCGCCACCTCCGTCGGCCAGGCAATCCCCTTCGCGTCGTGGTGGGCCTCGACGACACAGGCCAGCGCGCGCCCGACGCCGATCCCGTACGAGCCCATGACGATCGGGTGCGCCATCCCGTCCTCGCCGAGGTACGTGGCGCCGAGGGCGCTCGTGTACTTCGTGCCGAGCTTGAAGATGTTGCCAACCTCGATCCCGTTGCGCAGGATCACGGGGGCCCCGCAGGTGGGACAGCCGTCGCCCTCGCGGGCGTTCGCGACGTCCGCGACCAGGTCGGGCGTGAAGTCGCGCCCGACGTTGACGTTGCGGTAGTGGAACCCCTCCCGGTTCGCGCCGGCGACAAGGTTTGAGGATCGCGCCACCAGCTCGTCGACCAGGACGAAGGCGCCCTGCGCGCCGATCGGCGAGCCATAGCCGGGCTCCATGCCGGCGGCCTTGATCTCTTCGGCCTGGGCCGGCCGGAGCGCCCGGGCGCCCGTGGCGTTGGCCAGCTTCGTCTCGTTGACCTCCATGTCGCCGCGGACGATGGCAGTGATGAGCCGCCCGTCGCCGTCCACGAAGAAGGTGGCCTTGGCGGTCTCCTCGGGGCTGATCCCCAGGAAGGCGGCGAGGTCGGCGATCGTCGTCGCGCCCGGCGTGGCGACCTCCTCGAGCGGGAGGGGCTCGCCCGCCGGCGGCTCGGAGAAGCGGACCTTCGCCACCTGGCGGTTCGCCGAGTAGCCGCACGTCTCGCACAGGACCAGGTCGTCCTCGCCGAACTCGTTGAGGACCATGAACTCGTGGGCCCCGGAGCCGCCCATCATCCCCACGTCGGAGGCGACCGCGATCGCCCGCAGCCCCAGGCGCTCGAAGATCCGGGTGTAGGCCTCGTAGTGCAACTCGTAGGCGAGGTCGAGGCCGGCCTCGTCGAGGTCGCAGGTGTACGAGTCCTTCATGACGAACTCGCGAACCCGGATGAGGCCGCCGCGCGAGCGCGGCTCGTCGCGCCACTTCGTCTGGAAGTGGTAGACCATCATCGGCAGCTGCCGGTAGCTCTTCACGATGTCGCGCAGGAGGTCGGCGACGACCTCCTCGTGGGTCATCGCGAGGACCATGTCGCGCCCGCCGCGGTCCCTGAAGCGCGCCATCTCGGGGCCGATCTGGTACCAGCGCCCGGTCTCCTTCCAGAGGTCGGCCGGGTGGACCACCGGCATCTCCATCTCCTGGCAGCCGATCCGGTCCATCTCCTCGCGGATGACCTGCTCGACGCGCTTCGCGACGCGGAAGCCGAGCGGCAGGAGCGAGTAGATCCCGGCTCCCAGCTGGCGGACGTAGCCGGCCCGGACCAGGAGGCGATGGCTGGGCATCTCCGCATCGGCGGGGTCGTCGCGGAGGGTCGTGAAGAAGAGATGGCTCAGGCGCATGCGGCAAGGATACCGGCGCGGGCGTCCGGACGATGCGAGCGGACCGTCGGCCGCAGGGTTGGGATGGGAGCGCCGTCCGGGGCGGCTCGCGGGCCTCGGGCGAACGACGCGCCTCCAGTAGTGGCGGCGGTGTGATACACGAACTCGCAATCCTGGAAGAGGTGCCTCTTCGTGCCGTGGCAGGCGTCGGTCCCGTCGCCGCGGTCGCAGAGATCCTTGCCGCTGCCGGCTTCGGTGCGTCCCGACGCACGGTTGTGCCGGCGACCCGGCGCGCCGACCGCAGTGCCTCCATACTGCCGCCATGCAGCGAGGACCCCGACCGATCCGCGGAGCGCCGGCGTGACCGCCCTCCTGCTCGCGGTCCTGGTGCTCGCCGTCCTGTTCGACTACATCAACGGCTTCCACGACACGGCGAACGCCATCGCCACGTCGGTCGCGACGCGCGCCCTGCGGCCCGCCTACGCGATCGGGATGGCCGCGGCGTTCAACTTCATCGGGGCCTTCGCCGGGACGGCCGTCGCCAAGACGATCGGCGGGGGCCTGGTCGACGAGCAGAGCACCACCCAGACCGTCGTGGCCGCCGCGCTCATCGGGGCAATCGTCTGGAACCTCGTCACCTGGCGCATGGGCATCCCGAGCTCCAGCAGCCACGCCCTCATCGGCAGCCTCATGGGAGCGACGATCGTCGCCGCGGGCGTCGGCGCGATCAAGATGGATGGCCTGGTCAACAAGGTCCTGGTCCCGCTCGTCAGCTCGCCGATCATCGGCTTCACCGGCGCTTTCTTCCTGATGATCGCCCTCTTCTGGATCTTCCGGCACGCCGACCGGCGGCCGCTCGCGCGGCACTTCCGCCGGCTGCAGCTGCTGTCCGCCGGATTCATGGCCTTCAGCCACGGCTCGAACGACGCCCAGAAGACGATGGGGATCATCACCCTCGCCCTCTTCTCGGCCGGCGTGATCCCCTCGGTGGACGTCCCGACCTGGGTCATCATCGTCTCGGCAACGGCGATCTCCCTGGGAACCGCCGCCGGCGGCTGGCGGATCATGGCGACGATGGGCCACCGCGTCGTCGAGCTGGAGCCGATCCACGGCTTCGCCGCCGAGACGACCGCCGCGACGGTCCTCTTCACGACGGCCCATTTCGGGATGCCGGTCTCCACGACCCACGTCATCTCGAGCGCGATCATGGGCGTCGGCACCAGCAAGGGCGCCCACGGCGTCCGCTGGGGCGTCGCCCGCGGCATCCTCGTCGCCTGGATCGTGACGATCCCGGCCACCGCGGGGTTCGGGGCCCTCTCGTGGGTGGTCCTCGACGCCCTCGGCATCCGCTGAACCAGACACCCGGAGGTTCCCATGGTGCGCCTGCTCCCCAAGGACGAGGCCTTTCACGACGTCTTCGTGAAAGACGGCGAGAACCTGCTCGAGGCCGCCCGCGCGCTCAACGCGATGTTCACGGAGTTCGACCGGCTCGACGAGCGCGTCGCCACGATCCAGGCCCTGGAGCACGAGGGCGACGAGATCGACGCCGAGATCGCCGCGCGCCTCGAGAAGTCCTTCATCACCCCCTTCGACCGCGAGGACATCCACGAGCTCTACACGCGGCTCGACGACGTGGTCGACGGCATCCAGGAAGCCGCGGAGACGGTGGTCATCTACGGGATCGACACCGCCACCGACGAGGCGCGCCGGATGGCCGGGATCATCGACGCCCAGGCCGAGCAGCTCCTGGAGGCGCTCCGGAAGCTCGATCGGCTCGAGACGGCCGGGATGCATCTCAAGGCCGTCCACGACCTCGAGAACGAGGCCGACGGCCTCTCGCGGGCCGCGATCGGGCGGCTCTTCCGCGACGGCGACGACCCCCTGACGGTCATCAAGCTGCGCGACCTCTACAAGGTCCTCGAGGACACGGTCGACGCCGCCGAGGACGCCGCCGAGGTCATCGAGCGGATCGCCGCCAAGCACCAGTAGGGGCGCGTTCCGCGCCCGGGGCGCGGGCGGCGACTCAGGCCGGGCGGCGGTGCCGTGGCGCGGGTGTCCCGCGTCGCGGGCCTTCGGCTGTCAGGCCGGGCGGCGGAGGACGTAGCCGACGCCGCGCACCGTCTGGACGAGCGCCGGCGCCGCCGTGTCGGGCTCGATCGCGCTGCGGAGCCAGTGGACGTGGACGTCCACGGTCCGTGTCTCGCCGGCGTAGTCGTAGCCCCAGACCTGCTCCAGGAGCTGCTCCCGGCTGAAGACCTGCCCGGGATGACGGAGCAGGAACGCGAGCAGCTCGAAAACCTTTGGCTTCATCGGGACCGGCGCGCCGTCGCGCAGGAGGCGGTGGCCCGCGAGGTCGACGGTCAGGTCGCCGAGGGACACCGTCGTCGATCCCTCGGCCGGCGGCTGCTCCGTGCGCCGCAGGAGCGCCCGGATGCGCGCACTGAGCTCGCGAAGGCTGAACGGCTTCGTGACGTAGTCGTCGGCGCCCAGCTCCAGGCCCAGGACCTTGTCGAGCTCTGAGCTCTTGGCGGTCAGCATCAGGATCGGGACGCCCGACTCCTGGCGGATGATCCGGCAGACCTCGATCCCCGACAACTCGGGGAGCATGAGGTCCAGCACGACGAGCTCCGGGCGGTGCTCACGGAAGCGCGCCAGCGCCTCGCGGCCGTCGGCGGCCGTGACCACCCGGAAGCCGTCCGCCTCGAGCGCCTCGGCGAGCGTCTCGCGGAGGGTCGGCTCGTCGTCCACGACGAGGATCGTGCGGACCATCATCGCCAAGCATAGGACGTTCTGTTAACGCGCCGTTTCGGGGCCGTCAACTTCCTGGTGCTGGGATGGTGGTGGCGTGGCGCGGTCGGGCCGCGGCATCGGCGGTTGGAGAGGCCTGATGCCCGCCACGCGCCCGCCGGCGCGACCTACCATAGGACGGTGACCAGCCGCCTTCGGCCCGGGACCGGTGGCGACACCGTCGTCCGCGTCGAGCATCTTGTCAAGCGCTACGGCACCGTCGACGCCGTCCGGGGCATCGATTTCGAGATCATGCGCGGCGAGGTGTTCGGCTTTCTCGGGCCCAATGGCGCCGGCAAGAGCACGACCATCCGCTGTCTCATGGGCCTTCTTCGCCCGACGGCGGGGCGGGTCACGGCATTTGGTCTCGACACCTGGACAGATGGTGTCGCCGCTCGCCGACATATCGCCTACCTGCCGGGCGAACTGCGGCTCCCGGACCGGCTCACCACGCTCGATCTGGTCGCGACCGTGGGGCGCATGCGCGGCGGCTTCGATGTTCTGCGGCGCGAGGCGCTGGCGGAGCGCCTGCAGCTCGATGTCCGCCGGCAGCTGCGGGACCTCTCGTCCGGGAACCGCCGCAAGGTGGCCCTGCTCCTGGCGTTCCTGGCCGACGCCGATCTCCTGGTCCTGGACGAACCGACGACCGGGCTGGATCCGCTGATCCAGCACGAGTTCCTGGCCCTTGTTCGCGACGCGCGCGCGGACGGTGCGACGGTATTCCTGTCGTCGCACGTCCTCTCGGAGGTCCAGTGTGCAGCCGACCGCGTCGCCGTCCTCCATGCGGGGCGCGTCATCGCCGTGGGGACCGTCGCCGAGTTACGCGGCCGCCCCCGCCAGCGGATCGAAGCCTGGTTCGATGCCGCGCCGCCCGTGGCGGAGCTGCTCGCCCTGCCGGGAGTGGCCGACGCGACCGTCGACGGTCTCCGCTTCAGCGCGACGCTGGCCGGGCCGGTTCAACCCTTGGTCGACCTGCTCGCCCGTCACCCGGTCACCTCGATGCGGGTCGAGGACCCCGACCTCGACGATGCCGTCATGGCTCTCTATGCCGCGCATTCCGGTGATGCCGGGGCCGGCACAGCCGGGCAACGGCCGTGAACCCCGCAGCCCTCGAACTCGTCGCGCTCCCGGTCCGGGCACTGCGGCGTGGAGCGGTGTGGTGGGCGATCGGGCTGGCAGCGATGATCGCCCTCACGATGGCGTTCTGGCCCGCCTTCAAGGGCTCGCGTGTCATCCAGCAGGGACTCGACATGGTTCCGCCCGCGCTCGTCCAGGCATTCGGGCTCCAGGACTTCCTCTCGCCGGAGGGATACCTGCGCGGCAACCTCTACGCGATCCTGGTCCCGCTCCTGCTCGTGCTGGCGGCCGTCTCGGCAGTCGGCAGCCAGACCGCCGGCGAGGAAGCGGCCGGCCGCCTCGAGCTGTACCTCGCGCAGCCCGTCGATCGGCGCTGGTTCTTCCTGGGACGCGGGATCGCAGTCGCGGTCGCCGTTTCCGTGATCTCGGTGGCTGTACTCGTCGCGCAGGTGGCTTCGAATGCGATCGTCGACGTCCGCGTCGACCTCGGCCGGCTCGCCTCCACCGTGGTGCTGTCAGGGCTGCTCGCCCTGCTCCATGCGGCCCTCGGGTTCGCGGTCGCCGGATTCCGCGCCCGGCCGCCGCTGGTGCTGGCCACGGGGACGGTTGTCGCGATCGCCGGCTACCTCGTCGCCGCCCTGTTCCCTCTCAGCGACGTGCTCGCCCCGTGGCGCCACCTATCGCCCTGGGACTGGGCGCTGGGCGGCGATCCCCTGCTCCACGCGGCAGAGCCGTGGCGCTATGCCGCGCTCGTCGTGCCGACGGTCGGGCTCGTCGTCCTGGGTATGCGGGCGTTCGGCCGGCGCGACGTGGCGGCCGCCTGAGGGCCGGCGGGCAGGGCGGGGCCGGGGGACCGGCGGGGCCCGGCGGCCTCAGGCGCCCGTGATTGCGTTTCACACTCAAACCCGGGGTCGTCACGCACGGCTCTTCCGCAGCACGCTGCGCTTCGTCGACATGCCGTGCTCGGGCCCGGTCGATTTGAGTTGGATCTGCAGTCAACGGCACGCGCCCGACCGCGGCTGTGGATCAGCGACCCTCAGCCGCTGGCCACCCCGCCGGCCACCAGCAGGCCGACGGCGTGCGCCAGCCGCGCCAGCACGCGGTCCCGGCCCAGCACGACCATCAGCTCGAAGAGCGGCGGCGTGGCCGTGCGCCCCGTCATCGCGACGCGAATCGCCATGAAGAGATCGCCCGCCTTCCAGCCGCGCGCCTCGGCGAGGCCGCGGAGGGCAGCTTCGAGGTCCTCGACCGTGAACGCATCGGACCCGGCCGCCCCGATCGTCGCCTCCACGGCCGACAGCCCGGCGAGGGTCGTGGCCGCGTCCCAGCGCTTGGGCACGAGCATCGCCGGGTCCAGCGGGACCTGGTCGACGAACAGGAAGCCGACCATGTCGGTGATCGCACCGAGCACGGGAAGCCGCTCCCGCACGATCGGGAGCAGCGCGGTCAGTTCCTCGCGGGTCGGCTCGCGGTCGATCCGCCCGTCCGCCTTCGCCCGCGCGAGGAACGGCGCCAGCCGACCGACCAGGTCGTCGTCGGCCAGGCGGCGGATCCACTGGCCGTTGAGCCACTCCAGGCGGACCCGGTCGAAGACGGCGCCGCCTTTCTGGACCGCGTCGAGGTCGAACCGCTCCGCGATCTCGTCGAGCGAGAGGACGTCCTCCTCGGTGCCCGGCGACCAGCCGAGGTAGGCGAGGTAGTTCACGAACGCCTCGCGAACGAAGCCCTCGGCGATGTAGTCCTTCACCGCAGTCTGGCTCTTGCGCTTGCTCATCTTCGTCCGGTCGGTGTTGAGGATGAGCGGCAGGTGGGCGAAGACGGGCTCCGGGTGGCCGAGGGCCCGGAAGAGGAGGATGTGCTTGGGGGTGTTGGAGAGGTGGTCCTCGCCGCGGATGACGTGGGTGATCCCCATCGCCGCGTCGTCCACCACCACGGTGAAGTGGTAGAGCGGCGTGCCGTCGACGCGGAGGATCACGAGGTCGCCGCCCAGCGCGGCGGCGTCGAACTCGACGTGGCCCCGGACGAGGTCGTCGAAGGCGACGACGCCGGGCTCGATCCGGAAACGCAGGGCCGGTCGGCGGCCCTCGGCCTCGCGCGCGGAGCGCTCGTTCGGCGTCAGCGCGGCGCAGCGGCCGACGTAGCGGGGCGGCTGCTTCGCCGCCTCGTGGGCCTTCCGGTCCGCCTCCAGCTCCTCGGGGGAGCAGTAGCAGGGATACGCCCGGTCCTGCGCCAGGAGCCGGGCGGCCGCCTCGGCGTAGAGCGGGAGGCGTGCCATCTGGCGATACGGCCCGAAGGGCCCCCGCTCCTCGCGCCCGCCGGCAGCCGGGCCCTCGTCCCACTCCAGCCCGAGCCAGTGGAGGTGCTCCAGGATGTCGCGCTCGAACTCGACGGTGGAGCGGGCCTGGTCGGTGTCCTCCAGGCGCAGGATGAACGTCCCGCCGACGTGACGGGCGAAGAGGTAGTTGAAGAGGGCCGTGCGAGCCGTCCCGATGTGGAGCGGGCCCGTGGGGCTGGGGGCGATCCGGACGCGGGCGTCGGACATGTGCCGATTGTACGGGGCGCGGCGCTCAGCCCCTTGTACGGGGCGCGGCGCTCAGCCCCGGCGGACGCCCTCGGGCACGCGGTGGAAGAGCACCGGGTCCGCCTCGCCGCGGAGGACGTGCACGAGGCCGGCGGGCCGAAGGCCAAGGGTCGCCCGGCCGATGGGCCCCTCCAGGGTGATCGCGTCGAGCGACGCCGAGCGGGCCAGGATCGTGACGTGGGCGCCGGGCGTCAGGGCCCGCGCCTCGAGGTACGAGAGGAGCGCCGGGTCCTCCTCGGCGGCCTCGGTGATCCGGTAGACGGTCGCCCGCTCCCCCGCCTCCAGGCCGGCGAGGGGAACGCCCGGGGGCCGGCGCTCGGCTGCCGCGAGGTCGATCGGATTGCCGTGCGGACAGGTCTCCGGGTGGCCGAGGAGGTCGTCGAGGCGCGCCTCGACGCGGGGCGAGATCGCGCCCTGGAGGCGCGCGGCCTCCACGTCGGACTCGGCCCAACCGAGACCTACGACGGTCGTCAGGAGCCACTCCAAGAGCGCGTGGCGCCGGAAGATGGCGTCGGCTGCCGCGCGGCCGGGGGCGGTCAGGCTCAGCTCGCGCCCCTCGCCCTGGGCGACCAGCCCGTCGGCGCCCAGGCGGCGCACCATCTCGCTCGCCGCCTGGGTCGTGACGCCCACCTGGCGGGCGATGTGGGCCGTGGTCACGCGGCAGCCGTCGCCCTCGGCGACGCGGAGCGCGAGCAGGTACTCCTGGGCGGCGCTGGAGAGGTCGGACGGGGCGCGACGCGTCACCCGCGGATCCTACCGCGCCCCCGCGGGTGCCCGTCAGCCAGCGGCTCAGGGGCCGTGACCCAACCGCCGGGTGGCGGCCGTGGGGTGCGGCTGGCCCCACGTTGAGCGCGCTGGGGCCCCGACTCCTCTGCGAGTCTGCAGGGAATACGGCTGGCGGAGGGCGGGGTGCGATGGCGGTTCGTCGGCCAGTTCCTCGGCCGGAGTGCGGCGGCGATTGCGGTTCCCCGGCCTGCCCCCTCGGCCTGCCTCCTCGTCGAACGAGTCGCAAGCTCAGCCGATGCGCTCGCCCACCGGGACGAGGTCGAAGCCCGGAATCGTCTCGGCCGCGATCCGGCCGTGCGGGTCCAGCTCGAAGGGCCGATGGTAGCGGCCCACGACGCGAAGAGCCTGTCCCTCGAGGACACCGGCGAGGCGCAACGCCTCGACCGACACCGCCCATGTCGCCCGGTCGAAACCCCCGCCGTCCTCCACCTTGACGGCCACCGCTGACGCGCCGATGCGTCGCGCCGGGTCCGGGAGGACGGCGACCCCGCGCAGGCCCTCCGCGCCGCCCTTGACGACGAGGCGCCCGGGGAGCGCCTTCATGAGCGAGGTGTCGATCCGCTCTCGCGTCCCGCCCACCATCTCCGGGTGCGCGACCATCGCGTCGCGGATCGTGCGCAGCGGCGCCGCCAGGCTCTGCCGCGGGTCGCCGGCCGGCACCGCCTCCGGGTCGGCGAGGAAGGCGTAGGCCCGGGCGACCGCCGCGAGGGGGAACGCGAAGGTCTCAACCCCGCAGCCGTCGATCGCCGTCCGGAGCCGCTCCGGGGTGGTCTCGAAAGCGCGGGCGACCGCCGCGCGCAGCGCGACCTGGGCGGGATGGCCGGCGTTCCAGTAGTCCTCCAGGCTCCAGTCGCCGAGGCGGGCCAGGAGGAGCATCGCCGCGTGGTAGCCGGAGCACATGTGGCGAAGCGGGCCCGCCTTCTCGCCGTCCCGCGCGAGGCGCGTCGCGGTGAGAGCGTCGAGCGGGGCGCCAGCCGTCCCGCAGGCGAGCAGCGTCTGGGTGAGCCCGGACCGCCGGAAGACGGCCTGCAGCGTCCGCACGTGGAGATCCTCGCCCGAGTGCGAGCTCGCCATCAGGGCGATCTCGGCCCGGGTGAGGCCGTAGTCGCGGAACCCGCCGGCCTCGGCGAGGGCGACGAGGGCGAACGGCTTGACGCAGGAGCGCAGCGTCACCTCCGCCTCGGCGTCGCCGGCGACGTGGGTCACCCGGCCGGCCGCATCCACCCGCACCACGCGACCGCGGTGGACGCTCTCCACGATCTCCCCGCGCACCTGGCGGGCGAGGACGGGGGCGGCCTTGCGCGGGCCGCGCGCGGCGAGTGCGGGCGGACGGGTGCCCCGGGGGGGCCGGGCGGGCGGCATGGTGGACCGAGGATAGCGCGACCGGGCGCGCCCGGACGCCCCGCCGCGCGCCCCGTCCGGTGCTAGGATCGGTCCGGTCGGATCCCCGTCTCGCGGGGTGCCGGCCGCGCCGACCGCCTGCTCCACGCCAGAGGTGCGCGCCCGTGTCCGACAGCAACCTCGCCCCGCCCAACCTCCACGTCTCGCGGCATCCGGCCGTCCTCCACAAGCTCGCGATCCTGCGCGACGACAAGACCGAGCCGAAGAAGTTCCGCGAGGTCGTCCGCGAGCTCTCCTGGCTCCTTGGCTACGAGGCCCTGGCGGACGCCCGGCTGCGCCCGCTCCGCGTCCGCACCCCGCTCGAGGAAACGGACGCCCACGAGCTCGGCGACCGGATCGGGCTCGTGCCGATCCTGCGGGCCGGCCTCGGGATGGTGGACGCGATGCTCGAGCTGATGCCGACGGCGCAGGTCTGGCACCTCGGCCTCTTCCGCGACGAGCGGACGCTCCGCCCGGTGGAGTACTACAACAAGCTCCCCGACTCCGCGACGGTCGAGCTGTGCCTGATCCTCGACCCGATGCTCGCGACCGGCGGCTCGGCCACGGCCGCGATCGACGTCCTCAAGCGCTGGGGCGCCAGCCGGATCAAGCTCATCAACCTGATCGCCGCGCCCGAGGGTGTGGCGGCCGTGAGCGCGGCCCACCCGGACGTCACGATCCACTGCGCGGCGCTCGACCGCGGGCTCAACGACAAGGGCTACATCCTGCCCGGCCTGGGCGACGCGGGCGACCGCCAGTTCGGCACCGGCCGCCGGGACTGACGCGCCGGGTCTCACGGCCCGCGACTTCAGCCGACCACGAAGAAGCCGGCCCCTCGCGGGGCCGGCTCGTGCTTCACGCGGTGATGGTCGTCCGGGGCTAACGCTGGCCGAGCGCCTCGTCGGCGAGGCTCAGCGCCCCATCGATGATCGCGAAGCCTTCCGCGAGCTGCTCCTCGGTGATGCACAGCGGCGGGTTCGTGTGGATCCCGTTGTTGGCGATCATCGTGTACAGGCCGTTGTCGCGGAGGTGCTTCGCGACCGCCTTCATCTCGTCCGACGTGCCGTTGAAGGCCGTCATCGGTGTCCACGGGTCGCGGCTGCGCACCAGGTCGATGATCCCGAACAGGCCCAGGCTGCGGGTCGCCCCCACGCTCGGGTGCTTCGCGGCCAGCGCCTCGTGGTGGCGGCGCAGGACCTCCCCCATCCGGGCGGACTTCTCGAGGAGCCCGTCTTCCTCGTATACCCCGATCGTGGCCAGCGCGGCCGCGAGGCTCACCGGGTGGCTGCTGTACGTGAGGCCCCCGTAGAACATCTTGGTGTCGAAGAACTCGGCAATGTGGTGGCGCATCGCAACCGCGCCGAGGGGCAGGTAGCTGGAGGTCAGCCCCTTCGCCATCGTCATCAGGTCGGGCACGACGTCCCAGTGATTCAGGGCGAACCACTTCCCGGTGCGCCCGAAGCCCGCCATCACCTCGTCGGCGACCATCAGGATCCCGTACCGGTCGCAGAGCTCGCGGACGCCCGCCAGGTACCCGTCGGGCGGGATGAGGATGCCGTTCGTCCCGACGATCGTCTCGAGGAAGACCGCCGCGATCGTGTGCGGCCCCTCGTAGCGGATGACGTCCTCCAGGCCCGCCAGCGCCTCCGCCGCCGGCCGGGGCTCCTTCTCGCCCCAGCGATGGGTGTCCGGGTAGCGCACCACGCCGTAGATGGCCGGCTCGTTGGCCCAGCGGCGCGGGTCGCCGGTGAGGGTCATCGCCCCGAGGGTCGCCCCGTGGTAAGTCCGGTAGCGGGCGAGCACCTTGGTCCGGCCCGTGTAGTGGCGGGCGAGCTTGATCGCGTTCTCGACCGCCTCCGCCCCGCCGAGGGTGAAGAAGACCTTGTCCAGGTCTCCCGGCATGATCTCGGCCAGCTTCGCGCCGAGGCGGGCCCGGATCTCCGTGGCGAAGGCCGGCTGGACGTACTGCAGCTTCGCCGCCTGGGCCGTGATGGCGTCGATGATGCGGCGGTCGCCGTGGCCGATGTTCACCGACATCAGCTGGCTGTTGAAGTCGATGATCCGGCGGCCCTCGGGCGTGTAGAGGTAGATCCCCTCCGCCCGGTCGATCGCGATCGGGTCGATGGCGCCCTGGGCGGACCACGAGAAGAAGGTGTGGGCCCGGGAGAGGCGGACGATCTCTTCGCTGGTCATGGAACCGGGCGCGGCGCTGATTCCCATCGATTCCTCCGTTCCGGGCGGCGCTGGCTGCCCGCCTGATCACGTTGCGGCGTCGCAGCCATTACAGCACGCGGGCCGGCCCGGCGAGGGCCCGCGCGGACAGGGGTCGGCCTACCGCGGGGGAGTCCCCGCGTACCCCTCTGCCTCCTCCTCGTACCCGCCGTGGTAGTCGGAGGCCTCGGGCCGGGCGATCTGCGCGTGGGGGACGACGCTGCCGCGGCGGATCCCGCGGAAGTCGGCCAGGGACGTCCAGCCGCGCTCGGCGTTCCGCTCGAGGAAGGCGGTCATCCCGCTGGTCAGGTCGGCGATCACGTTGGGCCCGATGGCGTGGTCGAGCATGGCGGCGGTCGCGACCTGGACCGTGCCACAGCCGAGCAGGAAGTAGTTGAGGGCGTGCTCGAACGTGGAGATCCCGCCGATCCCCGAGAACTCCCGGTCCGGGAAAGCCTGCGTCATCTCCGCCATCTTGGCCAGCGACTGGGGCAGGATGGCCGGCCCCCCGAGGCCGCCCGACGCGACGTAGCCGTCGACGCTGACCTCGAAGTCGAGCGAGTCGGCGCTGATGAGCGGCAGGGATGGGAACGTGTTCGAGGACGAGATCGCGTCGGCGCCGCCGAGGAAGGTCGCGCCGGCCTCCTCCACGATGTTCGCCGTCGCCGGGGTCAGCTTCACCCAGACCGGGACGCGCGCCGCTTCCTTGACCGCCTGCGTCGAGACGGAGCAGAGGACGGGGTCTTTGCCGATGTTCGAGCCCATGTCCACCCGGTCCATGTGGGGGCACGAGAAGTTGAGCTCGATCGCATCGACCCCCGCGTCCTGGACGGCCCGCACGAGGACCTGCCAGTTCTCGAGCTCCTTGTCGTTGCCCGAGCCCGCCATGATCGAGGCCACGAGGACGCGGTTCGGCCAGGCCTTCTTGATCGCCTCGAGGCGGGGGACCCACCAGTCGAGCGGCTTGTCGGAGATCAGCTCCCAGTTCCACGAGGCCACGAGCGTCGAGTCCGGGCGCTTGGCCATCGACAGCCGGGTCCCGGCGTTGTCGGCGCGGAGGAACTTCGTCTTGGGGCCCCGGACGTTGACGACCGGGTGGAGGCCGATCGTCTTGGTGACCACGCCACCCCAGCCCGCCTCGTAGGCGCGGACGATGTTGCTCTCGGACTCCGTCGGCGGGGCCGAGGCAAGGAGGAACGGGTTCTCGAAGCGGATGCCCGTGAAGACGGTCGACAGGTCGGCCATGGGGACGCTTCCTCCTGGAGGGTGGAAATGGGCATCGTTGGGCGGGGCGCAGGGCGACAGTATGGCCGGATGGCCGCTTTCGCTCGACCGCGGCCGGCGCAGCGGCCGGCGCAGCGGCCCGCGCAGCGGCCGGCGCAGCGGCCGGCGCGACAGGTCCGTCCGGCAGGTTCACGAGTCGCCGTCTGGACCTTGCGCGGCGGGCCCCATAATGCCGACGATCGGCGGAACGGCTCGCGATACGGGTCCGCCCGATCAAGTCGGCTGGCCATCGTGGCCCGCGCGTCCTGCCGCATCGCCCCGAGGAGGCACCAGCGAATGACAACCGAAGTGCGCGTGCAGCCCGTGCCGCCCGCCACGCTGCCCATCCTGAGCCACTGGATAGGCGGCCGCCCGGTCGAGGTCCCCCCCGAGCAGACCGGCCCGATCTACAACCCGGCCACCGGGCAGGTCATCGCCCGCGTCCCGCGCGCGGGGGCCCCCGAGGTCGACGCCGCGGTTGCCGCCGCGAAGGCCGCCTACCCGGCCTGGCGCGACATGCCGCTCATCGCCCGCAGCCAGTTCTTCTTCGCCTTCCGCGAGCTGATGTGGCGCCAGCGCAAGGAGCTGGCCGAGCTCATCACCCGCCACCACGGCAAGACCTTCCCCGACGCCTTCGCCGAGGTGACCCGGGGCATCGAGACCGTCGAGTTCGCCTGCGGCCTGCCGGTCCACCTGGCCGGCCTCAACACCCCCAACGTGGCCACCGCGGTGGACACCTTCACCCTGCGCGGGCCGCTCGGGGTGACCGCCGCGATCACCCCCTTCAACTTCCCGGCCATGGTCCCCCTCTGGATCTACCCGATCGCGATGGCCTGCGGCAACACGATGGTCCTCAAGCCGTCCTCGCACACCCCCGGCGCGACCCAGCTGCAGGCCGAGCTGTGGAAGGAGGCCGGCTTGCCCGACGGCGTCTTCAACGTCGTCTACGGCGGCCGCGAGGCGGTGACCGCGCTCGTCGAGCACCCCGACGTGCGGGCCATCCAGTTCGTGGGCTCGACCGCGGTCGGCCGCTACGTCTACGAGGAGGGCACGAGGCGGGGCAAGCGGGTCGGCTCCTTCACTTCGGCCAAGAACGCCATGGTCGTCCTGCCCGACGCCGACATGGAGATGACCGCCGACGCGGCGGTCGCCTCGGGCTACGGCAGCGCCGGCGAGCGCTGCATGGCCCAGACCCTGCTCATCGCGGTCGGCGACGCGGCCGAGCGGCTGCGCCCGCTCATCCTCGAGCGGATCGCCAAGCTGCGCGTCGGCCCGGGCATGGAGCCCGGCATGGACATGGGCCCGATCTACACCGCCGAGCACCGCGCCTCGGTCATCCGCTGGATCGATCGGGGCGAGGCCGAGGGGGCCGAGCTCGTCGTCGACGGCCGGCCCTTCGTCCACCCCACGAACCCCGAGGGCTTCTTCCTCGGGGTCAGCCTCTTCGACCACGTGACCCCGGACATGGAGATCTACCGGGAGGAGATCTTCGGCCCCGTTCTGGGCATCGTCCGGGCGGCGACCTACGACGAGGCGCTGGGCCTCGTCAACGGCCACAAGTACGCCAACGGGACGGCGATCTTCACGACCGACGGCGGCGCCGCCCGGCGCTTCAAGCTCGAGGTCGAGGTGCCCATGATCGGGGTCAACGTGCCCATCCCGGTCCCGGCCGGCTACCTCTCCTTCGGAGGGGCCAAGGAGTCCGCCCTCGGCGACCTGGCCATGCGCGGCGAGGACGGGATCCGCTTCTTCACCCAGCAGAAGATGGTCACCGAGCGCTGGCCGGAGCCCGGCCGCCGCTCCACCCTGTCCCTGGTCTTCCCGGGCAACAGCTGATCCTGCCTGCCCGCCCAGGAGCCCCGCCGCCCGCCCACCCCCGGTCGGGCGGCGGGGACTCCCCTCCCCGCTGGAGGTTGCCGTGGACGCGTCGTCTGACCTTCGAGCCGCGCTTGGCCCGGTCGGGATCTGGGCGAGCCTCGACGCGGTGATCCCGCTCTCCCCCGCCGGGCTGCAGGCGGACGTCGCGACGGCCCGCGCCGTCGCTCCCGACCGGGCTTGACGCCGGATCGCAACCCTCACGGCATCGATAATCGATTACTCTTGGGCCGGAACGGCGTCCAGCGTGGCCGGCGGCCGCGAACCCAGTGAGGTGCTCCGATGATCAAGCGAGTGGCGCGAGCCGAGGCGGAGCTGTACCCGCTGCCCGGCCGCAGCTGGTTCACCTACGTCGGGCCGCAGAACACGCCGACCGAGCGGGTCTCCATGGGCGTCTCCGTCTTCCCACCCGGCAGCAAGCCGGCCGGCCACGTCCACGACTCCCAGGAGGAGACCATCTACTGCGCGGCGGGGCGCGGCCGAATCGTGACATCGGAGGCGACCGCGGAGGTCGAGGCCGGCGTGACCGTCTGGGTCCCGGTCGGCACGTTCCACGCGACCGAGTCCGACGGCCCCGAGCCGCTCGAGCTCGTCTGCTTCTTCTCCCCTCCCGTCGTGCCCGGCTCGTACGAGAAGAAGGGCCAGTCGTGAGCGAGCCGCTCGTCGCCGGTGCCGACGCCGGCGAGGTCGTCCGCATCCGGGAGATCGCCCGGCAGATCCGGATCGAGGTCATCAAGGCGGTCTACCACGCCCAGGCCGGCCACCTCGGAGGACCGCTCTCGGCCGCCGACCTGCTCGCGGCGCTCTACTTCCACGTCATGCGCATCCGGCCGGAGGAGCCGGCGTGGCCCGACCGCGACCGCTTCATCCTCTCGAAGGGCCACTCGTCGATCGGGCTCTATGCCGCGATGGCCCTGCGCGGGTACTTCCCGCTCGAGGAGCTGGCGACCTTCGACGCGGCGCACTCGCGTCTCCAGGGCCACCCGGACATGACCCGCCTTCCGGGCCTCGACATGTCGAGCGGCTCGCTGGGGATGGGCATCTCGGCCGGCATGGGGATGGCCCTCGGCGCCCGCCTCACGGGCCGCGACCTTCGCACCTACGTGATGCTCGGCGATGGCGAGTGCCAGGAGGGCGAGGTCTGGGAGGCGGCGATGGCGGCGCCCCGCTACGCCCTCGACAACCTCATCGTGATCGTCGACCATAACAAGCTCCAGCAGTACGGCTGGCCCGGCGACGGGCCGGACGGGCGGATCCCACCGCAGGTCCCGGGCGAGCTCGTCGCCAAGTGGAAGGCCTTCGGCTGGCGCGTCCTGGAGATGGACGGCCACGACGTGGCCGACATCCTGCGCGTGCTCGGCGAGGCCGGCCGCAGCGACGGCCGGCCGGTCGCCGTCATCGCCCACACGGTCAAGGGCAAGGGCGTCTCCTTCATGGAGGGCCGCTACTACTGGCACACCCGCGCCATCAAGCCCGAGGAGCTCGCCACGGCGCTGGCCGACCTGGGCGAGCCCCTCCCGGCAAGCGAAGGAGAGCCGCGATGACGCTGCCGATGGGACGGCCCATGCGGGAGATCTTCGGCGAGACCGTCGCGGAGCTGGCAAACGACAACCCGCGGATCGTCATGCTCGACGGCGACGTCGGCAGCTCGACGCGGGCCGACATCTTCGAGAAGGCCCACCCGGACCGCTACCTCCAGATGGGGATCGCCGAGCAGAACATGCTCGGCGTCGCCGCGGGGCTGGCCACGATGGGCCTGATCCCCTTCATCAGCACCTTCGTCTCGTTCGCGGTCGTCCGCCCCCTCGACCAGATCCGGGTCCTGATCGCCCAGACGGGGCTCAACGTGAAGATCACCCCTGGCTACGCGGGGCTCTTCACCGGCCAGACGGGGATGAGCCACATCATCGTGGACGACATGTCGATCATGCGGGCCATGCCGGGGATGGTCACCGTCTCGCCCGCCGACGACGTCGAGGCCCGCGAGGTCCTGCGCTGGGCCGCGGCCTACGACGGCCCCTGCTACGTCCGGCTGGTGCGCGATGCGACGCAGCGCCTCTTCGGCGACGACTACCGGTTCGCGTTCGGGAAGGCCGTCACGGTCCGCGAGGGTCGCGACGTGACCCTCTTCAGCACGGGGTCGCAGACGCCCCGCGTCGTCGACGCGGCGGACCTCCTGGCGGCGGACGGCATCGACGCCCACGTCGTCCACGTCCCGACCATCAAGCCGCTCGACGTCGAGGCCATCGTCGACGCCGCCGAGCGGACCGGACGCGTCATCACCGTCGAGGAGCATTCCGTGATCGGCGGGCTGGGCGGCGCCGTGGCCGAGACGCTCTCCGAGCACCGCCCGACGCGGGTCAACCGGATCGGGCTCCAGGACCTCTATCCGCAGTCGGGACCGAACGACGCCCTGCTCGACATCTACGGCCTGTCGGCCGCGCGCGTGGCAGACCAGGTGCGCACGATCCTGCGCCCCGCCTGATCCGCCCGGCGTGCTCGGCCGGCCAGGCACGCCGCGGACGGCGCGGTCGTCAGTTCGCGCGCTGCGCGGTCCCGCCCGGCGGGTGCGCGGGCGCCGGCTGGCCGTGCTCCCAGCCGCCCGCCAGGTGGGCGCCGGCCTCGTCGAAGTGGCGGCGCAGGGCCGCCGCCACCTGCTCGGGGTCGCGCGTGCGCAGCGCCCGAAGGATCGACGGATGCAGGTCCGCCGTCCAGTGCGCGTCGGCCCCGGGCGCGACGAGGGTGATGTACGTGCGCGAGAACGGCTCGAGCGACCGCCATACCCGCTCCAGCGTCGCGTTGCCGGCGAGCGCGAGAAGACGCGCGTGGAAGCGCGCGTCGGCGACCGCCACCTCGTGGCGGTCGCCCTCCGAGGCCGCCCGTTGCATCTCCTCGCCGAGCGCCTCGAGGTCGGCCAGGTCGCCGTCCGTCATCCGGGGAACGCCGAGGCGTGCCCCGAGCGCCTCCAGCTCCGAGCGGACGGCGTACGCCTCCAGCAGCTCGGGGGTGCTCGGCCGGCGCACGCGCGCTCCCCGGAACGGCAGGATCTCCACCACGCCGAGCGCCTCGAGCCCGCGGAGCGCCTCGCGCACCGGAGCCTGACTGGTTCCGAACTCCCGCGCCACCCGGGTCTCGACGATCCGTGAGTGGGGCGGGTACCGGCCCGCGAGGATGTCCTGGAGGAGGCGGTCCTTCACCTGGTCCGCCAGGACGCTGCGCGAGATCGCGTCGCGCTCGGCCATCGATCCTCCTCGAGAGTTCCAGGGAGCGAAGTCTAGCGCGCCCGTCGCGCTCCCCGCCCCATCGGCGCACGCCCCCGACCCACGCGGCGGCGGTGCGGTCCGGGCCTCAGGAGGTGCGCCCGGCCTCGATCGCCTCGATCGCTCGTTCCCACGCCGG
>Ga0315293_10000297_pt1 | contig 44676 bp, 32 predicted proteins | sample YL17G13_20_MG_FD_203071 | JGI IMG/M metagenome (GOLD analysis project Ga0315293, IMG submission 203071) | Sediment microbial communities from Yellowstone Lake, YNP, Wyoming, USA - YL17G13_20 | ecosystem: Environmental > Aquatic > Freshwater > Lake > Sediment | place: USA: Wyoming | collected... | reverse complement strand
TATTTGGGATACTGCAGAAGCTGGGCGGGATCGCCGAAAACCATGTAAAGCATGTCATTGTTGTCGGTGGGTCCGTAATTGCTTCTGAGAAGCTTGGCCATATACAATGATTCTCCGACGCCGGACGAATCGAAAACCAGGAGTTGGTCGAAAAGGTGATTGTTCAATTCGGCGTTCGGCAAGGCATAAACATCCCTGGTGGCCGAGATTACAGATATGGTGCCGTTAGTGCTGTTGCGGATGAATTCCTCGGCCATGCATTCGTTCGCGGGGAAATCGAATTTACCTATCGAGCATGAGGCCGTAAATACAAGCGGCATCCTCTTGCCATTTGTCAGCCGGGGTATGTCTTGAATGCGCCGGAAAACCCTTTCATCGGCCCAGAGGTTGGCGCTGCCGTGGCCTATCCAGTTGATAATCAGGGCACCCTGGTTGAAGGCGCTGACAATGGCCTCGCGCGCTTCGGGTTTTTCGCCGCCGGCCTGCATGAGATATTCAACGAGGTATATCTTATTCGTCTCGAATTTCCCCGGTATATGTCTGTTTGTCAGAATCTCGGCCTGCCCGGTATGGAAAGTTTCGCTGGAGTTGCTGGGGGGATGCAGGTTGTCATCGGCTACGACCATTACCCTATGGCGCCAGGGGCCAAGGTCGGGATTCGAGTCGTAATCGGTGGTCTTCGTGATAAAGTCATCGACCTCCTGGGCCGACCTGGCGTTTAGGCGGCCGATGACCATGTCGGGCAATGAGTCTCGATCGGCATCGAGGAAATACTCATTGCTGAAATAGATGAAGTACTCGTCAGTCATGAATCCGGTGTTTTCCCACGGCGGCATGTAATTGCGCAGGTTGTGGCCGAGATTATTCCTGAAATCGTAGTTGCCATCGCCGATAAGAAACGCGAAAGTCGGGGCCGGCTCCTGCCAGTTCTCGTAGGCATATTTCAGGAAATCACGGATCGCGGTTGGATCGAGCGGGCCATAGGAGAATTGGTTGTATATTTCGGAGACGTTGACTACGCGGGTCCGCAGGCCATATGTTTGTTCGCGATGCTGCGCGAGCCTCGTCGCTTGGTCATGGAATCCATCATAAGTGATAATCAACTCATCGGCGCGATTTTCCGGATCGTCGATATTTCGAAGATCGTCCCGATTAAATATTGCAACCCCCGTCGGCGATTTGAAACGCGTATTGCTCGATATGAAGAATCTCTTATGCGATTGTGCCGAGGCCGTATCATCGAAAGTCAGGTTGGTCCCCGAGAGGCTGGCGCCGACAATCTCCACGGGATTCATTTTGTCGGTAATATCAAGCAAAGTGTATTGCGCGGCCACATCGATAAGCGAATACCTGATGGTCCCGAATGTATCGGGCTGTGAAAAGAGCAGGCTGCCATCCAATACTTTCAGCCAGCGCGGATACTCGACATCGATGTAATCGAAATAGAAATTCGATGGGGAGGAGACCACGAAATTATTAGCGCCATCGGCCAGATCGCTGGTGCGGAATGTCGAATATGTCTGGTTCCGAGATATCAATTCCGCGGGGTTGCCGTTTACCGAGAGATTGGGTGAGCCGGCCTCATTCCTGACCACGACCGTGGCCGGCTGCCCTTCGATATTATCATAGAGCTGGATCGATGTCGTGAAATCTCTGCTGAAACCCCAGAACCAATTGTAGTAATTGGTGCCTACGCTCAAATATTGGAAATCCCTGTCCTGCTCCTTGTGTATTGAGGCCGAATACCAATTATAAGACCCATCATAGGGCCCGTCAGGCGAACCATTGACAGTGGCTAATCTCTTCGGCGGAGAGCCAAAATTACCGTCGATAGTGAGCCAGTAAACATTCCTTTCGGTATAATGATTTTTATAAGCCAGGTATCTCTGAAATTGATCGGAGTACTCCCAACTGTCGACCGCGTCGGCATAAAACAACACCTGATCACTGCCGTCGAAAGAGCCGTCACTACCGCCGATAATCTTGACCGGGATTTCGCGAAGGGTCGGCCTGGGTTGGGAATTGCGCGTGGGAAGCTCGTGGCCGCCGCCGTAAAATACCCTTATCCTCGATGGATCGACATCGGCGGGATTAACGCCGGCCAAATTGAAATGGGTCCAGCCAAAAGAATAGATTCCCTCAGTTGTAAGCTCAATCCTGATCCAGGTCGTTGCCGAATCGAAGGGGCTGGTTGCCGAGAGCGCCGATGCCGGCCGGGGCATGAACCAGTCGCGGCCCTGGTCATAATTGGCGACCGACCTTCGCAAAATGCGGTCGAATACCGGGCCGGGATTCCTGTATCCAGCCGCCAGTGTCTCCGATCCTCCATCGAAATCTACCCTGACAATAATCCGTTTTAGAAGCGCCAACGAAGGCGGTGTCAACGAGTAACGCGCCGTCGGTATCGCCAGGCGCGCTATCATCAGGCCGCGAATTTCACCGCTATTAGTGATGTATGGATTGGATTGCGGTATAGAGGGCAGCTCCGCGGCTGTCGTATTGAATGCCTCGTTAAATTCTTCGGCGGTCGCCTTCGAAAAATAAGGGGCCAACTTCTTGAATGGGGCGTTTTCGTAATCGGCCTCGATTATTTGTATCTTGGGAATGGCGCCCGGCGGAATGGCAACAGGCACGATCTTTACCGGAATCTCGACCTGGCCATCCTTGCCGTTTTGGGCGGTGCGAGATATCGAGATCTGGTGGAAATCCTTCTCTGCCGGCCCGATTGGGGAAAAAGATGCTTCGGGCGCATCATAACGAAGTGTTATTCCGGTTTTATCGGATTGGATTATCTGAACGTCGGTGTCGAAAATTGACTCAGCCTGGGCTTTTGGGGCATAAATTATAAAGCCGGTAATGAGGATTGAAAAAGCAACCTTCATTAATCCAGGGGAGTATTTCATCAGGCCTCCATATCAACGATTCAATTTCCGGCGGAAAATCCACCCGGAAATAGAAAAAAAGCTATCAGGTTGATGTAGCGCGCAATTGCATTGTTAAGTTATTCTGCTCTCTACAAAAACCTGTTAGCCAATCGCGATACGCAAATCCTTTCCTCTGAATTAATCGCCTTAAAGATATCAATAAGCCCATGAAAGTCAAGGCATTTTTAGCCTGCAAGCTTGCGGGCTACCAGTGAGGCCGATCCCACTGACCTGAACGCCTTAAAGAACTCGGTAGCCGTCTTGCGGGATTCCTCCACCATCGATTTCTTGAATCCCTCGGGGATGGAATTGATCTCTTTCAGGAACTGCTTGGTGGTAAATTTGATATCCTTATTAGAGCTCTTGGCCCATGTCTTCATCTGATCCAGCAAATCGGGCGGCACATGGCGGTGGGCAATATTCTGCCACTCCGTACCCACGTTGCCCTTCCTGATACCATAATCGGCAAATCGACCCACAAGATGAAGAGGGGTGCCGGTGATACCGTGCTGAGCTATGTTAACCCCATAATTCTTAACGGCTTCGTAGCATTGCCCGGTTCTCTCCAAATCGATTGAAATCTCCTCACCCTCGAGGTAGTTGCCATGCTTGGAGCCATTGTTGATTCCAAGCAGGTCGGGAGTGAAGCCATATTGTTTGAGCCCCTCAATAAAGGTCCTGGCCTCCTCGACTGTGGTAATCTCACCAGTCTGCCCCACCGATTTTATTTCGCCGACTTCGGTTTCCAGGCCCAGACCCCGCTCCACGATCGGCCGGGCCATGCGGGCTGTAATCTTTATATTGTCCTCTTCGGGATTAAATGAAGCATCGAGGGCAAAGGAGGTGTATCCCACATTAAGCTGGTTGGCTATCAAAGCCTCAGTATCCTTGATTTCTTCCTCTTTGTTGGATTTGACCGTCATATGGTCGGCGTGGATGAAGAATGGCCTGTCGAAACCGGTTTCCTCGGCGTAGGCAACGACGATCTCCCAATAATCCTTGGGGCTCATGCCGGTATATCCGCCTTTGAAATCGGACTCCGATTTGGCCAGCTCGAAAGCCACGATCGAATCGGTTTCCATGGCTGCTTTCATAATACCCGGTATGACATGCTTTATGCGCGTGTTGCAGGCCATGATCAGGAAGTTGTCATTTCGGATGTTTTTGAAAATGTCATGGCTGTTGAGCAAACATACTTTCGATTTTGGGCCCAGTTTCTGTTTGATATTATCTGGCCTGCGAGCCAGCAGTTTTTCGAACGCCATTGTGGTTCCTCCTTACAATTTATCGTTATCTGCTTTTGCCATTTATAATATCAACCACGCCAATATCCCCGCGATGAAAAGCGCCGGCAGGAAATTTCCTACCTTTATACGTCCGAATCCAAGCAGGTTGAATCCGATTCCCAGTATCAGCGCCCCGCCGGTGGCGGATATTTCGGCCATGACCGGCTCGCCGATGAAACTGCCCAGCGCCATGCCGGCATAGGTCAAGAGGCCCTGGAAAATGAGGACGGTCGCCGCCGAGAAAAAGACACCGATACCCAGCGAAGCCGTTAATGCCACAGCCGCCACACCGTCCATGAGCGATTTAATATATATCAGGTCGGCATTGCGCGCAAAGCCGTCCTCCAGCGACCCGACTATTGTCATGGGCCCGGCGCAGAACAGTAGCGAGGCGGTCACGAATCCCAGGACGAAGGTACTCTCACCGACGCCCGGGGACTCTTTTCCTGTCTCGAACCTTCGCCGCAAGCGTTCGCCGACACGCTCCAGCCACTCCTCAATCCCGATGATCTGGCCAATAATGCCGCCGATTACTATCGAACCGACCACCAACAGAAGCTTTTTCGTCTCAAACGACATCTGTGTTCCAATAAGAATGGTGGACAGCCCCAGTCCGGTCAGGATGATCTTTTTGATCGGTTCCGGCAGCCGCGCACCGGCTAAAAAGCCGAGCGATGCTCCGGCGAGCACTGTCGCCGTATTGACTATATAGCCCCATATATGCATGGCGTGCCCTATTTAAGGGAAATCGCCGCAAATTCGCAAGCAAATAATGCCGCATGTAACTCTATAAGTAAAAACCCTTGTCAGATGAATTTTCATTTACTATAAAGCTGTATAAATATTGGAGGATAATTATGAGATTTACCGAAAGAGCGCACGCCAAATATATGGCCGAGTGGGATAAGATGCTTTCGCATCCATTTATAACTGAACTCAGCCAAAACAAGCTCGATGATAGCATATTCGATTTCTGGGCCATGCAGGATTATATTTTTGTGCGAGAGGCGATCCGCTTCTTCTCCGTGTTGATGGCCCGGTTTCCGCGCAAATACCAGAAGCCGTTCCAGCAAACACTGGCCGGACTCGAACACGAGCTTGAAATTTTCCAAGAGTATGCCGGGAAACGAGGGATAGACCTCGACAAAGTTCAGCCCACCCCCATTTGCCATGCTTACAATTCCTTCTTGCTAGCCAGCGCCTATCATGAGGATGTCGACACCAACTTCGTAATTCTTTATACCGCGGAGAAGGCCTACCATGAAGCCTGGAAAAGGGTCCGCGCCGGCCTCAAGAAGGGGACTCCATACGAAAGCTTCATCGAAAATTGGGCCGGCGATATGTTTCGCCAATATGTCGATTGGCTGGGGTCCGAGCTTGATTCGATGACCGAGGGTTACCCCGAATCGCGCCTGGCCAAGCTCGATGAGATATTCCTCCTCACTGTGCGATACGAATACCTCTTCTGGGAGATGGCGTATAACAGGCTGAAGTGGGTGTAGAAAATTCACGAGTATCAGCCCCAACCTGCCGATTGAGGCCCTGCAGAGTGCAAAGGTAAGCCATAGCAGCAATCAGAATAAAACAATTAATGCGTCGGGTTCGGGGACCCGACGCCACGGGAACCCATGGGTATTAGTCGCAAAATAAAAAGCGCCTCGACATAACATCGGGGCGCTATTCAATTATGCATTTGTTCTTATAGCAAATCCACGCAGTCGCGCAGCTTCTCGCAGCGCGATTTGTGGCGCAGTTTGCGAAGCGCCTTGGCTTCGATCTGGCGGATTCGCTCGCGTGTCAGATTGAATATCAGGCCGACCTCCTCCAGCGTCCGCGGAAGTCCATCGGACATGCCAAAACGCAACCTGATAACCTCCTCCTCGCGCTGGGTCAGCGTAGAGAGGATTTTCTCTACCTGGTCCTGCAGGTAAACGAAAGAGGCCTTGCCGCTGGGGGTTGAAAACTGCGGGTCGGCGATAATATTGAATATCTGGTTTTCGTCATCGTCACCGATCGGCTTGGATAGCGATACGGTCTGCGGTATGACGCTGAGGATATCCTCGATCTTTTCAAACGGCATACCGACATGCGAGGAGAGCTCGGTAATGCTTGGCTTACGGCCGAGTTTCTGGAACAGGCTTTGAGTGGCTTTGGCCACGCGGCCGTACTGGCTGTTCAGGTACATCGGCGTGCGGATAGTCTTGGCTTGCTCGGATAGGGCGCGCGTGATGGCCTGGCGAATCCACCATGAGGCATAGGTGCCGAACTTGAACCCCTTGCGGTAATCAAACTTGTCAACCGCCTTGACCAGGCCGGAGTTACCCTCCTGGATCAGGTCCATGAACTCCATTCCCCGCCCGATATACTTACGTGCAATCGAGATGACCAGCCGCATGTTGGCCTCGATCATAATTTTCTTGGACTTGGCCAGTTCCGATTCGAGGAAATCGAGCCTGTTTTTTATAATATCAAGCTCCGATTGCGGCATTTCCTCGGCGAACAGGTAGTCGGAAAGATCATCGCGCATCTTCCTGGCAGCATTGTTTTGCGGGCGGTAGGCGCGCCTGTCGCCGTTTACCTGAGCCTTGAACTCGGCCACCAACTCATCGAGAAACTCCAAATTGAAATTGAACTTCTCGATCTCGGCAAAAAGCTTGCGCCGGCATTTGAGCCTTTTTCCCAGGATTTCCGGGCTGCCTTCGATTGTCGGATCGAGATTCTCCTCACGGCTCTGGCTTAGAAGCTCCTGAATCCTCTTAAGCCGGTTGGCTACCTTTTGCTTTTCGCGCTTGATATTTTCCGGCGCAAACCAACGGCAGGTCTCGGGGGAGACTATGTCCTCGAGCCTGACCTCTTTAGATTGCAGTTTGTCCTGGCACCAAATTAACCTGTCCAGGACAACCAACGATGAGAATACTATCTTCTTGATGCCCCTTTTGTGCCCCTCGATCCTTCTGGCGACTTTGACCTCATCGTCGCGGGTGAGGATCTTAAACCGCCCCATATCCTTAAAGTAGATATAAGCCGGATCGGCACCTGCCTCCAACACTGATGTTCCAGTTTCAACGAGCACTACATTCGGCCCCGATTTTTCTGTAGCCCCTCCGGTTTGTCTGGCCGCCGGTTTGACGCCGTTTTTCGGCGCCGAATTGCCGGCTGTCAATTCCCGGTCGATCTTTTCGCTGACATTCCCGAGGCATGTACTCTTCGATTTGTTATTTGCGGCCTCCAGTGTCATCCGTTTCCACCTCTGCTTTGAAGTTCATTAAACTCCCGGGTCAACTCAATTAACCTATCACGATCAGACTTATTTTCAGCCTCGACAATGAGGCTCTTTAGTTCCTCCCTGCGCCTGTCTCGAGCGATTGTTTGAAATTTTTCCAGATACCCCCTCAAAAGCCGTTCGATATCCACTGTCTCATTATTGATTATCGCGATTTCGGAAAGGAGGCGCCTTTGCTCATCGCTTTCCATCCTGTCGAACAAATCGGCAATTCTTACGCCATCCCCTTTGTCATATAATTCGCAAATCAACTCGAAAATTCGCGCGTTGTTTTCGTTTACAAATAATTTGCTGCTTACTTCGCCGCATTTATTAATAAGTTCCGGGTGTGCCAGAAGCAAGGAAATAAATTCCTTTTCCGGTTTTATTTTTCCCTCGATTCCGGCGGAGTCATCCGGCCGCGGCACCCTGTATTCCTCGGTGATTCGGTTGATTGTTCGGATATCCAGATGCAAACGCTCGTGCATCTTGTCGAGTAGCACCTTGCGAGTGGCGCGATTTTCAATCGGTTTGATGATATCGGTCAAGGCGTTGATAATTCGGCTTTGAATCGAAAGCGGCTGCGATGAGAAATCGCCTTTCACGAACGTATCGACCAGGTCGATTATATCCATCGAGCCTTCCACAATTTGCGCCAACCGGTCCGGCCCCATCTCGCGCACGAATTTGTCGGGATCGTATCCCTTGGGAAGCAACGCCACCTGCGGGCGGACCGCAGTATTATAGAGCATTCCGCAGGCTCTGTAGGCCGCCTTAATGCCGGCCGAGTCGGAGTCGTAGAGCAACACCACCTTCTCGCAGAAGCGGGCCAAAAGCGCCGCCTGGTCGGTCGTAAATCCCGTGCCGCTGACCGCCACGACGTTTTTGATGCCGCGCTGGTAAAGGGAGATTAGGTCGAAATAACCCTCGACCACGATAGCCTCATTTTTGGAACGGATCTCGTCTCTGGCAAGGTCCAGCCCGAAAAGAAGCTTGCCCTTCTTATAAATATCTGTCTCGGGCGTGTTGATATACTTGGCGGCATCGTCATTTCCCGGCAATATCCGGCCCCCAAACCCGACTATGCGGCCAGAGAGGGCCCGGATTGGTATCATAAGGCGATTCCGGAAGCGGTCGTAGTAGTTGTCTTTCTTGGCTGCCAGTCCAACCTTCTCCAGCGTGGCAGGGGATAGGCCTTTCGACGACACGAACCTGATCAAGTTGTCCCAGCCCGAGGGCGCGTAACCGATCCCGAATTCGCCGACGGATTTGCTCGTAATGTCCCGCGAATGCAAATACTCGATGACCCTGGCGCCGGATTCTCCTTTGAGCGACGAGGCAAAGAAGGCGCCCGCCAACGCTAACGCCTCGTAGAGCGCCTCGATATCGGATTTCGCGCCCGACTTCGTCTCCGGTATCGTGATTCCGGCTTTGTTAGCCAGAAAGCGGAGCGCGTCGGGGTAATCGAGCCGCTCGTGAGCCATGATGAAATTGACGGCGTTACCGCCGGCGCCGCATCCGAAACAGTGGTAAAATCCCTTGCTCGGAATAACGAAGAACGATGGTGTTTTCTCCTGATGGAACGGACAGAGACCTTTATAGTCCTTGCCGCTCTTCTTTAGGCTGACAAATGCCGAAACGACCGAAACGATATCCGACTCGGATTTTATGCGCTCGACTACGTCGTCCGGAATGTACCCTGCCATCGTCAGTCTTTCCTTAAGGTAACGACGGTCACGCCGCTGGAACCCTCGTTCCAATTGCCCAGCCGCTGTGATGCTACCCGCGGGCTTCTATTAAGGTAATCCTGCACTTTTTTTCGCAGGGCGCCCGTCCCTTTGCCGTGAATGATCGATACCGTCTCTAGTCCGGCATTGCCGGCATCATCGAGATACCGTTCTATCACCGGCTCGGCTTCTTCGAAAGTCAAACCACGGATATCAATTTCCAGGCCGGGTGTCGGCGCGTAATTGGTCTTGATTTGCGACGATTTGAGTTCGCGCCCAGGTTCAGACAGCCTGACCAGCTTTTCCAGGTCGGTTAACATGGTGGCGTTGCCGATCCGCACCCTGACACGCCCGGAGGAATCCGCCGGCTCGAGCACCTCGCCCTTGGCCTCGATCCCCTTTATCATGACTTTTTCGCCGGGAAGGCCGTGAGCCTGCTCGTATGTCGATGTCGAGCCGGTCAATGTATCCATCTCCTGCCTGGTCTGCTCCAGACGCTGGCCAATATCGCGACGCATCTCGCGCAGGGCCTCGCGATCTTTTTTCTTCTCCCTGGCGCTCTCGATTAGCAAATCGAGCTCGTCCTTAGTCGATTTGATGAGGTCCTCGGTTTCCTTGAGCCTTTTCTTGCGAAGCTCCTTTTCCTGTTTTTGCCAGGCCTCGAGCCGATCCTGGTAGATTTTGGAGAGGGATTCAAACGAAATCCTGTTGGCAGTAGCTTTTTTCAACTCCTCCGCAAGCTCAACCGATTTCTGGTTTAGCTCGGCGATAAGTCTTGTCAGGTCGCGCTCCTTCTGATCCAGAAGCTCCCAGGCCCGTCCCGTTATTTGCCTGGCCATGCCCAACTTCCTGGCGATCTCGACGGCATACGATGAACCGGGGATACCGGCCCTGAAAACGAATGTCGGACTGAGATGCTGCTGATCGAATTCCATCGAGCCGTTAACGACACAGGGCACCTTTCCGGCCAGGGCCTTGAGTTTGCCGTGATGTGTGGTCACCACTGCGTAGCATTTTACACGCGAAAGATGCTCCACCACCGCCTGGCCGATCGCCGACCCCTCTTCGGGATCGGTGCCGGCGCCAAGCTCATCGAATAAAACAAGCGATTCCGAATCGGCCTGCTCGAGCGCTTCCTTGATACGATTCAGATGCGATGAATAAGTCGAAAGCGAACTTTCGATCGATTGCTCGTCGCCGATATCCGCGAAGATATTGTCGAATGACAAAAACTGCGATTTGGAATCGGCGGGGACAAATAGCCCGCTGGCGGCCATCAGAGAAAGCAAGCCCACGGTCTTAAGGGCTACAGTCTTGCCGCCCGTATTCGGCCCGGTTATGATCAGAATGCATTCATCGCGGGTCAAGGTGAGATCGAGCGGCACGATATCCTGCTTCTTACTTAGAGAGCGAAGCATCAGGGCTGGATGGCGCCCGCCGATGATCGTCATCATGCCGTTTTCGGCGAACGTCGGCCTGGTGGCATCAAGCTCCCGGGAAAGCCTCGAGCATGCGGCCACGAAATCAAGCTTGGAGAGAATAACAACGTCCTCCGCGATTGCCTCGGAATTAAAATAGAGCATCTCGGTCAGATGCCTGAGGATGCGGTTTATCTCCTCGCGCTCGGCGGTCTCAAGCTCGCGATGACGGTTATTGAGCTCCACCGTCTCAGCCGGCTCGATAAAAAAGGTCGCGCCAGAGGATGATCTATCATGGATGATACCCTTGACGCGGCTCTTGTCGGTTTCCTTGACCGGCAGCACGTAGCGCCCGTCGCGGATGGTGTAGAGATTGTCGGAAAGATAGGCCGCGGTGCCGGATCGGAGATATTTCTCGAATTTGTCATTCAATTTACCGCGAATCTCGACTAATGCCCGGCGCAGGCGCCGGAGTTCATGGGAGGCTGAATCCTTGATTTCGCCGGAGTAATCAATACTGGCTTCGATTTCCTCGTGCAGGTTCTGGGGGTATACCAGCCCCGAGATTATGGCGTGCAATTTTGCGTAGTGGGAGCGAATCTTTTGAAAATCGCGGACTATCCCGAAAAAGGTCGAATATTCCAGGAGCACCTTTGGCTCCATGATATCGCCTGACGATTTCGAGCGTTCGAGCCTCTCGGCCAGGTCATCGAACATCAGGCCAGGAGGGCCGCCGTCATATTTGAATATGTCGTTCATCTCGGAAATCAGGTCGAGAGAGGCCTCGATGCCGTTTCGGTCGAGGAGAGGGGAAAGATTCATGGCTCGCCGCTTGCCCGGTGTGGACTGGCAGTGATACGATAATCTATCCAAAATAAAACGATATTCCAATACCTTTAAGGTATGGTCATTCATGAAGACTATATGCCTTTTGTATAACTACTCTACTGCTGCTGCTTTTTGGCCTTGCTGAAATACTGATTCAGCCTGCCCAGGGTCTTCACATCTTCATCGGTCATACCCAGCAGTGCGCCGTCCTTCGCTTCTCCGTCGGGATTGGCCGCCAATGCCTGACCCTGAGGGCTTAATATACCCTTCTCGACTTCCGCCATGAAATCGCCCGAGCGCGGATGCACCAGGGAAGTATTGTTGTAAATGATCGGCACAAAGGTCCGAATCGGTTTGGCCGTAACCGAGTTTTCAACCGCGCCGTCTATGCTTCTAAAGGGTGTCGGGAAAAGGAATAGAAGCAAAACCAGGGAAATTACGACCAAACCTTTGATGACACCGAACGCTCCGCCGCTTATTTTGTTGGCAGTTTTGAGCGGAGCAATCTTGACCAGCTTGTAGAAGAAATGCCCCAGGATTTTCAGAAGCGCGATGCATGCGCCCAAGACCAGGATATAGCTGGTCATATACAACACTGTCGGCGAGAAATTGAATTTACCATGCAGTTGCGCTGCCAACCAATCGGCGTTATTCACGGCGAATATGATGCCGAGAATAAGCCCCAAAAAAGTGGAAATTTCCTTGAAAGCCCCCCGCCTGTAACCATTTAAAAAGGCCAAAACAATAATGACCAGGATAGTGAAATCTACCCAGTTCATATCCCCTCCTGTTATTTGCCTTCGAGCCTGGCCCTCACGGCGGCATTGACCGCCTTACCGTCAGCCCGCCCGCGTATGTCGGGCATCAAAACTTTCATGATTGCGCCCATATCCTTGATGGTCCTGGCGCCTGTCTGTGTAACGGCCTTGTCAACCAGGGCCGCCAGTTCCTCATCGGAGAGCTGCTCCGGAAGATATCCCTGGATGATGGCTATTTCGGCCGCCTCGCCATTTGCCAGGTCCTCCCGACCTCCGCGACTATATTCCTCGACCGAATCACGTCGCTTCTTGACTCCTGAACTCAGGACACCAATAGCATCATCGTCGGTCAATTCCCGGCCGAGTTCAATCTTTTTATAGCGAAGGTCGGATTTCAACATACGCAGGACCTGGACCCTAAGTTCGTCCCTGGACTTCATAGCGGTTTTAAGATCTTCGTCCAATCGCTCTGGGATCCCCATTAGTCCCTCTTCGATGAGCGGCGCGCCTTTTGCCTGGCGGCATTTTGTTTGCGCTTGCGCCTATCCGATGGTTTTTCAAAATGCTGATGCTTCTTTATATCTGAAAGAATACCAGCCTTCTCGCAGGATTTGGTGAATCGTCGCAAAGCTTTCTCGAACGATTCATCCTCCCGGACACGGATACCTGTCATTACATTTCCAACCCCCTTCCAAGACATTTACAGTGTTAATAATCGATCCTCCAATTTTAACATTAGACCTGTTTAAGTCGGTTCAAGTTAAAGAATTATCAAAATGGTGTCAAGGGATTTTTAGGGCCTGGCCTGCGTATATTTCAAATAGTTAAGTGCTTAATAGATAATAAATTACATTGGCGCCATTGGTAACCATAATGGAATCGGGGAATTCATTTGGCCACAAATGGTTAGGATGCCTGACTTGTTCAGGGCGCAAGAGGAGATTCCTGGCGTAAGCCCAAAGACGCCAAAAATCATAACTTTAATTCAGGCAAGAGATAGAGAGCACAGTTCCGATGTCGCTATTTGCCAAGCGAATCATATATGCTCAGGTAATTCTGATACCTCAATTGAGAAATTGAACAATCTTCCTTGCCTGCGGCATCTTTCACCGCGCACGAAGGTTCATCGACGTGGACGCAATCCTTAAACTGACAACGTAACTCGAATGGCGCGAATTCCGGATAATAATAATGTAGATTTTTCCTCGTCACTCCGACCAGCCCCAATTCCTTCAGGCCGGGTGTATCTGCCACCCATCCCTGGGGGAACAACCTGAAAAGATTGACACGGCTGGTAGTGTGTTTCCCCTTGCCGGAATATGATGATATGTCACCGATCTTAATGCGAAGGGTGGGATTAATTTTATTTAGGAGAGATGATTTGCCAACTCCTGAATGACCGACTATTACGGAAGTTCCGGTTGACATAAGACGGCCAAGCTCGTCGATCTTTTCGCCGGTTTTGGCGCTGGTATATAAAATGTCGCATCCAATTCTGCGCCAGGCATCGGTATATTGGCGATAGGTGTCGGGAATGGCCAGATCGATTTTATTCAAGATGATGACAGGCTTGATATCCTCTTTGAATGCGATCACCAAGAACCTATCGACCGCCCCCGGTCTAAAATCCGGGTCGGCTGTCGATGTCACGATGACAATGCGATCGACATTCGATACGAGGACCTGGACAATTCCTTCATTCTCTACCGACGGCCTCGAAATAACCTTTTTTCTTTCAAGAATGCGGTCGATCGCGGCAGTCTGTCCTTTCTTTGAAGAGAATTCCACGTAATCGCCAACTGCCACAATCGTTTTTTCGGTAATGTCTCTGTGGTCCGGCCCGCCATATTTCAATTTGCCCCTGACAACGGCCGAAATTACGCCATCAGCGGTCTGAATATCCACCCTGGGCCCGTATATGCCTGTTACGCGCGCTGTATTTCTGCCGATGATTTCTGTCATTTAATTATCGAAACGATTTCATTTATGTCGAATATAAGTGCTTTGCTTATGCAAGTCAAAGCATTGAATTTGTGCAAGACATTACCGGCTCGGTCATAATTTCGCGGCGCATGATACTTGACATAAAGGCCTTTTGCTGGCATATTGCGTGTTGCGCCGAATTCGGGCCATCGATTCCCGATTTCGGTTTAATGCATATGGCTGTTGGAGGAGAGATGAAGAAAGACTATCAAATACTGCTGGTATTTCTCGGCATAATCGCGGTTTCGGGAATTGTCATATTCATGACCATGTCGCCAGGCGGAAAACATCCCGCGCAGGATCGGGGACAGGGGGTTTTCACCCAGGAGGAGGAACCCCAGATGCCCGCCGGGCCCGATACGACCGCAACCAGAATTACTATTGCTAATTTGGAAAGCCGCCTGAAGGGTGCCCCCAACGACCTCGAAATTCTGATCGGGCTGGGGAATTCATATTATGATATGGCAAATCCGCCGATGGCGATCCAGTATTATGAACGCGCCTTGAAAATCATGCCGAACAATCCCGGCGTCATTGTAGATCTAGGCGCCATGTATCGTCAGAATAGTGAACCGGATAAGGCCATAGATATGTTCAGAAAGGCGATTGAGCTGGATCCGCAGCTTCCGCAAGCCTATTTTAATCTCGGCATGGTGCTGCGCATGGAGAAAAATGACGTCAAGGGCGCCGCCCAGGCATGGGAAAAATATCTCAAGCTCGATCCTAATTCGCAGGCCAAGGAATTTCTCCAGGGAGAGATCGCCAAGGCGGAGATTGAATAGGTAACGGAATCCCGAAAGATATGAATCGATATCGGGTTCTAGAATCTAAGGCGTCGTACGCGCAAAAGCTTGATCATCATATCAGGATATAATTCGATTCGAACTTAAGGAAATAAGAGCCAAGCCCAAGTCAAGTAGGGGTTCAGCATGTTGAACCCCTACTTTGTTATTCGGATATTATTATGTGCAGATTTATGGGATTGTATTGCGAGTCAGAGCTTGTCGCTTTGGACCCGTATGGGCTCCAATCACAAGTCTTTATTATCCGGGGCAGATATGTTAATTATGTTTCGTCCTGATATTTCTTTATATCGGCCGGCCCAACTATCAGCTGCTTTTCGCGTTCTACCAGGACCTTGCCGGGCGGGAAATTTCGGGGTTTCCTGACATATTTGGCCTGCGTATAAACCACCGGCACTTTGCCAGATGTCCTGGCTTTGGAATGATATGCGGCCAGCGATGCCGTCTCGTGAAGAATCTTTTTATCGGGGATAGCGTTTTTATCAGGAAGCCTCAGGACGGTATGAGAGCCGGCTGCTTGCCAGGCGTGAAACCAGTAATCGTGCTTGCGGGCGATCTTGAATGTGAGCACATCGTTGTCTGAGCCGCTGCGGCCCACGAATATCTCCCAGCCGTTCGAAGCAAGATACCTCTTATAAGGAAGACGCTTCTCGACCGCCCTCTTTTTAATACGCCTGGCCCTTGGAACGATACCTCTTTTTGCGAGTTCTTCCTCCAATCGGGCCAGATCATCGGTATTATCCATCCGAATCGACTCCAGGTTCGCCAGTTTCCTGCGCGTCGATTCCAGGCGCTTCTCAAGAATTTTCAACGATGCTGATACCTTTTTGAATTGCCCAAAATATTCACCGGCGTTGGCGGCAGCAGTTTTGGAGGGGTCGAGCTTTATCTCCACCTGTTCCGGATACTTACCCTCGAAATTGGGAATCGTGATCCTTACCATACCCTTCTTGATTTGATCGATATTGGCCAGGATCAAGTCTCCATAGAGCTTTAATGTTTCCGCCAAAAGGGCTCTATCGACCTCCTCGGAGAGTGCCGCGAGTTTTTGTTTTTGGACTCTGATCTCCTTTTCGAGGACGGCTGTCAGGCTGGCGCGCCTATCGTCCCCGGCGCTCTGGGCGGCCACCCGGCCATAATAATAAGGATACATCTGAAGCGCCGAATCGAACTCCTCGGCCTCGTCGCCCAACTCCAGCGTAGGCGGCATCAAAGCGTACCCCACATAGACATTGCCGCGCTTGACGATCCAGGCCCGCCCGGGCTTTAACGCTTTTAATGCATATATTCTTATCTCGCCCAATAGCTCGTCTGTATTGCTGAACATATCCGGTTTAAGGTTTCGGATATCCATTGAATTAAGGCCGTAAATTTTATCGATTATCTCCTTGGGAGCGTATTTCGACAATTCCGCGATATGATCCCCGATATTTAGCACGGTCGGTTTCTTAAGCGGGGATGGTGGCTCATACCGGTCCGTCCCCATTTTCCGAAGAGACCATTTTATTTCGCCGCGGTCACTTAGGAGGACGGCGTTACCCTTGTTGGGGATCAGCTCGAAAATCAGGCTGGCGTCGACTTTCCTTCCGAGGCGATCGCTCTTTTCAAGGGATAGCTTCACAACCCTGTCAACCCCCACTTGCCCGGCTGATAATATCGTGTAACCCGATAGCGCCTGTATCGGTTTGAGTCCGGCGGGGGGTATCTTGTTGACATATCCCAGGTAAGCATATCGCTTCTCAACCGAAAAATGCAGGTCGGGTTTGCTGCCCCTGAGCTCCAGATAGAGACTCGATAAATACTGGCCGATAAAGGAATTGATAATAATATCACCCCTGGCACGATCAAGTTCGGCCGCGATCCGCGCCGCATCCAGGACTGTCGGCTTTTGAATTTCCATAGGATGGGTAATTTAATTACATTATGTGGTTGACAAAATATATTTTTAAAATATTATGGAAGTTTTAATCTGACAATGAGGAGAATCGGATGACCTGCAGCATGACCGGCTATGGCCGGGCCGAGGCCGAAAACGACAAATACAAGTTCACGGTTGAAATTATAACTGTCAACAACCGTTTCCTGGAATACCAGGCTCGGCTGCCAAAGACGCTTTCCCCGCTCGAAAATACGATCAAAAACCTTCTGTCTACCAAATTTAGCCGCGGCAAGGTAAATGTCACCGTAAACTGGGAACAGGAGCCGGTCGATGGCGCAGTAGTGTTGGATGAGGCCAGGGCCGACGCCTACTTCAAGATTTATCAACTCCTGCGGACCCGATTCGGGCTTGAGGGCGCGCCAAGCATCAGGGACTTCGCGTCGCTACCAGACCTGGTGAAGGTCGAAAAGCGGGAGGACGATATGGAGAAGATATGGGAGGTCCTGAAGCCTGCGATCGAATCGGCGGCCGATGCCGCCAATGTAATGAGAAGCGCCGAGGGCCAGAATCTGGTTAAGGATATGATTTCGCGGACCAGGATTATCCGCAAGGTGACCGCGGAGATCGAGGCGCTTGCCGGACAAAATGTCCACGCCTACCAGGCCAGACTAAAGGCCAGGATCGAGGAACTTCTGGGTGGGGCCGAGATCGATGATCAGCGTGTGGCGATCGAGGTGGCGCTTTTGGCCGACAAGTCGGATATCACCGAGGAATGCGTCAGGTTAAAATCGCATCTTGACCAGTTCGAGTCGAGCCTGGGAGAATCCGGCCCGGTAGGTAAGCGACTCAATTTCATATTGCAGGAACTTAATCGCGAGACAAATACGATCGGCGACAAATCGGCGTACTACGAGATCTCACGCAGGGTTATAGCCGTGAAAGAGGAAATAGAGCGACTGCGCGAACAGGTTCAAAATATCGAATGATACAGGTATCGAATCAATCCAGGCCTCGATGCATTCCGCGTTGGGTGGCGCGCAAATTCCGGAGATGACAATGGCACAAACGAAACAACCCGGCCTGGTGGCGATTCTTTCGTCGCCCTCGGGCACAGGCAAGACGACCATATGTCACATGCTAATGAAAAGGCATGCCGAGTATAAATTTTCCATTTCGGCCACAACCAGACCTATCAGGGGGAAGGAAAGAGATGGGGTCGATTACTATTTCGTCTCCGATGAGAGATTCGATTTGATGATCCAGAACAACGAACTGGCTGAGTGGGCCTATGTGTTCGGGCATCGCTACGGGACACCATTTTCGGAGATAACCAACGCCATCGCCGCCGACCAGGTGCTCTTGTGCGATATCGATGTCCAGGGCGGCATGACGCTCAAGGATAAGTATCGCCAGGCGGTTACGATATTCCTGATCCCGCCGTCGCTGACCGAGCTGCGCCGCCGCCTATTTCATCGCCGCACCGATTCCTCGGAGCAAAGGAAGATGCGGCTGGAAACGGCGGTCAAGGAATTGGGATACTGGCATCGGTATGATTACATTGTTTTGAATGAGGATCTTAAGGAAGCGACGAATGAAGTCGATATGATAATTGCTGCCGAGCGAGCCAAGACGATCCGTCGCAACGAGCGCAGGTTCTGGGAATCCGGACAAGCAAGGCTGCTGGGTTTGTAAGGGAACTTGCGAGCGGATACAATCGTTAAGTTCGCCGAAAGCGGGAGGTTGCATGGAAGACAATCAAAAGTCACTCGAGGAAATCGTTCCCAACGAGTATGAGGCCGTCCTGGTAGCCGCCAGGCTGGCCAGAAAGATTAACGCGGCCCGTCAGGCCATTAAGGAACAGACTGCTCCCGAGGAGTTTAATAAGATGGATCAGCGCAAGGTCACCAGCATTGCGCTCGATCAATTGAAAAGCGGAAAGATCAAATTCGACCGTCGTAAGACCGAGGACGAGGTCGAGACTTTCGATCTGACCTGATTTACGATGGTCCCGCGGAAATCGATTGCCGATTAGTCTGGAGGTCGCTGTTTTGGTAAAAAGCCTGGTCATCGTGGAGTCGCCGACAAAATCGAAAACCCTGAAAAAGTTTCTGGGAAAGGGATTCGATATTATAGCCTCGGGCGGTCATATCAAGGACCTGCCCAAATCCCGTCTCGGGGTCGATATCGACAATGATTTCGAACCGGAGTATGTCACTATCAGGGGCAAGACCAAGGCGATCAAGGACCTCAGGCAGAAGGCGGGAAGCTCCGATAAGGTCTATTTGGCGCCCGATCCGGACCGCGAGGGCGAGGCCATCGCCTTTCATATCGCCGGCGAAATATCCAAATTGAATAAGAATATCTACCGTGTCACCTTCAACGAGATCACGAAGAAAGCCGTACTCGATGGCATCAAGAATGCCGGCCAGATCGATATCAAAAAAGTCTACGCCCAGCAGGCTCGCCGAATTTTAGACCGGCTGGTCGGCTACCAGGTTAGCCCGCTATTGTGGGAGACGGTTATGCGCGGCCTCTCCGCCGGACGGGTGCAGTCGGTGGCGCTCAAGATGATTTGCGACCGTGAGGAGGAGATCCAGAAGTTCGTGCCGGCCGAGTACTGGACGATCGACGCTGATTTCGAAGCCGCCAGGAAACAGATATTTACGTTGAGACTATGGCAGATCGATGGGAAAAAATTTGAGATTTCCGATGGTGAGGAAGCCGGAAAAACCAGGGCCGAGATAGAGGCGCAGGACTACAAAGTCAAGAGTAACGAAACAACCAAAACAAGTAAAAGCCCACCGGCGCCATTTATTACCAGCAGCTTGCAGCAGGACGCCTTCAACAAGCTGCACATGTCGAATAAGGTTACAATGGTCATTGCCCAGCAGCTTTACGAGGGCGTCGAGATCGGCGACGAGGGTCAGATCGGCCTTATCACCTATATGCGAACCGATTCCGTGCGGATCGCGACAGAGGCCCAGGACGCCGCCCGCGACCTTATTGTAAAGCTCTACGGCGAGCGATATGTCCCCGAGACGGCCCGGAAGTACAAATCATCGAAATCGGCGCAGGATGCCCATGAGGCTATCCGGCCAACCGTGCCGAACCTGCTGCCCAAAAATATCAAGAAGTACCTCTCGCGCGATCAGTTCCGGCTCTATGACCTCATCTGGCGGCGCTTCATGGCCTCACAGATGGCGCCGGCTGAGTTCGATGTCAACACTATCGAGGTCGAGGGCGGGCGATTCCTGTTCCGCGGTTCGAAATCGAAGATGACATTCGATGGCTACACCGTCCTCTACGATGGCGATGATGAAAACGGTAAGAACGGTTTCCCGTCGGTTAGGGCAGGGGAGAAGGTCAAGCTTGTCGAGATTCGGCCGGAGCAGCATTTCACCGAGCCGCCGCCGCGCTTCAACGCCGGCAGCCTGGTCAAAGAGCTCGAATCAAACGGCATCGGGCGACCGTCGACGTACGCCCAGATCATTTCGGTGCTGGTTGATCGCAAATATATCAACCAGGACAAACGCCGATTTTCGCCGACCGATCTTGGTAAGATGGTCAAAAAGATTCTAATCGCAAACTTCCCCGATATCTTCTCGGAGGAGTTCACGGCCCGGATGGAGAGCGAGCTCGACAAGGTCGAGGACGGTTCCTATACGTGGGTTGAGACGCTCAACGATTTCTACGGCCCGTTCAAAGCCGATCTGGACAGGGCGATCAAGCACAAAGCCAAGATCAAGAAGCAGACCGAGGAGAAGACCGACGAGGTTTGCGAGAAGTGCGGCAGCCCGATGGTCATTAAGATTGGACGCAATGGCCGGTTCATGGCCTGCTCGGCTTACCCCAACTGCAAGAATACCAAGTCGCTTGAAAACGAGGCCGAGACGATCGACGAGAAATGCCCCAACTGCGGCGCTCCGATGCAGATTCGCCGGGGCCGCTTCGGGCGGTTTATCGCATGCTCGAATTATCCGGAATGCAAGACTACCAAAAATATCCCCACTGGCGTGAAGTGCCCCGAGCCGGGTTGCGGCGGCGATATCGTGGAACGGACCTCGCGCAAAGGGAAGGTGTTTTTCTCCTGCTCCAACTATCCCAAATGCGAACACTCCTCGTGGTATCGACCGCTCAACCGCAAGTGCGATACCTGCGGCTATGCCTATATGGTCGAGCGCTCCACCAAGGCCAAGGGCGACTTCCTGGCCTGCCCCAAATGCCGCGCCGTGGTGCACATAGACAACCCTGAGCCGGTAACGACGCACTGATAACACCCTTGCTTTAATCCCACTATAGCGTTATAATCACGGCATCATGTCTGTTTGGGAAAAGAGCTTATCGCGGTTTTCGGGGCATCTTGAATCTGTTGAAGGTGTCGCCAAAAATACCCTGATTGCCTACACCCGCGATTGCGCCGCCTTCGTCGCATTTTTAAAAGAACATCACTCCGATATTTACGAATCTGGCAAACCCCTGGCTACGCACGGTCGATTGTTTCTGATCGCTCTGAAAAAGAAGGGGCTCAAGCAGGTGTCTCTGGCTCGCAAGCTCGACTCCCTTAAAAATTTCGGCGACTATCAGGTGGCCTCCAGGCAGTGGAAATCCAATCCTTTCCGGGAGATCCCATATCCCCGGCCGGAGCATTACCGGGCCGAATATTTATCGGCGGAAGAAGCAGAAGGCTTGGTGAAAGGGCAATTCCGAAACGACTTTATCGGACTGCGCGATGGTGCCATGATCGACCTATATTACGGCTGCGGCCTGCGCCTCTCGGAGCTGGTCGGGATGGACATAAAGGATGTCCTTTTCAAGGATAGGCTGGTCAGGGTCTACGGTAAGGGCGGCAAGTACCGAGTCGTGCCGCTGGGCCCCAAAACCGGGGAGACGCTGCGGATTTATCTCCAGAGGCGGGCAGAGAAAATTACATCGGCCGAGCGGCCTGTTGACTCCGGATCAGCGGTCTTCCTCAATAACAGCGGTGGCCGTATCACGCCCAGGAGCGCGGGTAGGATAGTCAAGATATACCTGATGAAAGCCTCCGAGAAGCAGAAGCTATCTACGCATAGCTTGAGACATTCATTCGCCACGCACCTGTTGGAGGCCGGAGCCAATCTTCGCGCCGTTCAGCAGATGCTGGGCCATTCCAGCCTTAAGACGACCCAAAAATACGCTCATACTACCACGGGCAGGTTAATAGCCGTTTACAAGCGGGCGCATCCTCGCGCGGAGAAGGTGAAGGGAAATGAATAAGATAATAAGGGCTACGACTGTCCTGGCGATGGTCGATAAGAATGGGGCGGCGATCGGCGCCGATGGCCAGGTCAGCATGGGAGAGGCGATCATGAAAGCCAGGGCCACGAAGATCAGGCGCATATATAATGATACTATCCTGACAGGTTTCGCGGGAGCCACCGCCGACGCCTTCACGCTCTATGAGCGGTTCGAATCGAAGATCGACGAATTTTCCGGCAACCTGGCGCGGGCCTCGGTGGAGCTGGCCAAGGAGTGGCGAACCGATAAGTATCTTCGGCGCTTGGAGGCAATGCTGATCGTGCTCGACAAGAAGCATGTATATATGCTTTCCGGGACAGGGGACGTCATTGAGCCAGATGATGGAATTGTCGGGATCGGCTCTGGCGGCGGGTATGCATTGGCGGCTGCCCGGGCCCTGAAAGCCAATACCAAGATGCCGGTGGCAGATATTGTCCGCCAATCGCTGGAGATAGCCTCCTCAATCTGCGTATTTACCAATTCCAACATCACAGTGGAGACCCTATGACCGAGCGCTCTACAGAAATCATGGATAAGACCCAAACGTTGACACCCAGGCAAATCGTCGCCGAGTTGGATAAGTACATTATCGGGCAGGACAACGCCAAGAAGATGGTGGCAATCGCCATGCGCAACCGTTGGCGGCGTCAGATGGTCGATGAGCATCTGCGCGACGAGATCATGCCCAATAACATCATCATGATCGGCCCGACCGGCGTTGGAAAAACCGAGATCGCCCGTCGGCTGGCCAGTCTCTCGGGGGCGCCTTTTATTAAGGTTGAGGCCTCCAAGTATACCGAGGTGGGTTATGTCGGCCGCGATGTTGAATCGATGGTGCGCGACCTGACCGATCTGGCGGTCAACATGGTCAAGCGCGAGATGCAGGAAAGAGTCGAGGCGAAGGCCCGGCAGGTTGCCGAGGAACGCCTGCTCGATATCCTCCTGCCGCCGTCACCGCGCAAAAGGATTCTTGATTCATCGGTCAGATTGGAAAGCGCCAAGCAATTTGGAGTGAAGCTATCGCCCGAGAATCAAGAGGCGCTTGCAAGAGTCGAAAAATCCGAGGGGGAAAAAGTCCTAAACGCGCGCGAGAAACTGCGCGATCAGTTAAGAAGTGGCAAGCTCGACAAGCGCATGGTCGAGATCGATATCTCCGACACGCGGTTCCCGATTGTCGAAATCTTCTCGCCCATGGGCATGGAGGAACTGGGAGTCAACGTGCAGGAGATGTTTTCGGGCATGATGCCGAAGAAGAGCCGCAGGCGGCGTGTCTCGGTGCTGGAGGCTCAGAAGATAATGGCCGCCGAGGAAGCCAACAAGCTGATCGATATCGATGAGGTCATTACGGAGGCAGTCAAGCGGGTCGAGAATTCCGGCATGATTTTTGTCGATGAGATCGACAAGATAGCCGGGGAGAAATCAACCACCGGTCCCGACGTCTCGCGCGAGGGGGTCCAGCGCGATATCCTGCCGATTGTCGAGGGTACTAATGTCATGACCAAGTACGGCCTGGTCAAGACCGACCATGTGCTGTTCATAGCAGCCGGGGCTTTCCACATCTCCAAGCCATCCGACTTGATTCCCGAATTGCAGGGGCGATTCCCGATCCGGGTCGAGCTCGACGATCTCAAGGCCGCCGATTTTGTGCGAATCCTGACTGAACCTGAAAACGCCCTGATCAAGCAATACACAGCGCTCATGAAAACCGAGGGTGTGGACCTGTTGTTCGAGCAATCGGGCGTAGAGGAAATAGCCCGGATCGCTTTTCAGGTCAACACCCGAACCGAGAATATCGGCGCCCGGCGGCTTCATACAGTGATGACGAAGCTCCTGGAAAATGTCATGTACAATTCGCCGGACCTGGATTTGAAGAAGATCAAGATAAACAGGAAGGTCGTCAAGGACACCCTCAAGGAAATAGTCGAGGACGAGGACCTTTCAAGGTATATATTGTAGGCGGGTTCCGACGTGGTGGTATATCCCTTGATCCCCAGATATTTTTTCAGTCGCATAATTCCCACTGCTAAAAGAGGCTATCGAATATGGATCGTAGCTATTCTAATAAGCGTGGTAAGCCTGGTGTCGGTGGCAACGTTGGGTGCTAAAGCCTTTATAATTCCCTTTCTAATATTGGCCCCGATCCTCTCATTGAGATACCCCGGATTTCTCCTGTCCTCTTTCTTTTTTTCCGTTCCCGTTGCCATGTTTATTTTTTTTAAGTATTATACTATTATTGGGGTGGCGCTGGCGGGTTTTATCATTGCCCTGTGGGTCGCCAGAAAAATGGTCGCAAGCGAGGGGGAATTCCACTATTCCAAATTTCTGTTATTTTATTCGGCCGCTTACCTGGCTGTTTGTACAATTTCCGGAATGAATGAGGGTCTCACCAAGCCTGAGTCAAATACCATAATCAGGCTATTTGTTTTTTTTACTTTCATTTATGCCATGTACGATCTATATCACCCGCGGCAGACACTGTTGATTTTGATCGGGGCGACCTTACCGCTAATATATGCATCATACACACTCTTAAGAGAATTTACAGGTGTCAGTGGCCTCATATCCTTTCTAGATCTCTATCGACTAAAGCCCGCAGGGATTTTTCCGTTCAGCAATGCCCTTGGGAACGTGTTAATGGCGATTGTCCCCTTCTGGATAGCTTTGGCAATATGGCTGCATAATCGAGCTTATAAACTAATTTCATTTGCTATTGCTTCATTTCTTTCCCTGGCTATCATAATGACAAACTCCAGGGCGGCATTGCTCGGATTTGGAATCTTGATGATTTCGTTTTTTATTTGGACGAAGAAGATAAAGCATTTGATTTTACTGACGCTGATAATATTGCTTCTTATCTTATCTGTTCCGATTATCCGGAATGTAGTTTTCCTGGGCCTTAGGTTTGAACGGGGCACCACCTCCAGGGATGTCATTTGGTCGAACGCCATTCAGATGTATGAAACAAGCCCAATTCTGGGTATCGGGCCGGGCAATTTTCAGAAAACATACGAGCCGTATTTTGAAACAGCATATCAATTCGGATTCTTTAAAGGAGTTACAAATGCCCATAATTTTGTGATAAATACGATGACTGAACTGGGTTTGGGCGGCCTTATCCTGGCCTTGATTCTGTATGTTGTTCCATTTCGCGAGTCGAGAAAAGCTCTGTCTAATTCAAGGTCGCATCTTGATAAGGCGATGGTATATGCGATATACGGGACTCTCATATCTCAACTTGCTCGTTCACTATTTGAAGGCGGTGGAATAATCGGTGGTGGCCGGTTTTACCCCGACATTCAATTCTGGTTGCCCTTGGTAATGATTCTCAAATTTAACGAACTGTCGAGAAAAACCGAAGGAAATCTATTTTTCAAGAAATCTCATTAATTTTCTCACGGGGCTAAGATTAAGTGCCGAAGATGCCGTCGTCCAAAGATAGTAGCATGCGAAATAATCTGGACCATATTTTCAAGGGCGTATTGCTTCTATACTTTACCGGAATCATCATTTTTATTTGGATTAACCAGGATCAATTTCAATGGGATTTTAATATTTATTACAGAGCTGCCCAGGCCTATTCGCAAGGTTTGAATCCTTATAATGCCGAGAATATATCACAGTTTCAGGAAGGGGGTAAAGTCTTGGATTTTGTTTATCCTCCCATTACGCTCCCGATATTTCGCGGATTTCTACTCATGGAATATAGTCTGGCGTATCATATATTCCTGGTTTTTAAATGCCTGCTTCTAATATGGCTTATATTATTGTGGAAAAGATATTTTCTCCGAAGCAGGCTCGACTCCTTATTTATACTGTATTGTTTATTCGGATTTGGCGGTGCCGTTCTGATAGACATCATGGCCGGAAACATATCCATTATTGAGCAATTTATTTTATGGGTCGCATTTTACCTTCTGCTGAATAAAAAAGTCATCCCTTTCGGCATTTTGATTTTGGCGGCAGCTGTTTTTAAGGTCGTGCCGATATTATTTTTGGTCCTTCTACTGCTCGTTGAGGGTAAACGAAAGCGCTTTCATTTTGCGATATTCCTGAGTCTTTTTTTATTCATTATGCTGATATCGTATATCATGAGGCCTGATTTATTCTCTTATTTTTTGCATAATTCGTTCCGATTTTCAGAATTAGGAGTGGTGAATCCGTCCATTTTCTCTTTGATCAGCGGTTTTTTCACATTGCAGGCCAAAGTAACCGGTCTCATTATTCCCGGCTGGGTTCCGTTAGCGTTGTTTATATGTATTGTGGCCGTAGTGCTTTTTGTAAGTATTAAGGCCTACAGGGCGATGAAAAATATTGAAATAGATGGCAAGGATTTGATTGTATTATTCGCATTCTGCGTAGTCTATGCCCTGATTCTTCCCCGTTTTAAGGACTACTCATATATTCTACTTCTTCCTCCTGCTTATTTTATTATCACCAAAATCGATTATGCAAAGGCTTTTCCGATTCTCTTACTTATAATGTTGTTGTCCTCAGGCCGATTTGTCGCAATTCCCGCCATTGATATCATATTTAGGGCATTTTGGAATTATTATTCGTTACTCTTGGCCTTTCTGGTGTGGGGGCTATATTTGTATTACATTTTTGGTAAAATTAGACGGCCACCTGCGGAAGTATCGTGACAGGAATAATATGACTATGAAGACGCCGAAGTGGCCTAAAAATTAGGACCGGATAAACACAACATCCTCGCGAATATTACGTATATATTACATTGAATGCATGATGCCTTTAATTCGGGATGCAGAGATTAATCGTCTAAGACCAGGAGCGAATATATGAAACGCGATTTTCTTGCAGTCACGGATTTCAACGAATCCGAAGTGCGCGAAACGATCAGGCTCGCTATCGACCTGAAAAAGAAAAAAGGGCAGGTCCTCGACGTGCTCAAAGGGAAGACCGTGGCCTGCATTTTTCACAAGCCATCCCTGCGCACCCGCATATCGTTCGAGGTGGGTATCCACGAGCTCGGAGGCCACTCGCTTTATATCACCGACCAGGAAATTCGGCTCGGGGCCAGGGAGTCTATCCACGATGTGGCCAAAGTGCTCTCGCGCTACGTGGGTATGATCGAGATCCGTACTTTTTCGCACGATAATGTCGTGCAACTGGCCAAGTATGCCGACGTGCCGATCATAAACGGCCTGACCGACCTCTCGCATCCCTGCCAGGTTATGGGTGATATGCAAACGATAATCGAGCACAAGGGGAAAATAGATCACATGAAGGTTGCCTATCTCGGCGATGGCAACAATGTGGCCAACTCCTGGCTGGAGGCCGCCACTGTCATTCCCATGGACCTGCGGATCGGCACGCGTAAGGAGACAATGCCCGACGCCCAAATTACCGAGATGGCAAAGAAGGCGGGCAAATCGAAAATCACAATCATTGAGGACCCTCACGAGGCCGTCCGCAACGCCGATGTTATCTACACCGACGTTTGGGCCTCAATGGGACAGAAGGACCAGTTCAAATCCAAGGCCGACCTGCTGAAGGATTTCCAGGTCAACGCTCACCTGCTTTCCGGCGCGAATCCATCCTGTATCGTAATGCACTGCCTGCCCGCCGAGCGCGGCCGCGAGATCACCGATGATGTTATCGACGGCCCTCACTCGGTCGTATTCGACCAGGCCGAGAATCGCCTGCATATCCAGAAAGCGATCATGGTCAAGCTGGCGCAGTGGATGCATTAATATAGCCATTGATGGACCTATCATATCGGGCCTCGGCCGGATTTTTGAGCGTAGTGGCAGATCCCCATACATCCTACTTTAGCATCAGGCTCTGATTTTCATTTCTACCTATTTTTAATAGTATTTGTATCTGCTGGCCTATTTACGTATTGATTTTAGGTATTCTTATCGTATCTTATGCGGTCATGAAACGACTGCAAGTGGAGGTTTTTTGATGCCAAGAGTTCTGGAAAACGTGCAGATAGGTCCGCTTAATTGGAAAATGTGTGTCGAAGCGCCCAAGCTTGTTTTAAAAGCCAAGCCTGGTCAATTCGTCATCATCAGGGTCAATGAGCACGGTGAGCGCGTGCCGATGTCCATCGCCGGCCTCGACAGGCAGAAAGGCGTCCTAACAATTATCTACCAGGTGGTCGGGAAAACCTCGGCTCTGATGACAACGGTGCCCGCCGGGGGCGAAATTTTGGATTGCGTCGGTCCGCTGGGTTTGCCGACTCATGTCGAGAATTGGGGCACGGCCATAGTGGTCGGTGGCGGCATCGGGATCGCCCCGATCTATCCAATCGCTCAGGCCTGGAAAGCGGCCGGGAATAAGCTTTACACCATAATCGGCGCCCGTTCGAAAAATATCCTTTTCTATGAAGAAGAGCATCGCCGCGTTGCTGACAAGCTCTTCGTTTGTACCGACGATGGCACGTATGGCCATCACGGGTTTGTTTCCGATGTCTTGAAGCAGATCCTCGATTCGGGCGAAAAGGTCGGCATGATCATCGCGATTGGCCCGGTCCCGATGATGCGAGTGGTTTCGAATTTGACGAGGCCATACGGCGTCCCCACCTGGGTCTCGCTCAATCCCCTCATGGTTGACGGCACGGGTATGTGCGGTGGATGCCGGGTGGCGCTTGGCAACACCACCAAGTTCGCCTGTGTCGATGGTCCTGATTTCGATGGGCACCAGGTTGATTTCGATCTCCTCACCAAGCGTCTCGCCGCGTATAAAGAGCAGGAACGTCAGTCGATGCATAAATTCCTCGAAGACCCTGGATGTAAACTCTCAGGTTCGATCAGGGAATTAGTCAAATAAGCGGATCGGGGCCGATTTCAAGGCAAGAACCGGCATCGCAGCAATAACAACAACAGCGATTGATAAATCCTCAGGGTTTATTTCTCAAGGAGAATAAAAGTGGCCGATCAGAAGCTTGACAAAAAAGATAGAATGAAAATCCCTCGGACCAATATGCCCGAGCAGGAGCCGGGGAATAGAGTAAAAAACTTCTTCGAAGTCCCGCATGGCCTGACCGAGGAACAGGCGTTCACCGAGGCCCAGAGATGTATCGAGTGCGCCAAAGCGCCTTGTATCCCCGGATGCCCGGTCGAGGTCGATATCCCCGGTTTCATCAAGCTGATTATAGAAAAAGACTACGCCGGGGCAGCGCGCAAAATCAAGGAGACCAACTCCCTTCCCGCTATCTGCGGACGGGTCTGCCCGCAGGAGGAACAGTGTGAGGTGGTCTGCGTCCTGGCCAAAAAGTTTAAACCTGTAGCGATCGGATACCTCGAACGGTTTGTTGCCGATTACGAGCGCGAGAACAATCTCGTGCAATTGCCGAAGAAGGCGCCCGATACTGGTTTCAAGGTCGCCATTGTCGGCTCGGGCCCGGCAGGGCTCACTGTCGCCGGCGACCTGATTCTGCTGGGGCACCAAGTGACCATATTCGAGGCGCTTCATAAAACTGGAGGCGTCCTGGTCTATGGTATCCCGGAATTTCGCTTGCCCAAAAAGATTGTCCAATCCGAATGCGATTACCTTGCCCGGTTGGGGGTGGAATTTAAGACATCGACTGTAATCGGAAAGAGCGATACCATCGACGAGTTATTCGAGATGGGTTACGATGCCATCTTTATCGGTACCGGCGCCGGCCTGCCGAACTTCATGGGTATACCCGGCGAAAACCTCATCGGAATTTATTCTTCAAATGAATATCTGACCCGCTCCAATCTGATGCGCGCTTTCGATTTCCCAAGCTACGACACGCCGATTATTCATGGCAAGAACGTGGCGGTGCTTGGTGGCGGCAACACGGCGATGGATTCAGTCCGCACTGCGCTTCGCCTGGGCGCCGATAACGCTTACATTGTATACCGCCGATCGGAAACCGAGATGCCGGCGCGTATCGAGGAAATCCACCATGCCAAACAGGAGGGCGTACAATTCCACCTGCTGACCAACCCTGTCCGTTTCATCGGAAACGACGAGGGCAAGGTGATCGCCATGGAATGCCTCAAGATGCAGCTCGGCGAGCCTGACAGCTCCGGCCGCCGTCGCCCCGTGCCCATTGAAGGCTCCAATTACGTTATGGATGTCGACCTCGTCGTTGTAGCGATTGGTAATTCTTCCAACCCGCTGATTCCACAAACCACGCCGGGGCTGGATACGAACAAATGGGGCAATATCACGGTCAACGCCGATACGATGCAGACCTCGCGCGAAGGTGTTTATGCCGGCGGCGACATAGTCACCGGCGGAGCGACTGTAATTCTTGCGGCGGGCGCCGGCAAAAAGGCCGCCAAGGCCATGCATCAATTCCTGCTTTCAAAGAAAGGCTCGATGTCCGCCAGCGCCTGAGCATCTCGCTTTAACCAAAACGTGCGGTCGGGTCTCCGAACCCGACCGTTTTATTTTTGCCAAACTTATAGCCAAGATCATGCTATTACCTAGGTCGTGTGTAGTTGTGGATGGCTGTTGGGAGCCTCAAGGTCCAAATGGACAAGCTCCCAACCTACAAGAAGGTTATTTATTGCAGGGTTACTTGCACCGCTGGGTGGCGTCAGATCCTCAGACCTGATGGTTTTGTTTTTCCGGTTTTGTAGCCGAGGTCCATTCAGGGGCCGCGGGTTATAGACTACAATAATAAAAATAGCCGCCCCCCAGGATATTGATTTCGCTTGGTGACACCCTTGGCAGATAATATATTTCGCCTTCCGTTTGGGAGGGTAATAATACTAATTGCATGGAGAACCAATAATGACAATGTCCCGCTGCCCCTGGCCCGCCGATAATCCCCTCATGGTTGCCTACCATGATACCGAGTGGGGGGTGCCTATAAATGACGATCGCAAGTGGTTCGAATTCATCGTCCTCGACATGTTCCAGGCCGGTCTGTCGTGGTCAATCATCATGAATAAGCGCGAGAATTTTCGCAAGGCGTTCGATAATTTCGAACCGGCGAAAATCGCGCGCTATAACCAACGCAAGGTAGCGAAGTTGCTCATCGATTCCGGTATCATCCGGAATAAGCTGAAAATCATGGCAACAATTGCCAACGCCAAAGCGTTCATGGCGGTGCAAAAGGAGTTCGGAAGTTTCGATAATTATATCTGGCGATTTGTCGACGGTAAACCTCGCCAAAATCGCTGGCGGACAATTAGGCAGATTCCGGCCAAGACCGTCCAGTCTGACGCCATGAGCAAGGATATGAAAGCGCGCGGATTCTCGTTTGTGGGGTCGACCATCTGTTACGCCTTCATGCAGGCCGCCGGGATGGTCAACGACCACATGGTAACCTGTTTCAGGCATGAGGAAGTCAAAAGGCTGGCGAAATAATAAATCTATAGGAGCGCAGGTTCGATGCGCCCGCTGTCACCTTTATTAGAGCCATACAGGTCATTGCTGATAATAAGTTTCGGAGAGCTTTTATCCCGAATATGACATCGGCACAGGCATGAAGCAGAGTATGAACGCCGCGATGCTCAAATAGCCGAGAGATCTTCTCCATGGACCGATTGGAACCTCGTCGAGTAACGTTGGCGGATGAACCGGGCGCATGAGAAAAGTAAGAATAAGCCAGATAGCCCATCCCGACCACCAATAAGAAAGAACCAGAAGCCCCAGCATCGCCAGATACGCAAGCCCCTTTTGCGCTTTTCCGAAAAGTGCATACATAATATGGCCACCATCGAGCTGACCGATCGGGAGGAGGTTGAACATAGTCACCAATAAGCCCACCCACCCCGCGAAAGCCACGGAGTTCAACATCAGAGCGTGCCCGCCGGGAATGGGGCCCTTGACGAGAGCCGTAATTAGCCGATGGAGCAGTGAATCGCCAAATAACATCGCCGACGAACCCTCAGGTATCGGCACAATAGGGGAATGCATGGTTCCCACAGTCAGCACGATTATTGCGATAACAAGCCCAGCCAATGGCCCGGCGGCGGCCACGTCCAGGAGCTGCTTGCGGTCCATGAATGCCGATTTCGATTTGATAAACGCCCCGAATGTCCCAATAATATTTGGCGCAGGAATAAAATATGGAAGCGTAACGTTGACCCGGTGCATCCTGGCGGCGATATAATGCCCAAATTCATGGAACAAGAGTATTATCAACAATGAAAGTGAGAATGGCAGTCCGGCCATGAAAACCCTCAGCGGATTCTTGAGAATAAAGCTCGGATTGCCAAAAATGTCGATACCTTCCTGCAACGCCCCGGCCAAAATTGTCGAGATGCAGGTCACCAGGAAAAGCAACATATTTAGCCATGGAAACCGCCTGCCCCTGGTGACCTCCAGGGAGCTCAACCTGACAACAAGCGCCGGATCGGTTGAAACAATCTCGATCCCATATCCCATATGCGCCAAACGCGATTCTATCTCGCCGATCTTGCTTGATAGGGGGATTACCGGGGTGCCTTTTACGAGTATTTCCTTGCGGGATACGAAGACGGCAGTGATTTCCGCCAGCCCAACAAGAGCATCAGCCATCTGCAACGCAATGTTACGCGCAGAGCCGATTCCTTTTTCGGGTATTTTCGCAATTATTTTCATTTCGATATTATGATACGAATATCATGATCTAAGGCGTCAAGATATTAAACTCAAGATACCAATACTACGTTCCGCGGCATTCCTTGAAGGCTGCCAAATGCGCCGGTCCAAATGTGTCATTGACAATTATTCCTATGAAAAATATTGTGTGGCATCGGTAAGCTGCCATGTGATCAGCATAACTGCCTGCGCAAAAAGCGATTGACAATTCCCTTTTTATATATATCTTGGGGAAAATTCGTTTTTTTCGAGGAGTCCGCAATGAAACGCATTTGCTTCTTTCTATTTATCATACTTTCGATTAGCATCGTTCCGGTGTTTGCAGATGATATCTACCGGCAGATCCGGATCGATTACCCTGATAGCAATACTATCATGAAGATCCTGGAGTCGGGATTCGAGCCGATATTTGCCAGGCCCGGACAATATGTCGATTTCGCCATTAACGATCTGGAAATGCCGCGTTTCGAGGCCCTCCAAATCCCGTTTACCGTAATCCACGAGGATATGGCCGCCTTCTTCCAGAGCCGTAACCCTCTTGGCCTTACAATGGGTGGATACAGGACCTATTCCGAGATCGCCGCTGTGATGGACTCATTCTCGACCGCATATCCCAATCTCTGCACCCTGAAATTCAGCATCGGCACAAGCGGCGAGGGAAGATCACTCTGGACAATGAAAGTTTCAGATAATCCCTGGACCGATGAAGATGAGCCGGAGGCCTTTGTCAACGGCCTGCATCACGCCCGGGAGCCGATCGGCAGCGAAATCTGCCTGGAATTCATGCGCTACCTTCTGGCAAATTATGGCATTGACCCGATCGCCACAAACCTGGTAAATAATTACGAGATATTCTTCTGCCCTGTTACCAATCCCGATGGCTATGAGTACAATCGCCAGACGGCGCCAAATGGTGGCGGCATGTGGCGAAAAAATCGCCGCAACAACGGTGACGGTTCCTACGGTGTCGATCTGAACCGCAATTACTCCTACTACTGGGGATATGACGAAAATGGCTCGTCTTCATCTCCGGGTGACGAAACCTACCGCGGCCCAAATCCGACATCCGAGCCCGAGATCATGGCAATGCAGAATTTCGAAACTCAGCATGATTTTGCCATAGTCGTCAATTACCACGCTTATGGCCAGCTCTTCCTTTATCCCTGGGGTTACTATGGTGGCTATGCCGCCGATGTTTCCTTTTATGATACCCTCGGTGCATATTCCTCCAGCGTGGGGTATACGGTTGGCACGCCTTGGGAGACTCTCTACAACACCAACGGTGATTCTAATGATTGGGGCTATGGCGAGGACAGGTTCAGGAATCGCAGTTTCTCGACTGTGATTGAGGTCGGTACCAATTCTGATGGTTTCTGGCCCAGCCAAAATCGCATCGCCCCGCTGGTCAACGAGAATATCAATATCCTGAAGGATCTTCTTCCCAGGGCCTTTGATACCTATAAGAGGCGCCTGCCTCAGAAGCCAACTGTGCTTTCGCCTTCAAATTCGACTCCCAACACGCAATTTTATCTTCGCTGGCAGCGCTCATCCGCCGATACCTTCAATCTTGCCCAGAGCTATCGCGTGACCGAGAAGACCGGTTACCTGCGCACGACTCAGAACTTCGAGACCACTTCCGGTTATGTAATGGATGGTTTTGCCCGCAACTCAACGCGTCGACATGCCGGCGTCTATTCAGTCTACTCTGGCCAGGGGTCCAATTTGCGAAGACACGTCACTCTCTCAGAGAGGCTTCATGTTCAACCCAACGACACCCTCTTCTTCTGGGCCTGGTATAATATCCAGAACGGATTCGATTATGCTTATGTCCAGGTGTCCACGGACGGTGGCGTAAGGTGGATCGATATCAATGGCAGCCTTTCGACAAGCTTGAATCCGAACCGCCATAATAGGGGCTTCGGAATAACCGGCTCGTCAGGAAGCGCCTGGGTTAGAGGCGCATATCCTTTGGGTGTCTATTCCGGTCAGGAGATCAAGATTCGATTTTTCTACTGGACTGATGGCTCCGCCTCTAACGAGGGCATTTATATCGACGATGTTTTTCCTTCGGATATCTTTTCAGCCTCGAACGTTATCGCCGAGACAGTCTTTCCCGAAAGCCTGCTGGTCGGCCCTTATCCGTCGAGCGGCAACAGGTGGTTCGCGGTCGAGGCCCGCGATGACCGCGGCCATCTCTCGTCCCCATCCGATAGGTTCAGAGTATCGATAATAGGGGAATTACATTCCCTTTCGGGGCATATCGGCCTGTCGAATAATCCCCCTGATATGTCTGGCAGCATCGTCTCGATTCCTGCGCTCGATATGAGCGATACCACCGATATTGCCGGCAATTACCTGCTCCCGGCGGTACCGCAGGGCATATATGATGTGGTAGCTTCGCGCGGGGGATATTTTCCCGATACGACCTACGCATTCGATATCAGCTCCGATACTACTCTTGATTTCAGTCTTATCCTGGCTCCGCCGGCAGTGCCGGTCCTTATACATCCCGCCAACAGCGCCATTCTCGATACGGAATTCGTTTCTTTCGATTGGAACGATGTTCCGGCGGTGTCCAATTATGTCCTCGAAATATCGTCCGATGTCGGTTTTTTCGACATCCTGGTGTGGGATTCGAGTTTGACGGTATCGAATTACCTGAACAGCCAGCCCTTTGTCAATGGTACATACTACTGGCGCCTCACATCGCATAATGAGCTCGGATATTCACAGCGTTCCCCGGCCTGGGTCTTCACTGTTTATGTGACCATGACGGCTCCCGCATTGCTTGCCCCGGCCGATGGCTATATCACTGATTCGGTATTTGTCAATTTCGACTGGACCGATGTCGCGCGCGCCCAGCGATACATAATCGAAATATCGCGAAACAGCGCCTTCAGCGACATTGCCGAATTCGACTCCATGCTCGTGGTTTCGACCTATCGTAACCTTAACCCGCTGGGCAATGGAATCTACTACTGGCGCGTAACAGCGTACAATCCGAACCTCAACTCGCCTCGCTCCGCGTCCAGGTCATTCACGGTAAATGTCGGTTTCGCCGCGCCGACCCTTATTTCTCCGCAGGATGGTTTCCTGACCGATACTGGCTATGTGAGTTTCGACTGGAGCGATGTGTCCGGCGCGGTATCTTATGTCTTCGAGGCGGCCGTTGATTCACTTTTTGGCACCAGGGTGGTTGTCGATTCCGCCGTGAGCGGGTCGAGTTATGCCCACGTTTTTTCCGACGCGGTTTATTTCTGGCGTGTGACGGGTTTCAATGGCACTTTCCATTCCGCTCGAAGCGCCGTGCGCGATTTCACTGTCAGAACCTCGCTTGCCCAGCCGGCGCTGATATCGCCTCCGCAGGGCTATGTATCGGACACCAATTTGGTCAATTTTGACTGGACCGATGTCAATGGCGCATACTATTATATATTCGAAGCGGCTGCAGATTCGAATTTCATAGGATATGTCATAAATGATTCGACTCATTACGGGTCATCATTCCCGCTGGCCGGGCCTTTTGCTGACGGTCGTTATTTCTGGCGCGTGACAGCTTCAAATGGCATGATATATTCGCGGAGGTCGCAAATGAGGATTTTCGAGGTCAATATGGCCCATGGTATTCCAGCGCCAGCACTCTTGTCTCCGGGCGATGGGTTTATATCGACCAGCGCTTTTAATAATTTCGACTGGACGGACGTCGACGACACTATCACATACCTGTTCGAACTCTCTGACGACATCACTTTCAACAGCCCGATAATAGTGGATTCCTCAGTTTACATATCCAACTATACCAATGCGGACTCGCTTCCCAATGGTGAATTTTTCTGGAGAGTGAGGGCTACCGATGGAGTTCGCTGGTCGCCATATTCCGAATCCTGGACAATTTTCATCGATGTTGGCGGAACGTTCATACCCGGGGATGTCAACGGCAATGGCCATGTCAACGGCGTCGATGCCGTTTACCTGGTGGCTTACCTCAAGGGAATAGGTTCACCGCCAACGCCTTACCTGGCGGGGGATGCCAACGGCAACTGCATTGTAAATGGTCTTGACGTTTCATATCTTGTCAATTATTTCAAAGGGTGGGGCGATCCGCCGGTCAGGGGTAACTGCACGTCGCAGGTCAACCTCCGGCGATAGCTTGCCGAAAAATAGTAATAGATGGCAGATAATAAAGACCAAGACCATAGGCCTGAATCGATCGAAAGGCTGAGGGTCGAGGAATTTCCGGTTGCCAGCCAGATTGGCGCTCTGACAGACGCCAATAAGAGCTTGCGCCGGAAAATATTCGACCTGTATACCATTTTCGAAATCTCGCGGCATCTTAATTCCATGCTTAACCTGGAATCACTCCTCGATGCCACGCTTTTCACTTGTATCGGGCAGATGGGTGTGGCAGGAGCGGCCATAGTGGTCCAGGATGCAACTGATAATAAACTCTCTCATTTTCACTGGAAGGGCCTCACCATTCCCAAAGACATCATCATGCATTTCTCGCGCGTCGGTCGGCTGGCGCGTCATCTTCAACGCGTCGGGCAACCGCAATTAATACGCGAACTCCAGGGGGCGATCCCGGCCGAATCGGATGATTTCGATAAACTCAGGATAATCGAGGCCGAACTGGTGGTGCCGCTCATATCAAAGGGGAATTTGCTCGGCATATTATTCCTGCCGCACAAGCTTTCGGAGATGCCTTATCAGGAAAATGACCTTGAATTCGTCTCCATCCTCGTAAACCAATTGAGCGTGGCCATTGTCAACGCCCACCTTTACGAAAGCGAAAAACAAGCCCTTCTGGAATTGCGGTCGGCGCAGAGGAGGCTCATCGAGTCGGAACGCCTGGCAGCTTTGGGGCGCCTGGCCGCCTCGATTGCCCACGAGGTCAACAATCCCCTCGGGATCATAAAGAATTACCTTACCATTCTGACGAAGATGCCCGAAATCTCCGTGGATGCCAAAGACAGCGTTACGATCGTACACGAGGAGGTCGACCGCATCGCCAGGATTGTAAGACAGCTCCTTGATTTCTATCGCCCCACTCTTGAACGCCAGATCGAGCTTAACCTGATCGAGGTCGTCAATTCCACGCTCGATCTCGTCTCTCAAAAATTGGAAAGCATCGGGATCGAGATCCATCGCGATTTCCCAGCAGATGATATTCGCATTTCCGGCTCCTCCAGCAGACTCAAGCAGGTTTTTCTTAATCTCATATTGAACGCCCGGGATTCCATGGAAACCGGCGGGGGCAGACTGATGGTTGAGGCCAGGTGCATGGATGGATTCGTCGAAGTCAGTTTTTCCGATACCGGAGCGGGCATTCCCGCCGCGGATCTGCCCAGAATATTCGAACCGTTCTTCACCACCAAGAAGGAGTCCGGTACGGGGCTGGGTCTGGCGGTCTGCCACGGCATTATCACCTCTCACAATGGAGTGATTTCGGCATCGAATAATGCCATGGGAGGGGCGAAATTTACTATTAAACTGCCACTATTGAAAGGCAAAGATGCATCAGCATAAAATACTCGTTATAGACGATGAACCCCGCATGGTCGATAGCCTCAGGACTCTTCTCACGATGGAGGGATACCACGTCGTCGGCGAATACGACCCCAGGAAGGCGGTCAAGAAGCTCGAGGATTCCGACTTCGACCTTGTCATAACAGATATCAAGATGCCCGGCATCGACGGCATCGACGTTCTAACCCGCGCCCACCAGAAAGATCCGTTCATGGGGGTAATCCTCATTACCGGCTACGCCTCGCTCGACAGCGCCAAGCACGCGATCGACAAGGGGGCATTTGGGTATCTTACTAAGCCGCTGGAAATGGACGAATTGAAGCTCGTTGTCGCCCAGAGTATGGGCAAGCGGCGGATTGAGCTGGAGAGGCTGAAACTTCTAAATGAGCTTAAAGTAACAAATGAGACACTTGAACTCAAGTTGGCTCAAATCAACGCCTTATCAGCGGCGGGGAATCTCCTGGCGGCCACCATCGATCTTAAGGAGGCCCTGACCTCGATCCTTTCTTTGGCGATCGACGTCATCGGAGCCAAACTTGGATCAGTAATGATCCTTGATCATGAGAATAATGAACTCTATATCGGCGCCTCCTGCGGCCTGGATGATTCTGTGATCCGAAGCACCCGCATGAAGCTGGGATCGTCAATCTCCGGATATGTGGCGCAGATGGCACAGCCCCTCATCATCGAAGACATCGAAAAAGACTCCAGGTTTGCCCGCATCAACCTGGCTAAATACGAATCGAAATCGCTGATATCGGTTCCTCTTAAATATAAAGACCAGGTATTCGGCGTCATCAATCTCAACAATAAGGTCAATGGCCAGCCTTTTACGCAGGATGACCTGAGCATGCTGGTCTCGCTGGCCCTGCCGGCGGCGGTAGCGCTCGATCGAGCCAACCTCATCGCTGAAAAAACCAGGACCATAGGTGAACTCAGGGTTCTGCATAATTTGGCAGAAAAGGTCTCGATGCTGGACGATCCCAACCAGATCGGGCAGGCGACCTTTGAAGGCCTCCAAAAGCTATTTGATTTGAAGTTTATATTCTGGTACGATTATATTGAACGAGGCAGCCTCCTGCAGTTGGAATACCACTTTGGGGCCGTGGAGAAAGACAAGATCCCCCCCAACGTCATGGCCATCAGCCTGGCACAGGAATCAATTACTTTGAGCAACGAGAGCGATATCAAATCGGTTGAAAGGCTATTATCTGATGCGGTTTCCAGTTTCATAGAATGCCCTCAGGATTATCATCTGGTCCCCATTTCCATTTTCTTGAAAAGGGCTCTGGCCGGCATCGCCATCATCGGGCTCCCGGCCGATTATGAAATAAGCCCATCAGCTACCGAGCTTCTGGTATTGGCCCTGTCTCAAACCGCGGCTATTTACCAGAGGCAAAGGGCGGTGTTGAATGCCACCCAGTTGGTCACCATGGGTCGCCTCTTGGCGGATATCGGCCACGACCTGAAAAAACCCCTTACCAATCTCAAAGGCAGCGTTCAGATATATAAGGACAAGATTGAGGGCAAGAAGGCCAGGGAGTTTTTTGCCGACGCTGAAAAGGAGGTCAACCGATTATCCGAACTGGTTAAGGAGATGGTCGAGTTTGCAGATCCCAATAAATACCAGACGCGACGAGTCGATATCAGGGACCTTCTGGAAAAAAGCCTCGACATATTGGGCTCCGATTTGATAAATAAAAATATAGAGGTGTCGAAAGTCTATCCGCCGGTGCTCCCGAATATCATGGTTAACGACCGCGAAATGTACCAGGTGTTCGTTAACATTATCCTGAATGCTGTCGATAGTATGGAAGTGGGGGGGAGACTTGGGCTTAGGTGCGATATTGTAAGCGAGGACGCCCGGGATTGGCTTCGCGTTCAGATAATGGATAACGGATGTGGCATTTCCGAGGAAAATATTAACAGGATCTTCGACAGGTATTTCACGACTAAGCAAACCGGCACTGGGCTTGGACTGGCTATTGTCGATCGTATTATTTCGGTGCACAACGGCAAGATCCATGTCCAGAGCAGGGTGGGAGAAGGGACGGTTTTCACAATTAACCTCCCGGTGTGAGAATTGATTATGGTGAACATTCCAGTGAATATTCTTGTGATCGATGATGACCCCAAGGTCTCCTGGATTCTATCCGAGGGGCTTGGGACCGGCTATGCCATAGATAACGCCCGTGATGGCAAGGAAGGTATCAACAAGCTCACCAAACTGCCTGTGGGCGGACGGCCCGATCTCGTCCTGCTTGATATTCAGATGCCGGGAATGAACGGTATCGACGTGCTTGAGAAAATTCGCGGATTGGATAACAGTGTCGATGTCATCATGCTTTCCGGCCATGGTGACACCAAGAATATTGTCGAATCGGTCAAGCGCGGCGCCGCGGAATTTATCAACAAGCCGTTCGATGTCAGGGAAGTCGAAATACATATCAAATCGGTGTTGGAGAAGCGCAAACTCCGCGCCGAGGTCAGCCAGCTCCAGGAGAAGCTTCGGGAAAGCCGCAAGGAAAGCCTCATTGGCGATTCCCCGGGCATGATGGAGGTCAAGAATATTATCGAGGAGGTTGCCGACTCCGACCTGACAGTCCTGATACTGGGCGAATCGGGCACCGGCAAGGAGATTGTGGCTCGCCTGATTCACGGTTACTCGCCGAGGCGAAAAGAGCCATTCGTCAAAGTCAACTGCGCGGCTATCCCACGAGACCTCCTGGAAGCGGAGCTTTTCGGTTATGAAAAGGGGGCCTTTACCGGCGCTCATAAGACAAAGCCCGGGAGATTCGAGGTTGCAACTAAGGGAACAATGTTTCTCGATGAGATCGGCGATATGCCGTCGGAGCTTCAATCGAAACTTCTCCAGGTTCTGGAGCAGCAGGAATTCGTCAGGGTAGGGGGGATAGTCAACATTCATGTCGACGTCAGAATTGTGTGCGCCACCAACAGAAATCTCGAGGATGCGATTTCGCAGGGCCAGATGCGCGATGATCTTTTCTATAGATTGAACGAAATTTCGATCAATCTTCCATCTCTTCGCAATCGCAAAAGCGACATTCCGCTTCTGGTAGACCATTTCCTGGAAAAGCACTCGCTCTTGTACAATAAGCCCCGCAAGGAGCTGAAGCAGGAAACCATAAGACTCCTGCAGAATTTCGATTGGCCCGGGAATGTCCGTCAACTCGAGAACCTTATCAAGCAGATTGTAGTCAGGTCCGATGAGAATATCATATATGATACATTGAAAGGCCCGATCCCCAGCCAGGGGCGCAAAGGGCCGATAGTCGATATCGATGATGAGGATTTCGGCATGAAAGCGAAGGTCGAACAGGCCGTGTCGGAAGTGGAAAAGATGTTAATTACGAAAGCCCTGCACAAAACCAATTGGAATCGTCGAAAAGCCGCCAAGATGCTCGATATCAGTTATAGATCACTTCTTTATAAGATAAAAGACTACAAGATAATAGATTGAGTCTGCAGATTATGTGAAGATATTTGCAGATTGCAAATGCTTCCATCATAAACCCTGATCGAAACCAATATAATACCTTTTTGAGCTAAGTTGTTGAACGGTCACAATTATTGATGCTTAATTCCTGTAAATATATTTTTTAATAACGATGTCTCGGGCTAACCGTATGGCATCTTATTTGCGTAGCTGTTAGGGGGGTATCCACCCCGGCCAAATGAATATTGGCGCAGTTTTCAAATTATGTCGAAGCTTAGTAAGGATATTACCGAAATGGACAGTCTCTATGGGGACATAAAGGCCTTCAGGATTCGCGCCCAGGAAGAACTCAGGCGTGCCCGTCGCTACGCCGCGTTTGTATCGCTGATTTCGATGGATTTCTCCGGCATCGATCCCGTTACCGATATCGAGCACTTCGCCGGCTTCGATCAATTCATGAAATCGCTAAGGCAACTTGTGCGCAGTTCGGTCCGTGATACCGACATCATAGGCTCTACCGGCGCAGAAAAGATGCTGCTTCTCCTTGTTGATACGCCTCGCGAGGGCGCCGAGGCCCTGGCGGACAGGCTTGAGAAGACGATGCGCTATTTTATGTGTGACAACATCAAGTCCCCGCTGAACTGGCGCATTCCCATGAGGCAATATTCATTCCCTGGAATGCCGGGAGAGGAATTTAATTTACAGACAGTTCTTGAAATCATAGAAAACGATTGATATTGTTATCAATTCATTTCCCTTCTACGAAAAAAATAGCCTCGAACCATTTCAATCTATGGACCGGATAGAATCGTTTTTGATATTGTCTGTTGATGACATCAAGACGATAGGCCAATGACCTATATTGCCCTGGTTGCCGTAATTTCACCATTTCATACCCTGTGATCTGCGGCTTACCTGTAATACTTAATTGACTTTAACCGACTCATATACTTAAATTAAAAAAATTATGGCTATCAATTTTAAAGCTAAGCTCGATGGTGGTATCGTTATTTGCGATGGTGCCATGGGAACATACTTAAACCTGAAAGGGATTTCGTACGATCGCTGCCTGGACGAATTAAATATGTCCATGCCCATACTGGTGGGCGAGATTCATCGGGAGTATATCGGTGTCGGTGCTGATATGATCGAGACCAACACATTCGGCGCCAATCGGTTCCGCCTTGCCCTGCATGGTTTGGAAAACCGCGTTCGGGATATCAATATCGCCGGCGCCAAAATCGCCCGCGAGGCCCGCGAGATCAGCGGTGTCGATATTCTCGTGGCGGGCTCCATCGGCCCCATCGGAAAGCCTCTTGAGCCGATAGGTAAGGTGAAATTTGTCGAAGCCAGAGAGGCTTTCACCGAGCAGGCCGGCGCCCTTCTCGAGGGAGGTGTCGATCTTTTCCTGATCGAAACAATATCAAGCCTCGATGAGATGCTGGCCGCCATAGAAGCGGCAAAAGGCGTAAGCGACCTGCCACTTGTGGCCCAGATGACTTTCACGGCCGAGGGCACCACATATCTCGGTCATTCTCCGGCCGACATGGTAGCGCGCCTGATGCCGCTGGGGATAAATGCAATCGGAGCCAACTGTTCTGTGGGGCCACAAAAGATGCTCGAGGTTGTTGAACAACTCTCGGAACTGGGCGTGGAATATATCTCTGCCCAGCCTAATGCCGGATTGCCACGTTATCTTGGTGGCCGGTTCATTTATCTGTCCTCGCCTGACTATTTCGCCGAATATTCAAAGTCGTTTGTCAAAGCCGGGGCGCGCATCGTGGGGGGATGCTGCGGCACCACCCCCGATCATATCGCCGCGGTGGCCAAGGCAATTCGCGGCTCCGACATCAGGCGCGGCCCATCAGTGTCGAGGGTCGCTGGCCGACGCGAGAAGAAGGCCCTGGAGCCTATAGGCGGCGCGGTAACCAGGTTTTATGAGAAGCTTAAGAAGGAATTCGTGGTATCGGTCGAAATCGACCCACCCAAAGGGACAAATCCTTCAAAGCTAATCGAGGCGGCAGCAAGGATCAAAAAGGCCGGCGCTGATGCTGTCAACGTGGCCGATAGCCCCATGGCGCGTGTGAGAATGAGCTGCATGGCACTGGCTTATTTGATAAGCTCATCGGTCGATATCGATATAGTCCTTCACTACACAACTCGCGACAGAAATCTCATGGGCTTGCAGGCAGACCTGATCGGGGCAAACGCGGTGGGGCTTCACGACATCCTGGCATTGACCGGAGACCCGCCCTCGATCGGCGATTATCCGCAGGCCACCGCCGTATACGATGTCGATTCGGTCGGGCTGATCCAGGTGATTTCTCGCCTTAATTCCGGCACCGACCTGGCCGGGAATTCGATCGGCAATCCAACCACATTTTCGATCGGTTTCGGAGCCAACCCCACGGCGCCCAATCTCGATTTCGAGGTCTCGCGCATCAAGCTCAAGCTCGAGGCCGGCGGGCAGTATATGATGACACAACCGCTTTACGAGCTTGAGCCGCTTCTGCGGTTCCTGGATATTGTCAAGCCCGATGTGCCTATACTATTGGGGATCTTGCCGTTGGTGAGTTTCAAACATGCCCAATTTCTGCACAACGAGGTACCAGGAATCAGCGTTCCGGATGGTATCAGGCGGGCCATGGAAAAGGCCGGCGATAAATCGGCCAGGGTGGGTGGAGAACTGGCCGGTGAATTCATTGATAAGGCCAGGAGATTTGTGACTGGCGTATACCTGATGCCGTCATTCGGGCGATTCGAGACATGTATAGAGATCGTGGAAAACCTCAAGCGCCTTAAGCCGCTCGACACTTCCCAACACGGGCTTCAGCGCGAACCGGGATAACCGACATCCTTTTCCTAATTCGCGCTGACAAGTTGTTAGATGCTGAGATTAAACGATGGGATTAATCATTCATTTTAATGTTCGGATTGCGGCCCGGAACCATATCACCTTTATCAATGTTAAACGCAAGCGATATGCAACTGACTCATAAAGAGCGAATTGAACGTACGCTG
>Ga0315293_10000293_pt1 | contig 44814 bp, 42 predicted proteins | sample YL17G13_20_MG_FD_203071 | JGI IMG/M metagenome (GOLD analysis project Ga0315293, IMG submission 203071) | Sediment microbial communities from Yellowstone Lake, YNP, Wyoming, USA - YL17G13_20 | ecosystem: Environmental > Aquatic > Freshwater > Lake > Sediment | place: USA: Wyoming | collected... | reverse complement strand
GAAGCTTATGTTTTGGGATTTTTCCGGAATTTCCGTTATACCGAATATCGGGACAGCAAAATCCTCGAAAATCAGACAGTAAGAGATGTGCTGGTAGATAACTTAGACCGAATTGAGGTCTTCACCACCGGCTTAAAAGCCCTTAATATGACCGGCGAAGAAGCGCTGGCTTTACGCCCCGACTTCACCGCAGCTTTCCTTGAAATCTGTCGGGCTGGAGATCTGGCAGTGCGCATACTGGATTCAATGGAAAATAGGAATTTCACCATTGGAGAAGACCTGGCACAATACGGCAAAGATGAAATCGTAACCCGGGTTTTTGATAATGTGCTTCCCATATGCGACCCGGCCGGCGCCGCTGAAGTTTTAATCTATTCCCTCTCCCCTGAAGGCGCCGGGGAGAAAGGTGCAGATCCACAAATTATTACCGCTTTAATTCGTAAATTATTTGTATTTACACAGGGACGGGAAGCTCGTTTAGCCATCCTCGGCTCCTTATTCGATACTTTAACGGATACTAAGTTTGATCTAAGCGACCCCCGGGCCGTTCTGGCCAAAGATCTGCTCTTCGAATATTCTCCTACCGCTTTTGAATATATTATTTCTGAATACCTGGCCTTGCACCAAATCACCTTTACTGCCCTTTCTGAAAACTATGGGAGCTTAAAAAGAATCGAAAATATCTTGAATGCCGAATTCTCCGAGCCCCCTACCCTCGAAAGAGCCCACGGGCTTTTAAACTCTTTAAGAACCGCTGCTGAACAGGGGGAAATCGGTGAACTTGAAAATATTCTGGATTCGGCTGTTCGCTATTTGAATTGGTCTTTCTTAAAACCCGATCCCGTCCTGGCCAGGTTCCAGCTTATTTATCAAACCATATTAGCAGAAGGTAGAAACTCATTTGAGAAGATGTGGCTGACCCAGTCGGCGCTAAGGTTGACCTTTAAAGTCATGGATGTCGAAAAGTTGACGGCTGAAGACCAACTGGAGGCCGCCCGCCGGGCCGCCGAAGATGCGGCACAGTTTGCCAGAGCAGAAAATTTAAGCACAGCCGCCATCAGCTATCTGCCCGGTTTCCTGGCGGCCGCCTTGACCGGCAGATTTACCGATAAAGACATCGAAGAACTCTGTCTCATTTTGAGAAAACATGACCGGGGCAACGGACTTTTTGCGGCCCTGGACCTGGTGCAAAATGTTTTCAAGAGCGAGGTCTATACCCAGCTGGGAAATATATTGAAAGAAATGCCTCTTGAGGAACTGCCCGGAAAAATAGCCATATTTGTAAATATTCTTTGGCACGACAGATTGAAAGAAAAAGAAAATCGTTTCCAAAAAGCCCTTGAAATCTTGCAGGAGATGGAAAAAGATCAGAAAACCTGGCGTAGAATAACTGAACTTCTTGAAACCGGCGGTCAGGCCGAAGCGGTCATCCGCATCAGTCATTTCGTAAGAGGCTATTTAGAAAAGAAGTAGAGACCTCAAGCCCCGTTTTTCAATCTCATACAGCTTAAAGCGGACCGCCTTGAATTTTTTGCCCAGATCCGGATTTATCATTTTTGAAAATTCCTCCAGACAGCGCACCGCCTCCTGGCTCCTTTTGATATTGGCCGTAAAAATATCTTTGACCTTTACCCTGCGCCCCTCCGATCGGGTGTAAAGTTTCCGGCCCACGTCTTTTAAGGCCTTCCGGGCCTTTATCAAGGTCTTCCAATCTTCCGCTCCTCCGATTATTTTCGACAGGTCGCCCCGCAGTTTTTTTGCGGACAAGGTTAATTTTTTATCCTTCAGCACGAACCGGCACACCTCCTCCACCACCCGCAAACCTTCCCTAGCCCGGTTCAGATTGGCATCCAAAATTCTGTAAATGTTTTTCACGGGATCACCGTCATAACCCACTGCTTAGGGTCCACCCGTACATTATGCACCGACATCCCCCAGTGCAGATGGGGGCCGGAGGAAATACCCGAATTGCCGGTCTTCCCGATAACCTCGCCCTGTTCCACCAGGGTACCTACCGGAAGCAGAATTTTCGAAAGATGAAAATATATGGTTTGGATCCCCTGGCCGTGATCCAGCACCATCGTGCCGCCAAAGGCCAAAAGGTTTTGGGCAAAGACCACCACCCCGGCATGGGGCGCCTGCACGGGGGTGCCGATTTTGGCCCGAAAATCCCATCCCCGGTGATTCCCGCTCCTTTTCCCGTTTACATATTCCCGGGTACCGAAGGCCATGGTGGTAATCCCCGGCACCGGTTTAATGAAACTCCCGCTCCAGAGTTTTTCCGTATTTTCCTTTAAGATCACTTTTTCGATCTCGGCCCACTCCCTGGTTATTAGATCCGGCGCTAAAAGCTTTTTCTTGGCCGGTTTGAGCCAGAAGGATACTTTGGGATAAAGGCGCGGGCTGACGGTGATTACGGTTTCCACCGCTTCCGATTTGTCATCCTGGCTTAAAGCCTCCACGCGCAGGGGATATTCCCCGGTTTTTTTCTCCGGCTCACAGCCGATGATCACCCGTTTCCCTTCCTCATAGGGAAAAAAAGCATATTTCCTGCCGTCAAAATAGGCGTGGATCTCTTTATAGGCCTCGGGAGAAACGGCAAAAACGATAAAACAGCGTCCCTGAAAAACCTCCGCGGGCGCTACGATTTTAAGTTCGGCCCAGCCAGCCGATGAGAGGAAAAACAAAAGAAGGACGACACCGAGGAGCTTCTTCATTTCTTTATTCTATTATTATCATCCACAAATATGACTTTGGGCTTAAATCTCTTATTCTCCGCCGGGGTCAGGTGGGCGTAGGAGAGGATGATCACCTTTTCGCCTTTATGCCCCAGCCGGGCGGCGGGGCCGCGCAGGCCGATCTCTCCCGGAGCCCCTTCTATGGTATAGGTCTCGAACCGCTGGCCGTTATCGAAATTCAATACCGCCACTTTCTCCCCGGGAACCAGTCCCGCCGCCTTGAGCAGCCGGGGATCAATAGCAATACTGCCTTCATAGTGGAGTTCCGTAGAAGTCACAGTAGCCATGTGAATTTTGGATTTTAAAACGGTGATCAACATATCGGGATGATATTATATCACAAAATCTCGTTGGGTTTAAGAGAGGCGCCCTCGGTGAGATGCGTGCCTTTGCGGATCTGACAGCGATTGGAGATGATCGAATTGCCCTTCACCATTACCCCCTCCCCGATATGGCACCAGTTGCCGATCACACTTTTAAAGACATGGGAATGATGAGAAAGATAGGAATCCGACCAGATAATACTGCCCTCCAGGTTGGCTCCCTCGCTTACCACACAGCGATCGCCCAGGACCACGTCCTTTAAATAAGCCCCGCGGCGGATCTCGCACCGATCTCCCACGATCACGCACCCTTCAAACTTCACGGTCTTATCGATCTCGCAATTTTTGCCCACCCACACACCAGAAGACACTTTTTTCCCGGGGATAAAGATCCTGACCGTCCCCTGCATGGCGTCATAATTGGCCTTGATATAGGGCGTAAGCCCCCCCACGTCCGACCAGTATTCCACCATTTCATATCCGAATATCCTTTCCTCCGCCGTCACCAGCTTGGGGAAAAGCTCGCTGCCAAAATCGTAAAACTTATCCGGCGGTATCATATCCAGTATTTCCGGTTCAAAGATATAGATCCCGGTATTCACCAGGCGGCTTAAGGCCTCTTCCGGTTTGGGCTTTTCCTGAAAAGCGGAAACCCTCCCGGTCTTATCCGTGACCACCACTCCGAATTCAGAAGGATTCTCCACCGGGGAAAGGGAAATGGTGGCCAGCGCTTTTTTGCTTTTATGGAAAGATGTCATCTGGCGGAGATTGATATCGGTTAGGGCATCGGAAGAAAGCACTACAAAGGTCTCTTTAATTCCTCCAGCCAGCTCCGCCATACGGGCTACCCCGCCGGCTGTCCCCAACAGGGTTTCCTCAAAAGAATAAATCAGATCCACCCCAAAGTCCCCGCCGTCGCCAAAAAAATTCCTGATCTGTTCAGGATGATAATGGATGTTGACCACCGCCTGACGGATGCCGTTGCGGCGCAGCAGTTCCAGATTGTGCTGCATGGTGGGTTTATTGACGATAGGCACCATGGGCTTGGGAACCGCCAGCGTCAGCGGCTCCAGCCGCGTCCCATATCCCGCCGCCATGATGAGGGCTTTCATTTTTGCTCTTCTATTTTCCTTATGCGGCGGAGATGCCGCTCTTCATTGGAGAAAGGGGTCTTGATCCAGACCTCGACTATTTTCAAGGCCTCTTTGACTTTTAATTTTCTTCCCGCCAGGCACAGGACATTGCAATCCCCGTGCTCCCGGCTCTGACGGGCGGTATATTCATCGTAAGCGTTAACCGCCCGGACTCCACGAACTTTATTGGCCGCGATGGTCATGCCCACCCCCGACCCGCAGATCAATATCCCGCGGTCGAATTTCCCGGCCGACACATCTTTCGCCACCGCAAAAGCGAAATCCGGATAGTCCACTGATTCTTCCGAGGCGGTGCCGTAATCCTTATATTTAATTTTTTGATTTTCCAGATATTTCTTGATCTCTTCCTTCAGTTTGAAACCGGCATGGTCCGAACCAACGGCAATCTTCACTTAAGGGCCTCCTTCATTTCAGCTACCGCTTTCCGCATCCCCAAAAGAACCGCCCGCGCTATAATCGAGAACCCAATATTTAACTCCTCAATTCCGGGAACGCCGACGATTTCCTTGACATTCTTATAATCCAAACCGTGACCGGCATTGATGCGCAAGCCGATCAATCTGGCTTTCTGTACCGCGGTGCCGATTTTCTGCAGCTCCAACTTTCTATGGGCCGGGGTCTTGGCATTGGCAAACATGCCAGTATGGATCTCAATAAATTTGGCTTGCAATACGGCGGATTCTTCGACTTGAGCCAGAACCGGATCAACAAACAAGCTAACCGTGATCCCGGCTTCTTGTATTTTATTAATAATAGGCCTTAACTTACGAGAATGTTTTACCACATCCAATCCGCCCTCAGTGGTTATCTCCTGCCGCTTCTCCGGCACCAAAGTCACATAATCCGGCTTGAGCTTTAAGGCGATCTTGACCATCTCGTCCGTGGCGGCCATCTCGAGGTCCAATCTGGTAGGAAGTTCACGCAGGCGATAGACATCTTTATCCTGGATATGGCGGCGGTCTTCGCGCAGGTGGCAGACAATGCCATCGGCGCCGCCGGCGATGCACTCCCGCGCAGCTTCTACCGGATCGGGAAAGGTTTCCTGGCGGGCCTGCCGGAGTGTGGCAATGTGATCGATATTAACGCCTAATTTCACAGCGAGGATATTATATCAGATTTTTAACGAATTGTGTTTTGAATGGCGCGTCTAACGGCAGCGGGGACATCAGCTTCGATATTCGCTTTATAGAGATTACGCAAATGAAGGTGTAGCACCAACGGGCTGGCAGCAAAAGCGTAATCCTGATGCTGGGCGGAAGGATCACAGATACAGATCACCGCCGCCTGGATGGCAACTCTTTCTAATTTTAATATTTCACTTAAGGTGCTGAAAACACCGCTTGCACATTCCGCCCCTTCCTCAATATTGGTATTTCTTTCCATCACTATTACAAAATCTTCCCAATATGACCGCATTACAATCGAGTCTGCACCTTTATATTTAGCGCCCCAAACACCTCGAGGAATGCAGAGATCGGGACGAGGCTCATCAAACCAGGGTTCCCTTTGCCTTCTCATCTTTTCCCAATGCAACCCCAGTTTGGCTTCCAAGGCGAGGGTCGAAAGGTCTAGGGCGGAAAGCGCTTCAATATCTAGATCTTCCCTAAAAGGAAAAAGTTCTGGCAAAGTAAAAACTTGACCGCCCGGATTGGGATTTAACCTGAATCCAACTTGAATCCCATGTTGGGTATCGATTATTTGTTCTCTAAAGATAAGTCTATTGGATTCGGGATGATGCCGAAGGTGGAGGGTTTGGAGGTCTGGGGCACGGTTTGCCCCGGTGCCGGGCTTTCTGCTCGGTCGCAAGGGGATCAATGGTCCTTCTATTCCGGGAAGAGACACAAATCTCACCTCCAGGGTGTTACTTCTCTTCCTAGCTATTTATCGGATGGATTTTTGGAAAATTTCAGTTATTGTGGGTTAAACTTTCCTGTGGACGATGCAGACGGCGTAGGCGGCGATGCCCTGTTTTTTGCCGGTAAATCCCAGTCCTTCTTCGGTCTTACCTTTGACATTGACCAGGCTGATATCGATCCCCAGGGTGCGGGCCAGATTATCTCTCATGGAGCGGATATAGGGAGCCAGCCGGGGTTCCTGACAGACCACCGTAGAATCGATATTGCCGATTATATATCCCTGGCTTCTTATCAGATTCCCGATCTCCTTCAGGAAAGATAAGCTGGAGGCATCCTTGAAGCGGGGATCGGTATCGGGGAAGAAATCCCCGATCGAGCCCTGCCCCACCGCCCCGATCAGGGCGTCAATGACGGCATGGGTCAAAACATCCGCGTCCGAATGGCCGGCCAGGCCCCTTATATGTTTGATCACCACCCCGCCCATGACCAGCTTTCGCCCCAAAACCAGTTTATGAACATCATAACCGATGCCTATGCGCATATCACCCTCACAAATTTCCTCTTTCCTACATTTAAAACCTTCTCTGTAGAAAGGTCAATCATTTCTTTTTCGTCGCTTATCGCTTTATCGTTGACGCGCACCCCGCCCTGTTTGATGAGCCGGCGGGCTTCGGAGGTCGAAGACGCCAGTCCGGAATCGACCACCAGTTTGGCGATCGCCATTTTCTTTTCTTTAAACGTGACCAGTTTGATATTTTCCGGCAAATTGCCTTTGGCAAAGACCGATTCAAATGCGGCCTCCGCCGCCTGCGCTTTATCCTCGGAGTAGAAGCGCGCGACCAAAATCCTGGCCAGACGGGCTTTAGCCTCTTTGGGATGCATTGCCTTTACTTCATGGAGCGGAACAGCGGTGAGCAGTTGATAGTAGCGCAGCATGAGATCGTCCGAGATGGACATGGTTTTGCCGTAGATCTCGGAGGGGGGTTCAGTTATTCCAATATAATTATTAAGGGACTTGCTCATCTTTTGAACCCCATCCGTGCCTTCCAGCAGCGGCAGGGTGACGATTACCTGGGGTTCTTCCTTGAATTCCCGCTGCAGCTCCCGGCCCACCAGCATATTGAATTTCTGGTCGGTGCCCCCCACCTCGATGTCCGCCTTTAGGTGTACCGAATCATAACCCTGGATCAAGGGGTAGAGGAATTCGTGGATGGAGATGGGCCTTTCTTTCTCGAAGCGGTTCATGAAATCATCCCGCTCCAGCATTCGGGCCACGGTATACTTGCCGGCCAGATTGATGACATCCCCTATCTTCAACTTGGAAAGCCAGTGGCTGTTGTAAACGACTTTAGTCCGCTTTTTATCCAGGATCTTGAAAACTTGGTCCTGGTAAGTCTTGGAGTTCTTCTTAACTTCCGCTTTTGACAAGGGTTTGCGGGTTTCCGACTTGCCGGTGGGATCGCCGATCATGGCCGTAAAATCTCCGATCAGGAAGATGATCTCATGGCCCAGGTTCTGCAATTCCCTGAGCTTATTGAGCACCACCGTGTGGCCAAGATGGATATCGGGGGCGGAGGGATCGGCTCCCCATTTGACCTTGAGGGGCTTGCCGCGCTTGAGCTTTTCTGTGAGCTCGTCTTCGGGGATGAGTTCCACGCAGCTTCTTTTAATAATATCCAATTGTGCTTTTATGTCTTTCATCGGCAGCCCATTTCCCGCAAAACCGAAATCACCCTGGATTCCGGCACGTTATCCTTAATCGTCACCCGGCCAAGCTTAACCGGCAGAACAAAGCGGACCTTACCGCCTCGGACCTTCTTGTCCAGCTTTAAGGATTTAATAATTTGATTGGCGCTGAGATTTACCCGGGTCGGCAATTTTAAGCGGGTAAGGATGGATTGCAATCTATTTGTAATTTCTTTCTTTTTAGCTATTTTGGCGGCGGCCAGCATCCCCAATCCCACCGCCTCCCCGTGTGACAGTTTTTTATAACCCCCCAGAGCCTCCAGCGCATGGCCGATAGTATGGCCGAAATTGAGGATCATCCGATAGCCGGTCAGCTCCCTCTCATCCCGGGAAACCACCTCCGCCTTTATCTTGGCGCACCGATAGATCAGGTTCTGCCAGAAAGCGGCACTGGCTCGAGGATTGCCTTCCAGTATTTTAAGGATCGCCGGATCTTTAATTGTCCCGTACTTGATTACTTCCGCCAAACCGTTCTTCAGCTCTTTGACCGGCAGGGTCCGCAGAGTATCAACGTCAATTAAAACCAGTTTGGGCTGGTGGAAAACCCCGATCAGATTCTTGCCCTTATGGTGATTGACCGCGGTCTTGCCGCCGATTGAGGCATCCACCATGGCCAGCAAGGTGGTGGGCACCTGTATCAAGTCCACTCCCCGCATATAGGTGGCCGCCACAAAGCCGGCCAAATCCCCGATCACCCCTCCCCCCAGGGCGATGATCACCGCGTCGCGGTGTATCTGCAAATTGATCAGCCGGTCGTAGAGAGCCGCCGCGGCGGAGAGCGATTTATATTTTTCCCCGCTGGGCAAAGAGATGACATGGGTTTCAAAACCACGCAGATTTTTCTGGATATTTTTGGCATAGAGCGAGCCCACCGTGAAATCGGTGATGATCACTACCTGGCGTTTGCTTTTCAGGAAGTTCTTAAGACCGGCCAGATCGCCACTGCCGATCAGGATGTTATAACTGCGATCTTTCAGATTGACTCTTATTTTTTTAACCATTTCAAAATTTCCTCGACGGCTTGCTCCGGCGTAATATCCGATGTATCTACCACAAAGTCCGCTACCTTATTATATATGGGATTGCGCTCAGATAAAATCTCTTTTATTTTTTTCGGTTGGTCGCCCTGAAGCAGGGGGCGATCCTCGGTGTGCTTGACCCTTCCTAAAATAATCTCCTCGCGGGCGGTAAGGAGGATAAGCGGGCCGATCTCTTTTAAAAGCTCCACATTCTCCTCACGCAGGACTAGGCCTCCGCCGGTCGAGAGCGCGAAATTATCATAATCCTCCAGGGTCTTTAGTACCTCGGTCTCCAGATCGCGGAAATGCCCCTCCCCCTCTTTAGCGAAGATCTCAGAAATCTTGCGGCCCTCGGTCTTCTCGATCAGCTCATCGGTGTCCAAAAAATTCATATTCAGCCGCCGGGCCAAAAGCCGGCCAACTTCGGACTTGCCAACTCCCATGAAACCTATTAGAATGATGTTCATTAAAAATTTTCCATGCCCCCGACACGATTCGAACGTGCGGCCTAGTGTTTAGGAAACACTTGCTCTATCCAGCTGAGCTACGGGGGCACAGGTGGGATTATAGCAAAAATAGAAAGGAAGTAAAATGAAAGAAAAAAATCTCTATACCCTGCTCGGCGTCGTTTTCCTGGCTCTTTATTTCGTCTCCACCCTCATCTTCATCTTCAGTCTGCGGAACGAGATCAAAGTGCAAAAAGCCCAGCACCTGCAGATCTTCCGCCTGGGCCATGAAAGCCGGCTGGACAATCTGCTCGACCGCTTCATCCGCGACAGCGGCAACATGATCACCCATGTGGGATTAAGCTACGATCAATCGGTGATCACGGTGGATCTGGCGGAGAACTGGAGTTTGCTTAAAGAATCTTACAAGGAAAAACTGATCAAGAATTTCGGCAGCGCCCTTTTTGGTCTTTACCAAAATGCCGGTTATGCCTCGGCCCAGGTCGTCAAATTCTATGACTCCTACGGCCCGGTCAGCGAAGACTATCGGCGATAAAACTTTTGACCGCCCGCCGGATCTGTGAGGAGAGATCGATGTAGGGTTTTACGAATTTCGGCGGGTGGGGATACAGGCCCAGCAGGTCGTAAGTCACCAGGATTTGCCCGTCTAAATTTTCTCCGGAGCCGATCCCGATGACCGGGATCTTGACCGCCTTTTTAATCTTTTGCGCCAACTTCGGCTCCACCATCTCCAAAACTATCGCAAAACATCCCGCCTTCTCCAACGCCTTAGCATCCTTGAGCAGTCTGCCTCTCTCCCTGGTCCCCAGTCCCCAGACCCTAGTTCCTATTTTATTAACCGATTGAGGAGTAAATCCTAAATGCCCCATGACCGGTATCCCGGCCTTATTTATCTTGCGAATGGCTTCCAGATACTCCGCCCCTTCGATCTTCACCGCCTCCGCCCCGGCCTTGACCAGATCCACGGCATTGGACACCGCCAACTGGGGATCGGATTGGTAAGAGCCGAAAGGCATGTCGGCCACCACCAAAGCGTGTTTAACCGCGCGGGATACGGCCTGGGTATGGATGACCATTTCCGTCATGGTGACCGGCAGGGTGTTGCGGTACCCCAGCATCACATTCCCCAGCGAGTCCCCGATCAAAATTATATCTATCCCGCACTCGTCGAGAAGGCCGGCCAGCAGATAGTCATAAGCCGTCAAAGCCGAAACTTTTTGGTGTTTGGATTTTGCGGCTTGAATTTTCCGGATGGTTACTTTTTCTTCTTTAGCCAAGGTAGTTTTACTTCCAGTCGGGAATACTGCTCGCGGTAAAAGGAGAACAGTTTTTCCTCGAGCATCTCGCGGGTCACGAATCGGGTAAGATAGCCGTTCTCCGCCAGGGAAATGGTGCCGGTGGATTCGGACACCACTATCACCAGAGCATCGGTAAGTTCGGAAAGCCCCACCGCCGCCCTGTGCCGGGTTCCCAATCTTTTGTCCAAAAGTTTCGATTCGGAAAGCGGCAGCAGACAGCCCGCCGCCAGTATGCGGTCACCCTCGATGATCACCGCCCCGTCATGCAGGAGGGAGCGCGGTTCAAAGATGGAAACCAGCAGTTCGCTGGTAAGCGCCGCGTCGATCCTGGTGCCGGATTCGATATATTCGCCGAGACCGGCGGTGCGGGTCAAAACCAGTATGGCCCCGATCTTATCTTCCGTGAGCTGGCTGACGGCGCGCACCAGGGCGCGGATGAACCAGGAGGAGGCCGGCGGGGTCAGTCCCAAGCGGGAGAGAAACCCTCCCCTCCCCAGCTGAACCAGGGTGCGGCGCAATTCCGGCTGGAAGACGATGATCAATATAACCAAAATGACCGCCGCGAATTTTTCAAACATCCAATTGATGGTGTATAAACCCAGGAATTTGGCGGAAATGTAGATCACCGCCAGCAGTATCAATCCCCGCAGGAGATTCACCGCCTGGGTCCCTCTCAACCAGTAGAGGATGTAATAGAGAAAGACCGCCACCACCGTTATGTCAATCGCGTCCAGGACCCATCTTAAATGCATCAGATCACCACATCGTTAAGCAGCAAATCTTCATAGGATTCGCGCTTTAAGATTAGATTGGGGACTCCCGAATTTATAAGCACCATGGCGGGGCGCGGCACCCGGTTATAATTGCTGGCCATGGAATAGTTATAGGCCCCGGTGCAGAAAACCGCCAGGATATCGCCTGCTTCGGCTTTGGGCAGTTTGAGGTCTTTGATCAATTTATCTCCCGATTCGCAGAACCGGCCGGCAATGGTTACGGACTCCGTTTTTAAAGCATTGGCTTTATTGGCCAAAAGCGCGTCATAGCGGGCATCGTAGAGAATGGGGCGCGGGTTATCGCTCAGGCCGCCGTCCACCGACACATATTTGCGAACCTCCGGGATATCTTTAATGCCGCCCACCGTGTAAAGCGTGACCCCAGCCGTGCCGACGATCGAACGCCCCGGCTCTAAAATTAACCGGGGATCATTCAGATCAAACTCCCGGCATTTTTGCTTGAGGGTATTGACTATTTCCTCCGCGAAATTATCTATGGAGGGCACGGCCTCGCTACCCGAGTAATCGATGCCCAGTCCCCCACCGATATTTAATTCTTCAATCCGGATCTTGGTTTCCCTTAATATTTGCCCCGCCAAACTGCACAGGACTTCCACTTCCGTTTTAAAAGGGTTGAGATCCAGGATCTGAGAGCCGATATGGGCGTGCAGGCCGATGAAATTTAAAAATTTGGTCTTATTGGCGAGTTTGACCGCTTCTATTATTTTCTCTTTAGCGATCCCGAACTTGGAATCGATCTTCCCGGTAGAGATGAATTCATGGGTATGGGCCTCAATACCCGGATTAACGCGGAAGAGGATATCGACTTTTATATTCAGCTCCTGCGTAATCTCATCCAGGTTCTGGAGTTCGTCAAAGTTATCCACCACGATCCGCCCTACCCCCGCCTCCACCGCCTCCCGCAATTCCCTGCGGGTCTTGTTATTGCCGTGGAAATAGATCTCTTTGAGATTGCAGTTGGCGCGCCGGGCGGTATAAAATTCGCCACCGGAGCTGACATCCAGCCCCAAACCTTCATCGTTCATGATCTTCACCAGAGCGGAATTGCAGAGCGCTTTGCAGGCATAAATGATCAAAGAATTGTCGTACCGGCTCTTGAAAGCGGTTTTGTATTCCCGGCATTTGCCGCGCAGGGTTATCTCGTCCAGCACATAGAGCGGCGTGCCGAACTCGGAGGCCAGGTCGCAGACATCACAACCGCCGATCTCCAGATGCCCTTTTTCATTTATTTTTGAAGTTATGGGCTGGTTCATGAATTTTATTATAACATAAATAATTTTCAAATTTAGTGAAATTATTGCCCAAATTACCCAATATATAAGGCAGGAGGCCTTAACCATGTTGGAAAGCATAAGCAACTCTTCGTATTTACGGATGCCGGATATCCCCGGCCAAAAGGGATCTGAGGAAACCTCCCCCAAAGAATCGGACCGGTGCGGTTCCCCAAACTGTACGGAAGGAATAACCGATCCCTCTTTTCGCTTATCCATAAAACAAATTGATTCGACAGCCGAAACCCCTAGTCTGAGCGAGCAAATAGCCGGCGCCCTGGAAGATTTATACGGCGATAATCCATCCATGTCAGCACTCGACGCGATCGACTGGTTAAGATTAGTGGCCGTATCCGATCTGTCCGGGGAAATTAAAGATCAAGTCGCCCAGGGTCTGATCGGAGCCCTGCCCCATTTAAACCCCGACCTTCAAATTGCCGCACTGGATATTTTAGCCGCCCTGGCCGGAACCAACATTTCCACAGATAACAAATCACAGATCATAAACCTTTTTATCGCTTGTCTTATAGATGAAAATCTGGAAATTGAATTAATTGCAGCGGAAAGCCTGGCTGAAATGCATGACCCGCAGGTGACGGCTGAAAATATAGTGCAAACAGCCGCGGTCTTTATCCGGGCGCTCGGGGAAGGGAACCGGTCTCAAAAATCGGGCGCGGAAAACGCCCTGACTAAACTTATCCAATCAAACCTCGCTCTCGACACCCAGCTTAGAATAGTCGGACAGGTCTTTTTAACTATGGCGAACCCCGACGAAACGCTCCGCGCCGGGGCCAGAAAGGCGCTGGAAATCATAACTGCGGCCGAAACTTCCCCGGAATTAAATACCAGCATTGCGGAAAATCTCCTCTCCGCCCTGGAAATTGACAATGATTATCTCGGCGGAGAAATTGAAGATATTCTGCATGACCTTCCGGAAAGTTTCTCGGAGGATTTTTGCGAACTGATGGCGGAGCCCCTGGTCCGGGCCTTAGGCAACGATCAAGAATGGATCCGCTCAGTCGCAGAAGACGCCTTGGGCCATCTTCTTGAGGCGGACCTGGCGACGGTTAAAATAACCGAATTCCTTCTGGCCGCCCTGAATAATTGGAACCTGTCCGATCAAGCACCTACCTATAATTCAATATATACTTTATTGGAAGGCATCGTGAACGATGCTACCGATACGGATACCGGCGTTACGATATATGGTCTGTTAGTTGAAAATTTAAACCACGGAAATAACCTAACGCGCCTGACAATTATTGAAAAGATTTTGCTGAATTCCGATTCTATCCCGGAGGCGGCAAAAGCCGCACTCGTGCTGGCGACACTTCATTCCCTGCAGGGCACCGGTCCATATGAAGGGACTGACCGCGAACTGCGGGATGAAGCCGTTCAACTGCTGGGAGAATTGGCCGAATCAAATCTCCCGGAAGCCGATAAAGCCCCGATGGTTGAGCCCCTGGTCCAGCTTTTGGGAGACCTTTCTCCTGAAGTGCGCGACCATTCTTTCTGGGCCTTGTTCGCGCTGATCGAATCAAATGTCTCTGAAGAATTTAAACTCAACCTGGTCAAGCTTACCGCCGGAAATCTGGACGTTTTACTGAGCAGTATCGACCCGGAACAGTTTAACGACGCCCTCCAATACCTGAAAATGCTCCTGGAGCCGCCGGAACTCTTTGCCGATTCTACTAATATTATCTTGGGAGAAGTCTTTGCCGCTCTGGGCGATGCGAATTTACGCGAGGGCGTTTTCCGGGCTTTGGAAAATATAATCCAATCCACCCCCCTAACCCAAATAAGAAACCTGATAATCGAACATATCATGGACGCCTTGGAAAATCCGTCCTGGCGCGAAGGAGCGATCAGGGTGCTTCAGCCCCTGCTTGATTCTTTCCCGGCCAACCTTAAGCCCGAATTGGTGGGATCACTCATCAAATGCCTGAAGGACCAAAATACCAACGTTCAAGCCAATGCCGCCCGGGCGCTGGGGGTATTGGCCGGATCGGGTATTTCGGTCGATCTCCAGAAAAGCATGGTAACCCCACTAATCGAGGCGCTTCAAGCCGGCGGCAATTCCTATTTGAAGTTAAATGTCGCCTGGGCTCTGGGGGTGCTGGCTCAATCCCGCATTTCGCCCGAGGACAAGAACAGTATGGTCGGCCCTCTGGTTTCGGCCCTGGGGAATGAAGATCAAAATGTACGATCGAAGCTGGCCACCACCCTGGCCATTCTCGTGGAATCAGACCTTTCCCTGGAACAAAAAGAACAAATGATCGATTTAGTCGTCGAAGCCCTGCAAGCCGAGGGGCCCAACCTCCGCGAAGGGGCGGCCCTGGCCCTGGTGCGATTGGCCGAAGCGAATGTTCCCCCTGAACTCAAGGCTGAAGTGGTAAGACACGCGATCGAAGTCCTCGACAACGAAGCTTCAAGAGGTCGGGCGAATGCCGCCTGGGTTTTGGGCGGGCTGGCGAGATTGGATATCCCTTTGGAACTTAAAAACAGCATGGTGGATCCTCTGCTAAACGCTATAAATTCCGCAGACCATTCCGTTCAAGCCAATGCGGCGCTGGCTGCGGGTTCGCTGGCCGAATCGAACCTTTCCGTCTGGTCAAAATCCCGGTTTGTCGAGGTCCTTATTACGAATCTTTCCAGCCCGCATTCCGATGTGCGGATCGCGGCCGCTCTGGCTTTAGGGTTGTTCGCCGGATCCAATATCCCCGCGTCCAAAAAAGCTCTCATGGTGGAACCCCTGATAAAAGCCCTCAAAGATGAAGATCCGGCCGTTCAGCTGCAAGCCGTGCAGGCCGTCCTGGCGCTCGCTCTATCGGACATTTCCGCGGACCTTAAAACCAGCCTGTTCAAACCGCTCCTGGACATTCTGGCTGAGAGAAGCCTCTCTCTCCGGCCCTTTGCCATAAAAGCCCTGGCCGCGCTGGCTCTGTCGGATATTCCGCAAGAGCTAAAAGAGAAAATGGTGGAACCGCTCATCCTGGCTTTGCAGGATGAGGACCTCACGGTAAGATCGAGCGCCGTCTGGGCCCTGGCCCGGCTCGCCCAATCAAATATTTCAATCGACCTTAAAGAACAAATGATCGCCCCTCTTCTTCAAGCTCTGGCCGATAGCGAAGTGGCGGTGCGATCGGACGCCGCCTGGGCCCTGGCAAAACTTGCCGGAGCGGATATTTCACCGGAACTGAAAACCGGCCTGATCGAACCCCTGCTGGCCGCCTTGAGAGAGAGAGAACCCTCCGTGCAGATCAATGCCGCCCAAGCCCTGGCCGCGCTGGCCGCCTCAAACGTTCCGGCGGTGAATAAGATCAGCCTGATTGACGGTCTGATCGCGGCCTTGTCCGACTCGGATTTCAATGTGCGCTCCGGCGCCGCCGCCGCCCTGGCAGAGTTGGCCAAATCGGATCTGCCCCTGGAAAATAAGGACCAGCTGGTGGAACCTCTCCTTGAGGCCCTGAAAAACGAGGATTTCAGCACCCGCTTTTACGCTATGGAAGCTTTAAAGGCGCTGGTCGAATCGGCCCTTCCGGCAGATCGCAAAGCCGCCCTGATAGATCCGCTTATCGCGGCTCTGGAAGACAATAACAGAAGCGTGCGCTCCGGCGCCGCCGGACTCCTAGCCAGGCTGACCGAACTGGACCTGCCTTTGGACCAGAAGGACCGGATCGTTACTCTCATTACCGGCGCCCTGCAAAGCAATAATGAAGGAATGCATCTGGGTGCCGCCACTGCCCTGGCGGTTCTGGCCGGCGCGGACTGTCCGGTCGAATTAAAATCCGAAATGGGCACTCCCCTGATCAGGGCCCTGTCGGACGATAACCCGGATGTGCAGCGCGCCGCCGTTTGGGCTTTAATCGTGCTCGGCCAGTCAAATGCTTCCCTGCTCGATTCGTTGATCCCATTGCTGGAAGACCGGTATTTAAAAGCCAGCGCAATGAAAATCCTGCTGGCGCTATCCGTATCCAATCTTCCGGCGGAACTTAAAATAAAAATCGTAGAACCCCTGCTTAACGCAATTGGAGATAGAACTTCGGAAAGCAGTCATGACCTCAATCAGGCCCTGATCGCTTTAGCCGAACTGGATCTTCCCGCAGAACTTAAAATCCGGCTGGAAAGCGTCCTGAGCGGTTTTTTGGCCTCAAACCTTCCGGCCGGGCTGAACGAAGGAGCGATTTTCCAGACGCTCTCTACCCTGGGACCGGGCATCCTTGACAATTTCTCCGCCGACCTTCCGGTGGAAATTAAAAACCAGATGGTGGAGCCCCTTCTCCGGGCTTTAGACCAGGAAGATATAACCCTCCAATCGGAGGCGGCCCGAGTCCTAATGGTACTGGCCGCATCAGACATATCTACGGATTTAAAAGCCCGTATCGCCGACCAATTCAATAAATTATGGAATTATGACGAGATAAGCAGAACCAGAGCGGAAAGCCAGGGTTTATATGAATCGGGAAATGGGTTTTTTGTAAATGGACAGTATGAAAATGCGGAGCAGGCCCTGGTCCAATCCGAAAGCTACCAGGTCTTTCTCCCCACCCTGATCCATATCTGCCGGGCGGTTTCCCAATCCCCCAGCGAATATCTGATCAACGAAGTGACCCTGAACGGGGGACTTACGGTGAGGAGCTTTATAAGAAGGGACGGTTCCGAAGAGGAAGTCCATGTGTTTTACGAAGGAACGACCGTCAGGACCGTGATGACCGGGAAAACAACGCTTAGCTGGCAGAATGAAGATCGTGAAACCATAGAGCTTACTTTGGGCCTTGAACCAAAAGATCTAACCGATCTAAATGATACTCAAATGAATTTACGGACCTTGTTCCCGGGAACCTTTGGGGTCGTGACTTTCGAAGATATAAATTCCGACATCGCGGTCGAGCCCTCGTGGGCCGCGGTCCTGTTCTACGGGATCGAAAGTCCTTCCGCCACTATTTATCACACGCTGGAAGCCAACAATCTGCTGCTGGAGCTTATCAGCAGGGAACGGGACCGCCTGCCGGAACAAATATATTTCGGCCTGAATTATACCGTGATCTCCGCCAAAAGTTCCGACGAGAGAAATCGCGCGCTGGGAGATTATCAGGCCAACAGCGAAATCATCACGCTGAGCGTTGACGGGATAACCCAAGAAACCCTGGTCCATGAACTGGTCCATCACTGGGATATGTCGGCCACCCAGGCGGAATGGTTCAGCGGGAATCTGCGTGAAACCGATTTGAGCAGTATTTATCGCGGCATATCCTGGAACAGCCAGCAAGATACCCGGCTGACCGACGACCAAAATGATTTCCGCGGCGGGACACAGAGGGGCTGCTCCGAACGTATGGCTCAGACCTGCCAGAATGGGCCTTTGGATTCGGACTTCGACATCATGCGCCAATACCATCCTTACGGAATGGAAAATCCCAGGGAAGATATGGCCACTTTCGGCGCCGATTATTACAACAGCGGCTGGCCGCTAAGGATGTATGTCAGAGATCAGATGAGAGCGGGTAATTTCGAGCCGGCGGCAAAATATCTTTTTATAAGATATTTCCTGTACCTCGGACAGGAATACGGTCTGTCTTTCGAAGGATCCCTGGGTTATTCCGAAATAATGGAGGCCATGGAAAATTTTGGGCTTGAAAATATACCTTCCACCACCCGGAACGCCATATACGAGGTGCTTAGGTTGCACCCCTGGATACAGGAATGATCAATTTTTGATTAACTTATATTCCAGCGAATCAACTAAAGCCAGATAGGAAGCTTCCACCACGTTAGTGGAGACCCCCACCGTCCCCCAGGACCTCCCCTCGTCGCTGCTCTCGATGATGACGCGCACGCGCGCGGCGGTGCCCGCCTTAGAATCGAGCACCCTCACCCGGTAATCGGTGAGCTTGACGGATTTTAGTTTGGGATAGATCCCTTCCAGGACTTTTCTTAAAGCTCCATCCAAAGCGTTGATCGGGCCGTCGCCTATGGCTTCCGACTCGTAGCTTTTATCATTGACCTTGATCTTCATTTTGGCCTTGACGATGAAATTCTCTTCGCTCTTCTGGATGATCTCGATATTATATTGCATAAGCTCAAAGAAGGGCTTATAAACGCCCAGCGAGCGCTTCATTAACAGCTCAAAGCTGGCTTCCCCTTCCTCAAATTGATAGCCCTCATGTTCCAGCTGTTTGAGTGTCTTAACCAATCCTTTTACTTCCGGGGTATCTTTGTTCAGGTCCACTCCGTATTCTTTGGCCTTAAATATTAAATTGGAGATGCCGGAAAGCTCCGAGACCGTGACCCGTCTTTCATTCCCTACTAATTCTGGTTTGATATGCTCATAGGTGCCGGGATGTTTGAGCACCGCGGAAACATGGATGCCGCCTTTGTGGGCAAAGGCCGAGCGCCCTACGAAGGGCTGGTGGGCGGAAAGCGGAAGATTGGCGATCTCCGCCACGCGGCGGGAAAGCTCGGTTAAACCTTTAAGCCCCTCATCGCTGATACAATCTATTTTCATCTTGAGCTTCAAGATAGGTATTATGGAGCAAAGGTTGGCGTTGCCGCAGCGTTCGCCGTAGCCGTTTATGGTCCCCTGGACATGGGTACAGCCGCATTTTACCGCCATGCCGGACACCGAGACCGCGCACTCCGAATCGTTATGCGCATGGATGCCCAGCGGGGCCTGGGTATATTTTTTAACTTCCTCGATGATATCCTGGATCTCGAAGGAAAGGGATCCGCCATTGGTATCGCACAGGCATAAAACATCCGCTCCTGCCTCCTCCGCCGCTTTGAGGCATTTTAGGGCGTAGGTTTTATTATTTTTGAAGCCGTCGAAAAAATGTTCAGCGTCGAAGATGACCTCGCGCCCCGCCTTTTTGCAGAAAGCTACGGTATCTTTGATCATCTCCAGATTTTCTTCAAGTGTTACTTTTAAGGCGTCGGTGACATGGAAGTCCCAGCATTTGCCGAAGATGGAAACGGCCGGCGTTTCGGCTTCTAATAAAGTGGCGATATTCTGGTCCTTTTCCACTTTGACATTGGCTCTTCGGGTAGAGGAAAAAGCGACAAGCTTGGCGTGTTTTAACTTAATCGTTTTAAAAAACTCGATATCTTTGGGGTTACTTCCCGGCCATCCGCCTTCGATGTAGTGGAGGCCGAGGTCGTCCAGGAGCCGGGCGATCTTCAGTTTATCCTCCACGGTGAACGAAATGCCCTCGGTTTGGGCTCCGTCGCGCAAAGTTGTATCGAAAAGAATGACTTTCATGGTTTGGTAATTATATCATAAGTTCGCGAAGCGCGTCTTTGCCCGCCCATCTCGCCGAGGGCGACTTGCTGTTAGCCAACTTCCTGGCCAGCGAAATAGCGGGCTTTCGCAATTTAGGATGTCTCTTGCCGATCTGGCGGAGGGCCCAATTTACGGCTTTTCTGACGAAGTTGCGCTCGTCGGTTGAATATTTTTCGATCAGCGGGAAGAACTGCAGGAGCTTCTGGTCGGGCGCTTTTTTGTCGTGGACGGCCAGGCAGGCCATCATGACAAATCCTGCCCGGCGAACGAACTCTTTATTGCTTTTGGTCCACTGCCTGGCCTTCTGGTAGGCCCAGGGAGTTTTATCGAAAAGGTTAGAGCAGACCTGGTCGCAGATGTCCCAGGAATCAAAATCTTTGACCCAACTTTCCATTTGTTTGGTCGTGACCAGCTTATAGTCATCGATAAAGCCCGCTAACAACCGCGCTTCATGTATTTTGCTTTTCCAGAGTTGTTGCGCCAGCTTGTGGTTCTTCCCTATCTTCTTCGCCAGTGCTCGCAGGAAAGGAATGCTGATGCCGAGGGTGTTTTTGGGATTGATGCCGAAGCGGGCCATCCCGGCAACATTTTTGGGATTGGCATGTTTCTTAAGGGCAGCAATTACCGAGCTTGAGTTCATTTTTTCCCAGCCAGCTTGATGCTGACGGCATACTGACTGAAGGGAACCTCATCCACGACTTTCAACCCCATAAACCCTGCCCTTTCGGCGGCCTTGATGTAATCTTTCTTAAGCAACGCACCGGCAACGCAGGCCACGTAGGCCTCTTTTGAATTTTTAATGGAAGCCGGCAGTTCTTTTAAAAGAACGATATCGGAGACCAGCAATCGCCCGCCGGGTTTTAAAACACGGAAGGCCTCTTTAAAGACCTTTTCTTTGTCGGGAGAGAGGTTTATCACGCAATTGGAGATTACGATATCGACTGAACCATTTTCAACCGGCAATTGCTCAATCTCCCCCAGCCGGAACTCAACATTTGAATATTTGCCTTTACGGGCGTTCTCCCTGGCGCGGGCGACCATTTCGGGGGTCATATCTATGCCGATGACTTTTCCTTTTTTTCCGACTTTTTGTGCGGCGAGGAAGCTGTCGAACCCGGGGCCGGAGCCTAGATCGAGGACAGTGTCTCCCTCTTTGATAGAGGCGAGAGCGATGGGGTTGCCGCAGCCGAGTCCGAGGTTGGCACCTTCGGGCACGGAGGCGATCTCCTTATCGGAGTAGCCACAGGAGCATGGTTCATTTGAAGAACCGCAGCAGGAAGTCCCCTTTTTAGCTATTTCGCCATAGCTTTCTTTAACTTTTTTCTTGACGTTTTTTGATTTCATAGTTAAACCCTCCTTCCGATCCCAATATCCCTTACCACGATCTTACCACAATATTTCGGCCCCATTCCCTTTTTAGGCGCGACAAAGGTCACGGTTCGTTTAGCGCGCACCGCCGCACCTAATACCTTTCCATTATCCGCATTGAGGCCCGATGGGACATCTACTGACAGGATCGGGACTCTGGAGTTATTCAACACATTTATCGCGTCAAGATAGAGGCCTTTGACTTGGGAATTGAGGCCGATCCCGAAAATCGCGTCTATTATTAGTTCGTAGTTCTTAATTCCTATTAAATCTTTGGCCGACCGTACCCACTTTATCCCCTGCCCCATTTTTAGAAGGATATTAAGATTGGTTTTGGGGTCCTTCTTGAGTTTGCTTTTTGGGCCGGTAACGAAGACCTTAACTTTAATCCCTGCATTGATTAAATGCCGCGCGGCCACGAACCCGTCTCCTCCGTTATTGCCCGCTCCACACACAACCGCCACCGTTCCCCGTATCCCATATCCCTTATCCCGTATCATTTTAACAGCTTCCTCCGCCACACCCCTCCCCGCGTTCTCCATGAGGATGATGGATGGGATGCCCAATTTTTCCTGGGCGTACTTATCGAAAGCCTGGGCCTGGCGGACGGAGATTGAATGCTTCATGCGGCATATTATATCAAATTTAATGAAATTTGCGTTCCCTCGCCGCGATATATTTAAGGTTGATCATTAAGACCGATTTTAGGAGGTAATTAACATGGGGGCGTTAGCAAAAGCCGGACGCGGATTAGCGGAAGTATTACGGGTTCCATTCAAATTGAATTACGGCTACCACAGTTGGGGTCGCCAATTAAAGGAAACTCCGTTTGGCCTCACGGCAAGGAGAATAGGACAGGTTGTCACCGGCCGATCACCGATGATCAGGCCGCTTTGGGACGCGGAAGAGTCGGTGATGACCCTTTTATCCTTAAATCGGGGAGTGTTGGAAGTGGATAAACTGTGGTCGAGGAGCGCCAAGGCCGCTTTGCAAAAGCAAGGGATTGAAAGGATAGTGGTTACGGATTTCAATTCATTGATGTTCGGCATCCAGCGCGCCATGCTCATACTGAAACAGGGCGCTGCCGGTATGGAAGAAGGGAAGGAATATGTTCTTTGTCTCGGCGGTTCCAGCCCACGGCCCGATTTCATGTCGATGGTCCGCGAAGGCGCGGAAGTGACCGTGGTCAGCCGGTTAAAATTAAGTCATGAGACTTCTCCCTCTTGAATCATTAAGGAGGCCCGGAAGGCCTTTTGAACGCGTGCGCTCGGGGATCCGGGAACACCGCGGGCAAGCCAACGTCTGGATATTTCCTTTCTATTCCGACCGTTATGTTTTTGATCCACGGGGCAATTTCACCCCGGACTTTGCCAGCGGCCGTCTGGCCGGCGCGACCGACCACCGGGCCTATCGGCGTTTCAGCGCAAAATTAGCACAGGTCATGAGAGATAATCTTTTGCCATTGTTCATCTTTATTGACCCGCGCGATACGGAGAGAACGGACGGAATACTGACCCGTCTGCAACCCCATGCGTCTTTCGCGGTCCAGGTGCCGACCCAAACCGATTTTGCCATCCCCACTCTTGGCAAAAACGGTCATAATGGAACTGGCTGGAAAGCGCTGGCCGGCGTTATGGAAAGGTTAGACGTCAAACGGTTGAATCTTCTTGGCGAGTTGGGGTTTAGTTATCGGCGGGAGCCGGCCGGCTGTGTTTATGCCGCGCGGCAGAACCTGGCAAAGAGATTAAGCGCTCCGGTTACGGTTTTAAAAGAGTTGATTTTTCCCAATGTTGATCTGGCGGCTACTTCATAAGGAATTTACCTCTTTTTTCTTGACACCCATATCCCCTTCTGCAACAATATCTCTGACGTTATATGCCTTACAAGATAATTAAACGCAGCGGAAAGAAACCTTGGAAAATTGTGGCAATCGACACAGGGAAGGTGGTCGGCAGTTCTACGAGCAAAAAAAAGGCCGAATCTTCCGCCCGCGTCCGCCTGGCCGCCGATCACGGCTGGAAACCGACGGGACGCAAGGCCTAATATAAATAATGTCGCACTGCAACATCATAGCAAGCACTTTTGCCGGCCAATAAGATAGAGACAGGATGCTCAAATAAGCCAGATTTTTTTATAAGCTAAATTAGCCAGCCCTAAAGTTCTTTCTTCAATTTCTTTTTGTGTCCAAGTTTTTTTACTCTTGATATAATCGTCTAGATAAGATCGATTTTTTTGCAAAATCTTCTTTTTTTCCATAAATTTCTTGTTTTTCAACTTTTTATTTATCTCTTCCGTAATAAAAAGTAAATTTCCCATTTGCCCTATTATCTTTTCGTCTAAAGCTATTCCCACATCGGGAGTCTGAGGAGCTATATGTTCAATTGTCATTTTATTACAGTCAATTGCAAGAGAACTATTAAAATACATAAGAAGATGGGATAAAATATAGCGCACAAGATTCTTGTTTTTTGTTTGTTTGTTAGTGAAAATAATTTCCTTAAAATTTATCTCAAATTCCTGATAACTTGGTATCTTTACCTTGAGCTTGTTTTTTAATTCCTTTAGGAATTTAACCTTATCAATGGAGTTGCTTGCATTGCTCATACTTTTTGCAGAAGAAGCATACATCAAAGATATGCCTCCAGATGATCTTTGAGAAGTGACGGCTGTAAATATAAAATGAAATTTCTCTATAGCGGAAAGAATATCTCTAACGTTTTTTATTTTTAAAAGCCCAGCTTTATAATCTCTCATTATTGACAAAACCACAGGGACCTGTTGTTTAACCCTAAATACAGCTAAGGCATCGAGAGCTTCTTTTATTGGTCTTTCTTCATTTTTCCATTTTCGAAAACCAGTTTCATGTATTTCTCTATAAGTAACTGAATCTTGCACAAGATCATCAAGAAAGCTTTTCGCGTCTTCTTTTTTTACATCTCTTCTAATAATCTTGAATAATTTCTTTTGAGTAACATAGTCATATTTCGACAACCAATAGTGATGCAGAAAAGCGTCGACATCCAAATCAGCAGATGATCCTTCTATTGTCGTCAAAATTTGCTCCCATTTAATTTTCGGCGTATCAACACCAACATTTTCTGGCCTAATTGTTTTTGTGATGAAATTCTTTGCGAGGTCCGAAACGCTTAAATCCTTGCCTCTTGTATTAAGTGTTTCAAATATTATATAAGCATCGTCTTCATTGTCGAGCTCAATAAAAATTAGCTTGAGGGCCAATATTTTATTTCTTATATTTATTAACTTCTCTTTAATTAATTTACTTTTATCACTCTCTTTGATACTTGGGTCACTTTTTATCGAATTAACTGTCTCTTCAAGATAAGTAGTAATTAAGTTAAAGGCGTTTTCGAGATATTTTTCCTCTTCGCCAACCTCTAAATCGACATTTTGTGAAGGAAAGGAAAGTATTTTCGTTTGAAAATATGGATAAGAAGATTCGGTTGTTAATGTAAATTGGATTTTATTCTCGATGTTCTTTTTCGCAATTAATCCATGGATGCCGTCCGCAAGATCCCTAAAACCTTCTGCACTCAAAATGTTTCTTAAGGCACAAAGAAGCATTGTAATCGTTGTTAAACGCTGCTGGCCATCAACTAAGCCATAGAATATCACCGTACCATCTGAGCCCTTATAAACAACCATCGATCCAATGAAGTATTCTTTCTCACTTCCTGAAATTGCATCATTCCAAAATTCAGAAATATTCTCCCTGTCCCAAGAATATGGCCTTTGGAATCTTGGTATTTTGTAATAATTTGATGAAAGAACAGCTTGAATATCTTTATCAATTGAAATAATTTTCATTTGTTTCACCTTCCATGTGTATTATCGTATTAATTTAAACGGCCTTAGCAGTTGAGATACTTTCATTCTTGTAAAAGATTTGCAAGTATACTGACATACCTATTCTCCCACCCCCATCTTTCCTTGTCAATGTATAGCCAATCCCTTGCTTTTTAATGTTATAATATGAAACATGATTAAAGATTTTTATAATAGGTTTGGGATAAAGATTGACACAAAACAAGCCCAAAATAAGTTTCTTTCGAGAACTGATATCACAATAATTAAATGGTTTGAAGATACTTATTTATATGACGTGCATTTTGTGGAATGGTTAAGCGAAGAACTTGGGGAAAGCTGGCACAATCATATAAATGAAAGCCATGATGGAAGTAAATACATTTCTAATGGTTTCAAACTTTTAAATGTTGTTAATAATCAATACTTGAGATGCCTGACTTTAATTGAACTTATTTATAATTTCATAATTAGATCGAGTGAATCTTCTCATAAAAAAATATATATTAAATATTTGGATGATAAAATACCAGAACTACTCAATAGAAGCGAAGTTAGCTTAGGCGTTTTTTGGAAAAACGGGAAGTTTTATCCAGAAGGCTCAGAATATCTTGATAAGGCATTGGTAAGGGATGTTCTGGATTGGTTGTCAAATCATCCTAATGAAAAATTAGATTTTGAAAAAGCTTTAAAAGCTTTAACCGAAAAAAGATACAATGATTCAATTGGTGATTGTTATAATTGCATTGAGGGCATCGCAAGAAATATATTAAAGAACACTAGAACACTGGACAACAATAAAAAGGATTTGTTGGCTAAATTAAACTTCTCACAAAAATGGATCAACCTAATAAGTAATTATTTTGATTACGCAAATGAATTTAGACATGCTGCCGAACCTAGGCACAATGCTAATCCAAATGAGGTTGAAGCTTTCATTTATTTAACCGGGCTAATAACAAGAGCAGTACTCAAAGCTATTTAACATTCTAAATATTTTATTTCTGTAATTATTAGGAGGTGCGAAACGTCGGGCCCCTCGATGGCTCGACAAGCTCGCCACTCGGGGCAAGCGAGGTGCGGGAGGGATTGGCATATTCCGTGAAATTTTCCGGCATTTCTGTAGAAAAAGAAATACTATGCCGGACCCGATACAAGTAATTTGTTCCCGTACGCCGGGCGCAACCTATAATCCCCGCGATAACAGCTGCCGCTGGACCTCCGGAACCGGAACAACAGTGATGATCCAACGGAACCGGGAAGGCGTAATCGTCATTAATGGGGTCGGCAGTGCGGGCGCCGCTGAACCGGCACCGCCACCGCCCAGCAGCGGCCACAACAGTTTGAGTAATATCGGCATATCGCAACCGGCGATCTCTAGGTTGTTCGACATCCAGTTGATATTATTGAACCAGGCGGACAGCTTGAGCCCCGAAATAACCGAACAGTTGAACAATGAGCTCACCTATTTGCTGCAGGCCCTCAATTTGGGGTGCGATATCAGGATCGTCCTCAGACTGCTGGTTAAAGAAGATTTGGATCTGGAGGCCCTTTCCGCAATGGTCCAAAGGATCAATGAAAATTTGAACGCCCAAAGTGTTGCCGCCCTGACCGCCGAGGCGCGAGCCGCACTCTGCATCATCTTCAATAATCCCAATGTAGATCTGCCTTCCATCCCGGACGACCTCTGGAATTCGATCTGCGAATAATCGGGCGAGGGGCGGACTAGAAACAAGGAACTAAGAACTAAGAACTAGGAACTGGGGACTGGGGGACTAGGGACTGGGGACTGGGGGACTAGGGACTGGGGGACTAGGGACTGAGGCGGGAGCGGGAGAGGTTGTTTAAGGATGAAATCATGTTATTCAGAAGACGGCCAATGCTGTTTAGATCGGCCAATAACACCTGCACTTGTTCCCCTGATAAATACCCCAATTCTTGCGCGATCAATAGATGGCTTTTACATTCGCTGATCGAGGCCCTGGCTGTGTAATAAAAGCGTATTTTGTCCCTGGTATGATACCTGTCAAAACCTTCGGCAATATTAGCACAGATCGAATTCGCAGCACGTCTTAACTGATCAACCAAGTCGTACGTTTCCTGCTTTGGAAATTCCCTGGTTAATTTATATATCTGAATAACACACACCTTCCCAATTTTCCACACTTCCAATTCATAAAACTCTTTTATCATTTTAGTCCCTTAGCTCCCTAGCCCCTTAGTCCCTTAGCCCCATAGTCCCTCACGGCTGAAAACCGATCTTCCGCTGAGGACTCTTCGGCGGTTCGAGCATCTTCTTGATGGCATTGAAGATCGAATCGATTTCACGATCATGTTTTTTATATTTCCTCTCGAGTTCTTCGATCTTATACGCCAGCTCTTTGTGAGTAGCAATCATCTGTTTTAACTTTATAAAAGTCCGCATGATCATAATGTTGACCTGAATGGCTCTTTTGCTATTTAGAATTCCTGACAGCATGGCAATGCCTTGTTCAGTGAAAGCATTAACGTTTTTCGAATACTTCAAGGTGGCCCGCCCGGAGGATATCACAATTTGTGATATCCTCAGTATTTCTTCCCTTGTCAAGGAAAACATAAAATCAGCGGGGAACCTCTCAATATTTCTTTTCACCGCTTGATTGAGAACAAAGGTCGGAACGCCATAAAGCATTGCCAGATCCCGATCCAGCATCACTTTTTGGCCCCGTATTAGGAATATCTTGCTTTCGATCTTCTCCTGCGGAATGATGTCTTTCATATGATCCTCCCTCTATAATTTGATGTAAGCAATTTTCATGCCAGTGACTTAGGGGTTTTTAAAGGCAAAAATGACCAGAAAATCGCCACTGCTGACGAAAATGGAGGCGAAAAGAGGAATTAGGAACTAGGGACTGGGGCCCCCTCGACTTCTCTCGGGGCAAGCTAGGGACTGGGGGCTGGGAAACGGGAAGGCGGAAAATAACAAATGACAAGCATCAAAAAACAAACAATACCAAAATTACAAATTCCAAGTTTAAATATTTATTATTTGGTGCTTAGATATTGTTTGTTATTTGTGATTTGGTGCTTGTTTTTTCATGCGCAAAGCGGTGGCTGCTAAAATCGATAGTTTATGATCTTATTCATTCGGTTCCGCAATAAATTTGGCGAATTCATCTAGTAAACGCAAGGCCTCAATATCTGCCTCCGGAAATAAGGCTAAGAGCATATCATCCGATAAAGTGCCGGACAAAGGCTTTTGCAGATCAATATCTGCCTCGTCCAGATCAAAGTCGGGCTTTTTCTCAATGACCAGATCCTTTCCTGTGAAGAACAGCGGGCATTTTTTATCAACCATGACCGTTCCGGGTACACGGATCAAATTCCCGCCGCTCTCCACCACCGCATCCAGGATCTTGAAGGAGCCCCGCGTCCGTATGGGCGTACCCGGATTTCCGGGATTGCGAAAACCGACCAGTCTCCCCGGCAATTCACCTACAATACTCACTCTTCCCTCTGCTATACCGCTCATTTATTATTTCCTTGATCTATTGGCCCTCTTTGGGGCCAGGATCTTTCACCGGATAATTATCGATGAAAATGAGCGGAAATTTCAATTTTTATAAAGCCGTCTTTGGGTGTCAAGATTTGGGGACTAGGGGCTGGGGACTTGATATGGGAATGATAAATTTAAATGAATAAAGTATAATCAAGGCCGATGGCCAAACGCTTGACCATAGTGATTTTGCTGGCCTTGATCGCCTGCGGAGGCTGCGGGACCACGGAGTTCTCCTCGCGCTACCAAGCAGACCTGCAGTCGCTCATCACTTCGCAGTGGGCAAGCTACGGCGCGGGCAAGGCCAATTGGGTCGGGGGCCTCGCCCTGCGCATCACCTCCCCTAAGGGCGACTTTTTCGTCTCGACCGGCATGGGTCAGGTCGATCAGAACATCCACTTTCGCGCCGCCAGCACCACCAAGACCTTCACTGCGGTCTCTATCATGCTGCTGCATCAGAGAGGTCTGCTCGACATCAATGACCAGATCACCGACACCATCCCGGGCTCGACCGAAACTTATGTCCCCAACGATTCCAATTACAATATCCCTTACAAAAACCAGATCACCATCAAACTCCTCCTCGAGCATAAGGCCGGGGTGTTTGACGTGGGCAACAATAATATCCCGACCACGGAAGCGGTTCCCTATGCCGGAAAAAGATACACCGATTATGTGAAGCAAGACCTGGGGGAGGCGGACCATACCTTCACCTTTGACGAGCTGGTCGGCGTGGTGGCTACCTGCGAGCTTTCGGATTTTGCTCCCGGGACCAGGTTCCATTACAGCAACACCGGCTATTCCATTTTGGGCAAGATCATTGAACGCGTATCGGGAAAAAGCTACTGGGAGTTCGTCGGGGAAAACCTTTTAACGCCTAACCTTTTAAGCTCGACCTCCCTCCCGCACCTCGGGACGGACCAGAACCTCCCCTCCCCCTACACTCCCGGATACGCCTGGAGCCGCGGGGAGTACGAAGACCTAACCGTTGAGAACGTTTCCGCCCTGATGGCGGAAGGGAATGTCATTTCTACCCCCTATGACCTGGCCAACTGGTGCAAACGCTGGATAACCGGGACTGCCGGATTGAATATGGAAAATGTACGGATGATGATGGATGTCCAGCCGACCGGGGAAGAACACCGCTTCTACGGCCTGGGCTGCAACTATACTCCGGGGTTGGGCTACGGGCACAACGGCGGGCATCCCAACTATGTGACGGTCATGCGATACGATCCCACCCAGGAAGTCACGGTCCTGATCTTTTGCTCGATAATGAACGCGGACAACATCTACGATCAGGCGGATTTTATGTACGACCTGGGCTATAAGGCCAAAGAACTGCTCGGCTACCCCACCGCGGAAGCTAGATAGAATCCTAATAGGGACTGGGGATTTTACCAGATCAACGGGATAAGCCGGAATCTGGTCCTTTTCGTGTACTCAACATAACCCTCCAGTTCTTTTTGTAAAGTCGCGTCCTCAAGGGCAGTGCGGATTATGAGCAGAATGGCGGTCAAAAGCGAAGCGAAAAGCGCGTAAAAAGAACCGACTATCAGCGGAAAAGAAGTATATAACAAAATGAACGCAATGTAGCCCGGATGCCGGACGATAGCATAGGGCCCGGTCGAAATCACCTTTTGGCCCCGCTCCTTCTGGATGCGAACCCCCAGTTCAAAGAATTTGTTCTCTATTAGTGCCCATTCGGAAAGGAACATCGCGAAAAACAGGAAGATCGCCCCCGGGACCATCCACCAGACATTGAGATGAGACCAGCCAAACCGGCCGACATCCAGTCCGGCGATCAGCGGCGGCAGAATGATGGCGCTGATCGTATAGCCGAGCGCGAACAGCTTGTCCCAAACCTTGGGCATCTTCACCTCGCCCCTGGCATTGACCACCTCGGCCATTTCCGGAAAGCGGGCGAGCATCAGGATAAATATGAACGTCATAATGAGCGCCTGAACGACGATATAAGCCCAGGCGCGGGGGAGATCGAGCCTCCCGGCCGCGGCGAAAAAGAGAACGGCATTGAAGAGCATCGCCAGATAGATCACGATGATCCGCCTGTACCCTGACTTGGTAAGTTTCGGCTTCTCTTTCATGCCGCTATTTTCGCACTGCTGGATCGGGGTGTCAATGTTTTAGGGACTGGGGAAAGGCCGGAGCGTACTTCGGATTTACTTGAAATTTCCCATTGGTATCGTCGAAACAGAGTAAATGGCCGGCTTAAATATTGATAGAACCCGCAATGTCAGATTAGTCAATCCCCGACCGGGAAAGGCTCAACCGGCGCGGATCGCGCATGAAGAACACCCCAAAACCAGATTATTGCTGGCCGGCTGTGCCTCTCTCCTTCTGCACCTGGGGTTCGCGGCCATCTTCAGCATGGAGCATAAAGAAGAACTGATAAATCCCAACACCGCTCCAGAAGTTTTCGAACCGCCCGCACCCCCTCCCGCCCTACCCGAAACCCCAACCTTGAGCCCGGCGGAAAGGGATCAGGAACTGGCGAAGCTCCTGCGGGTCAAACAATTGCTGCTGCGGCGCATAACCGTTTTTCTTAATACCGGAAACGGCGACCTAACCTTGCCCGATTTCCTCATCAAAAGCAGAGTCCTGGACCACAATATTGAAACATTGCAAGCCGGCTCTGATAACCTCTTGCATGAAGATGACATGCGGGACAAATATAAGACCGTCTTGAGAGAAGCCCGGCCCCGGGTCGAGCTGTTCGACGATACCGGGGAAAAACTGGATGTTTTACACAATTTTTCCCATTCCACCCAGTTCCGTGCTTATCTTAAGGCTAGCGGCAGTCCGTTAAATATCTTAATCGACGGCACCTATAACTGCGAATCTGCGACGCTTTTCCTGGCCGCGCTCCAAGCCGACCTCATCGGCACTAAAAAATACGGTCTGGTTTTTATCGGCTCGCCGAGCGACCCGCCGGGCATCTGCCCCCATATGTTCAGCTGGTTCGAAGATATCGGAGGGCTCTGGCAGATCGAGAATACCGACGGCGGCTATCCCCGCCGAAGGCCGTTCAAAGCCGGCCTGCGGGCCCCGGTCGAGATCGTCTATGCCGCCTACCTGTTAAAGAACGGGGGATCGGTGGACCAGCTGCCTGCTGACCTGGCCCGCCTCTACGATTTGGGCGTAAATGCCGACGGTTATCCGCTGGCTGATGCGCCGAGCATGGCCTGTCCTTCGGATGAATTACAGCCCAACCCCTATTTTTTGGGCTCAAAAAACGACCTCATCAAAAAGGCCCGCGTCATCGCCACCTCCATGGCTTTTCTTAAGGGGCAAGAAAATGTCGATTCGGAAGCGATCGATCTCCGTCTTATTAATATCCCTGAAGGAATAGATTGGCTCAAAGTCGCCCAAGACGCCCGCACCATACCTCCGGGCATCATTTCGGCTTTCGACCTGAGCAGCATGGCCGAGCGCGTATACGGGGCCAGCGATATTTACTGGCTGTCCTCCCAGATCTATGTCACCGCCATGAGGGTCGCCGACCTGCTCAAGGCGGAATCCGGGGATCGACCTTTGGAGGATGAATTCCAGAAATTGCTCTCTTTCATCGAAAGGCTAAAAAGAGGGGATCTCCCGCCATATAACGAACGCAGTGGGGAGTTGGCCAGGGTTCTGCTTTTCCCCGAACGCGGCCGTGAACTATTGCTCGATCTTTATCGATCCGCAGAAGATGAGGAATTACAATCCGTCATTTTCGAGTGGATCTGCGCGCTGCATTCTTTTGAAGACCTTGAACTATTTAAAGCCGAGATAGCGGGCGAACCGGCTTACCTTTCAGGCCCGGGCCGGAAAAAAGGGAATGCCATCCGTGCCCTGGGCGAAATGGAGGGAGATGACAGGCCGCCGGCGATTGAGATACTGCGGGCCGCCCTCAGCAGAGAAACCATTCCATTCTTTAAAAGCGATCTGGTGGAAAGTCTGGCCAGGCTCGGATCCGGAATGGAGGCGGTCAGATTCTTAACCCGGTTTTCAGAAGAATGCACGGTTCAGGCCTGGAGGGAACATCTGCAGGTCGTGGAGGGGCGCGACCTTTCATCCATTGCGGAATCAAACCAAATCTCAAGAGTTTCTTTGGCCGGCAAGATCGATCGCCTGTACCCGGATCGCGATGCCGGGCCGGATGACATAAGATATCTGGCAGGGTTAATCCGAACAGAGCAAAATCCGGTGGTCAAAGCGAATTTGATCGCCATACTGGCTTTGAATGGCGGGGCCGAGACCGCAGAAGCGCTCGCAGAAGAATTGATCTTCCCCTTCCTGCTCGATCCCGATTTTTCCGGCTTAAGCGGCAGACGTTCCGGTTTCGGCGGCACGAATCCTGAAAAAGTGGAAGCCGGCGAGTTGATCCTGGCGCTGGGAAAGATCGATTCGGCCCGGATAAGGGAAGGATTGCTTAGGGTCCTGGAAGTTCATCCTGAACTGGCATTGGAAATTGGCGATGTATTTGTTAGGCAGAATTTCCGTTCAGAAAAGATAATTGATGAGCTTAAAAAGATACTGGATAATACCGATCCTGTTCCTTCTCACCTTATTGATTCCCAAACGGTCCGTGAAAATAGGACTTATGCCGCCTTGCTCCTGATATTGATGGGTGAGATTTAAAATAGGGGCATCTTGACGCCGAAACTTATGATGTAGGGCAGTTTGGCCTTGAGAATCAAAACATGCGCTAAGGCCGGGAAGGTGAGGTCTAAGTTCGCCCGAACATTCCAAAGATTGAAATCTGCCCCCGCCCCCACCCCGACATCCGCCATGACATTGGTGCCTGCAGAATAAAATTTATTGTTTCTTTTATACCAGCTGTTCACTCCATAAAGGCCGGTATCGGCCTTTAAATAGGGGGCCAATTGCCAGAGCTTTCTAAGATAGAACTGGTTGGACAGGTTCAGGAACGCGGCGGTCTGGACATATAAATTGTTCGCCGAACCGTTAAAAATATAATGGTCCGCGAAAAAGCCCACCTGCAGCGCCAGCGTGTAGGAATCATTCAAAGCATAAGAGTAATCAACCCTCAACTGGTCGCCGTGGTCCAGGGCCGCAGCGTCCCACATCCTGAAATTATTGACCAACCCGTAATTAATGCCGAAACCGGCCTGGGCGGCAAGACAAGGGGACAGAAGCAACAGGAAGAGAATCAATAGGGCAAGAATTGGTTTCATAATATTATTATAACATAGATCTTCTAACGAGAGGAGCGGGAGGCGGAAGGGAAGCGCGAAAGGAAGCGGGACCATATTCCTTAAGTCCCCCTTACGTAGTTGGGTTGATAGGTGGTTATGAGGTAAAGAACGTGTAATAAACGCTGCGGCCTTTACCGTTCGGCCGCAAGACCCCTTGTTTGACCAGAAAAGACAGATCCCGCTTGGCCGTTTCGCGCGTGATACCGGTCAGCTTCCGGTAAGCAAGGTTGGTCGCCCGGCCGGCCTCCTTCAAAAATTCCAACAGTTTCCATTGCCGCTCTTTTAATATGATCCTTTTCTTTAGCTTTTGTACTATCGGATCGCGGGCCAGCGAGTCCACTTTGGCTTTTAACTTTTCCATTTGCACGGCTACACCTTCGGTAAAATACTCCAGCCACTGCGTCAGATCGCGTTTTTCCGGATCAACATACTGCAGGGCGGTGTAATAAGCGTCGCGGTTCTCGTTGTAATAGTCGTCCAGGGCAAAGAAATGCTTGATATCAAAACCGCGTTGATACAGGATCAGCGTCGCCAGCGCCCGGGCCGCGCGGCCGTTCCCGTCAATGAAAGGATGGATCCGGACCAGCTCATAATGCGCCATGCCGGCCGCCAGCACCGAATGCAATTCAAATGCTGCGGCGCTGTTCAGCCACTTGACCAGGTCGCCGACCAATCCAGGGACCGCCCGGACGGCGGGCGGGGTGAAAACCGTCTGCCCGAAACTGTTGACTACATAGACCATCCGGTCACGGTAACGGCCGCACTGGTTGGGCGGCAGGATAGCTTTGGTGATCATCCCCTGGAGCTTGCGTATGACCCCCTCTTTCATGAGCCGGCTGCCGCTGATCTTTTCCAGGTATCTTAAAGTCCTCGCGTAATTGACGATCTCCTTCTGGTCTTTGGGCCGGGCAGTCAGCTTCCCTCCTTCCACAATGGCTTTGACCTGGGGAGGGGTTAACGGATTTCCTTCGATGCTGGTCGAATGGTAGGTCCGGCTAATTAGGGCCTCATGACGAAGTTTGGCTTCGACGCTGGGCAAAATGGGGGAACGCAAAACCGCCTCGCGCGCTTCGGTTATCTTTGCGATATGGTTAATGATCGCGTTCGTCAGCTGGTAATTTGGCTTGAACATTTTTGACCCATATATGACCCAATAAATGACCCGATTATTATAACACGGCCTGGAATGGTTTCCAACCCCATCTTTGAGTGTCAATGCTTTTTTTTGGGGGGGGCAAAAAGAAGCGCGAAGCGCGGAATTAACCGGCTTAACGGTAATTTTTCTGCCAGTATTCTTTCACCGCGTCAAAAGCCGGTCTTTTAGTGTGCGTGGCACCGGTGGAGGTGCCGCTCACCAGTCCAAAGTGAAAGGGAGCGGCCAGGCCGCTTTCCTGATAATCAAAAAGATCAATTGAAACCCCGATGACTTTGGGGTTGTCCAGCAGCAGCTTCAGGGAATTGACATACTGTTCTTTCTGCCATTCTTCTGAATAGCCGCCCGCACGGGGATAGTTGAAAAAAAGATGGTCGGCATTGTCGGCCGGATACCCCAAAGCCCAGACATAAACTTCCTTGTCAAACCTCGCGCACCAGGCCTCCAGGGTCGCGTTGAGCACCGTCCAATCGTCGACTTTATCGTAAGCCCCGCTGGCTATGCTGAAACTCATAGCATTAAACTGCACCTCGGAGGAGATCAGCCGCGCCATAAAGTCGGAAACCAGTATCTTGCCCAGATCCCCGGTGTTGTCCAGCGTCTCATTAGGGTGGAATTCGGTGGGGACAAAAGGAAGGATAATCCTGGCGCCGGGATCAAGACCCTTGATGAGCGCGGCTTCCCACTTTATCCAGTCGATGATCCATTGGTTGGTCCGGTTGCCGGAAGCCAGCTCGTGCCCCGCGAAATTGGCCTCCTGCTCCACTATATACGCATCCACCGGGATCCGCCTGGCTTTTAATTCTCCGACAGCGTTCCGGATAAACCTCTCATATTTGATCTTGAAGGTTCCGTCCAGATCGTTCCGGTCCGCGAAGATGGGGATATTATCGGGAGAATTCCAGGCCAGCACATGGAGTATCCCCAGGCGGGCCAGACAATGCTTATATCTGCTCGTATCGTCAGGAATGGCGGGGGCCCAATTGAAGGTGCCCTCAGTAGTTTCGATGGCCGCCCAATCGTCAAAATAAATGGGGAGGGTGTTGATGCCCAGCTCTAAAGCATAGGCGCCTCCCATGTTCGGGCCTTCCGAATCATACAGCATGAAGTTGGCGCTGAGGTACGGTTCCCGGTTAACGGATAACTGACGGCCGCAGGAAAATAAGATCGGCAGTGAGACGATCAATATTAATAAGGTCGCAATCCCGGCTCTTCTCGGCACTTAAAGAATACCCCGCCTCATTCTCCCACCACTTTCCGATCCTTGTCAATGATTGGATTACGCCTGTAACTGAAATTTCCACAACCTTTTCCCGAAAATCCATATATGCCGGAACTGTTCGCCCATCCAAAAATCAAGCCGCAGGGAATGTTCGCAGGCAGGCCGCTTATCGGCGGATTGCGGCGCGTCCTGGGCCTGCGCGGTTTTTTATTGCGTGATGCCGGCCAAACCGTCTTCCGCAAATCCTATTCCATCACCAACGGCACCCTGCACCTGCGCCTGGCGCTGGACCAAGGCGGCAAATTCGTAAAAGACATCACCGGCCTGACCGGCTTAAATCAGATGTTTACCGCCGTAAGAGAAGAGCCGCACCGACAATTCGGCCGGGTAAAAGTCCTGTACGGCTGGGAGAACATCGATGACTGGGGAATTGCGGAAAAAGCCCGGATCAAATACGTCCTCGCCGGCAAAAAAAACAGCGAGGCCGAATGGCATTTAAGGGAAAAACCGCTGGCCTTGAAGGGCTTAACCGAATTTCAAAAGGCCCGGATCAGAAATCAACGGCTGATCCGGGTCCTAACCGAGGGGACAGCCGGTAAGGTGTTTAAAAAGTGGTGGAAGGTCGTTCCCCACCGCAACACCCTGACCGGCGAATTGGTGGACGGCAATGTTTATTACCAATATAGCGGCGTTGAAATAAGGATCTACGGATTTAAAGACCATAAGCGGGTCTTTTCCGTGATAAGAGAAGAAGGAAATCAGATCATCGCGCGTTTTTATAAGAATAAAGACGATGCCGCTGCAAACCTCGATTTGATCAAGGAAGCGGTCCTCTCCCGGGATAAAAAGCCCTTAAGATATCCTGTGGTCACCTTTACCGCCCCCTCCGCCCCCGTTCAGCACGGCAGGATCGAAAGCGAGCGGATACATGATTTCCTGCTGGCCGATCAACCGCCCGGCGCACGCCTCGACCTGGCCCCACGCTGTGTAAATTTCGGGCGGGAAGTCAACTTCAGTCTCGGCTCGACGGAGGCAGAGCGGAAGACCTTCAGATTGAACGGTTATAACGGATACAAAATGGTTTACGGCAGAATTATTGTTAAAAAGGACGTTAAGAGGGTGTATTTCTGGCCCAGCGCCGAGGACAGAAAGAAAAGGCTGTCTCCCATTGTCAAAGACGGCCACATCCTGGCCCGGAAAGAGGATGATAAATGGAGCATCCTCTTCACGCCTCCCGCCGACGCCGACTGGCTGGCAAATTATCGGAAAACGCTGGCTTACCGCAAGTTCCTGCTGACCACCAAGCATAACAAAGTTCATTTTGGCCTGTGGCCGGTAAGATTCCGTCACAGCGACGGCCGGACGCGAAAGTATGCCGCGAGAAAAATTTTGGGGATTAATTTGTACGTCACAATAACCAGTCATCCGGAAGTGGAGGACAATGTTTTTGCCGCTACCCGCGAAATAGGCGGCAGGATAAAAGTGGTTGAATTCTGGCCGACCGCACAGGATTTTGCGGCCGGCACCGAGGCCCTGGCCGCCAGATTTATAACTTTCAGGAAGAACGGAGGCGAAAACGGCAACGGATGGATCCCTTTCTGGTCAAAGCTGGACGACTGGTCCAATCTTCAGCGTCTGATCCCCAAGGGCTGGCTGACACTTGCAGAATTAAACGGCATTGTCACCGATCCGCGCATGGAAAGTTGTTATCACCGCGAGATGCTCCGCTTGATCGATCATTTTGAGCTTTTTGACACCTTCAGTGTAATTAAAGTTTGAATCCGGCCTGTTTATCTGTTAAAATCACAAATCATGGACCTTTTCTCAAAGGAACCCGATTACGCCTCTTTGTCCTACGAAGAAGTGGTCAAAATAGCCCAAAAGTGTGAAAAATGCCCCCTCTCTAAAGGCCGGACCAAAGTGGTTTTCGGCACCGGGCCGGTACCCTGTGATTTAATGCTCATTGGAGAAGCTCCCGGAGCGGATGAAGATGCCCAGGGCGAACCCTTTGTGGGAAGAGCCGGACAGCTTTTAACCCAAATCCTGGCCTCGGTGGATATCAAACGGCCGGGCGATATCTACATTGCCAACACGGTCAAATGCCGGCCCCCCGAGAATCGCGCTCCCCTCTCCTCCGAGCAGGAAGCCTGCTGGCCGTACCTGGAAGCCCAGATCTATACTTTTGTAAAACCCAAAATAATCCTGCTGGCCGGCTCCCCGGCCGTTAAAGCGGTATTAAAAACGGAGGAGCCCATCACCAAGATCCGCGGCAGTTGGCAAAAACTTCCGGGAAGCGAGATCACGGTGATGCCCATCTTCCATCCCGCCTACCTCCTCCGCAATCCGTCCAAGGAAAAAGGCAAACCCAAATGGCTCACCTGGCAGGACATGAAAGAGGTTAAAGGCGCGCTGGATTATCACAAAAAATTGAAAGAATTAGTTAAAGAGCCGGAAGATTAATCGATAATTTTCGAGATTTCTCCGATATTTTTGCGGATTTTAGGATGAGGCACAGATCCTTCTTTTGGATAACCCAAGGTCAACATAGCCACCACTTCTTCTTTTTCGGGAATAGTTAAAAGATTCTTTATCTTCTTTTCATCAAACCAGCCGATCCAGCAGGAACCGAGGCCCAATTCCCAGGCGGTAAGGACCATATGCTCGAGCGCGATGCCTATATCCAGATAATACCATTGCTTTTTGACTATGAATGACATGGCCCGGTGAAGAAAATCAATCGGGCCGGCGGTGGCCACGATGATGACCGGCGCTTCAGCCATAAAGGAATTGATGACCACCTTGGTGCCCAGGGGCATCTTGCCCGCCAGGGCGGCGATCTTTTCCCGGTTCTTGACCACATAGAAATGCCAGGGCTGGGAATTGCTGGCGGAGGGCGCCAGGCGGGCGGCCTCTAAAATCGTTTGCAGCTTTTCTTCCTCAATCGGCCGGTCCGCATAGTCGCGGACGCTGTAACGCTCCTTTATGATTTTTAAAACCTGCGAATTCATAAATGCCATAATTTAATAGCTATAAACCCACCCCAAGACCGCGCTCAGATCCTGGGTGTCATTGGTGGGCCATTTTACTTGACTGACGCCCAAGGGCTGCCAACCGCTGCCATTATAATGAATCAAATTGTAAGCGATTTCGCCTTTTAAATAAGAAATGGGTGAAAAAGCATAATACAAATTTCCGCTGATTGCCAAAGTATATCCGCCGGCTGAAAAATTAACTCCTGGCATCAGATCGTTGGTGGTTGTGACGCTGATCGGTAAAAGCCCCTCCATTAGATATCCAAAACCAAAGGGGGATCTTTCGCTTTGCCCGCGCAGATCGGCGAACAGGTTCATAGAAGTTATGGTTTCGGTGGATTTTCCCACGTTCTGCCTCACATTATTCTGATCGTAAAAATTCTCCCTTACCTGTTCCCCCTTCGCGACCCTAAGCCCTCCCAGCGGCTCCAGCAGATTGGAGAACAAGTAACCACCGTAAAAATCCACGCTGGTTAAGGTGTAAGAGAGGTCATTGGTCTGCATCAGGGCATCGTTGAAATTCCAAGTTTCCTTAACTACGGTTTTAACCATGGGCAGAACCGATCGCAAGCCGAAAAAACCTTTCCCCATCACCATCTCCCATCGCCCGCGCAGAGCCAGAAATGAAGGACTGGCATTGGAATCCACCTTACCCGTAGCATTATTCCTTGGGTAATCCGTGACGTGCTCCTGGTAGCCCAGGGAATCGGCCGCCAGGCCGATCTCGCTCCGGTAAACAAATCGCGGCCCCAGCTCCTCCACAATAACTTCCTGCGTCACAATTTCTATATACGGCTTAGGCCCCGCTTGCTTTCTAACCGCTGCTATACTCATCGAAGACCCAAAACAGATTATCAGCAAACCAATAACTAAATGTTTATTCATATGGTCTCAATCTTAATATAAATCTGACTGATAGACAATCCCCTCCCTGCTCATCTATAATGAAACTCAAATGAGCCAGGTTTTCTTTTCCCGCAAATGGGATCAAGCCGAAAAACTTTTCGAGGCGGCGGGATTTGACCAATTGATAGCATACGAAGAGTTGGTGGCCCTGAAGATCCATTTCGGCGAACCGGGCAATACCGCCTTCCTCCGGCCGGAACTGGTCAAAGCCACAACCGAAAGGATCGTAAATCTGGGAGGCCTGCCTTTCTATACCGACTGCAACACGCTCTATAAAGGACCGCGCCAAAATACCCGGGACCATCTCGCGGTCGCCAGAGACCACGGCTACACCAAAGAACGGGCCGGAGCCGAATCCCTGATCCCCGAGGAAAACGACCAGGCCGTGGTCGAGGTGAACCTCAAACATTTCAAAAAGGTGCTGATCGGAGGGGCCGCGGCCCGCGCCGGGGTAATCCTGGCGCTCACCCACTTCAAAGGTCATGACCTGACCGGCTTCGGCGGGGCCTTGAAAAATGTGGGGATGGGACTGGGGACCCGGTTGGGGAAACTGCGCATGCACCAGGACTGCGAAAATTGCGCGGAGGCCAAGACCTGCCGCAAAAATCAGACCATCGAATCCTGCTGGGTAGGCTCCCCCGCCCTGGTGCAGGAAAAAATGGTGGAATACGCCTGGGGCGCGCTTTTAGGCAAAAAAGCCGGCTATCTCAACTTTATAATCAATGTCAGCCCCAATTGCGACTGTTATCCTCATAACGATCCGCCCATCGTGCCGGATATCGGAGTTTTGGCCTCGAACGATCCGGTAGCCATCGATCAAGCCAGCGTGGATCTGGTGAACCAGGCCGCTAAACAGGATATCTTTCGAAAAATCTATCCGGAAATGGATTGGAACATCCAGCTTAATTATGCCGAAAAGATCGGGTTGGGGAGCCGAAAATATAATTTATGCGAGATCTGACAGACAGCGAAGAATTCAAAAAGCTGGAGCAGGAATATAAATTCCTTTCCCGCGCCCGGGAACACCTCTACCAATTAGAGCAGGAAACTTATGTGGTGCTGGACTGCGAAACTACCGGTTTGGAAGCCATAAATTCAGAGATCATCGAGATCGCGGCCTTGAGGGTTGTGCAAAAAGAGGTCAAAGACATCTTCAACCAGCTTATCAAGCCCAAATCCAGGATATCGGAAGAAATCACGCGGATCACCGGCATCACCAATGAAATCGTGGAAGGTTATCCGTCCCTAAGCGAAGTAGCTCCCAAATTTATGAAATTCATCGAAGGGTCCGTCCTGGTCATGCATAACGCCGAATTCGATCTTTCCTTTCTCAATCAGCACATTTTCCTTCCCAGAAAGAAACCGCTCCAGAACACGGTAGTTTGCACCCTTAAGGCCTCGCGCTATGCGCTCCCCCATTTAACCAGCCATAAACTGACCAGTTTAGCCCAGCATTTCGGCATTCCGGTTAAAAACAGCCACCGGGCCCTGGGAGACGCGGAAACCACTTATGAATTATGGTTTAAGCTTATCCCCCTATTGCGTGAAAAAGGCATCTTCTCCAAAGAAGATTTGCGTAAAATCCCATCCTGAGCTAAAATAAAAACATGGCATTCATCCCCGACATGTGGAACAAGGCCAAACGGGCCGGGAAAACCATAGTTCTGCCCGAAGGAGACGATCCCCGCATTGTGGAGGCCGCCCAGATCATAGAAAAAAGCCGGCTGGCCAAGGTTATTATCTTAGGTGAAAAATTCGTAAATCCCCTGAACCATCCCCGCCTGGAAGAATACATAGAAAAATACAAAAAGAAAAGAGAGCACAAAGGCATGACGGCTGAGAAATCCCGTGAAATTTTAACCACCGATTATCCCTTTTTCGGCGCCATGATGGTTTTCTCCGGTGAAGCCGACGGCATGGTTTCCGGGGCCGATCATGCCACTTCCGACACCATTCGCGCGGCCCTGCACTGCGTGGGGCTGGCCTCCGGACAGACATTGATTTCCAGTTTTTTCGCCATGATCACGCCCAGGAAAGAATTCGGGGAAGAAGGTTTATTGTTCTATGCGGATTGCGGTGTAGTGCCCAACCCCAATCCCCAGGAACTGGCGGAGATCGCCGTTACCACCGCCAATTCGTTCGTCAAATTGACCGGCTCTGAGCCTAGATTGGCCCTGCTCTCCTTTTCCACCAAAGGTTCCGCCGTCCACGCGGATGTGGACAAAGTGGTCAAAGCCACGGAGATAGCCAAACAAAAAAGGCCGGATTTGAGAATTGACGGTGAATTACAGGCGGACGCCGCCCTGATACCTTTAATCGGCAGGAAAAAATCTCCCGGGTCGCCCGTGGCGGGATCTGCCAATATTTTGATTTTCCCGGACCTGGACGCGGGGAATATTGCTTACAAATTGACTGAGAGGATCGGCGGAGCGATCGCTTTAGGACCTATATTCCAGGGATGTGCCAAACCCATAAACGACTTATCGCGCGGCTGTTCGGTGGAAGATGTGGTGAATGTGGTGGCCATCACGGCCGTGCAGTGCGGGTAGATTATAAACTGTTCTTAACGCGGTATTTTTATCCACATATCATCTTGATTCTTTACTTTAAATACTTGCAACCTGGCTAGATGATCCTTAATCGCTTCATCCGGCGAATATTCCAGCAAATACCAGATTGCCCTATCCTGCGATACCCGGCACATCTCTCGCTGTATATCCATGATCTTCTGGGCAGCAGGATTGAAATTAAAATTAACCAGGGTTTCAAATAAAAAACGACTGTAGACAAAACCGATCGATCCGGTCTCTAATCCATCCAGATAAGCCAGATCTGCCAAATGAAGCATAACTTTACGATAATCACGGGTGGGATCGGTTCTGCCCCAAACCGAAAAAGTCCTTTCCAGGGCATCTATATGAGGCGGATACCAGTCCACCATATGGATGCGGGATAAATTGGGGAAAGAATCCAGGACCATGATCGCTTCTTCGGCCGAGGAGCCGCAACCTGCGATCAGGGCTTCCTGACCGACAAAGGCCCGCGGACCCACAACCGAAACCAGGCGGCCAAACTCAACCCCAAAATGACCCGTTTCCTCACGATAAGGTGAACGGACCATCACCGATGGGTCCTCCCCCACCCCTAAGGCCACTGTTTGTCGAATATATGTGATGGTATTCTGCCAGGCCTTAACCCGCTCTGCCGAAGCTCGTTTTATTCCGCCTATATCCATATCTGATTCTATATCGGGCCCTTCTTTAAAAAATTTCAGCTATATGTTAGAATCAAAGCGGAGGAACAAATGGCCAGAAAGATCAAGATATTCGACACCACCTTAAGGGACGGCGAGCAATGCCCGGGCGCATCTTTGAATCCCGAAGAAAAGATGGAGATCGCCCGCCAGCTGGCCAAGCTTAACGTGGATGTGATCGAGGCCGGGTTCGCCATCGCCTCACCGGGTGATTTTGAATCAGTTAAACAGATCGCCCAGCAAATCAAAGGGCCCGTCATCTGCAGCTTGGCGCGCGCCAAGAAGGAAGATATTGAACGCGCCTGGGAAGCGGTAAAATATTCTGACCGTCCGCGGATCCATACTTTCCTGGCCACCTCCCCCATTCACATGGAGAAAAAATTGAGGATGACCCCCGACCAGGTCTTAAAACAGGCGGTGGACATGGTCAAATTGGCGCGTTCCCTCTGTCCGGATGTGGAATTTTCCCCGGAGGACGCCGGCAGGTCCGATCCTGAATTCCTTTATAAGATCATAGGCGCGGTGATCGACGCCGGAGCCGCAACCATCAACGTGCCCGACACGGTCGGTTATACCACTCCCTGGGAATTCGGGGCCTTGATCGAGAATATTTTCAAAAAAGCTAAAAATATCACTATCAGCGTGCACTGCCACAACGATCTGGGTTTGGCTACCGCCAATTCTTTAGCGGCGGTCAAAGCCGGGGCGGCTCAGGTGGAATGCACCATCAACGGCATCGGGGAGAGGGCGGGCAACGCCTCCCTGGAAGAAATCGTTATGGCTTTAAAAACCCGGCGGGATTATTTTGACTGCGAAACCGGGATTACGACCACCGAAATCTACAAGACCAGCCGCCTGGTCTCCAACTTGACCGGGCTTTTGGTCCAGCCCAACAAGGCGGTGGTGGGGGCCAATGCCTTCGCCCACGAGGCCGGCATCCACCAGGCGGGCGTGCTCCGCGCCCGGGAAACCTATGAGATCATGTCACCATTAGATATTGGATTAACCGAATCCAAGCTGGTATTGGGCAAACATTCCGGCCGCCATGCGCTCTCCGATAAATTAAAAGACATGGGCTACCAGTTGACCGAAGATAATTTAGAAAAAGCTTTCCAGCGTTTTAAGGAATTAGCTGATAAGAAAAAGGATGTCTCCGACCGCGACCTGGAGATCATTGTTTCCGAGGAAGTGTATGTGGTTCCCGAAACCTATAAGATCGAAGCGATAGACATTAAATCCGGCACGCATATTAAACCTCAGGCCCAGGTAAAATTAATGCTCAAAGGGAAAATTATAAGTGAAACTTCGGAAGGGGCCGGCCCGGTGGACGCGGTCTATCGCGCCATAGATTCGCTTACCCGT
>Ga0315293_10000292_pt1 | contig 44874 bp, 30 predicted proteins | sample YL17G13_20_MG_FD_203071 | JGI IMG/M metagenome (GOLD analysis project Ga0315293, IMG submission 203071) | Sediment microbial communities from Yellowstone Lake, YNP, Wyoming, USA - YL17G13_20 | ecosystem: Environmental > Aquatic > Freshwater > Lake > Sediment | place: USA: Wyoming | collected... | reverse complement strand
CTATCTCGCCTCCGCCGCGCGAGCTGTCGTGGCAGACGCCGCAGCTTGCGATCGATTTCACCTTGCTCGTCGAGCCTTGATACTGAAGGGACTGGTAGTTGTCCTTCGCGACGAGCGACGGGATCATCGCATGAGGGCTTCCGTGGCACGATGCGCAGTAGAGCTGGCCGTGCCCCTTCGCGTTCCGGTAGAGGAGACTGCCCGTGTCCACTCCCGTGGCGTCATGGCACATCGCGCACTTAGGCTCATTCACCCATGGAATGCGCGTCGACGGAATCGAGCTCGCCACTTGCGCCATCGTGCTGTGGCACCACTGACAGTTGCCGTCGGTCGCCGTGTGCCTCGCGCTTCTGCTGCACTGCGTCTGCGGTCCCGGGTGGCAATCGTAGCACGAGGCGCCCTTGTCGGCGTGGAAGCCGTGAATCGCCTTCGACAGGAACTTCCCCGACGTGCCGGGATTCATGAGACCGAGCGCGGGGGATCCGTGGCAGTCCGCGCAGAGCCGCGGCGTTGTGCCCGCGAGATCGGTGCCGTTGGCCGCGTCGTGTTTCGACATGATGTCCGTAAACGGATCGGCGCCGTGGCATTTCTCGCAGTGCATCTCGTCGGAGGTGGGAACGACCGTCTTCGTCTTGACAAGGACCGCTCCCTGCGCGTCCTTCACCGTGATGTCGGCGACCTGGTACGGATCCCACGTGCCGTCATCGTTGATCGGGGTGAGGGGAATCCCCACGACGACGAAATGATCCCCGGCGAGCGCCATCTGCCCCGCGAGCCCGTTGCCCATGAGCCCGACGTCGTGCGCGAGACTCGTGAATCCGAACAGCGTTCCGAAGAGCTTCACCGCGTTGTCCCAGAACTGCCCGTAGTTCCTCTTGCCGTATGAGTACGTATTGCCTTCGATCCGATATTCGACCGAGACGTTTGCCGTCACGATCTCGGGCTTGGCGCCGCGTTTGATTACCTGCACCCACACGGTGTTATACGGGGGAAGGACAACGAGCTTGTCGTAGGACGGGTTGAGGCAGTGCATGCCGAGATCGTTCCAGGCGAGAACCACGTAGTCGCCTGGGGCGGCCGCCGGCTTGCTCGTCGGACTGGTCGCGCTGCTGCACGACGATACAATTGGAAATATCGAGAGTAACAAGAACGCCGCTTTCCTCATGGCGAAGCTCCTTTGGGCTATGACGCAGCGAAGTGCGAAATTGCCATCGCCGCGAAGTCTATCACGTAACTTGTGGCTGCGTCTATGTTGCGGTACACCCCGGGGGTTGGATTTTCAGATGGAACATTCGGGCGCCCGTTCCGTATCTTCAACGGGGGGACGGGATATACGGGAAATCCAGGCCGGACCGATTGCCGCATACGAAAGGTGGCCCGCATGCGACGCATCGCGTTTTTCGCGCTTCTTGCAGGAATGGTATCGCCATGTCTCGCCCAGGCCCGCACGCTTCCGATCGAGCGGGGCGAGCGCGCGTGCACCTCGTGCAGGAGCCTCGACCTCGCGATAAACGGCTTCGGCGTGAGCTTCGGCAACTCGACGCGCTTCACGGGGCTCAGATTCAATCTCGTCGACAGGGACGTCGAAGAGATCAAGGGGATCAACCTCACGTTCTGGAAGCCGCGGGAGAATCCGAACGCGGTCATCCGGGGCATCACGCTGGGCCTTGTCGCGCCGGAGGCGGATCGGATCGAGGGAATATCCGCGGGAGCCGTCGCCGTCGTCGGAGGCTCGGGGATTTCGGGGATTTCAGCAGCGGGCCTCGCCGTCGTGAGCGACGGGGGGATCGCCGGCATGGCCTTCGGTGGGCTCGCAACCGTCGCCGAGGGGGGCGCGGGCGGGCTCGTCGCAGGGGGCCTTGCTAGCGTCATCGACGGGCGCATGACCGGCGCCTGCATCGGCGGGCTCGCAAGCGTCGTCGAGGGAAGCATGACGGGGCTTTCCTTCGGCGGGCTCGCATCCGTCACTGAAGGAGGATTCTCCGGAATCTCATTCGGCGGCCTTGCCTCGGTGATCGAAGGACCAACGGCCGGCATATCCCTGGGCGGCCTCGCGTCAGTGACCGAGGGGGGTCTGTCGGGGATATCCGCGGGAGGCCTTGCATCGGTGGTCGAAGGGGACGTCGTTGGAGTCATGGCCGCCGGGCTCGCCTGTGTCACCGATCAACGGCTCAGCGGGTTCGGCGCCGCCGGATGCACCGTTCGCTCGGGCGAGATCTCGGGCGCGGCATTAGCCGGGGCGTACGTTAAGGCGCACGAGCTCTCGGGCTTTTCCGCAGCGACCGTCAACTACTTCGACGAGTACCAGGTCGGGCTCTCGATCGGGATCGTGAACATCGCCGAGCGGCTGAACGGCATCCAGCTCGGGATCATCAATATCGCCAGAAACAACTCACCGCCGTTCAAGGTGCTCCCGCTCATAAACGCTCATTTTGAATAGAAAAGGCCCGGTGGGGATCGCCGGGCCTTTTGGATTTCGAGAGCCTCCGCTTCGACTCAGCGAGCGGCGCGCTTATCTCAAGAGCACAAGCTTCTTCGTCGCACTGAATCCCGCGGTCTCCATTTTATAGAAATAGATCCCGCTCGCCACCGCGCTGCCCCGATTGTTCTTGCCGTCCCAGCCGATCGTGTAGCCGCCCGCGTCTTTCACCTCATCCACGAGGGTCCGCACGAGCTGCCCCGCGACGTTATAGAGCCTGATCCGTACGAGCCCCTTCGCCTTCATGTCGAACTTGATCGTTGTCGTCGGATTGAAGGGGTTCGGGAAGTTCTGCGCCAGGCGGTACGCCTTCGGTGTTTCATCAGTCCCCATCCAGGCATCGTTGCCCAGCCATATGAACGCGTCATACGCAATCTCGAATCGATCCAGCGGCCACCCCATCTCGTCATCGCGGATGTAGCTGAAGCTGAAGCCGAACCACATCGTTTTAACGGTTCGGGCATAACTGTTCACGTTCGCGCTTGCGATGGCTGCAACTTTCTCGACGCCGCCGACCGCGGGATACGTGAGCGCCGTGTCGCCGCCGGCGACCGCCGACAACACGTCGAACGAGTTGATGGACGGGCAGCCACCGAATAGATAGAACTGGTCGGGCGTTCCATAATGGACGAAGACATTGGCACTCTTGTCACCCGTGATAAGCGGCGTTACGATGCCGCTGCCGCTGACTTTGAAATAGCTATCCGCCTCGAGGTCAACGCCGCACCAATTGCTCATGAGCGCAAGGGCGTTCGGGTTCGGGCTGTTCTTCATCTCATAAGCAACTCCATCGCCGCAGACCCAGAGACCGACGTCCTCCGGACTCGTGTTCATCCAATAGAGGAGCAACGCGACGTCGTTCGACTTGTCAGACAGGCCGTCCGAGATCGTACACCTGTCGAGGTCACCGCTCTCCCAAACGATCGTCTGGTAATTATAGAGCTGCTCCACCTTTGCGCGGCTTCCCAGCCCGTTGTCGACACCGGAGGTCGGACTGTTTACATCATACTTGTCCACCATGTAGTTCGGCCAAGGGAGTAAGGCAGCGAAGACCGGATTCCAGTAGTCCTCGGCAGTGCCGTTCCACGAACCGCATCCGTCGAAGTCATCGACGAAGAGAATATTGCCGTTCAACCACGGAAGGGTGCTCCACTCGAAGTACGGAGGCCCCGATCGAGCATAGGTCGGGTAGGCCGACGTCACGCCGGCGTTGTCCGTAGCGGTGAAGTAATAGCTTATTATATACCCTCTCGTGAAGAGCTCGTCGTTGAGATCGACCATGAACCTGTCCGCCGTAACCGCGCCGTTGGAGCTGATCGCCCAAGAGCAGTTGATCTTCGTCCAGGTGCCGTCGTCGTACACGAACGGGTAGGTCACGGTCCCGCTCTTTCCGACAGTGCTCCCCGCGAGGACCGACCCGACGAGGTTCGACTTCCAGGGAGCGGGACCGATATAGGAGGCCTTCACGTGGAGGTATACGGCGGGACGACCGCTGATCGTATCAATGCCGCCACCGCGCGCCGACGAGCAAGCTACAACGATAGAGTCGCCCGGCCTGATGATCGGGTTCGTCGCGGCGTTGATATCGTTCGCCATATCCGCGCGAACCCAGCTTTCCAGAACCCAGGGATCAGTCGGGAAGTTATCCTGGAAGAGATCCTGCTCGCGAGAATACCACTGCGGACCCGTGTTGCCGTATCGATACAAGCCAATGTTGTCGAACCATGGTGCGGGGGAATGTGCCGCGCAGTCGCCCAACTCGTACCAAACGTCGCACATATCGACGACACCGACGGCCACCTGCACCGTGTCGCTCTCGATGTAACGGCTCACATCATAGCTCGGAGACAGCCACGCTGATTGGTTCGAATAGAAGATGTCGTCGGTGAGCCATGGCCCCGGGCAGCCATTAGTGATATTGCGCACGTACCACTGGCAGAAAACGAGGTTTTCGAGCGGCAGGTCGGCATAGACCATGAATCGATATTCGAAGCCGCCGAGCGATGGCAGCTCTTCCGCGGCTATAACGCCATCCTGAACTTTGTTGTGATACGTTGAGTATCTCCTCGTGTCGATTGGAGGAGAAACGACGATCTCGTTCTGGCAGGGCGCCGTGAGGCCACCACCTCCCAAGCAGAACGGCGTGTCATAGAGGCCCGGATAGCCCGGGCTCGGGTGCGGACCAGTTTCGTCAAAGAACACCACCACCGATGTTATATTGTTCCCGCAGGGATCTCTGTCTTGCAGGTTGCTTCTGAGATGCGAGTACGTACCAAAGGGGGGCTTCACTCTACCATGCCAGATCCCCCACTCGCGCGCACCAACGGGCGCCGCCTCGAAGTCCTCGTAATCGGAAAGCGTGCCTGTGTCGGAGACGCTGATGGCGTCAATGATGCAGGCGCCATCGGTGTCGTAGAGACCGTCGGCGTCACTCCAGGTGCGGTCAGAGGTGACATGGAAGCGAAGCCTCGTCCAAGGTTGCGCCGGGCTAATCTCGTACTCTTCGGTTCCCGAGCCTTGGCCTGCGTAGGACGTGATATCTTCCCAAGTACCATCGCCGGCGTCATACTGGAGATGGATGAAGTCGTAATCCGGCTCCAAATCCCAGGCGATCTTGTAGGAAACGGTGATTGTGCCGGCAAAGAAGAGTGTATCGGTCTCCAGATCCTGGACCCAACCGTTGCCATAGCCAGGAGCGCTCTCCCACCCGCAGAGGTACGGATCGCCCGAATTCGGCCGGGCGCCGCACCACATCGACTTCCATCCTTCGAGAGGCACGAGATATCCGTGGGCGCCTCCTCCGAGCCCGTAGAAGTCGTCGACATGGAAGAAGGTGTCCGGCTGGGCGGTACGATCGAAGGGGGTCCACTCCTGCCAATTATTGAAGTCGAAATTGTATCGGGCGAGGCAGTAGGTATCGACCGCCGCCGCGTCGTAGAGATCGCGCAGCCCAGGATCGACGAGGCCCCGTGACTGGGCCCTGGAGATTTCCTTCATCTCCCGCATGCGGGGATTTGCGGCTTCGCGGGCCGGGACGATCGAGGAAACTCCTATTATAAGGATCGAGATTGCCAGAATCGCCGAGAAAGCTCTCATGTCCTTACCCCCCTACAGCCAAGGACATACCCTGACTTTCGCCGAGCTTGGCCGAGCCCCGCAGGCAGCAGACAACTTCCGGAGATGCTGAAGACAAATCCCCTATGCATACCCCGAGTCTTCCTGCTGCACGACCAACAGATCGACGCGGGCTCCGCTTCGGAAAATAGTGTATCACAAACGGCGATTGTTGTGAACTGTAATTCGTGCGGAACATATGACTTGACAATACCCTGCGCTCGCGTGTTTATTCTTGTGTTGGGGCGGCGCCCGGATTGGGCAACTCTATTCTTACATCATATATGTATGCAATGCGCCTCCCCTGAACAGGATGACCGCCGACGGGGCCGCGGGTGAGCGGCTGACGAGGCATGTGTGCGCCTATCCCCCGGTCCAGCGTAAGGAGTGATCCAGAATGACTCCCGAAGAACTCAAGAGAATGACGAAGGCCGAGCTCCTCGAGCTCGCGAGCCAGAACAATCTGAGGGTTACGAGCCTGATGGCGAAACCCGAGCTTATCAAGGCGATCGCGGCCGCCGAGAAAAAGAAAAAGGCGCCGCTCGCGGCGAAGCCGAAACCGCAACCAAAGAAGGTCGAGACTTCGCCGGACCAGAGGCGAATGGAGGCCGCGAAGAAGGCGGCGAGAAAGTTCATCGCCGGTGTCCGGGAAAAACCCCGCGCGGCCAAGAAACCGCGAGTCAATGAAGCCCCGCTTCGCGCGGCGGCCAAGCCCTTGGAGGCCAAGCCCGCGCCGAAGCCCGAGCAGCCGAAGGGACGCGCGAAGGCCGCCCGGAAGAAGCCGGCGCCGCGAAAGCCAGCCGTCGAGGCGGCCAAGGGATCCGACGAGGCCATTCGCCAGATGGCCGAAGAGGGAAAATTCTACCTCGGCCACGAGCAGCGTGTGATGCCCCCCGTCGAGGCGATCGAGATCCCGAAAGGCTACAACGTCGACCGCATCGTCACGATGGTCCGCGACCCGTACTGGCTCTTCACGTACTGGGAGGTCACGGACCGCAAGTACCGCGAGCTCGAGCGGGCCTTCGGCGATGCATGGTCGAAATGCAAAATGGTCCTTCGCGTCTACGATAGAACGAACGATAAGCCGGCCCACTTCGATATCGTGCTCACGCGCGAGGCGAGAACGTGGTATATCAACGTTTCCGCCGAGCGCCGCTACCAGGTCGCGATCGGGGCGCTTTCCACGGACGGCCGGTTCGAGCTCGTCGCCATTTCCAACGTCGTCGAGACGCCGAGCGGCAAGATAAGCGACCGGATCGACGAGCACTGGATGGTCCCCGACGACGTTTTCGACAAAATCTTCCTCGCGTCCGGAGGCTACGACATGCACTCGGCGTCGGGGGAGCTCAAGGGGCTCCTCGAGAAGCGCCTCCTCGAGGAGCTAAGCTCCGGCGCCGTGACGAGCTTCGGAAGCGGCGCCCTCTACAAGGAGGCGAAGGGGCGCTCCTTCAAGCTATGGGTCGCGACGGAACTCATCCTCTACGGCGGCACCGAGCCCGACGCGCGCGTGACCGTGCAGCGCAAGGAGGTCAAGCTCCGTCCCGACGGAACCTTCTCCCTCAGATTCGCCCTGCCGGACGGGAAGATCGAGCTTCCCGTGACCGCCGTCTCCGGCGACGGGATCGAGGAACGGACGATCGAAACGAACGTCGCGAAGAAATCCGCGAAGAAAGCGCCCGTGCTTAGATGAGCGAGGAAAAAGGATACCTGGCGCTCGTTTTCCACGCGCACCTTCCCTTCGTCAGGCACCCGGAGTACGAGGAATTCCTCGAAGAGGATTGGTTCTTCGAGGCCCTGACCGAGACGTACATTCCGTTCATCGAGGTGTTCGACCGGCTCATCGAGGACGGAGTCGACTTCCGCCTCACGATGTCGATCACCCCGACGCTGCTCTCGATGATGAGCGATCCGCTCCTGCAGTACCGCTACCTCCGGCACCTCAACAAGCTCATCGACCTCGCGGGAAAAGAGATCGAGCGCACGCGATGGACGCCCGAGTTCCACGAGCTCGCCCTCATGTACTTCTGGAGGCTCACGCGGGCGCGGCAGATCTTCTCGGAACGCTACTACAACAACATCATCCAGGCGTTCAAGCGCTACCAGGACATGGGGAAGATCGAGATCATCACGTGCGCGGCGACGCACGGCTATCTCCCCCTCATGCCGAGCCGCAGGGCGGCCCGGGCGCAGATCGAGATCGCCTGCTCGCATTACGAGAAGCATTTCGGGCGGCGTCCGCGCGGCATCTGGCTCCCGGAGTGCGGGTACGCGCCGGGAGTCGACGAGCTCCTCAAGCAGGCAGGTCTGAAGTTCTTCTTCACCGACACGCACGGGATCCTCTTCGGAGCGCCCCGGCCGCGGTACGGCGTCTTCGCGCCGGTCTACACCCCGTCGGCCGTCGCGGCGTTCGGGCGCGACATGGAATCCTCGAAGCAGGTCTGGAGCGCCAAGCAGGGCTATCCGGGCGACTACGACTACCGCGAGTTCTACCGCGACGTCGGCTTCGACCTCGACTACGACTACGTCCGGCCCTATCTCCATTCGGACGGAAACCGCGTCAACCTCGGCATCAAGTACTATCGCATCACGGGGCAGACGGAGCACAAGGAACCCTACCGGCCCTCGATCGCGCGCGAGAAAGCGGCCTCCCACGCGGGGAATTTCATGTACAACCGCCAGAAGCAGATCGAATGGCTGCACGATTTTCTCAAGATAAAGCCGATCATCGTCTCGCCGTACGACGCGGAGCTCTTCGGGCACTGGTGGTACGAGGGGCCCGAGTGGATCGAGTTCCTCATCCGCAAGATCCATTACGATCAGAAGACGATCAAAATGATCACGCCGTACGAATATCTCGAACGTCACCCGAAGCTCCAGGTCATCACCCCCTCGATGTCGTCGTGGGGCTGGAAAGGCTACAGCGAGGTGTGGCTGAACGGCGACAACGACTGGGTCTACCCGCACCTGCACATGATGGCGGACCGCATGGTCATCCTCGCCGACCGCTTCCCCGACGCCGAAGGCGTTACGCAGCGCGCGCTCAACCAGGCGGCACGGGAGCTCCTGCTCGCGCAGGGGAGCGATTGGGCGTTCATCATGAAGACGGGGACGATGGTCGAGTACGCGCACAAGCGCACGAAGGACCACGTCGCCCGCTTCGACCGCCTCTACCAGGACATCGTCGGTTCAAGGGTCAACGACCAGTGGCTCAAGGAGGTTGAGCACCGGGACAACATCTTCCCCGACATCGACTACCGCATCTACAGGGGGTAAAACGCTTCGATGGAGACGACCATCGGCCCGAAGCACCTCATCATACACGGACATTTCTACCAGCCGCCGCGCGAGAATCCCTGGACGGAGGAGATCGAACGCCAGGAGGGCGCCTCGCCCTACCACGACTGGAACGACCGCATCGCGAACGAGTGCTACCTTCCGAACGCGCTCTCGCGCCGCCTCGACGACTGGGGGCGGGTCACGAAGCTCGTCAACAACTACGAATGGATCAGCTTCAACTTCGGGCCGACCTTGATTTCGTGGCTCGAGCAGCGCTTCCACGAGGTATACGCGAGGATCCTCCAGGCCGACAGGGCGAGCGCGATGCGCCTCGCCGGACACGGGAACGCGATCGCACAGTGCTACAACCACATAATCATGCCGCTCGCCTCGAGGCGGGACCAGGAAACGCAGATCCGCTGGGGGCTCTACGACTTCGAACGGCGGTTCTTGCGAAAGAGCGAGGGCGTCTGGCTGAGCGAGACCGCGATCAACGCCGTGACGCTCGAGATCCTGATCGGCTTCGACCTCCGTTTCATCGTCCTGTCGCCGCACCAGGCACTCCGCGTGCGGCCGCTCGATGAATCCTCGGGCTGGAAAGACGTTTCGAAGGGCACAATTCGCACGGGCCTTCCCTATCGCTGTTTCGCTCCGGCGCCCCGGGGCAAGCGCGACGCGAGGCGCTTCATTGACGTCTTCTTCTTCGACGCCTCTCTCTCGCAGGACATCAGCTTCAATCATCTCTTGAGAAACGGCGACGACCTCGCCGGAGCGATCGAGCTCGCCTACCCGCGCGGGGGAAACGACCTCGTCGTCATCGCGACGGACGGCGAGGTATACGGCCACCACGAGCCGTTCGCCGACATGGCGCTCTCCTACCTCGTCGACGCGGCGGGACCGCGGCGCGGGCTCACGATGACGAACTTCGGCGCCTACCTCGCCGCCCACGAGCCCCGCTTCGAAGTCGAGCTCAAGGGCGGACCGAACGGCGAGGGCACGGCGTGGTCGTGCTTCCACGGCGTCGGCCGCTGGAAAGAGGACTGCGGGGACAGCACGGGCGGCCAGCCCGGCTGGAACCAGAAATGGCGCGCGCCCCTGCGCGCGGGGCTCAATTCCCTCGCCGATGCGCTCGCCGCCCCATACGAGAAAGAGGGAACGGGGCTCTTCAAGGATCCGTGGAAGGCGAGGGACGACTATATCGGCGTCATCGAGGAACGCACCGTGGAGACCGCGTCCGCGTTCGCCGCGAGCCACGCCCCGCGCGCGCTCACGAGCGCGGAGACCGCGCGGGCGCTCGCGCTCCTCGAGTCGCAGCGAAACGCGCTGCTCATGTTCACCTCCTGCGGATGGTTCTTCAGCGATATCTCCGGGATAGAGACCGTACAGATCCTCCGCTACGCCGCCCGGGCGATCGAGCTCGCCGGGACGGACCACTGGCTGGGCCTCGAGAAGAAGCTCCTCACCGATCTCAAGGGGGGGGTGAGCAACGTCCCGGGAAAGGGCACCGGCGCGAACATTTTCAACGGCTCGGTGAAGGCATCCATTCTCGGCCGGCCCTGCCTCGTTGCGCTCTTTGCGATCGCCGCGCACCTTTCGGGAAAAGACGGGATCGCGGATATCTACGGGAATCCGGTCCGCGCCCTCGACGAGATCGTGCGGCACATCCTCGCCCGCGGGGCCGAAGATCACGTGAAGATCGGAGCCGTCGAAATCACCTCGCGCTACACGCTCGAAACCGCCGTCTACGAATATCTTCTCTACGTCGAAGACGAAGCGTCCTTCGCCTGCTATGTCCGGGAGCGCCGGAGCGAGGAGGAATACCGCGCGATGGTCGAACGCGTCGCGAAGCTGGCCGAATCGGGGCTCATCGACGAGATTCGCCCGGCGGCCTCCGAGTACTTTGGCGTGAGAAGGTTCACGATCCGCGACTTTCTCGTCGAGGACCGCGAGAGGATCCTCCGACGTTTCGCCGCCAAACGTCTCGAGGGTATCGAGTCGCGCTTCGCCGAGATATACGACGAGAGCAAGCATCTCCTCCTGCTCCTCAAGGAGGCGAACGTCGCGGTGCCCCAGAATCTCCTGATACCCGCGCAGACCCATCTCACGAAGAAGCTCGTGCGCGAGGTCGGGCACTGGGAGCGCTCGCTTGAAGCCGCAGGGCTCGAGGGCATCAGGAGAATCGTCTCGGAGGCGGCGGTGTTCGGCGTGCCGCTGGACAAGTCATCGGCCGCCGCCTCGTTCAGCGATCTCATCCTCGAGAAGATCCGGTTTCTCGCGAGCGAGCTCGACGCGGAGGCGGCCGCGGCTCTCGAGCAGTTCGTGAACCTGAGCGGCGAGATGGGCATCCAGACGAACTTCCGCGACATCCAGAATCGCGTGTATACGATACTCGAGACGAAGGTATCGCCGCTCATGGACGAGCTCGCCTCGCCCGCGCCAGGACAGGAAGAGACGAAACGCGCGATCTCGGCGTTCCTGAGCCTCGCCCGCAGATTCAATTTCAACACGGACGCGTGGGATAAAAGGCTCAAGGCCCTATGACGCGGAACGAAGCGGCAAAGCGGATCAAGCGGCTCCGCGACGAACTCGCGCGCCACGACCACCTCTACTACGTCCTCGACAAGCCTGAAATCCCGGACGCCGAATACGACCGCCTCCACAAGGAGCTCGAAGCGCTCGAGGGAGAGTTCCCCGATCTCGTCACCCCGGACTCCCCGACGCAGCGCGTCGGCGCCCCGCCCCGCGACGACCTCCCCAACGTCCGGCACGTGAAGCCGATGCTGAGCCTCGAGTCGGTGACGAAGATCGAAGAGGCACGCGAGTTCGACAAGCGAATGAGGAAAGGGCTCGGTTCGGACGACGTGACGTACACCGTCGAGCCGAAATTCGACGGGCTCTCGGTCGAGCTCATCTACGAGAGCGGCGTCCTCGTGCGCGGCGCGACGCGCGGAGACGGCGCCGTCGGCGAGGACGTCACGCCCAACATTCGCACGATCCGCACGGTGCCGCTCCGGCTCCGCGGCGGCAAAGCTCCCCGGCTCGTCGCGATCCGCGGCGAGGCGATCATGCCGCTCGAGGCGTTCCGCGATCTCAACCGCTGGATGACGGAACGGGAGCTCCCCGCCTTCGCCAATCCGCGAAACGCGGCGGCCGGATCTCTCAGGCAGCTCGACTCCCGCATAACGGCCCAGCGGCCCCTCGCGTTCTTCGCGTACGAGATCATGTCGCTCGAGGGCGCCGAGCCGCCCGACACGCACACGCACGAGCTCGAGACGCTCTCGAAATGGGGGCTGCGCGTCGATCCGCACCGAAGGATCTGCCGCACGATCGACGAGGCGATCGCGTTCCACGCGGATCTCGCCGCGAAGCGGGACGCGCTCACCTTCGAGATCGACGGCGTCGTGATCCAGATCGATTCGAAGGTCGACCGCGAGATCCTCGGGTTTCGCACGCGCTCGCCGCGTTGGGCGATCGCGTTGAAGTTCGAGCCCCGCAAGGAAGTGACGCTCGTCGAGGATATCGTCGTCCAGGTCGGACGCACGGGCAAGCTCACCCCCGTCGCGCTCCTCAGGCCGGTCGACGTGAGCGGCGTCACGGTGAGCCGCGCCACCCTCCACAACGCCGGCGAGGTCGCCAAGAAAGACATCCGCGTCGGGGACACCGTCCGCATCGAGCGCGCGGGGGACGTGATCCCCGCCGTCGTCGAGCGCATTCCGCAGAATGATGAACGCCGCAAGCGCCGTTTCGCGATGCCCGGAGCGTGCCCCGTGTGCGGCTCGGAGGTCGTCGAGGAAGGCGCGTACCATTTCTGCACGGGGGGCCTGAGCTGCCCGGCGCAGCTCAAGCGCGGGATCGAGCACTTCGCCTCGAAGGGGGCGCTCGACATCGAGGGGCTCGGGGTCAAGACCGTCGCGGCGATGGTCGACCGCGGCATCGTCTCGAGCGTCGCCGACCTTTACCGCCTCGACGAGCGGACGCTGCGTGCGCTCGAGGGGTTCGCGGACAGATCGGCCGCGAACCTCGTGGCGTCGATCGAATCGTCGAAGAACGTCGCACTCGACCGGTTCCTGTACGCGCTCGGTATCCGCAACGTCGGCGAGCATGTCGCGAAGATCCTCGCCGATTATTACGGCACGATCGACGCCGTGATGGCCGCGGCGGCGGACGATCTCATGACGATCCACGAGGTCGGCCCCGAGGTGGCCACCTCCGTTTCGAGTTTCTTCGCCGAGAAGAAGACCAAAGCCCTCATCGCCGAGCTCCGCGGGCTCGGGCTCGTGGTCGCGGAGACGCCGCGGAAGAAGGGCCCCCGCCCCCTCTCGGGAAAGACCTTTGTGTTCACGGGGACGCTCGAGGAGTTCTCGCGGGAGGAGGCGGAGCGTCTCGTCCAGTCGCTCGGCGGCCGGACGAGCTCGAGCGTGAGCAAGAAGACCGCCTACGTCGTCGCCGGCGCGGAGGCGGGCTCAAAGCTCGCGAAGGCCCGCTCCCTCGGCGTCGCGATCATTTCCGAGAAGGAATTCAAGAAGCTCGTCGGGGAGTGAGGGCCGCGACGCGCGCCTTCGCATCCGCAATCTCCGCCTGATAGATATCTGCCTCGCTCATGATCGTGAGAAACTTCCGGTACTGCACAATGGCCTCTTGCGCGCGCCTCTTCTGGTCATAGAGCTTCGCCAGTCGGTAGTGAAAAATCGGCGGGGTCAAACGGCGGTCAATCCTGCTGGAATCGACGGTAACAAGTCGTACATACGCCTGTATCGCCTTATCCAGGTCACCCTTCTTTTCGTACGCCCGCGCCACTACATCTCGCTCTAGGGGACTATTGTAGAAGAACAAAGCCAAGAAATTCATCTCCGGGCTGCCGATCGCCGGAGTCGACTCGCCGACGCGGATGGCCCTATCAACCGACCCCTCGGCGAGGAGTATCTCCGCCTCCAGCAAGGCGCATTCGTTGGCCACTGTTTCTTTCCACAGCCCCATGACCCAATACGATCCGACCTCTGCAACGTCGCGCATGAGAGCCCTTGTCTCTTTCAGCTTTTTCTTCGCCCCTTCGACATCGCCTTCCTTAAGGTCAATAGCGGAAGAGAAGATATTGTAGTGAACTTGGAAGGGAGCATACTTTTGTCTCGCCTCGAACGCCTTGGGAACCCTTTTCAACAGTCCGCTCAAGTGTCTCCGGCTGAGCTCGTACTCTCCCCGCATGCAGTGCACCCAAGAGAGCGCGAGGCGCGCATTGTATGCCCCAATGAATGGCCCTGCTGATCCCAGAGAATCGAACGTGCTGCGCGCCCGAGCAAGATCCCCTATCGCTTCATCCGTTTCCCCGCATAAGGCCCGATACCATCCTCTGTAAAAGAGATCTGTCCCTTCCGTCCAGCTGTTGGGTGCCGAGCTGATATCTTGAGCAATCCATTCCAACGCCGCCGAATAGTCTTCCTGGAATGCATACAGGTACGCGATCGTAGCTTGCGCGCCGAAGTCCGCCTTCAGATTCACGGCCTTCTTGTACTCGACGATGGCGTCATCGAATCTTCCCCATAGAAAATAGAGCTCGCCCATGGAATCGAAGGCGTTGGGATCCTCGGGGGATGCAGCTGCATACTCCCGGAAGTAATGGAGCGCCCTCTGGAAATCGCCGGCCTTCAACCATAAATACGCAAGGGAGAGCAATGCCGCGTTGAAATTCGGATCGAGCAACAACACTTGGTTGTATTCGGCGATTGCCTCGTCGTACATTCCCTGGGAATTGTAAAGATTCCCCAGTTCGTATCGGGCCCCCTTTTCGGTGGGGTACTTTCTAACGAGATCCCTCATGATGGCTGCCGCTTTTCGCGGTTCTCCCTCGATCCACAGCACGCATCTATACTCTATGTACAAACGTTCTTTTCCCGTGGCCATCTTCGAGAGCAATCTGGCTTTTCTGAGATATTTCTGAGTGTCTCCGCCCACAGCATCCTGCGCGAAGGCCAAATAGAGATATGCCGTGGCGAACGTGGAATCGAGCTCCACTGCTTTTTGGAGAAGTAACACCGCGGCGTTGTGATTGCTCTTCTCCAAATTCGTCCGCCCTCTTACATAGTAGTCATAAGCCTCCATGGACGTTGTCGTCACGTCTGCAATCGCCGGGCTGGTTGCCTGGAATCTGCGTTCCGATATCCCAACGGCCTTCGCGATACCCTGGCCGAGATAGTCAATCTGACTCTTCAGGATGCTTTCAACGCCTGTGCCTTCGGCCTTCCTGCTTGCAATGGACTCCTTGGTGCGAACATCGAGGACCTTCACATCGGTCACGAAAAGATTCCCTGCCCGCGTGAAGCTCCCCGTAACGATAGTGCTGATGCCGCCCTTCAAGCACGCCTCGAACCCGGCATCCCTATCGATGACCTGGATATCCCCTTTTCCGATTTGCTTGAGCAAATCCCGCAGCCGTTCCCATGTGGCCACCCGCAGAAACTTCGACTGCTCCAGCTTCGTGATCAGCAGATCGGGAATCACCATCCGATAGTTGTCGTACGACGCGTCTCCCGTCCGGTTCTCGAAGGCGACAACGGCAATGGACATTCTCGCGGCAGGCCCGCGCACGCCTCTGAAGACAGCCGACTTGAACAAAACAAACGCGAGGGCGAGGAGGACGAAAATGACGGGGATTCCAAAAATAGCCCGTCGCCTGCTGATCCGGCGGCGCCCGCCTCCCGGGGAGCGCCCGCCCGAATCCACCGAAAGCTCCTTTCTCAGTCTCGAGATGTCGGCCAGCATCTCATCGGCATGCTGGTAACGCTCGGCGGGATTCTTCGCGAGCGTCTTCTTCACGATGCGCTCGAGCTCCATCGGCACGCCGCTGCGCAGCGCCGTTACCGGCTCCGGTTCCTCGTTCAAAATTGAATAGAGCGTCGCCTGCTCGTATTCACCGGGAAACGCATGCTTCCCCGTGAGCATCTCGTAGAGCACGATTCCAAGAGACCAAATGTCGGCACGTTGATCCACTTCTTTGCCGAGCGCCTGCTCGGGCGACATGTATTGCGCCGTACCGAGAGTCTTGCCCGTTTTCGTGAGTTTTCTCCCGGCGAGCTTCGCGAGACCGAAATCGACGATCTTGGCGAGACCGTCGTTCGTGACCAGAATATTGGCAGGCTTTATATCCCGGTGAATGATCCCCTGGCCGTGTGCCTTGGCGAGCCCCTGTGCCACCTGCGACGCGATATCGAGCGTCTCTTCCAGCTTGAGCGGCCCGCGTTCGATCTTCGCCTTGAGCGATTCGCCGTCGTAGCAGGCCATGGCGATGAACGTCTGGCCATCGTTCGTTTCATCGATTTCGTGGACGTTGCAAATGTTCGGATGATCGAGCGCGGAGGCGGCTCGTGCTTCCTGCACGAAGCGTTCTTTGGCCTCGTGGTCGCGCGTCAGCTCCGGCGGGAGAAACTTGAGCGCCACCATGCGACCGAGCTTCGTGTCCTCGGCCTTGTAGACGATACCCATGCCGCCTTCCCCGAGTTTTTCAAGGATGCGGTAATGAGATACCGTTTTCCCGATCATACCGTCTCCGCCGATGGGAAGGGCCCAAGGCAGCGCCGAAGGAACCTCTATACCCCTAGAAAAATCTCCTCTTCCAGAAGATGGCGACGCCGGTGAGCGAGAGCATGAGCGAGATCCCGGTCACGATGAGAAAGGCGTGCGGCGCGTTCTGAAACGGGAGCTGCACGTTCATGCCGAACGTGCTCGACACGAAGGTCGGGATCATGAAGATGATCGTGACGGAGGTGAGGAATTTCATCACGAGGGTGAGGTTGTTGTTGATGACGGAGGCGAAGGCGTCCATCATGCCGCTCAGGATGTTGCTGTAGATATTCGCCATCTCGATCCCCTGCTTGTTCTCGATGATGACGTCGTCGAGCATTTCCTTATCTTCCTCGGTCATTCTGATTCCCGTTTTCTGGAGGCGCTCCATCATGATCTCGTTCGAGCGCAGACTCGTCGTGAAGAAAACGAGGCTCTTCTCGAGATTGAGCAGTTTGATGAGCTCCACGTTCCGCATCGATTTATGGAGCTCCCCTTCGATGAAATCGGTGCGCTTGTTGATGTCCTTGAGGTAGCTCAGGAAGAGGAGCGCCGTCCTGAAGAAGATCTGGAGAAGAAAGCGTCCCCTGCTTTCGATGGAGAAGTTCTTCACCCTCCCCGTCACGAAATCGAGAAAGTTCTCGACGAACTTCGAGCATACCGTAACGATGCATTCGTCGGTGAATATGATGCCGAGCGGGAGCGTCGTGTAGGGGATGTCGACGTTATCCTTGTCGAAGTAGGGAATGCGCACGATGACGAGCGTGACGCCTTCGTCGATCTCGATCCGCGCCCGTTCATCGACGTCGAGCGGGTCGGTGAGGAAGGCGATGGGGACCCCGAGAGTCTTGCTCAGGAACTCGCACTCCGTGGCGGTCGGGTTTGCGACGCGCACCCAGCAGTCCTTCTGGATCTCGTCGGTGATCATGAGCCCGTCCGTCGAGCCCTTGAAAATGTTATACATGCCGGACCACCCCTCGCGCGCCCCTCGAGCGCCGTCCCCGCTCTCCCTGCAGGTTTTGTCTAAGCAAAGCACCGGGGCGCGACGCGCCCGTATCTGTCGAGGATTGAAGTTCCCCCATATTAATAATCGACCCGCGGTTTTTCCAAGGGATTTTTGAGGTCCTTCGTAAAATAAATCGACAAAAAGGGCCCTCCCCGACGGGAGGGCCCTTGCTTCGCTCGCGGCCGGCCCGCCCGGGCCCGCCGCCAGAATCCAGGGCCTTTACACGACGCCCTGGTCGATCATCGAGTCGGCGACCTTGATGAAGCCGGCAATGTTGGCGCCGTTCATGTAGTTGATGAACGTGCCTTCCTTGCCGTACTCCACGCACTGCTCGTGGATGGCCTTCATGATCCCGTGCAGTCTCTGGTCGACCTCTTCGCGGCTCCAGCTGAGGCGAAGGCTGTTCTGCGACATCTCGAGACCGCTCGTCGACACGCCGCCGGCGTTGGCGGCCTTGCCGAGACCGTAGAGGATCTTGGCCTCGAGATAGAGCTCGATCGCTTCCGGGGTGCTCGGCATGTTCGCGCCTTCGGAGACGCAGAAGCAGCCGTTCTTCAGGAGCGTCTTTGCGTCGTTCCCGTCGACCTCGTTCTGGGTCGCGCACGGGAGCGCCACGTCGCACTTGATGTGCCAGGGACGCTTGCCCTCGAAGTACTGGGCCTTTGCGTACTTCTTGGTGTATTCGCTGATGCGCCCGCGAGTCACGTTCTTGAGATCCATGACGTACGCGAGCTTCTCCGCGTCGATGCCGGCCGGATCGTAGATCGTGCCGTTCGAGTCGGAGAGGGTAACGCACTTCGCGCCGAGATGGTTGCACTTCTCGACGGCGTACTGGGCGACGTTGCCCGAGCCGGAGACCGTCACGGTCTTGCCCTTGATCGAGTCGCCGCGGGTCTTGAGCATCTCTTCGGCGAAGTAGACCGTGCCGTAGCCCGTGGCCTCGGGACGGATGAGGCTTCCGCCCCACTTGCGACCCTTGCCCGTGAGAACGCCCGTGAACTCGTTCCGCAGCTTCTTGTACATCCCGAAGAGGTAACCGATCTCGCGTCCGCCCACGCCGATGTCACCGGCCGGGACGTCCGTGTCGGGGCCGATATGGCGGAAGAGCTCGCTCATGAACGACTGGCAGAACGCCATGACCTCGTTATCGCTCTTGCCCTTCGGATCGAAATCGCTCCCGCCCTTGCCGCCGCCCATGGGGAGCGTCGTCAGCGAGTTCTTGAACACCTGCTCGAAGGCGAGGAACTTGAGGATGCCGAGGTTGACGCTCGGATGGAAGCGCAGGCCGCCCTTGTAGGGGCCGATGGCGCTGTTCATCTCGATGCGGAATCCCCTGTTGACCTGGATCTCCCCCTTGTCGTCCACCCAGGGCACACGGAACATGATCACGCGCTCGGGCTCGACGATCCTCTCGAGGATCTGGTGCTTCTGATATTTGGGGTTTTTCTTGATGAAGGGCATGAGAGAGTTGACGACCTCGAATACGGCCTGATGAAACTCGGGCTGATTCGGATCGCGCGCCTTTACCTTCTCCATGAAGGCGCTGACGGGATCTGCTGGCATACTCGCCTCCTTTTCAGGGAACCCCTGAAGATGAAAAACGCCCTTTCGGGCACACCTGAAAGCTAATGCAAAACGGCGGAACCTGGCCGGTTTTAGGCTTGAAAATAATATAATTCCGGTGCCCGGGGTGTCAAGCCGATTTTGTCGATTCCTGATTTTTTTCCTTAAAATTCATTTGAACCCGGCGTTTCTTGGGCTATACTATGGACTAATATTGAGGTTTTTCTGGAGGTGCTCGAATGATTATCGGCGTTCCGAAAGAGATCAAGAAGGCCGAGTACCGGGTCAGTCTGCTCCCGGTCGGAGCCGAAACCCTGCGCAAGCATGGACATAAGGTGCTCGTCGAGAAAGGCGCCGGCGTCGGGAGCGGTTTTCCCGACTCCGATTACCGCGCGGCGGGCGCGACGATCATCCCCTCGGCCAAGGAGATTTTCCGCAAGTCCGACATGATCGTCAAGGTCAAGGAGCCCCAGCCGGTCGAGATCAAGATGATCCGCAAGGATCAGGTCGTGTTCACCTACTTCCATTTCGCCTCCAGCAAGCCTCTCACCAACGGCATGCTCAAGTCCGGCGCCGTCTGTATCGCATACGAAACGATGGACAAGAACGGTTCACTCCCGCTCCTTATCCCCATGAGCGAGGTCGCGGGGCGCATGGCGATCCAGGAGGGGGCCAAGTATCTCGAGCGTCCGACCGGGGGCAGGGGCATTCTTCTCGGCGGCGTGCCGGGCGTGGAGCCCGCGCAGGTGGTCATTCTCGGCGGTGGGGTCGTCGGCACGCACGCGGCGAAGATGGCGGCCGGCCTCGGGGCGAAGGTCACGATCCTCGACATCAGCCTCGACAGGCTCCGCTACCTGAGCGACATCCTTCCGGCGAACGTCACCGTTCTCATGTCGAACACGGCGAACATCCGCAAGATGGTGGCCGAGGCCGATCTCCTCGTCGGCGCGGTCCTCATCCCGGGCGCCAAGGCGCCGCGCCTCGTCACGAGGCCGATGCTCAAGCTCATGAAGAAGGGCTCCGTCATCGTCGACGTCGCGGTCGACCAGGGCGGCTGCATCGAGACGATTCACGCGACGTACCACACGAACCCGATCTACATCATCGACGGGGTCGTCCACTACGGCGTCGCGAACATGCCGGGCGCCGTGTGCAGGACCTCCACCATGGCGCTCACGAACGCGACGCTCCCCTACGCGATCGAGATCGCGGACAAGGGGTACGTGAAGGCCGCGCGCGCGAACAGGACGATCTGGACCGGCATCAACATGCTCAAGGGAAGGATCACCGACGAGGCGGTCGCGAAGGCGTTCCGCATGAAGTACACGCCGCTCGAGACGGTGCTGCCCAAGAAGTAGCCGTCGGCCGGCTGCCGCGGACGATCAGCGCGTGCTCTCGAGCGCTTCGAGCATTTGCCCGAGCACCGTATCATCGGGGGCTATCTCGAGGCCGGCCTTGACCCACTTCATGGCCTCGTCCTTCTTTCCCTCGAAGAACGCGGCCTGGGAAAGGGCCTTGCACGCGATCACCTTATCGTCGGGCTGCCCGGAGGAAAAAGCTTCGAGATAGAGCCTTTTCGCTTCCTCGCGCCGTCCCAGACCGTCGAGGGCGGAGGCATATTCGATCGCGAGCCGCGGGTACCGCGGATTGAGGGCGTAGGCCCGCGCGTAGATGCCGGCCGCTTGCTGGAAGTCGTTCTTCATCAGGAGAATCCGCGCGTAGTTGATCATCGACACGTCTCGAGTGGGATCGAGACGGTAAGCGTTGGCGTACGCCTCGGCGGCCTTCGCCTCGTTGCCGGAGTTCATGTAGCGGTTGCCGAGAAACGTATACACGGCGCCGCGGTTGGGCTTCATGATCGTCCTGTTCGAAACGCCGAAGAAGATGACGGCCGCGACGGCGACCATGAGCGCCGCGTACTTCATCCGTTTCTCCGAGATCTCCCGCGCGGCCCATGCGATGAAATAGGCGGCGAGGAGAATCACGACCGGAACGACGGGTAGGCGATACCGGGAGTTGGCGTAGAAAAGGAGAACGGAGAGGGTCGCCGTGACGAGAAAGAGGCACACGATGCTCCGGTTCCTCCCGCTTCGCAGGAGAACGACGAGCCCCGCCAGTCCGAGCGGTCCGATCACGGAGAACGGGATGAAGGGGAGCTTGAACAGAGGCAGGGAATCCTGGAAGAAAAGAACCTCCGGCATATCGTGGACTTCGATCTTGTTCCAGAACAGAACGAGCTTGCGCCCGAGGAGAAGCAGCCAGCCCGCCGGATCGCGCTCGATACTCCCCAGGGCCTTCCGCATGTAGTAGTCTGACGTCTCCGCGTCCGTCATCCCCCGCCCCGTCTCCCGCTCGGCCTTGGCCCGCGCGTCCGCGATGAGCCCGCGCATCTCCCCCCGCATATCGTCGGGAGGCTGATAGACCCCCAAAGTCCCGGGCCTGTTGCCGATGTAGAAGTTGATTCCCCCGTGCGCGGTCACCGGAACGAATTCGCCGGTGTTCCTCGCGTTGTAGATCGTCGGGGGCCCGAGAAAGAGCGCCGCCGAGACGGCGAACCCGAGTACCGGCGCAAGCCACGCCCGCTTGTGCCGGTTTCGCGCGAGGAGCCAGACGGGTATGCCCGCGACGAGGGGAAGGAAGAGGTTCGGTCTTCCGAGCGCGCCCGCCCCGCACATCGCGCCGAGGAGACCCCCGCCGAGCCAGGCCGGCACCCGCTTCGAACCGACACGCAGCGCACGCTCGCCGCGCAGATCCTCGTCCATCGCGAGGGCCAGGGCGAACGAGGCGGTGAGAAAGAATATCTCGAGCGTCGTTCCGAGGAGCATCCCCTCGTAGAGGACGAACTGCGGATAGAGCACCGCCATCGACATGGCGACGAATGCCACCGTGTTCCCTGGAGGTTTTCCTTTCCGTCGGCCCTCGGCGAACCTCGTCCCCGCGACGTAGACGAGCGCGATGGTCGCGAGCCCCAAGAACGCCTGCACGATCCGCGGCGCGAGCAGACCGTCCCCGAAGAACCTGAACACGGCGGCGAGAAAAAACGGGTAGAGGGGATTGAACGTGAGCGCGCCCCGGGGAAGACCCGCCCCCCCCTGGATATCGATCGCGAGATCGCGGTAGAACTCCGAGTCAATGGAGAGCTCATTGCCGAACTCGGAAGAGGCGAGCTGCACGAGCAATGCCACACGAATGGCGAGCGCCACAATCATGATCGCAGCGAAGACGACTGCGGGGCGCGCGAACCTTCTCCGCGGCGCGGCCCTGTTCATGCACGTTCCTCCTGCTCAGGAAGAGTGGGGACGCGGGGGCTCTGCCTCGCGTTGCCCCGCGGTCGGCACTACTCGCCGTTCTGAAAATGGCCGTCTCATCTCTTCAGCAGCGCCGCGATCTCCCGCACCGCCTGTTCGATCCCGACGAACATCGCCCGCGAGATGATGCTGTGCCCGATATTGAGCTCCTCGATCTCCTGGATCTCGACGATCGGCCGGACGTTGTGGTACGTGAGCCCGTGCCCCGCATGCACCTTGAGCCCGTGCTTGGCCGTCGAGGATGCGGCGTCCCGGATCGCCCGCAATGTCCGCTCGACCTCGGTCCGCCCCGCGTTCGCATACTCCCCCGTGTGGATCTCGACCGCGTCGAAACCGAGCTTCGCCGCCTCCTTGATCTGCGCGAGGTCGGGGTTGAGGAACACGGCCACCTTGATGCCCCCCTCCTTGAGCGCGCGGAGGATGGGCGCCGCCTTGTCGTTCACCCGGAGAAGGTCGAGGCCGCCCTCCGTCGTCACTTCTTCGCGCTTCTCCGGCACGAGCGTCACCGAATCGGGACGCAGCGCGAGCGCGATCTCCTGCATCTCGGTCGTCGCGGCCATCTCCATGTTCACGCGCGTCTGCGCGAGCTCGCTGATGAGGCGGGCGTCGCGGTTCTGGATGTGCCGCCGGTCCTCCCGCAGGTGAAACGTGATCTGGTCGGCGCCACCGTGCTCCGCCACCATCGCGGCGGTCACCGGGTCGGGCTCCGTCGTTTTTCTCGCCTCGCGGAGCGTCGCCACGTGGTCGATATTGACCCCAAGCCTGATTGTGCTCAAAGCCGCTCTCCTTCCGCCATCGCCAGGTTGTGTTTCGCGATCATCCGGGAGATCGTGATAAAATCGACCCCCTCCTTCCGCGCTTCGTCGATCATCCAGCGCAGATCGTCGAGGGATTTGCTCTTCACGTGTATGATGCCGATCGCCGATCCCTTCCGCGCCGCGATCGAGAGGAGCTTCCGCATGTTCTCGCGCGTGTCTCCCTCGCCGCCGTCCATAAAGAGCTCGTTCGCCGCCTCGCTCGCACCGACCTCCTTCGCGATCTCCCGCGCGACCGAGTGCGGCGTCGTCATGCTGTCGAAGAAATAGAGCCCGCGTTCCTTGCAGAAACGCAGTAACGTCTCCATGACCGTGCGGTTCGCGGTCGCTTTCGACCCCATGTGGTTGTTGATTCCAACCGCCCCCGGGGTCGTCTCGAGCGCCTTGGCGACGGCCCTCTCGATCTCTTTGGGCTTCATCGATACCCGGATGAGCGGGATCTCGCCGCTGTCCCAGCCCTCCTTCTCGGCCTCCATCGGAAGATGGCAGAGAACGTCTTTTCCCGCCTCGGCGGCCTCCCGGCAAATCCGCTCCGAATGCTTGAGGCCAGGAATCACCGAGATCGTGAATGGTATGTCGAGCTCGAGGAACTCCTTCACGAGGAAATTGTCGAAGAAACCGAAGTCGTCGACGCAGATGGCGACGACGGTCGCGGGGCGCTCGTCGTTTTGCGCCTGGCGCTCGCGCTCGGAGCCCTTCCTGATAATGCACCGGTGCGTGACGAGGCGCCTCGTGCCCAGCTCCATCGTGATGATGGTGCCGTCCTTTCCCTCGCGGCAGGCGCGCACCCGTGCCCCCATCGCGCGGACGCTCTTTGATATTGCGGCGTTGATCTGGACGAGGGAGGCGTCGCTCGGCGTCTCGGCGCGGACGATCGTGACGGGGTGCCCCGAGCCGGGTTCGTTCTCGCTTCCGATCTTCATATGGGCCGCCGTTACGCCGTAGCGCCTGAGCGCCTTGACGATACGCTTTCCCATATCGCCCTGTACGTAGGCGAAACGGCTGCCGACCCCGGCATCGAGAAGGAAAACGCTGCCGCTCTCCGTTTTGAAATAGCGATAGAGCCCGAGCGCGGCGATGAAGACGAGGCAGAGAACGCCCGCGAAGACCTTCAGGCGCGACGAGCTGCGAGCTTTGCTTTTTGCCATACCGCTCTTGCCCCCGGCGACGCACATATCCCCGGCGCCGACAATGCGAGCGAATATACTATAGGCGGGACGCTGCGGTAAAGTCAAGGAACCCAAAAGAAAAGCCCCCTCATCGAGGGGGCTTTCGTATCGCACGAACACGCGGCGCTTAGCCTTGCTACTGCTTGATGTCGTCGGCGCGGCGCAGGCGGTAGTATGTTGTCCCGTCCTTCGGCACGCCCACGACGGTGAGCGTCACCAGATCGTTTCCCATCAATATCGAGGTCCCGCCGGCGAACTCCACCGTGATGGAATATTCTCTCGTGGTCTGCCAGCAGTCCTCGCAGGGATTCCCTTCGAATTCGGTTATCTGGATCCAAGGGGCATTCTGGATAGCGAGATCGAGCTTGTCGATGTTCTTCAGGGGATCGGGGTACTGATGCTCGGCGGCGAGGAATAAATTCCGATGCGTTGTGATCTCCTCGTCCCTGGTATTGAACTCCTTCATCCCGCCCTGCACGTCCAGATCCTGGTTGTGCCATTCGTACTGATCGTGCAGCAGCTCCATGTAGCGATTGAGGTTGTGCTTTTTATAGCACTGGACGAGGTTGTACGGCACATCCTCCTTGTTCTTCAAGTCCCGGTACAGCGGCGGTGCGGGTTTCGGCTTCGTCGAATCGGAGCAGCCGAAGACCGACAACGCCGTGACGAAAAGACCGAGCGCCGCGAGTCTCCCGATGGCACGCGCTTTCATATTGTTCCCTCCCCTATGAAGACATTTTATTATAGCTCATCGGGCCGGGAAAATCAAGCCGGGGCAAAAGAAAAGCCCCCTCATCGAGGGGGCTTTCGTATCGCACGAACACGCGCCGCGTAGCCTTGCTACTGCTTGATGTCGTCGGCGCGGCGCAGCCGGTAATACGTCGTCCCGTCCTTCTGTATGGGAACGACGGTGAGCATCACCAGATCGTTTCCCACCAAGGTCGAGGTCCCGCCGGCGAACTCCACCGTGATGAAGTATATTCTCGTGGTCGTCCAGCAGTCCTCGCACGGATTCCCTTCAAACTCGGTTATCTGGGTCCAAGGGGCCTCCTCGATAACGAGATCGAGCTTATCAATATTCAAGCTCGGATCCTCGGTGTACTGATGATTGGCGGCCCGGAAGAATTTCTCATGCGTGGCGATCTCTTCGTCCCTGGTATTGAACTCCTTCATCCCGCCCTGCACGTCCAGATCCTGGTTGTGCCATTCGTACTGATCGTGCAGCAGCTCCATGTAGCGATTGAGGTTGTGCTCTTTATAGCACTGGACGAAGTTGTAGGGTACATCATCCTTGTTCTTCAAATCCCGGTACACGGGAACCGGCTTGTCCTTCGGAGGCACTTCCGTTGGGGTTAGAATACACCCCGCGAAGCCGATCACCGCGAAAGCTATCAAAACGCAGAATACATATTTCATTTTGATTCCTGACATATACAATCCTCCTCGACGAATACTAACATATCCGTCAGAAATATTCAAGAGCAAATTCCGTTCCGATATATCTGATTCTTGGCCGTTTTATACGGCCACATCAAGCTATCATTGCCTCAACGTTCCCCTTAAGTATCCGGAAGTGGGGTTTGTTCCGCTGGCCTCGAGATCCCTCCACTCGCCCATTACCCACCCCTGTGTACCCTGTACAAGCGTGAACCGCGCAATTCCTGCATAGACCTCCTTGGGAGCGCCCGCGGTGGGCTCGAGGGTCATTTCGTACTCCCCCTCGAGAACGACCTTGTTCACCTGTTCGATCTTCGAGGTGAAATTGCCGTTTTCGTCGCCGAAACGAAGGATCCGCGCACCGACGTAGAGCGTCTTGATCCTTCTCAGCCACTCGCTTTCCACCGCCTTAGTCCAGTTCGCGAACTTCTCGGGGCCGATACTGATGGCATCCACTTCGGTCGGAATGAATGTGAATGCCGCATCATCGAGGCTCCGCTGGTAGTTCGAGTCGACGTTCGAGGCGAAGCCGGTCGAGAGATTTCGAAGCACATTCCCGAATACGTAGGGTGTGACCCACGGATACTTATCAGTCCCGCTCGGCTTTTCCGCCGTGCGCGGCTCGAAGAGGCATCCGTTTGAGACGACCATCACGAGAATCAAGAGCCCCACGGCGTACGCACTTCGCATTGTCATCGTCCTCCTAGAACTTGAGCGTTATCGTCGAGTTGGCCTCGACGTATTCCCTTTTCTCGGGCGTTACGTACGGCCCGTAGTATCTCACGTAAGAGACGTCGAGATCGATATCGCCGTATTTCCCGAACTTCTTCGTTCTCCTGAATCCGGCTACCATGCCCCCCGACTCGAACGTGGTCGTGGAGACCACGATCTTGCGGCCCTCTCTCGCGCCGAAGACCCGGCTTTGTTGGATCTTGAAATCGCTCTGGATCCGCATTTCGAATTCGGGGTTCACCGTATACCTGACGTCGAAGTCCAGGGTATTCTCGCGGGTATCGTTCGTGGGGCTGTATCGCTTTCCCCCCTCGCGCATGAGATAGCTCCCCGTATCCCTCATGAGGTATCCGTGCCTGATGCCGAGCCTGAGCGCGGAGAATGGCACGAAATCGGCCCGCGTATTCAGCATCGTGGTTCTGTTCAGGTAGTCTTTGTCGTCGGTGAAGACAAAATCGGTGTATTCGATCTTGAGGATGTAATCCTGGGCGATCGAGACCCAGTTCGCGGGGTGGACCGTGATCGTCGGGCCCACCTGATATTTGTAGTCGACCCGGTTGTCCCGCGAGAGCGTGCTGTCGATGTTGATCGTTTCGTACCGGTCGACCGTCATTTTCACGTCGGCCGACACCCTCCTGTAGGGCGCCTTGAAACCGAGATCGCCGCGATAGTAGAGATAATCGGCGTCGCGCGGGTTATTATCCTGCTTCAGATAAAATCGCTGCTTGAGGGCTCCCGAGCCGCTCGCGCTGAACGAGATGGAATCCCCGACCATCTGATTGAGCCCCATTCCAACGATGTGCTCGCGCTCCCGAAAGCTCGAGAGAGAGACCGGCCCGTAATCCGAGACGTCGTCCCTCGTGGAAACGGTGAACTTCACAAAGCCGTTCCGCGTGTACCGGTAGTTCACCGACGAATTGAGTGAATTGCTCTCGCTGTTATTGGAGAGCCGCGTATCCACCTTGTACTTCTGATCCTGGATCTCGTGTGAGAACTTGAAATCTACGAAAAGAAACGAGAAAGGCCTGAGGAGAGAGCTGATGGCCAGCTCCTCCACTTTGTTCCTTGTCTCCTCCCGCTTCGCCTTCGTCGGGTCGTTGAGGACCTCGTAGGTGTTGCCGAGGGGGGGCATGACCTTGCGGTCGATGCCGCGGTATACGCTGTACGCGACGTCGAGGGTTTTTGCCTCTCCTTCGCCGTAGCTCAAACCTGCGTTCAGCGTGTCCGCGTTGCTCCGCAGGGGTCCGAAACGCGCCTTTCCGATGTCGCTCGTCTCGCGCTTCCTGCTCGTTCCTCCCCCGCCTCTCACATGGAGGGAATCGAGTAATACGTAATGGAGCGCCCCGCTCGCGCTCCCCGAGAGGGCTCGGTCGAACTTGAAATCGTTCATCCCCTTGCGGGCACCCGCCGTGAGCGCCAGTCGCGACGCCGCGGCCTTGAGAATGGGTTTCGTCAGGGCGAACTTGCCGCCGGCGTCCTCGTTGTCGAAAACGATGTCCTGACCGAACCGGCCGAGACCGAGGGACTTGCTCTTGCGGTATCTCTCGCCGATGTTGAGATTCAGCGTGTACAAACCGGGGTGCATCGTGGCCGCAGAGTTCTCGAAGCTCTCGGAAAGGTCTTGCAGGTTCCGCTGGCGGTAGCTCCTTTGCTCGATGCTCAGACTATTCGTGAGCTTCCACCCTCCGCCCAAAATGGTCTCGATGTCAATCCGGCTCCCGAGGCTGACGTCGATATCCGTGCTCGTGACATAGGATGTGCTCACGGGGACGAAGCGGTCGACCGCCTTGGCCGTATCGGCCGGGGCGGTCGCGGTCGTATCGCCGCGAGATGCGCCGGCACTCGGCGCGGAGCTCCAGAAGACCTGGAGCGCGATGAACAGCGATAGACCAACGACGCCGATGCTCGTTCTCATCAAAGCCCTTCCATCCGCTGGGAAGCCGCAAAAAGGCTGAGCCAGCCTTCGAGCGAGACCTCCTCGGGACGCATACCGAAGTCGATTCCCGAGAGTTCGCCCAACCATTCCCACTCTTTAGCAGTTTTTGCGCCTAAGAACTCTCCCAGGATGTTCCGGAGCTTTTTTCTTCGATGAGAAAAGCATCCTTTGAGAAAGAGAAGAAACGCCTCCCTGTCTTTCGGCCCTCCCCCGGAAACGTGCGGCACGAACCTGAGCACGACACTCTCTACTCTTGGGGGCGGCGTGAAGGAGCCGGGGCGGACCTTGCGTACCCTTTCTATTATAAAGTACGCCTGGAGAAAAATCGACAGAATACCGCAATTTCTTTCACCCGGCCTGGCGAGAATCCGCTCGCCAACCTCCCGCTGCACCATAAACACCGCCTCGCGCAACATCCGCCAGCGCACGAGATCGATGAGGATGGTGCTCGTGAGATTGTAGGGGATGTTCCCCGCGAGCTTGTAGCTCGACCTGCCCCGCTCGGCGGCCTCGACGTCGAAGTCCACCGCGCGGATGTCGGCGTGACGGAGCTCCACGTTACTCGAGGAGGCGAGCTTCTCGCGGAGGAGCTCCACGAGCGGCTCGTCGATTTCGTAGGCGACGACCGTGGCGCCGCTCCGGACGAGGGGGATCGTGAGGGCGCCCCGCCCGGGGCCGATCTCGAAAACGAGGTCCTCCGGCGCGGGAGACAGGGCGGCCGCGATGCTTTTCGCGACCGTTTCCGCCGTGAGAAAGTTCTGCCCGAGGCTCCTTTTCGCATGGAGCATGCCGGTCATTCCTTTGGCGCGAACGTGGACCAAGGTCCCGGAATCATTCGTCGCGCCGCGTCAGATGATACCGTCTCACACGGAATCGCGCCCGGGGAATCTCGGCGATGAGCGCCCGGCTCGCCTCGATGTTCACCCCGGGATAGTCGAGCACCGTCACGGTGCACTCCATGCGGGAAGCCGCCGCGCGCTTGATAAAATCCATGACGGCGTCAAACGCTTTCGCGCCCGCGTCGGGACGACAGAGGCGTACGTATGACTGCCGGTCGTGCGCGTTGAGGCTGATCGAGACGCCGTCGAAGACCCGGGCGAGCTCGGGTACGACGTCGCGCTTGTTGATCATGGTGCCGTGGCCGTTCGTGTCGAGCCTGAGCGGGAGCGCGAGCTTTCTCAGCGCCTCGGCCGCTTTGAGGACGTCCGCCACCCTGCACGTCGGCTCGCCGTATCCGCAGAAGACGATTTCCTTGCACCGGCCCGCCTTCGCGAGCGCCGTCGCCGCGTCGATCATCTCGGACACCGTGGGGTCGGCGGCGAGGTTGAGATTGTATCCGTAGAAGAAATTATCGCGCCGCGACCGCAGGCAGAAGGTGCAGTCGTTCGTGCAGGCGCGTGTGACGTTGATATAGATGTTCCCCTTGAGCGCGTACGCGACGGACGGCGGGACTCTTCCGTCGCGGTGGAGGAGCCGCCGGTAGTTGACCTCGGCGGCGCGCTCGATATCGGCCGGCTCGACGCCCCGGATCGCGGCGAGCCTGTCCCGCACGATCGCCACGTACGCGGGCTCGTTGCGCTTCCCGCGGTAGGGATCCGGCGGGAGGTACGGACAGTCGGTCTCGAGGACGAACGCCGACGACGGCAGCCGAGCCGCCATTTCGGGAAGCTTCGAATTCCGGTACGTGAGCGTTCCGCCGATGCCGATGAGAAACCCGAGCTCGAGCACCCGCATCGCCTCGTCGACGCCCCCCGCAAACGCATGAAAGATCCCGCCGACCTCCGAGGCGCCCTCCTCGCGGAGGATCGCGACCACGTCGGGGAACGCCTCGCGCGAATGGACGATGATCGGCTTCTTGAAAGAGCGCGCGATGCCGATCTGCCGTCTGAACACGTCGCGCTGCGTCTTCCGCGGCGAAAGGTCGCGGTAGTAATCGAGCCCCATCTCGCCGGCGGCGATGATTTTCTGCGCGCCGAACGCCGCCCGGACCTTCTTCTCGAGTCCGTCGTTCCAGCACGTGGCGTCGTGCGGATGGATGCCGGCGGCGCCGTAGACCTCCGGGTACCTCCCGGTGAGCGCGATCGTGTCGTCGATGGACCGCGCGTCATAGCAAACCTGCAGCATCTCGCCGACGCCGGTCGCGCGGGCGCGCGATACGACCCCGTCGAGGTCGTCCGCGAACTGATGCATATTGAGATGAACGTGGGAGTCGACGAGCATGGGCGCATCAACCCTTCAGGAGATCGCCGCTATCCGCCTTGATGCGCGGGAAGAGGGGCGCCGGCTGTGCGAGACCGCTCGCGCCGGCCGTCCGCTCGGGAAGATCGTCCATCGTGAGCCGCCCCGCGCCGAGCTGGGCGAGCATCTCCGCCATCTTCCCCGGCATGAACGGGGCGAGCACGACGCCCGACGCGCGGAGCACCGCCAGCAGCTCGCGGAATATCTCCTCGAGCTCGCTTCTTTTCGCGGGATCCTTCGCGAGATCCCACGGGCGCTTCTCCTCGATGAAACGGTTCGCCCGCTGGATGACCGACCAGTAGGCCCCGAGCGCCCGGGAAAACTCCATTCGGTCCATGTGCGCGCGGTAGGCCTCGAGCGATCTCGCGAGCTCGCGATTGAGCTCGTGACCGTCTCCGAGCGGCTTCGCCTCGACCGCGCCGCCGAGGTACTTCGAGATCATCGTAACGGTGCGGCTGAAGAGGTTTCCGATGTCGTTCGCGAGATCGGCGTTGTAGCGATTGAGGAACACCTCCACGGTGATGTCCCCGTCGCGGTCGAAGGGCACCTCGCGCAGCAGCAGGTACCGCACCGCGTCGGCGCCGAAGACCTCCGTCATTCTCAACGGGTCGATGATGTTTCCGCGCGTCTTCGACATCTTCTCGCCGGCGAGCGAGATGAACCCGTGCGCGAAGACCGAGCGCGGCGGCTCGACTCCTCCCGCCATGAGCATCGCAGGCCATATGATGCAGTGAAAGCGCGTGATGTCCTTGCCGATCACGTGCACGTCGGCGGGCCAGTAGCGATCGAACAATGTCGCGTCGGCGCCGCCGAAGCCGAGCGCGGAGATGTAGTTCGTCAGCGCGTCGAACCACACGTAGATCACGTGCGACTCGTCGATCGGGAGCGGGATGCCCCACACCTTGCCGGACCGCGATATCGAGACGTCCTCGAGCCCCCCCTTGACGACGTTCGCGACCTCGTTCAGGCGGATCTGCGGCCGCACGAATCCGGGGTTGCGTTCGAAGTGCTTGAGGAGCGGCTCCTGGAACCGCGAGAGGGCGAAGAAGTAGTTCTCCTCGCTGATGTGCTTCGGCGCCTGCTTGTGCCTCGGACAGAGGCCGCCCTCGAGATCCTTCTCGACGATGAACTCCTCGCACGATTCGCAATAAAAGCCCTCGTATTTCCCTTTGAAAATGAATCCATTCTCGTGAATCCGCCTGAAGAGCTCCCGCACGCTCCGCACGTGCCGCTCTTCCGTCGTATGGATAAAATCGTCGTACGCAATGTCGAGCGCCTTCCACGTTCCCTGGAACTCTTTGGACATCATCCGGCAGTACTCGAGGGGATCGAGCCCGCGGCCGCGCGCCTCGCGCTCGACGTTGGTGCTGTGCTCGTCGTTCCCCATGAGGAAATGAACGTCGTAGCCGCAGAGGCGCTTGTAGCGCGCCATGCAGTCGGCGCCGATCTTCTCGTACGCGGTGCCGAGATGCGGCTTCTGGTTCACGTAATCGATCGCCGTCGTTATGTAGAATCTTTTCCCGTTCATCGAGCCCCCGACGGCGGTGTCCCCTCGTGCGTGTCCTTCTTCGCGGCGCCGGGTTCCTTGCGGAGCTCCTCCTGCAGGACCTCGAGCTTGACCTCGACCTGGTTTTTCTCCGCGTCGCTCAGGATAACGGTCCGTTTGAATATATCGACCTTCTCGATCCGGTGCTCGCCGCCGAAGACCCGGATCTTGCTCCCGATCTTCGGGATTTCCTTCGTGAGATCCTTGTAGTACTCGAGCTCGTAATCGAGGCAGCACATGAGCCGGCCGCACGCCCCCGATATCTTGGACGGCGTGAGCGGAAGGTTCTGATCCTTCGCCATTTTGAGGGTCACGGGCTCGAAGTCCTTGAGAAACGTCGCGCAGCAGAGGCGCCGCCCGCACATCCCCATCCCGTCGAAGCGCCGCGCCTCGTCGCGCACGCCGATCTGCCTCAAATCGATGCGCGTCCGGAAGACCGCCGCGAGATCCTTCACGAGCTCGCGGAAATCGATCCTTCCCTCGGACGTGAAGTAAAAGGTGACCTTGTTTCCGTCGAACTGATACTCGACGTCGACGAGCTTCATCGGAAGCTTGTGCTCGGCGACCTTCTGCTGGCACACGCCGAGCGCCTCGGACTCCTTCGAGCGCATCTCGTTCAAATGCTCGATATCCTTGTCGGTCGCGTGGCGGAGGATCTCTTTCATGTCCGTTTCGACCTCGTTCGGCTCCGCGCGCGTAATCGATATGATCTGCCCCATATCCTCGCCCCGGTCCGCCTGGACGACGCAGTAGTTCCCCGTCCGCAGGTACAGGGCCTTCACATTCCTGTAGAATTCCTTTCGCTGCGCCTTGAATTGCACTTCTATTACTTCCATAGCCCTCAATCTAATACCACGTGCCGATCAAATCAAGAAGCAGTTGTGAGAGCGTCAGTTCCGCGTCCGCATTCCGGCGGAGGCTCTCGATCGAAGAGAGTATCTTCCTGATGTCGGCCTCGAGGTTGCGGCCGGCCGTCGCGGCGAGCCTCTCGGCCCCAAGGGACTCCTCGAGAATGCCCCGCTCGGCGTCCCCGAGGCGGCCGTCGCGATTCCTGATGAAGAGCCCGAACAGCCCCGCGGATTCCTCGAGGAGCTCGACCACCTCCTCGCGCGCGTACCTCATGCTGAGCGCTTCCGCCTCGGCGAGAAGCTCCTTTCCCTTCCCGTCGATGACGAGCCTCACGACCCCCGCCGCGTCCTTCCAGAGCGTGAGAAAACGCTCGTCGAGGAGCTTTATGCCGCGGCGGAGATTCCCCCGGGCGAGCGCCGCGATGCGGCGCGCCTCGACCCCCTCGACCGAGTAGAATTTCCCGAGAAATCCCGCGATCGAGCCGGCATCGAGCGGATCGAAGCGAACCTCGGTGCAGCGCGAGAGAATGGTCGGAAGAAGCCGGTCGGGAAAATCCGTCACGAGGATGATGACGGCCGAGGCCGGGGGCTCCTCGAGAAGCTTGAGGAGCGCGTTTTGCGCCTCGACGGTCGCGAGGTGCGCTTCGAAGAGCGCGATCACGGTTCGCCGCCCCTCGAACGGGCGCTTGGAGAGCGCCCCGGTGATGTGCCGTACCACGTCGATTCCGATGCTCCGGGCGCGGTTTCCGAACTCGCCGTAGTTGAAAAAGTCCCCACGCCTGCTCTCGATGACTTCCGGCAGCTCCTCCTCCATCTCGCCGTGGGGGACCGGATAGATGACGTGGACGTCGGGGTGCTCGAGCATCCGCACCTTCGCGCAGGCGGAACAGCGTCCGGTGTCGCCGCTGCATGCGGCTCCCGGACCGGCGCCCTCGCAGTTGAGCCGTGCGGCGAGCGAGATCGCCATGAGCTCCTTGCCCGCCCCCTCGGGGCCGGCGAAGATCAGGGACGACGGGAGCTTTCCCGAAGAGGCGAGGCCGTCGAGGACCGGCCAGACGCGCGTCTGCGCCTTCGCGATCGCTTCGGCTGCAGCAAGAATATCTATGATCGACCTGCCTTGCCGTGCCGCCCGCGCCCCGGGCGGCCCTGCTATCTCTTGAGCCAATCCGCCGGATCGAGCGCCTTTTTCGATTTCCGGATTTCGAAATGAAACGGACTCGCCGAATCCGCCGCCCCGCCGACCTCGGCAATGACGTCTCCCGAGCCCACCATCGCCCCCTGCTTTACGAGGATCTTCGATGTATGCATGTAAATCGTGTAGTATCCCTGGCCGTGCGCGATAACGACGCAGTTGCCGACGCCGGGAATGAGGTTCGCGAAATCGATCTTCCCCCGGGCGACCGCGCGGACGGGGGAACCGGCGCGCGCGTCAAAATCGACGCCCGAATTGAACGTGACCGTTCCGAACTCGGGATGCTTCGATTCCCCGAAGCCGCGCACAGGGCTCCCCGCCACGGGGGGAAGCATGCGTCCCCTGAGCGCGGCGAAGTCCTTCTCGGCGTTCGCCTCCCACGCCTCGGGCGCTCCGCCGGTGCGCTCCTTCTCGAGCCCATCGATAATGGACTGGAGCTCCCGCTCCGCCCGCGCGAGCTGGTCGATTCTCTTCTGGTATCTTCCCTTGCTCGTCTTGAGCTCGGCGAGCGTGCTCTTGCGTTTCCGCTCGTTCGCATTGAGGCGGGCGAGCTCCCGTTCCTTCTCCCGCCGCGCCGCGCTCACCTGGGCGAGCGCCTCGGTGATATTCGCCTCCCGGCGCGCGATGCCCGTCTTGCGCTGGCGGACCTCTTCGACGAGGTTCGCGTCACGCTCGGCGATAGCCGAGAGAAACTTGTAGCGCTGGAGCAGATCCCCGAAATCGGTCGCCTGGAGGAGCTCCTGCCACTGGTGCTGCGAGCCTTCCAGGTACATCTGCCGCAAACGCTTCGAGAGAATGGCGCGCCGCCGCGCAAAGACCTTCTCGCTGTAATCGAGATCGCGCCGCAGGGCTTCGACCTGCTCGCCGAGCATGCCTTCCTTCTCCGAGAGCCCCGCCAGCAGCCGCTTCGTGAGCTTCTCGTCCTTATCGAGCCTCGCGATGTAATCCGTGATGTCCTTTTCCTTTTTCTCCACCTCTTCGATCTTCTTGCGGTGCTCGGCGATCTCCTGGCGCAGCCCCCGCAGCTCGGCGTCCTTCGCTCTCAGCCGCTCGTCGAGATCGCCTTGCTGCTCCTGCGCACCCGCCGCGCCGCTCATGATACAGAGCAGCGCGAAGGCGGCGGCGAGCATTCTTCGGGCACCATTGAGGAACATGTTCATCTCACGATTCGAAACCGTCAGACTTTGAGGAAACGCCGCATCGCCCCGTAGCTCCCGACCGCGCCGAGCAGGACGCAGAAAGCGACGAAGGCCCCGAGCACCTCGCCCCGCAGAAACAGGACCCCCGGCAGGTATCGCTTCGCGAACAGGTGGATCAACGCGAGGAGCCCGACCGCAAGGAGCGAAGCGACCGCCCCCTGGAGCGCGCCCTCGACGAGGAACGGAATCCGGATGTACGCGTTCGTGGCGCCGATGAGCTTCGCCACCTCGATGGTCTTTTGCCTGGAAAGCACGGTGAGGCGCACCGTATTGGCGATAACGAAGACGACCGAGAGAAATATGATGACCCCGATCGCGAGATCGGCGAGGTAAAAGCCCTTGACGAGCTTCTCGCCGCGAGCGAGCCATCGCTCCCCGTAGCGGACTTCCTCGACGCCCGTCCATTTCCCCGCTTCACTCGAAAGCGTCGCCATGTATTCGGAGCGTATATACTCGGGCTTTATCTTCACCCGGTAGGCGTCGGGGAGGGGGTTGCTCTCGAGGGCATCGAGCATGTCCTTGTTCCCTCCGAGCGCCTGTCGGAAGGAGGTCAGCGCCTCCTCGCGCGAGACGAAAACGACTTCCTCCACACCCTCGAGACGCAGGAGCCGCATCTGGATGTCTCGCGCGGCTGCCGCTGCCGTGCCGTCCCGGAGATAGACGTAGATGCGCATCTCTTCGCCCGCCTTGTCGATGACGGCCTGCACGTTGAGCGTGACGAGGAGAAAGACGCCGAGGATGAGGAGGCTCAGACCCATGATCACGATCGAGATGAGGTTGGCCGCTTTCCGCCGGGAGATCATCGTCATCGATTCGTCGATCACATATCGGAGTTGGTTCAGGTTCACCGGCGATGCCCCCCGTCTCCCGTGATGTCGCGGTCTTTGAGCCGGTCCGCCTTCTCGCTCACCGTGGAGCCGGCGATCTTCTCCCGGAGGTCACCGACATAGATCATGTCCTTGTCCTTCATGATGCGCCCGCTCTCGACGTAGATGATCCTCTGCCCGAAGCTCCTGACGAGGTCGAGGTCGTGCGTCGCCATGAGCACCGCCGTTCCCCCCGCGTTGATCTTGAAGAGGAGCTCGAGAATGCTCCGCGTAACGACGGGGTCGAGGTTTCCCGTCGGCTCGTCGGCCAGCAGCACCGACGGGCGGTTGGCGACGGCCCGCGCGATTGCCACCCGCTGCTGCTCACCGCCCGAGAGCTCGTGCGGAAAATCGTAGCGTTTGTGGTAGAGCCCGACGCGCATGAGGATATCGGTGACCTGGTGCTTGACCTCGGCGGGGCCGGCGCCCGCGACCTTGAGCGCGAGGGCGACGTTCTCGAATGTCGTCCTGTCGTCGAGGAGGCGGAAGTCCTGGAACACGATTCCGATCCTGCGCCGCAGCTCCGGTATCGTGCCCCGCTTCATCCGCGTCGACACGTGCGGACCGACGACGACCTGCCCCGAGCTCGGGACGTCGTCCATGTAAATCATGCGGAGCAGCGTGCTCTTCCCCGCGCCGCTCGGTCCGACGAGAAAGACGAACTCGCCGTTCGCGACCTGAAGATTGATGTCATGAAGGCTGAAGTGCTTCCCGAATGTCTTCGAGAGATGATAGACGCCGACGATTGTTCTCTGATCCTGCTCCATATCAGGCCTTCCGCGCGCGGCGCAGTTTCCTCCGCGCGAGGCAGCACTCCACGGCGAGCATGAATGCGCTTTCGAGGCTTCCCGTCGAGGCGGTTCCGCTTCCCGCGATATCGTACGCCGTGCCGTGGCAGACGGACGTCCGCACGACCGGAAGCCCGATCGTCATGTTGACGCCCCGCTCAAACCCCGCCATCTTGAACGGCACCATTCCCTGGTCGTGGTACAGGGCGATGTACGCATCGTATCCTTTATCCGCCCATTTGTAAAACAGTGTATCCGCGCTGAAGGGTCCCTCGACGAGGTAGCCCTCGCTTCGCATCGCCTCGAGCGCCGGGACGACGACGCGGATCTCCTCGTCCCCGAGAACGCCGCCGTCTCCTCCGTGGGGATTGAGGGCGGCCACCGCGAGCCGCGGCCTCGCGAGGCCGAAGAGCTCGCGGAGAGCCTCCGCTGCGACGCGCACGCCCGTCTCGATCCGTTTCCCGGTCACGGCCGCCGGCACCTCGCGCAGCGGAATGTCTCTCGTGAGAATCACGATGCGAAGAGCGCCCGACACCATCATCATCTGGCAATCGGGAGCGTCGAACAGGTCCGCGAGCATCCCCGTGTGGCTCGCTCGTGAGTATCCCGCCAGGGCGAGACCTTCCTTGGAAACGGGCCCCGTGACGATGCCCTCGACGACCCCCCTCTTCGCGAGCGCCGCCGCCGTTTCGATCGCCAGCCCCGACGCGCGACCCCCCTCGACCGTGGGGCGGCCCCGCGGGTACTTCGGCTCGACGCCCGTATCGATGAATACCGGAAACGAGTCGGGAAGCGCGAGATGTGCCGCCTCCGCGGGCGATATCACGTGCGCCGCCTTGCACGCGGGAAGGGGGAGCCAGACCGAGAGGGCCGAGTACGCCCCGACGACGAATACGTCCGCGCCGGCGAGCTTTCGCTGCGCCAGCAGCGCGGCCGTGATCTCGGGCCCGATGCCCCCCGGGTCGCCGACGGTGAGCGCGAGCCGCACCTTGTCTTCAGACATCCCAACCTTCGCCGCCATCCATCTCGATTCGGGATTCCCGGATCACGCGGTAGAAACGCTCGCAGTCCTTGCGCGCCGTCTGCCCCGCGGGCACCTCGACAATCTCGATCGCCACCGCGCGCCGCGGATACCGGATTTCGACGACGTCGCCGGGGCGAACCTCCGCGCTCGGCTTCGCCTTCTTGCCGTTTATCGAAACGCAGCCCACCTCGCATCCCTTGTGCGCCCGGCTCCGCGTCTTCACGAGGCACAGCGTCTTGAGGAGCTGATCGATTCTCACCGGAACTATTCCCCCCGTATCACAACGGAGTAGGTTTTCTTGAGCTCTTCGATGTACGAGCCGATGCGCTCCTCCACCTTCTGGCCCTCGAGGAGCCTCCGCAGCTCGTCCTTCGCCTCGTCGAACGAATACGGACGCACTTCGTTCCGGCTCAGGACCTTGATGATGCGAAAGCCGCGCGCCTCTTTCATGACCGGGGCAACCCCGCCGGAGGGCACGCCCTTGACTATTTCCTTGAACTGGTCGGGGAGATTCTCGAGCGGGACTTCGCCGATGACGCCGCCGGCGTCCTTCGTCGCATAATCGCCGGAGTACTGCGCCGCCTCTTTCGCGAAATCGGCGCCCGCCGCGACCTCGCTCCGCACGCGCTCGGCGAGCTTCGCCGCCGCCGTGACGTCTTCCGGCGTCGCCTCGGCGCGCACGAGTATGTGCCGCACGGTCACCTGGTCACCTTCGGCCTTGTCGATCTTGATGAGGTGGTATCCGAACTCGGTGAGAACGGGCGGACTCACCTGTCCCACGCCGAGCTTCCGCGCCGCCTCGGCGAAGGGCGGGTTGTTGAGATCGTCGAGGTTGAGCGTCCCGAGGCTTCCGCCGAACGCGGCGCTCGGGCAGTCGGAAGACTCTTTCGCGAGCTCCGCGAAGTCGCCGCCGGCCTTGAGCTTCCCCTCCACCGTCGCGATCTTCTCGAGCGCCTTCGCGAGCACGGCGTCCGAAGCCTTCGGCACGATGAGAATGTGGGCGACCGTCACCGTCGCCGGACGCTTCGGGAGCTCGGCGACGTGCGCCTGGTAATACTCCTGCACGTCCGTCTCCGTCACGCGGACGTCCGGCGCCAACTTCTCTCGTATGAAGCTGTTTATGACGAGGCGCGTCCTGATCGGTTCGCGGTACATCGCCTGAAGCCCTTCGGGGGTGAGCCCTTCCGCCGCGAGCTGCCGCGCGAAGGCGTCGTCCCCACCGAGCGCGGTCTTTCTCTCCTCGATCGCGCGCTCAAGAGCCGCGTCCACATCCGCATCCTGGACTTTGATGTTGTCCTTCTCCGCCTGAATCGCGAGCAGCGCATCGGCGACGAGGCTGTTCAGCACCTCGCGCTTGATCGCCTTTTCCTCGTCGGCTGGAACGGAGGTGCGCTGCGCGTCGAGAAGGTAGCGCTTGAGCGCGTTGTCCACCTCGCTCTGCAGGATCGCGCGGTCCTCGACCGTGGCAACGACCCGGTCGACGACGGCCCCCGCGGCGGCCGTATCGGGACGGAGCGGCCCGGCCGCCGCACCCGTGCGCTCAACCGGCGCGACGACGGCTGCTGCCGCCGAGACCGCGCACGCCGCTGCGAGCATCTTCCAATGCTGCATCATTCCACCTCTTTCGATTTCAGGGCGTCTCGGTCGTATCGGCTTCGTCGCCGGTCCCGCGCGTGTCCGGGGGAGGTTCGGGTTCGCTCGCGCGCAGATACGATTTGTCCTTGTATACAATGGCCGCGTTCACCGTGAGGGAGTCGAGAAACTTCCGATAGGCGCTCTTCCGCTTTTCGAGCATGAGGTTGTTCATGATCTGCTCCCGCACGTCCTCGAGGCCGACCGCGACGAGCGCCTCGCGAACGTCGTCGAGCCTGAAGATGTGATAGCCGAAATCCGATTTGATGATGCCGGTCGTTTCCCCCGTTTTCATGCCGAAGACGACCGCCTCGAGCTCGGGGATCATGTTGCCCTTCGTGAGATAGCCGAGGTTGCCGCTCCGCTTCGCGACCGGATCGACCGAGTAGCGATTGGCGACCCACGCCCAGCTCTTCGTCGCGAGGAGCTTCTTCACCGTTTCGGCGTCTTCGAGCGTGCTCGCGAGGATCTGGCTCACGCGGTACTCGTAGAGGTACTCGCGCTCATGCGCGGCGTAGTACGCCTCGATCTCCTCCTCGCTCACGTGCGTGCGCTTTCGGAGCTCGGTGAACACGAGGTAGTCGGCGAGAAACTGCTGCTCGAGCTCCGTGAGGCGTGCCTCGACGAAGGCGTCGTTCTTGAGGCCGCGACGGACCGCCTCCTGGCAGAGGACCTCCGTATCGACCCAGCGTCGTACGAACTCCCGCCGCTCTTCGAATGTCAGGGGAATGCGCTCATCCTCGGGAATGAGCTTCGCGATGTCATCGCCGGCGAGGACGGCGGTCCCGACCCGGACGATCTCTCCCGTCCTCTCCACGGACCCCTTGCTTTCCTTGTCACCCTTCCCGCACCCGAGCGCGGCAAAGAGCACGAGGAGAAGAACGGTTGTCGCCTCCCGCGCTCTGATCATAATGATGGTGCGCCCGCCTTACTGTCCCCGCGAAGGCGCTTGCTGCTGTTGTTGCTGCTGCATGTTCCGCTGCTCTTCCTGAGCCTTCTGCTCAACCTCGGCGTCGGACGGCCTCGTTCTCTTGAGCTCCGCCTTCCGCAGGTTACGCTCGTAGATCTTCACCGGATAGTCCTTGCGCCACTTCGCGAGCTTATCCTGGAGAAGCTTCTCTGAGCGCGCTTCCACCATTTGCTCCTTAGCCGAAGCTGCGGCGGCCGCGTACGGCACCGCCTGGGGAGCCTCGATCTGATCGACCTTGACGACCGCCCATCCCCGCGGAACCTCGAACGGATCGGAGACCTGCCCCTGAGGCAGGGAGAATGCCACCGCGTCGTAATCGGGGAACTCCCCCCTCTGGACGAGACCCGTGGCGCCGTTGTTCTGCGTGGCGGTCGGGTCCTCGGAGAACCTTTTCACGAGCCTCGCGAAGTTTTCCCCCTTCTTCGCGATCGCGGCTACCTCGTCCGCTTTCGTCTTGTCGCTCACGAGGATGATGGAGAAAGAGCGCTTTTCCGGGGACATGATCTCGTTCTTGTGCGCGTTGTAGTAGTCCTGGACTTCCAGGTCGCCCACGACGACCTGGTTCGTTATCTGATCCTCGTACAGATACCTGACGAGGACCATTTCCTTCCTCGTTTGATAATCCCTGGCGACCTCGGGAATCTCCAGCACCTTGAGCGTCTGTTCCGCGTATACGGGCAGCGCGCTGTCCCAGATCCTCCGGTGGATCGACGTGACGATGCTCTCTTTCGCGCGCCGGTGGCTCGGCCTTTCGGGAAGGGCTATCTCGTCGAATATCTTCATGTAATCCTTGAGCGTGTACGAGCCGTCCGCGTACTGGGCGAGGAGCATGCCCTGGTACTGCTCGGGGATCTCGAGCTTCGGGGCGTTCTCGCGCGTCACCTTGTAGCTCATGAGGTCCTCGGGGTTGATCTCGGGGGGCAGGTTGTTGTACACGATGTTGACGGCGTCGGGAAAGATCACGAGCCCGATATCCTTCTCGATCTTCGTCTTCATTTCCTGGAGCATCTTCTTCTGCTGGTTCGCCTCGACTTTCCTGCGCGCATAGACGATGTCCTTCTCCGGCGTGATCTTCTGGATGCGCTGCACCTTGAGAATCGACCACCCGTCAGGCGTGCGCAGCGGCTGCGAGATGTCCCCCTCCTTCATGGCGAAGAGGGCCTCCTCCACCCAGTAGAACATGCCGCCAATCTCGTTCGATCCCAAATCGCCGCCGCTCGCGGCCTCCGGGCCGAGAGAGTATTTCCTCGCCAGCTCCGCGAAGTCGCCGCCGCCGACGACCTGTTCGCGGATGGAGCGCGCCTCGTCCTCGTTCGCGACGAGAATCTGGCTCAAGGTGTAGCTGTAGTGCATCTTGTCGAAGTAGTCCTTCACTTCCTGGTCGGTCACCTTGACCTTCTTGATGATGTAAATATTCTCCAACGACGCGACGAGGTACCCGGGTTTGTACTTTTCCCAGAACCTGACGAACCACTCTTCCTTCTCGTATCCCGCCGAGAGCGCCTTGAGCGTCATGACCTCCTTGTTTATCATGACGTCGAGCAGCTCCTTCTTGCCCGCGAGATCGCTCGTCTTGGGCAGGAATTTCTCATCCATCGTCTCGGCTGCTTTCTCGAAGGCGCTCAGGGTGATGGTCCTGTCGCCGACCTTGGCGACGACAAGATTCTCCTTCTTCCCGCACCCGAAGGCGAAGATGAGCGAAAACGCCGCAATGCAGAGAATCGTTCTTTTCAAAGCGAGCTCCTTTCTCGAGTTATCGGCTTCTCTCGTGAAATCAAAGGCTCCCCATGGGAGCCGGTCACATAGATAGCCCGATTACGGGGACGGCCCCTCGCGTGAGGGGCTCTCTATACCGCTTAAACTACTCTATTTATCAGAAAATTCCAGCAATTTCAATAGTTTTTCCAAATCCGCCATGGCATCCGGCCGCCCTTCCCCCGCTCGCGCCCCCTTCAGCGTCATTCCGAGACCTTCCCGCGTGTGGAACGTGAGGCGTCCCGGGAAAAGGTCCACGATACCGGCGATCTGCTTCTTGTTCGGAGGCCGGTTACTCGAGAAACTCACCTTGAGAGCGAGCGAGCGATCTATCTCAGCCTTTGCAATGCCCGCCGGGCCGGCCCGGACTTTGAGCTCCACAATTTTGAGCATGTTGGCCGCCGGTTCGGGGAGGAGCCCGAAGCGGTCCCGGAGCTCATCCGACATTTCCTTAACCTGCGCCGCGGATTCGAGTCTCGACATCCGCCGATAAATATCCATTCGTTCCTCCGAATCGGGAACGTATTCCGAGGGCAGATAGGCGGGGAGCGGCACCGACACGCGGATCTCGCTCTCCTCTTCGACCTTTTCCCCCTTGAGCCGTGCGACCTCCTCCCGGAGCATGCGGGTGTAGAGATCGAGACCGACCGCGGCGATGTTGCCGGACTGCTCGACGCCGAGGAGATTGCCGGCGCCCCGGATCTCGAGATCGCGCATCGCGATGCGGTAGCCGGCGCCGAGGTAATCGAACTCGCTGATCGCCTGGAGCCGTTTCACCGCCATCGGGGTGAGGGTGCGTCCGCGCGGGACAAGAAGGTAGGCGTATGCCTTGCGGTCGGAACGCCCCACGCGCCCGCGGAGCTGGTAAATCTGGGCAAGCCCGAAGCGGTCGGCGCGATTGATGATGATCGTGTTCACGTTCGGGAAATCGAGCCCGGCCTCGATGATCATCGTGCAGACGAGCACGTCGAATTTTCTCTCGAGAAAATCGATCATGCGGCGCTCGAGCTCCCGTTCGTGCATCTGGCCGTGAGCGTGGGTGATCCGCACGCGGTCCGGAAGGAGCCGCCGCAGGTACCCTTCCATGACCGCGATCGACTGCACCCGGTTGTGGACGAAAAACACCTGCCCGCCGCGGTCGATCTCCCGCATGCAGGCGTCCCGGATGCTCTCGTCGTCGAAGGGCAGGATTTCGGTGTGAATGGGGAGGCGGTTCCGCGGGGGCGTGTCTATAACGGAGAAGTCGCGGATGCCCGATATCGCCATCGAGAGGGTTCGCGGGATGGGCGTCGCCGTCATGCTGAGCACGTCGACCGATTTCTTGAGCCGTTTGAACGAATCCTTCTGGCGCACGCCGAAGCGGTGCTCCTCGTCGATGATGACGAGCCCGAGATCCCTGAACTCCACGTCCTTCGAGACGAGCCGGTGCGTTCCGACGACGATGTCGACCTTCCCCTCCTTCGCCGCTTCGATGACCATCTTCTGTTTCGCGTTCGAGATGAACCTGCTCAACATCGCCACGGTCACCGGATAGCCCTCGAGACGCTCGCTCACCGTGCTGAAATGCTGCATCGCCAGCACGGTCGTCGGCACGAGGATCGCGCACTGCTTGCCCGAGAGGGCCGCCTTGAAGGCCGCGCGCACGGCGACCTCCGTTTTGCCGAAGCCGACGTCCCCGCAGAGGAGCCGGTCCATCGGGCGCGGAGACTCCATGTCTCCCTTTACCTCCTCGGTCGCGCGGAGCTGGTGCTCCGTCTCCTCGTACGCGAAGGACGCCTCCATCTCGTTCTGCCACGGCTTGTCGGGCGGAAACGCGAAGCCCTTCGCGAGCTGCCGCGCCGCGTAGACTTCGAGGAGGTCTCGCGCGATCTTTTCGGCGCTCTTTCGCGCCCGCTCGCGGGCGCGCGTCCACGACGCGCTCCCGAGCCGATCGAGCGGCGGGGCGGCGTCCTCGGCGGCGACGTACTTCTCGACGAGACGGAGCTGGCCGATCGGAATGAAGAGATGATCGTCCCCGCCGTAGCGGATATCGAGGCACTCGGTCTTTCCGTTCTCTATGTCGAGGACGCGCATTCCCATGTAACGCCCGATGCCGTGGTTCACATGGACGATGAAGTCCGCCGGCTGGAAATGCGACGGATCGTACGTGAGCGACCTGCTGCGGGCCGGCGGCGTGTGATACGGGCGGTGGTAGCGCCCGAACACCTCCTCCTCGCTCAGGAAAAAGACGCCCGCCTCAGGCCACCGGAAACCGCTCGAGAGCCCGCCGAGAGGAAAGTCGATTTCCATGGCGACGTCCTCGAGGAGATCTTCGGCGCGCTCCCTCTGAAACTTGTTCGCGCAAAAGAAATAAACCCGGCTCCCGCGCTTGAGCTCCTTCTGCGCGTCGCTCACGAGACCGCCGAGGTTCCGCCGGTAGTCTCCCGG